>Ga0066903_100003317_pt1 | contig 13105 bp, 13 predicted proteins | sample PanSoiMetaGPlot1_FD_67491 | JGI IMG/M metagenome (GOLD analysis project Ga0066903, IMG submission 67491) | Tropical forest soil microbial communities from Panama analyzed to predict greenhouse gas emissions - Panama Soil - Plot 1 (version 2) | ecosystem: Environmental > Terrestrial > Soil >... | reverse complement strand
GCGTTCCGCTTCGGCGACGTCAGCGAATCGTACGCCGCCGCCATCGGCGACGACGCGAACGTCGGCGTGATCGGCGTGGCGTTCTTCGCCGAGCGCCGCCGCGACGCCGATCCGTTCCCGGGCGGGTGGTGACCGGGCAGTGGGCGGCATCGAGCCCGAGGTGTTATACGAGACGCATGACGTGGGGACGCGCCGCCATCGGGGCGACCGTGTTGGGCGCCGCGCTTGCGGTCGGCGGCTGCGCCCGCAAGCCGGCCCAGAAGGCGGAGGCGGGGCAGGTGGCGGCGGCGCCGCCCACGACGGAGGAGGGGTGCCGGGCGTGCAATGGCGACTTCGGTCCGCATGGAATCGATCCGACACCGAAGTGTCTGTGCCGCACGAAGGACGGCGGCAAGAAGTGTCGCGGCAAGGACGACTGCGAAGCCGAGTGCGTCGCGGACGGGGGCGAGCGCGAGGTGACGCAGCCGGGCCCGCCGCCGCGCGGCTTCTGGCTGGGTCGCTGCGCGGAGTTCCGGGCGACCTTCGGCTGTCACAGTTTCCTGCCGCCGAAACCCGCGCAGCCCGTGCGCCTCGACGTCGCGCTCGAGCAGATGTGCGTCGACTAGTCACCGCATGAACGACGATCCGTTCGCCGATCCGGCCGCGGTCTGCGCGACGCTCGGGCCGTTGTTGCTCGACGAACGGCGGGCGCGCATCGACGAGGCGGCGGCGGCGCGCCTGGGCGGCCTGCGGCTGGTGATCGAGAACCTGCACGACCCGCACAACGGCGCCGCGGTGCTGCGCAGCGCGGAGGGGTTCGGGCTCCAGCGCGTCGACGTGATCGAAAGCGTCGAGCCGTTCCGGTTCTCCAGCACCGTGACGCAGGGGTGCGAAAAGTGGCTGGACGTCGTTCGCCACCCGACGCTGGCCGCCGCCGTCGCGGCGCTGCGCGCCGACGGTTTCGCCGTCTATGCGGCGGTGCCGGGCGCGACCGCCACCGTCGACGATCTCGACTTCGGCCGTCCCGCCGCGGTCATGATCGGCAACGAGCACGAAGGCCTGACGGGCGATGCGCGCGCGGCCGCGGACGTCGTCTTCGGCATCCCGATGCCGGGCATGACCCGCAGCCTCAACCTCTCGGTCGCCGCCGCGCTGATCGTCGAGCGCGCGGCGCAGCTGCGGCGGCGGGCCATCGGCCGCGCCGGCGATCTCGACGAAGCCGCCGTGCTCGCGCTGCGCGCCCGCTTCTACGCGGCGTCCGTACGCGGCGCCGACGTCGTCCTGGCCCGTGCCGCCGGACGCTGACCGGTGCTAAGATCGCATGACGATGAAGGCCGACGAGCGTTCTTCTGATCCGGTGATCGATGCCTACAAGAAGGACATCGACGTCACCCTTCTCGAAGAGAGCTTGAAGAAGACGCCCGAGGAGCGGGTTCTGGCGATCATGGAGATGCAACGGCTAATCGAGGAGATGCGGCGGGGGAACCCAGCGCTCAAGGGGCAATGACCGACTTCAAGGCGCTAATCGAGCGCCTCTCTCGCGCCAATGTCGACTTCATCATTGTCGGCGGCGTCGCGGCCGCCGCGCACGGAGCGCTCCGAACGACATACGCGCAGCCAACGCTTCGTACCCGCCACCCGCGGTGATTTCCCCCAGCAGATCGAGGTCGCCCAACGTCGTTCGCAGGGTGAAATTCAGACAGTTGGCCAGAGTTCGTGGAGATCGATGCAGCGACAGGTGGCGCCGAACAAGGAGATCTCGACCTGAAGCTCCAGCAGCTTTTCGAGCTCGGCTATCGCTTCGAAGTCCTTCGGGCGCCCGGCTGCCCGCTTGACTCTGATGAGCTCCTGCAGAAGTGACTCAGTTGCTGGTCCTGGCCCGGCGTTCGTAGCGCGCGCGGGCGAAGCGCCAGACCAGCGCCGCGGTCAGCAGCGCGGCGGCGGTCGCGGTCTGCGTCGCGCCGACCGGGAGATCGCCCTTGAACGAGACCATGTAGCCGCCGACGCCCGAGACCGCGCCGAGCAGCGTCGCCAGCACGAACACCAGGCCGATGCGCGCGGTCAGCGCCAGCGCCGTCATGGCGGGCAGCACGCTGAACGCGAACACCGGCAGCGCCCCCAGCGCGCGCGTGCAGAGCGCGACCGAAAGACCGACCGACAGGAACAGGAAGGTGTTCAGCGGGCGCACCGGCATCCCCTGGACGCGCGCCCCCATCGGATCGTAGCCGGCGAACAGCAAGGCCCGCCAGAGCACCAGGTGTCCGCCCAGCAAGACCACCGTCGCCGACGCCACCAGCACCAGATCGCTGTGCTGCACCACCACGGCGCTGCCGAACAGGATGGCCGCCAGGTCGTGCGCCTCCTGGGTGATCTTGTCGCCGACGATCACCGCGCCGGCGCCGCTGGCCAGGAAGACGAAGCCGAGCAGGCTCTCACGCGTCAGGTGCAGGTGGACCGGGTTGGCGACGAACACCAGCGTCGCCAGTAGCGACGCCGCGATCGCCCACAGCACCGGTTCGAACAGCAGCGACGGCGCGACGTGGGCGGCGGGGCCCGCCGCGTGGCCGGCGGCGTGGCCCGTCGGATCGACCAGCGCCGCGATCCAGAACGACAGCGCCACGCCCAGCGCCGCCGCCTGGGCGATCGCCGACGACGCGAACACCATGCGCCGGAGCACCACGTGGACGCCGATCGCGCCCAGCAGCGCGCCTGCCAGCCCGCCCACCCAGATCGCGTCCTTGAAGATCGCCAGGTTCGCCCACAGCTCGGCCCAGGTCGGGCCGGCGCCCGCGCCGCTCACGGGGTCGCCTCGCCGCGGCCGATGAAGCGGCCGTAGATGTGCACGAATTCGGGGAGGGCGTGCATGCCGGCCGCGGTCGACGACAGGGCGACGCCGTGGTCGCGATCGAGCAGCAGCGCCCGATCGGCGCGCTCCAGCCCGTCCTCGACCAGGTGGGTCACCATCACGACGGCCGCGCCCCGCTTGGCGCGCAGGCGCTCGATCAGCTCCAGCACCTGGTGCTCGGCGGCGGCGTCCAGCGCGTTCGTCGGCTCGTCGAGAAAGATCAGATCCGCGTCGGTCGCCAGCGCCCGCGCGACCAGCACGCGCTGCCGCTGGCCGCCCGACAGATCGCGGAGCTGGCGCCGCTCGAGAGCGCGCGCGCCCGCCTCGTCCAGCGCGGCCTGCGCGCGTGCCAGGTTCGCGCCGCGGCTGAGTAGCGTGACGTTGCTCGCCCCCTGCAAGCCCATCAGCACGAAGTCGACCACCGAGATCGGGAAGATCGTGTCCAGCGTCGCCTGCTGCGGTACGTAGGCCAGCCGCAGCGCGGCGCGCCGCTCGACCTTGCCGCCGACGGGCGGCACCAGCCCCAGCGCCGTGCGCAGGAAGGTCGATTTGCCCGAGCCGTTGGGGCCGATCACCGCCCACAGCTCGCCGGCGCCGATGGTCATCGTCAGCGGCGGCAGGATGGCGGCGCCGTCGTACCCGACCAGCAGCCCGTCGGTGCTGAGCAGGCGTTCCCCCGGCGCGAGACGCATCGCGCGCCAAGATACCATTCACATCGCGCGAAGATATCTTTCGTGTCAATCAACTTGGCAAAAGGCTTGGCGTTTTCTTGAACCGGCGCGATCCGGCGATAGACTGCCGGAATGCCGGCCGGACCGTCGCTGGATGATCGCGACCCGCGCGCGTCGCGCCGGGGCGGCGGCAGCACGTCGAGGCGCACGGTGCGATCGATGCCGAGCCGGGGCGGTGGCGGTGATCGGCCGGCCTGGCGGATCTGGCTCGGCCGCGCGATCAAGGCGGGCGTGCTGGCGACGTTCATCGGCGTCGCCGTCGTCGTCGGCATGTTCGCGTACTGGGGCAGCGACCCGAAGATGCCGAACGTCAGCCGCCTGGACGAGTACCACCCGAAGCAGGTGACGCGGATCCTCGATCGGAACAACGTCCCGATCGGCGAGCTCGGTTCGGAGAAGCGGACCGTTGTCCCTTATTCGGCGATCCCGAAGGTGATGGTGCAGGCGGTGATCGCCGCCGAGGATGCCGACTACTTCAAGCACGGCGGCGTCGACTACATGGGGATGGCGCGCGCGTTCATCACCAACGTGCTGCGCGGCCGGAAGGCGCAGGGCGGATCGACGATCACGCAGCAGGTGATCAAGAACCTCTTGCTGACGCCGGAGCGCACGATGAAGCGCAAGGTGCAGGAGATCATCCTGGCCCACCGGCTCAGCGACAAGCTGTCGAAGGAAGAGATCCTCGGGCTCTACCTGAATCAGATCTATTACGGTCACGGCCGCTACGGGTGCGAGGAGGCGGCGCGCTACTTCTTCGGCAAGTCGATCCGCGACGTCGATCTGGCCGAGGCGGCGCTGCTGGCCGGTTTGCCGCAGAGCCCGGAGCGGCTGTCGCCGCGCAAGCATCCGGAGGCCGCAAAAGCGCGGCAGCGGTACGTCCTCGGCCAGATGGCGGACCACGGTTACATCGCGCGGAAGGAGGCGGAGCGGATCGCCGCCCAGCCGATCCGGCTGGCGCGCGAGACCGCCGCCGCGCGCGGCGTCGCCGCCGAGGAGGTCGACGTCGTCGCCCACACCCTCGCCGAGAAGATGGGCGAATCGGCCGCGTTCGAGGCGGGCACCACCGTATCGACGACGCTGGACGCGCGCCTGCAAGAGCTGGCGCGCACGTCGCTGGAGCACGGGCTCGAGGATCTCGACGCGCGTCAGGGCTTCCGCGGGCCGTCGGGCCACGTGACGGGCAAGCTGCTCGACGTCCAGCGGCGCGAGCTCGGCAAGACGTACCAGAAGTTCCTCAAGGGGTCGGAGATCGTCGAGGGGATCGTGATCCGGTTCGAGAAGGACGCGACCAGCCCCACCAATCCGAAGCTCGGCAAGCTGTACGTCGACGTCGGCGCGGGCGCTCCCAGCGCGCCGCCCCCGCCGGAGCCTGCGGGTCGGCGGACACGGGCGGCGAAGGCGCCGCCTCCGCCGCCGCTGGAGCCGCCCACGCGCGAAGGCGTGGTCGATTTCAGCCTCGAGCCGCGCTACGCGAAGGGGACCAAGCCAGTCGCAGATCGCTTCAAGCCCGGCGACCTGGTGCGCGTCCGCCTGGCCGAGGATCGCCCTCACACGGAGGATGGCCCGCTGCCGCTCGCGCTGGAGCTGGGCCCGCAGGCGGCGATGGTGGTGATGGATCCGACGACGCGCGAGCTCCTGGCGCTGGTGGGCGGCTACGACTATCACGCGGGCGGCTTCGATCGTTCCCAGCGCGCCCACCGGCAGCCGGGGTCGGCGTTCAAGCCGGTGATCTACGGTGCCGCGATCGAGGCGCACCGGATCACACCCGCGACGATCCTGAACGATGCGCCCGAGGTCTACGAGCTGTGGAAGCCGCAGAACTACGAGAAGGAAGAGTTCCGCGGGCCGGTGCGGGTGCGCACCGCGCTGGCGCAGTCGATCAACACGGTCGCGATCAAGGTGCTGTCGGAGGTGGGGCTGGATCAGGCGCGGGCGTTCGCGACCCGCGTCGGCGTCACCTCGCCGATCGCGCCGGACGTCGGGCTGTCGCTGGCGCTCGGATCGCTGGTGGTGACGCCGGTCGAGCTCGCCAACGTCTACGCGACGTTCGCGAGCGGCGGCATCGTCGGGCAGCCGGTGTCGATCCGCGCGATTGGCGGCGAGGCGCTGCCACCGCCACAGCTGGCGCCGACGCTGAAGCCCGAGATCGCCTACGTGATGGTGTCGCTGATGCGCAGCGTGATCGACGAGGGGACCGCGCACGGCGCCGTCGCCGGCAAGCTGCGCCGCCCGGCGGCGGGCAAGACCGGCACCTCGAACGGGCAGCGCGACGCCTGGTTCGTCGGCTTCACGCCCGATCTGCTCTGCGCGGTCTGGGTCGGCTTCGACGACATGAAGAAGCTCGGGCGCGGCGAGGCGGGCGGCAAGACCGCGGCGCCGATCTGGGCCGACTTCATGTCGAAGGCGACGGCGGGGCGGCCGACCAAGGATTTCGCGCAGCCGCCCGGCATCGTCGTCCAGCGCATCGACAAGGCGAGCGGTCTGCTCGCGGCGGCCGGGCAGGAGTCGGGAACGCTGGACGAGGTGTTCCTGGACGGCACCGCCCCGACCGAGCACGCCGCCGCCGGCGGCGGCGAGGAAGCCAGTCCCGACAAACTCCTGATTCAGTAGTCAGGTCGGGCCCTCTCCCCGACCCTCTCCCGCAAGCGGGAGAGGGAGGAAGAATGAGGCCTCAGGTCCCCTCGCCCCGCGAAGCGGTAGCGTGGATAGACGGTTAGGGTGAGGGGCCCTCAGCGGCCGGCCTTCGCGACGGATTTGATCCGGGCGACGACGCGGTCTATCTCGTCGGGCGTGGCGCCGGCTCGGGTCAGCTCGGTGCGCAGCGCCGCGATCGCCCGATCGACGCCCGCCTTGAAGCCGGCCTCGTAGCCCGCCTCGCGGCCGGCCACGAACTCCGGGCTGCCGGCGTAGGTTCCGGTGTTGCGTTCCGAAGCAGGCACCACCTCGCGGCGCTCGGGAATGGTGCCGGTCGGATCCAGGTTGGTCGGACCGTCCTCGAAGGACTCCGGGGTACGGTCTTCCGGCCGCCTTGCCATCGGGTCAGCCTACCGCTATTCGCGGATCGGCGTCGCCTTGAGCGCGGCCTTGCCGTCCTTCACGTAGACGCTGAAGCGGACCGTGCGGCAATTGTGCTTCGCGACCAGGCTCGCCTTGTTCTCCCGCAGCTTCTGGAGGAACTTGTCGCGCGTCAGCCCGACCGTCGATTCGCCGCAATCGCGCTTCTTGGCGATGAAGTCGTCGAAGATGTTGCGGAAGTGCGCCTCCTCTTCCTCTTCCGCATCGTACGGCACGACGCGCGTCGCCTCGTTGTCCACCCCCGAAGTTTCGCCGTTCTGACTCGGCAGCGACTGGCCCCAGGCAGACGGCTTGGTCGCGCCCGGCAGCGAAATGTCGTTGCTCCCCGACGGGCTCGACGCGGATGCGCTGCCGCCGCTGGGGCCGAAGCCGAGGGCCGCAGCGTTGAATGGCTGCGGCTCTGCGAAGCTGGGGGCAGGCGGCGGCGAGAAGCTGGGCAGCGGCGGCGCCGCGAACGAAGACGGCGGCGGCGGTGCCGAGAATGACGGCGGCGGCGGCGGCGCGAAGGCCGGCGGCGGCGTGCCGCCCGCGAAGGCCGAACCAGCCTCGGGCAGATCGAACGTGCTGCCGCCCGACGGTCCCAGGATCGCGTTCAGATCCTTGCCCGCGATGTCCGACCGTTGCGTCGGCGCATGCGTGTAGTGCTCGACGGCGGCGTTGATGTCGCGCGCCAGACCGCCGACCTTGCCGCCGTAGTCTCGGTCCTGGATCTTGGGGATGTCCCCCGACGCCAGCCGCTGCAGCTCCCGCCGCAGGCGGCCGATCGGCGCGTCGACCTCCAGACGCTGCAGGAAGAGGCCGATGATGATCGCCCCGAAGACGACGGTGATCAGCGGCAGCCAGTGGAAGTTGCCCCACTTGAGGTCGTCGGACGTCGCGTTCGCGAACAGCGCGGTGATGCCGCTGTTGGCCGGGTGCTCGCCGATCAGCGCGTAGTAGGCCTGCTGCTCGCCGGCCTGGCCCGGGAACGGCGCCGCGACGACGATCAGGTCCTCTTTTCCGACCGTCATCTTGATCGGCAGCGTCCGCTTGGCGGTCTCGATCTCTTTCGCGTGATGGGTGATCAGCTCGGGCAGCGCGTCCATCTCGCCGGGCGCGCGCGACGACGCGATCACCTTGCCGCGCAGCAGGAGGGCGATGTCGACGTCGAGGTTCTTCTTCAGCCGCTCGACCAGGGCCGGGCCCGTCTCGGCGCCGACGTAGACGGCGCCCACGATGCGGTCGCGGTTCTTCGACAGCACCGGCGCCGCCGCCAGACGCTGCAACTCCCCGCCCACGCCCCAGACGTCGTCCGACAACCAGCCCCGCAGGGCGTCGCCGATGATCTCGGCGCCGCCGATGTTGTCGCCATATTCCTTCTCGTTCTCGCCGACGCGCGCGATGACGCGGCCCTTGGTGTCGATCGCGACGATCGTGTCGATGCCGCCGCTCGCCAGATCGGGGATCAGCGTGCGGAACCGATCCTGAATCGTGCGGTGGATGACCCGCTCCTCGCCCGAGCCGCGCGAGGCGGCGTCCAGCGACTCGGCGATGATGGCGTCGCGTCCCAGCTTGCCCACGTGGTCGATCCACTTGTGCGCGTCGACCTTGAACATCTGCTCGGCGGCGTACTGGGCGCGATCCAGGCGCTGCCCCTCGGCCGCCTCCAGCTTGCGCTCGAAGGGGCGCGGAGCGATCAGCGCGAACGTCCCGGCGACCGCCGCCGCGAGCGCGATCAGCATGAACCAGATCTTGGACAGGAACATTCGGGTTTCCTCGCGCTACTCGGCCGCCTTGGCCTCTTGCTCCGCCTTCTCGCGGTCACGCTGCGAGACGACCTTGATGGTCAGCTCTTCCTTGCCGAGCGACCCGGTTTCAATCTGCTGCTCGGCCACCCACTTGCCGCGCGTCCAGACCTTCAGCGTGGCGCTGCTGTCCGGCACGTTGGGGATCGAGAACCCGCCCTTGTCGTCGACCGGGGAGAAGTAGGTGGTGCCGACGATGATGACCGAGATCATGATGTGCGGGTACTCGGCATCGCGGATGACGAAGCCGCCGATCTTGTCGAAGCGCGCGTGGCGCGTTCCACCGGGCGCCAATGACTCCAGCGGCATCACGTCCGGCGTCTCCGGCGTGGAGAGCTCGTGGCGCACCTTGCCGGTGTTCTTGAGCTCGACCACCGAACCCGGGCCGGTGATCACCAGCCGCGGCCGCGCGTCCAGGCTGCCGAGCTCGATCGTGACGGTGCGGGCGGATGGCGCGTGCGCACCCTTGACGTTCTCGAGGACGACGACGGTTTCCACCTTCACGCCCCCGCTGGTCTGGACAGGGACGTTGCCGTTCTCGAGCCGCCAGTAGCCCTGGTAGAGGCGCGTCGATCGCGACGCGTCGGGCATCTTGACGACCCCGCGCACCGTCGCCGCCTGCGCGCTGGGCGCAAACGTGAGGGAGGTGGCGAGCGGTACGAGGAACAGACTGAAAACGCGGGTGACAGGGTTCCGCTGTGTCTTCATCCGACGGCCAGGGCAGGGGGCTGGTTGCACAAGCGACCGAGAGTCGCGGCCAAGACGGCGCGAGGAAGGCCGCAGGCTAGCCCGCCCAATTCCCCATTGTCAACGGGTCGTTGCACGATTTCCGGGAGTTTCGGATGTGGCGCCACATCCGCGTAACCAGCTCACCCGTTCGGAAGGTTCTTTTCGGGCTGGAAGAAGACCTTTTCGCGGACCGCCAGGGCGATTTTCTCGCGGCGGAGGCGGGCGAGCAGCCGTTTGCGCACCTCGTGGCCGGCCAGCGCCTGCGCCTCGACGTCCCTGGCGTCGAACGTGCACTGCCAGACCTGGCCCACGTCGGTCACGTCGGCCAGCCGGACGACCGGTTTACCGCCGCGAATCTCCTCGACCTCGGCGGCGGCGCGTCCCAGCTCGTCGACGAAATGTTTCTCGACTGCTTCGGGGTCCGAATCCGACGCCAGCGTGATGCCGACGGTCATCGTGACGTTCGTGACCGGCAGATGGAAGTTGGTCAGGATCGCCTGCGACAACTTCTGGTTCGGAACCACGACGATGTTGTTCTTCGTCGTGCGGAGCCGAGACGAGCGCCAGCCGATCGTCTCGACGTAGCCTTCCTCGCCGTCGTGGACCTTGATGTAGTCGCCGGGGCGCACCGGACGGTCGGCGAGCAGGTGGAGCCCGGCAAAGAAGTTGGCGAGCGTGTCCTGCAGCGCGAGCGCGACCGCCAGCGAGCCGATGCCCAGCGTCGTCAGCAGCGGTGCGACCGGCACCCCGACCGATTCGAGCGCCATGATCACCGCCAGCACCGTGACGCCGATGCGCACGATGCCGCGCACGACGCCGAGCGCCGGCCGGACCGCCGGATTGCGCGCTGCGTATTCGGTGACGGCGGCGACGGCGATGCGGGTCAGCCCGAGCGCGCAGGCGAGCACGAACGTCACCTCGAGGGCGGCGAACAGCCAGCGGCCGAGCCGGCCGGGCAGGGCGAGCTCGGGCAACACCAGCAACAGCCCGCCGATCAGGATCGCGCCGCCGATCGGGATGCCGAGCTGGGGCGGCGGCGTCTTGTCGGGGCGATCGGCGCCGCCCGGACTGCGCAGCCAGCGCGCCGACGCGCTGTGGACCAGGCGCGTCACGACGGCCGACACCACCAGCAGAGCCAGCAGGAAGATCGGGACGACGATCTCCGGCGGGGCGCCGATGTCGATTCCCGCCAGCCGGGTCATGGGCGGGGGTATATCCTTTCCCGTTCCCGATGGCTACGAAGCCCAGCAAGACGCTCGAGACGTTCCCCAACCCGAAGCCGGAGCGCGACTACGTGATCCGGTTCGACTGTCCCGAGTTCACTTGCCTCTGCCCGAAGACCGGGCAGCCCGACTTCGCCACCATCCGGGTCGAGTACGTTCCGGACGCGATGTGCGTCGAGCTGAAATCCTGGAAGCTCTATCTCTGGTCGTACCGCGACGAGGGCGCGTTCCACGAAGCGGTCACGAACCGGATCCTCGACGATCTGGTGGGCGCGGTCAGCCCGCGGCGCGCGCGCGTCGAAGGCGCGTTCAACGTCCGCGGCGGCATCACGACGACGATCGTCGCGGAATTCGTGAAGAAGTAGGGGCGCTCTGGTCCCCTCGCCCCGCGAAGCGGGGAGAGGGTCAGGGAGAGGGCGACCGCTACTACTACTTGTGCTTCTTCTTGCCCTTCGACGCCTTGGCCGGTTTCGCCTTGGCCTTGCCCTTGGCGGTCGGAATCGGCGCGGCCTCGTCGGGCGCGGGCGCCGCGGCGGCCGGCTCGGCGGCGTCGCCGGCACCCTTGTTCAGGATGATCGCCTCGGTGACGCGCGTCTCGCCGAGCAGGTCGCGCGCGCCCGGCAGGCGCACCGCCTTCTCGTCGCGCTCGATCTGCTTGTCGAGCTTGTCGATGCAGTCCTTGCAGTCCTTTGTCGCGAGGCGCGCGAGCGCGAACAGGACCGCCTGGTGCACCGGATAGCGCTCCGGGACCATGCTGGTGATCGGCTTCATCGAGTTGAGTAGCAGCGGCAGACCCTTCTTGGCGTCGCCCGAAAAGGCGATCGCGAACGCCGCCTTCTCGGCGCGCTCCGGCTGCGAATCGTTCAGTTTCTTGCCGTAGCAAGCGACGTCGCGGTCGCACTCCTTGGCGACGTTCATGCGCGCGAGCGCGAGCTCGAACACCCCCCGCGCCGCCGTCTCCTTGTCGAACAGCGCCGCGAACGACTCGTACGTCTCCTTGCCGGCGATGCGCGCGAGCGCGATCGCCGAGCTGGCACGCAGGTCAGAGGCCTTCTGGCCGTTCGTCGTCACGTAGCCGTTCTTGGCGAGATCGAGCAGCGTCGGCACCGCCCGTCGGTCGCCCGACAGGTAGAGCGCGTCCGCCGCGGAAGCGCGCTCGGCCGGATCGGCCTTGGCGTCCTTGATATCGGCCAGGATCGCCTCGACCGCCGGCGGCGTCGCGATGTAGCCGAGCGCGATCAGCGCCGACCGGTGCTCGTCGCCGCGCGCCTTCATCTTCAAGCGCGCCGCCAGCGCCGGGACCGCCTTCTTGGCGCGCAGGTCACCGAGGATGATGGCGGCCTTGTGCGGCACCACGCCCGGCGTTCCGCCGTCCGCGGGTGACGCCTCGAACTTCAGCTTCGCCGCCATGTCCTGGATGTCGGGGTTCTTCTCGTTCAGCAGCGTGATCATCGGATCGATGGCGGGCGCGCCGATGCGCACCAGCGCCAGCCGGCACTCCTGGAAGATCCCCGTGCCACGCCCGGTCATGAACAGCCCCTTGGTCAGGGCGGGGATCGCCTGCGGGTCGCGGAACTCGGCCAGCCCCAGCGCCGCCTTCTGATTGAGCAGGAAGTCCTGCTCGTCGGCCGACGTGGTCAGGACCTTCATCAGCGTCGGCACCGCGCGCTTGTCGCCAATCTTCACCAGCGCGCGCATCGCCGCGATGCGTACGTTGTTCGCGCGTGACTTGACCGGCAGCTCTTTCTCGGCGGCCTTGATCAGTGTGGGCACCGCCTCCGGGTCCTTCATGTCGCCGAGCACGCCCGCCGCGATGGTCGCGCGGTCGAAGTCGTCCTCGGTGTACTCCATCGCCTCCATCATGATCGGCTTCGTGCGCGGGTCGAGGTAGCGCGCCAGCGCCTCGAGGTGCTCGGGACGCTTGGTGTCCTTGAACAGCTCGATCAGGTCGGGCACGGCGGCCCGCGCCTTGTCGACGTCCATGTTGGCGAGGTGGTCCAGCGCCTCCTTCTGTGTGCGCAGGTTCTTGAGCTGCTTGGACCACGTGAGCGGGTCGTTCGGATCACCCTGACAGGCCGAAACGAGGCAGGCGCTTGCAGCGAGGGCGAGGACGAGGGCAACGGACGAAGTACGCATGAGCTCTCTCTCCAATGAGGGACGGAAGACGGAACGATTAAAAGACGACAGGCGCTGAAAAAGCAAACGGCCGGTCTCCGAATCGGGGAGACCGGCCGCTGCCTGTTCGATGGGTCGGGACGCGGGACCCGAGCGCGGGTCCCGTCTCTGCTAGGGGGCTGGGGCTGCGCCGCCGCCCTTGGCTTTCGGGACGACGGCGAAGTTGACGTTCTGGTAACCGGCGACCGCGACCGAGTACATGATCTTTTTCAGCATCTTGAACTCGACGTTCTTGTCCGACTGGATGATGGCGATGCCGTTGAACTCCTCGGACGGGTGCAGGAGCTTGTAGTTGTTCTTCAGCGTGACGAGCTTGTCGTGAAGCTCCGCGATCTTGAAGTCGCCCGTCGCGGAATCCTTCATCAGCTCGTCGGCCGTCGCCACCTGCGCGCCGTCCAGAGTGACGACGTCCTTGCTGACGCCGATGACCGGCGCGCGCTCGAGGTCCGTCCAGTTCTGGGCGTCGGGCAGGACGATGTTCTTCTGGACGAACAGGATCTCGCCCGTCGCCGAGAAGGACATCAGCAGGAAGATGACCAACATCGTCATCATGTCGATGTACGC
>Ga0066903_100003316_pt1 | contig 13107 bp, 9 predicted proteins | sample PanSoiMetaGPlot1_FD_67491 | JGI IMG/M metagenome (GOLD analysis project Ga0066903, IMG submission 67491) | Tropical forest soil microbial communities from Panama analyzed to predict greenhouse gas emissions - Panama Soil - Plot 1 (version 2) | ecosystem: Environmental > Terrestrial > Soil >... | reverse complement strand
GGCATACGAATATTCCCGGAGGCCTAAAAAAAGCCGGAGAATGCGGGTGTAGCTCAGGGGTAGAGCACAACCTTGCCAAGGTTGGGGTCGAGGGTTCGAATCCCTTCGCCCGCTCCAGTTCGTCAAACAGAGTTAAGTAAAGCATCTAGCGTCTTCGAGTACCGACTTCAGGACTAAGAGGGGAATTCTGCTGCGAATACCTTCGAAGATTTGTCGTGAGGGTAAGTTAGTCTGGGGTCGGGTTACGTCGCGTAAAGGTGCTTCGGGTTACGTAGCTGTAGCGTAGAGTAGGACGGTGGCCATGTCGCGTCACGAGTTCGGTCTTCTAACGGAACGTCTGCAAGAGCAGGAACAACAACAGATCGGTGGCGGGGCGCGTGTCGCGCGGATCTTCCTTCCACAGATCGATAATGGCTCTGCGATCCGGCTTGCGGGTCGTGGGCATAGACGTTCAGCTGCTGCGCGCGAACCTGCCCGCAGGGAGTTGGGACGGGCGTTGGAGCCACGGCGTAGAGCGTCGTAGCTGATCTCGCAAAGCCATTATCGAGCGATTTGGGACGGTCAATATCCATCGGCGGTTGCGCCGCGTGAACGCGCGTCTGCACCGCCCATCAGCCCCTTCGGCGTGATGGCGATGGAATTGGCGGAGCCTGAGGTCGGCACAGTCCTGACCTTGTGACCGCGCGCTTCCAATGCGCTGATGGTATCCGCGGCGATCCCATTCTCGACCACGACTTCGTCGGGCAGCCATTGATGGTGCACGCGTGGTGCAGCGACGGCCTCGGCGACGTTCATGTCGTAGTCGATAACGTTCAACATGACCTGCAACACCGTGGTGATGATGCGGCTACCGCCAGGCGCGCCGGTCACCAGCACGGGCTTTGCGTTCCTGAAGACGATCGTGGGCGACATCGACGAGAGCGGCCGCTTCGCCGGTCCTGGCGCGTTGGCGTTGCCGCCGACGAGACCGAAGGCATTGGGGGCGCCAGGCTTCGCGGCGAAATCGTCCAGCTCGTTGTTGAGCACGATCCCGGTGCCCTCTGCGACGAGACCCAATCCATAATTGAAGTTGAGTGAATAGGTGTTGGCGACCGCGTTGCCGAAACGATCGACGACGGAGAAATGCGTGGTGTTGCCTCCGCTCGTGGTCGCGCTGCCTGGATGAATGTCGGTTGCGGCGCGGGCGCGATCGGGATTGATGGCCCCGCGGAGCGAAGCGGCGTAGGCCTTGGAAATGAGTCGCGCGATTGGCACTTTGACCTGATCGCTGTCGCCGAGATATTCAGCCCGGTCAGCGTAGGCGCGTTTCATCGCTTCGATGATGAGATGCTCGGATTGGGGCGTCGCAGTCCCGAGTTTGCGCAGCGGATAGCCCTCAAGGATGTTGAGCATCTCGATCAGGTGCACGCCGCCCGAGGACGGCGGCGGCATTGCCGCAATCTCGTAGCCGCGATAGGTGCCGTGCAAGGGTTTGCGCAGGACGGCGTGATAGTGCTTGAGATCGTCGCTCGTCATCGATCCGCCAGCTGCGCGCGCCGCGGCGGCGATTTTGTCGGCGATCGGGCCCTCATAAAAACGCCGTGGTCCGCCCTGTGCGATCTGCTCGAGCGTGGCAGCAAGATCAGGCTGGACCAAACGGTCACCCTGCCCAAGCGGCGTGCCGCTAGCTTTGATGAAGATCTTGGCCGACGACGGCCAGCGCTCGAGCCGTGGTGCATAGAGCAGCAGCGAATCAACCAAGTCGTCCTCGACCGCAAATCCATCGCGCGCGAGCGCAATCGCCGGCGCCATCAGCTCGGCAAGCGTGAACTTGCCGGAGCCATAACGCGCATGCGCAAGCGCAAGGCCGGCGACTGTTCCCGGCACGCCGATCGCAAGCCCGCTGTCGCGCGATTTCTTCGGATCCGCCTCGCCTTTGTCGTTGAGGAAAACATCCGGCGTCGTCGCCGCTGGCGCGCTCTCGCGATAGTCGATGGCGATGGTGCGATGCTGCTTGGCCAGATAGACGAGCATGAACCCGCCGCCGCCGATATTGCCGGCCTTCGGCAGCGCGACCGCAAGCGCAAAACCGACAGCGACCGCTGCATCAACCGCATTGCCGCCCCGCCGCAGGACGTCAACGCCGATTTGGCTCGCATGCTTTTCCTGCGACGCCACCATACCGTGCGCAGCAACGACCGGGACGCGCTGCAATTCGGCGTTTGACGGCGGAGGATGGGAACCGGGGGGTGCGGTCTGAGCGTCCAGGGGGGCGGTCGAGACCGCCCACAGAAGGGCGAAGGCCAGGGCGATGCGTGACATGCAAGCCATGATGCTGGGCTAAAGGAGTGAACCGGCCGTTGAGCTCAGGCGACCAAAGGCTAGGCTCGGCGGAGCTTGCCGTCGCGGCTCTCGGCGGGTTGCGGGGTATTGATGAATTCTCACCGTACTCACCATATTTGATGAACTCACCCTATGAAATTCCCACCCCTATATATGCAAGTAGAACGGCCACGGAGGACCATCATGTCGCGCACCGCCATTCCGATCACGCGTCGCGCCTCTGCGCCAACTTTCGCGCTCTTGCTCGGCCTCTTGGTCTCCGGCTGCGGCATCAACAACATTCCCTCCTATGAAGAGACCGCCAAGGCCAAGTGGTCCGAGGTCCAGAACCAGTATCAGCGCCGCACCGACCTTATTCCCAACCTGGTCGAGACCGTGAAAGGCTTCGCCAAGCAGGAGCGCGAAGTGCTCGAGGCGGTGACCGAGGCGCGCGCGCGGGCAACCTCAGTCCAGGTTCCCTCGGACGTTATTACCAACCCGGAAGCGTTCAAGAAATTCCAGGAGGCGCAGAGCCAATTGTCGGGCGCGCTTGGGCGATTGTTGGCGGTTTCCGAGAAATATCCGGATCTGAAATCCAACCAGAATTTCCTCGCCTTGCAATCGCAGCTTGAGGGAACGGAAAACCGCATCGCGGTCGCACGCCGCGACTACATCGAGGCCGTGCGGGTCTACAACACCGAGCTCAGGACCTTTCCCGGTGTGATCTGGTCCAGGCTGCTCTATGCCGGCAACAAGCCGATGGAGACCTTCACAGTCGCCGAAGACGTGCGGCGCACGCCGCAGGTGAAATTCTAGGTCCAGGCAGAAACAGGAACGGTTCGGCGATTGCAAAAAAGAGGCGGTCCGATCGCGAGCGATCATATGCAGGTGAGTGATGGAACGAGACTATCGAGCGGGCGGAGTTTGGACGTTCCGAAGTGCGCCGCTGCCTGAATCGCGCGTCGTCATCGGAAAAATTGACGCGCATGAGCGGTTTGATCAAGTGTTTTCAGTGAGCATCAAGACCGTACCGCTTGCGACTGGAGCGACTGGCGAAATCCGAGTCGGCGATATTTCGCATGTGCCGGTGACAAAGTCGGTGCTCGACACTTCGCTTCTCGAGCAAGTCGGCATCGGAGAACCTCCGAAGCGTTCGCCGAAGGCTATGGCCAATGGCGGGAGGCCTTCGATTCCGGGAAGGCCGGCGTGTTTACGATCGAGATCTCGAAGGTTGTCGAGACCATCAATCAGGTTTGGAGCAAGGGGACGCCGGTCGCACAGTGAAAGAGGCCGCGGGAGGTCACCATGTCGTCTGAGCAGGTTGCCGCACTGGAGCAGTTCAAGCATCTCGTGCACCATTCCCCGTTCGATGTTTGGATCGCTCTCCTTGGCGTCATCGCGGTCATCGGCCTGGTCGCCTTGTATATGGCCTTTCAAAAAGCACCCACGCCCGAGCACCGCGAAAAGTGGCAGCTTGAAGATCCGCGGCGCGATCTCTGGTCGAAGTATTTTCGTGGCTGGTGGTATTCGCCATGAGCGTGCTGCGTTTCGCTCGCCTTACGTTCGCGCTCGTCATCCTGAGCTCGACGCCGATGGCTGCAGCGTGGGCTTTGAATTTTCCCGTGCTCTCCGGCCGCGTGGTCGACGAGGCTAACGTCATCGACCAGGCGACCCGTAGCGCGCTAACCGAGAAGTTAAAGGCGCTCGAGGACAAGACCACAACTCAGCTCGTGGTCGTCACGTTGAAATCTTTGCAGGGCGCGACGCTTGTCGACTACGGCTATCAACTCGGCCGCTACTGGCGCATCGGGCAAAAAGGCCAGAATAACGGAGCTTTGCTGATCGTGGTGCCGAGCGAGCGCCAGACCCGCATCGTGGTCGGCTATGGCCTCGAGGGTACCCTCACCGACGCGCTTACCAAGGTCATCATCGAGAACGCGATGATCCCGCGTTTTCGCGCCAACGACTATTCCGGCGGCATCGCTCGCGGCGTCGACGATCTGATACAGGTTTTGTCGGGCGACTCCGAAGCCTTCAAGCAGCAGGTCGCCGCTAAGCAGGCGCAGCGCAAGCAACCGTCAGATAATGGGTACGCACTTCTGTTCGTGCTGATCTGGATTGGCCTTGCGATATTCATCGTACTGAGGATCGCGCAGGCGCAGCGCCGTGGACGCGGCAGCGGTGGGGGCCCTTGGTTCGTGCCGATTCCGATGTCCTCGTCATCGTCGGGCTCGTCATGGTCGTCCGGAGGGTCTTCTGACAGCGGCGGTTTTTCCGGGGGCGGCGGCGATTTCGGCGGCGGCGGCTCCTCAGGAAGTTGGTAGCGGAGGCAGGAATGATACCGCAAGCCGAGAAGGCCCGCGTGGCCGATGCGATTCGCGCGGCCGAGGCGAAAACATCGGGCGAGATCTTCTGCGTGATCGCTCAGCGCTCGAGTGATTATAGGCTGGTGCCGATTGCCTGGGCAGCGGCGCTCGCGCTGCTGGTGCCGCTGCCGCTGATCTACGTCTCCGATTTATCCGTCGAGCAGACCTATTTCGGCCAGCTGGTAACGTTCTTGGTGGTCGCTTTGGCGCTGTCGCATCCGATGCTGCGCTCTCATGTCGTGCCGCGAGCGGCCAAACATGGTCATGCGCATACGATCGCCATGCAGCAATTCCTGGCGCAGGGCCTCGACAAGACCGAGAATCGCACCGGCGTTTTGATCTTTGCCTCGGCGGCGGAACGCTACGCTGAGATCATCGCCGACGTCGGCATCAACCAGAAGGTCAAGCCCGACGTGTGGCACGACGCCATGGCGGCCTTGATCGGGGGCATCAAGCGGGATCGGCCCGCGGACGGCTTCATTGCCGCGATCGAAAAATGCGGCGCCGTTCTGGCGGAGCATTTCCCGCTGCCCGCGGGTGCCAGGAACGCGAATGAATTGCCGAACAAGCTCGTTGAGATCTGATGGGCGGCCGCAGAGTGGTCAAAGGCGCGTTGCTACCTGATTCCGCGTCGGCGCATGCAGCAACCAAACAGCCGGCGATTTTTGCCGCAACTCATCGCGCGTGTGCATGATAGACACTGTTCGGCCGCATGTCGGTCGCCGAGGCGACGCGGTTGCTCATATTGAAAAAACCGGCAACCGCGGAGATGTCCCAGATGTCGTGATCGGTGAAACCGGCGCGGCGGAGGTTCTCGCGGTCTTCCTCAGCGATCTCCCACGGCGTTTCCGTCAGTTTCACAGCGAAATCCAGCATCGCGCGTTGGCGTTTCGATAGCCGCGCGGCGCGATAGTTCATCGCCATCAATTCGCCGAGCACAGGATCCTCGGACAGCGCGCGCACCGCGGCACCGTGGGCAACGAGACAATAGTAGCAGCGGTTCTGCGAGGACACTGCGACTGCAATCATCTCGCGTTCGAGCTTGGACAGGCCTGAGGGCGCCAACATGAGATTGCTGTACATGGCGACGAATGCTTCGAGCTTCGGCATGTCGAAAGCGTAGGCCTTGAGCACGTTCGGCACGAAGCCGAGCTTCTCTTCGCATTTCTTGAAGTAGGCCTGCATCGCCGGCGTGAGCGGCACAGCGGGCAGGTCCAGCGCCGTGATCTCGGTGTCGTCGCTCGCGGCAGCGCTCGTCGATCTCGCCGCCGTCTTTGCCGCCACCGGTTGGGATGCGCTGTTTGCACGCGCCGCCACGACGCCGCGCTTTCGATCTCCTGCCACGGTTTTCCTCCAACGTTGCATAAGGGTTTCTCCGTACAGCCTATATGCTTTGTCGAGGGACCAAAAAAGGGACGTATTATCAGACAGTTGCAATGTCGCAATCGAGGAATTTTAGCGCCGGTGCAGTGGTCAGTGATTATATGATCGTCAATCGAGTTGCAGTAATTCTGCGATCGAACGTCTGCGGAGAGGGGTAAGGTGGTGGCCTTCTTCGCATCACAGAATTCAACGAACATCCGAGGTCGCCACGGGAGAAAGACGCCATGGGCGCCGAAGGCCTCATCGGGACTGAAGAAGAACGACGAGCCGGTCGCCTGATCGAGAAGGCCGGCACGATCCTGCCGGGGATCGCCGACCGAGTGCCGTCGAATTTCGCTTCCCGGATATTCGCCCGCGTCGCGCCCGAGGATCTTGTTCGCTATGAACCACGCGAGCTCGCGGCCTTTGCCGCGCATGCGTTTGATTTTCTCCAGAAGCGCAAGCCGGGCACGCCCAAGATCCGCATCGAAACCCCGCCGGCGGCCGCCGGCGATGCGCTCAAGAGCATCTCGATTCTCGAGATCGTCAACGACGACATGCCGTTTCTTCTCGATTCGGTCATGGGCGAATTGGCGGCGCAAGGCCTCGAGGTCCGTCTCGTCGCCCATCCGGTGATCGCGGTCGAGCGAGACGGCGCCGGTGATCTCGTCGACGTGCGTATGGACGCGCCGGCGCCCGGCGCGGGTGTGCGCGAGAGCTTCATCCACATGCATATCGACCGCATCGACGACCAACTGCGTCGCGACGAAGTGGTCGCCGCCCTGGAGGCGGTATTGGTGGAGGTTCGCCGTGCTGTCACTGATTGGCGACCGATGCTCGAGCGTGTCGGGCAAGTCGTTGCCGAATTAAAAACCAATCCGCCGCCCTTGCTCAAGGAGGAGGTCGCGGAGGCCGTCCAATTCTTGGAGTGGCTGACTGGAGACAACTTCGTGTTCCTCGGCATGCGCGAGCATGTCTATAGCGACTCGAGCAGCGTGCTCGGCCCCATCCCGGAAAGCTCGCTCGGCATCCTGCGCGGACGCACCGACGAGGTGTTCGCACCGGGTGGCGGGCAGATCACCATTAGCGCTGAGGCGCGGGCTTTCCTGAAAGAGCCGAATGCGCTCGTTATCACCAAGACCAATGCATCCGCGCGTGTGCATCGACGTGCGGCGATGGATCACATCGGCGTCAAACGCATCGACAAGGACGACAATCTTATCGGCGTCTTTCGTATCGTCGGCTTGTTCACCTCGACGGCCTATACGCGGACGACCCAGAGCATCCCGTATCTGCGCCGCAAGACCGAGGCGGTGCTCGCTCGCGCCGGTTTTCCGGCCGAAAGCCATTCCGGCAAGGCGCTGGTCAACGTCCTCGAGACTTATCCGCGCGACGAGCTGTTCCAGATCGACGAGGACACGCTCTTCCAGTTTGCCATGGCGATTCTGCAGCTCAACGAGCGACCGCGTGTGCGCGTGCTACCGCGTCGCGATCGCTTTGACCGCTTCGTCTCGGTTCTCGTCTTCGTGCCACGCGATCGCTTCGACAGCAACGTCCGCCTCGCCATCGGCGAAATGCTGGCGAAGGCCTACAACGGCCGCGTCGCGACGTTTTCGCCGTTCTTTCCCGAGGGCCCGCTGGTACGTGTGCATTTTGTCATCGAGCGTACCGATGGCCTGGCTAAACCCGACCGCATGCAGCTCGAGACCGCGGTGCAGGACATCGTGCGTACGTGGCGCGACGGTCTCGCGGAGGTGCTGGCCGATGCGCACGACGAAGTGAAGGCGCGATCCTTGCTCGATCGCTATCGCGAGGCTTTTTCGGGCGGCTATCGCGAAGTCTATGCACCGGAGACGGCGGTCGCCGATATCCGCGCCATCGAGGCGCTCTCGTCGGCGCGGCCGCTCGGTGTCGACTTCCACCGCCGGCACATCGCACAGGAAGGGAGCGCGGGCCTCAAGGTGTGGAGCTACGATCGGCCGATCCCGCTGTCCGAGCGCGTGCCCGTGCTCGAGCATATGGGGTTCCGGGTCGTCGACGAACGCACCTACCAGATCGAGCCCGCAGGCCCGGCCGCGCATCCTGTTTGGCTGCATGACATGATGATCGAACGGCAGGGTGCAGGCGCGATCGATCTCGACACGCTCAAGACCCGTCTGGAAGCCTGCTTCCTCGTGGTGATGCGGGGCTTGGCGGAGAACGACGGATACAATGCGCTTGTGCTCGCGGCTGGACTCGCTTGGCGCGACGTTGCGCTCGTCCGTGCCCTCTCACGTTATTTGCGACAGATCAGGGTTCGCTATTCGCAGGACTATATGTGGGCGACCCTGGTCAAGCATGCGGGGATCACGAACCTGATCGTCGATCTGTTTCACGCCCGCTTCGACGTAAATTTCACGGGAACAATGCAGGAGCGCTCTCACGCTGAGATAGCCCTCGTCGCCGACACGGACGAGGCGCTGCAGCAGGTCACCAGCCTCGACGAAGACCGCATCATCCGTCAATTCATCAATGCGGTGCGGTCCGCGGTGCGCACCAATTTCTATCAGTTGGATACTGACGGTCAGCCGCACGCGGAGATCGTGTTCAAGCTCGACAGCGGCAAGGTCAACGGCATGCCTTTGCCGCGCCCGCTTTACGAGATTTTCGTCTATTCGCCGCGGCTCGAGGCCGTGCATCTGCGCTTCGGCAAGGTTGCGCGCGGCGGCATCCGCTGGTCGGATCGGCCGCAGGATTTCCGCACCGAGGTGCTCGGCCTCGTCAAGGCGCAGCAGGTCAAGAACGCGGTGATCGTGCCGAACGGTGCCAAGGGCGGGTTCGTGCCGAAGAAGATGCCGCTCGGCAATCGCGACGCGATGCTGGCCGAAGGGGTCGCTACCTACAAGATCTTCATGTCACGGATGCTCGACATCTCCGACAATCTCGACAGCGGCAAGGTCGTGCCGCCGGCAAACGTGGTGCGCCATGACGGCGATGATCCCTATCTCGTCGTCGCCGCCGACAAGGGCACGGCTACTTTTTCCGATATCGCCAACGGCATTGCGCTGGAGCACGGCTTCTGGCTCGACGACGCCTTCGCCTCCGGCGGCTCCGCCGGTTACGACCACAAGAAGATGGGCGTCACTGCACGTGGCGCCTGGGAATCGGTGAAGCGCCATTTCCGCGAGATGGATATCGATATCGGCAAGACGCGGTTTTCGGTTGCGGGTGTCGGCGACATGTCCGGCGACGTCTTCGGAAACGGCATGTTGCGCGAAAACACCATCACGCTTGTGGCTGCATTCGATCATCGCGACATTTTCATCGATCCGAGCCCCGATCAGCAGAGAAGCTTCGCGGAGCGCAAACGCTTGTTCTGCCTGCCGCAATCGAGTTGGCAGGACTATGACAAGGCTTTGATCTCCGCCGGCGGCGGCGTCTTCTCGCGCGCGGCGAAGGAGATCAAACTGTCGCCGCAGGCACAGACGCTGCTCGGTATCGCCCGCACTGCGGCAACGCCGCAGGAAGTCATGAATGCGATCCTGCGCATGTCTGTCGATCTACTCTGGTTCGGTGGCATCGGGACCTACGTGCGCGCCTCGTCCGAGACGGATGAGACGGTCGGCGATCGCGCCAACGACGCAATCCGGGTGAGCGCCGCGGACCTGCGCTGCAAGGTGGTAGGCGAAGGTGCCAATCTCGGCATGACGCAGCGCGGGCGTATCGAGGCGGCGCTCCGCGGCATCCGCCTGAACACCGATGCGATCGACAACTCCGCCGGAGTCAACACCTCCGACGTCGAGGTCAATATCAAGATCGCGCTTTCGAAGCCCTTGCGCGACGGACGGCTGTCGCGCGAAGACCGTAACAAGCTGATGGGCGAGATCACGGATGAGGTCGCCGGCCTCGTGCTGCGCAGCAACTATCAGCAGACGCTTGCGCTGTCGCTCGCGCAACGGCGCGGTCTGGAAGATCTCGGCTTTCAACAGCGCATGATGCAGACGCTCGAGGCGCGCCAGATCCTCAATCGTGCGGTCGAATTCCTCCCCGACGACATGGAGATTGGCGATCGGCGGCGGCGTTCCCAACCGCTGACACGGCCGGAACTCGCGGTACTGCTGGCCTACGCAAAGCTCGCGCTCAAGGCCGACCTGCTGTCGTCGTCGGTGCCCGACGATCCTTATCTCGGCCGCGAACTCGGCCGCTATTTCCCGCTCTCGATCGGCCAGCTGTATCCCGATGCGCTCGAGCATCATCGCCTGCGCCGCGAGATCATCGCGACGCAGCTTGCGAACTCGATGATCAACCGCGGCGGTCCGACCTTCGTCGTGCGCATTTCTGATCAGACCGGCGCCTCGGCCGACCGCATCGCCGCAGCCTTTGCGGCCGTGCGCAACAGCTATGACCTGATCACGCTCAACGGCGATATCGAAGCTCTCGACAACAAGATCGCGAGTGAGGTTCAGCTCAGCCTGTTCACGACGCTGCAGGACCTCATCCTCGATCGCGTCGTCTGGTTCTTGCGTAACGTCGACTTCGCGCAGGGATTGGCCTCGGTGGTCGAACACTATCGCGATGGTATTATCGCGGTTGCCGGTGTGCTGGGAGCCGTGCTGTCGGCCAACGCGCTCGCTGCGCGCTCCGCGCGTGCGGAGGAATTGCAGCGCGCGGGCGTTCCGAAATCGCTCGCGGGCCGTATCGCCGATCTGCCTGCCCTGACATCGGCGTCCGACATCGCGCTTGCGTCCGACCGCACCAGCCGCCCGATCGCCGACGTTGCCGCCACCTATTTCGCCGCCGGCGCGTTCTTTCAGCTCGATCGCATCACCAGTGCGGCGCGCGATATCGTAGTTGCGGATTATTTCGACCGGCTGGCGCTCGATCGCGCGCTCGATACCATCGGTGAAGCCGAGCGGCGTCTTGCCGCAGCCATGATGACCAACGGGACCGCGGGCCAGGCGGCCGTCGATGCCTGGATCGCGCCACGCAGCCACGACGTCGAGCGCGTGCGTCTCGCGGTGCACGAAATTGCGAATTCCGGTCTGACGCTGTCGAAGCTGTCGGTGACCGCGAGTATGCTCGGGGACCTTGTGCGGCAGTGATCTCTTCTCACTCCGCCGCGGGCGGTAGGGCGGGCAAAGGCGGCCGAGGACTGGAGACCGGGTACAGCGTGTGTTCCGCCGTGCCCACGACGCCGAGCGTCGCGCTGCCGGAGATCGCGTGGGCACGGCGGATCCAACCAAGTCGCATTGATCTTAAATTGGGGCCGCCTTTGCCCACCCTACCCTGCCTGGTTGATGTCGCCGTGCCGGACGTTGCGCGTGTCAATGCCGGAAATGTCGCGTGCCCGTGAACACCATCGCGATGCCGTGGTCGTCGGCTGCCTTGATGACCTCGTCGTCGCGCATCGAGCCACCAGGCTGGATCACGGCGGTCGCGCCGGCCTCGATGGCGACGAGAAGCCCGTCGGCAAACGGAAAGAATGCATCGGAGGCGACGACGGAGCCCTTGGTCAGCGGCTCCTTCAAACCCGCTTGCTTTGCGGCGTCCTCGGCCTTGCGCGCGGCAACGCGAGCGGCGTCGACCCGGCTCATCTGCCCGGCACCGATGCCGACGGTCGCGCGGTCCTTGGCATAGACGATGGTGTTGGATTTGACGTGCTTGGCCACGCGGAAGGCGAATCGCAAGTCCTCAAGCTCGGCCTCGCTCGGCGCGCGCCGGGTCACGACTTTGAGCTGCATCTCATCGATCACGGCATTGTCGCGCGATTGCGCGAGCAGGCCGCCGGCGACGGTTTTCACGGTCAGGCCACCGCCACGTGGGTCGGGCAATCCGCCCGCCAGCAGCAGTCGCACGTTCTTTTTCGCCGCGACGATCGCCAGCGCCTCGTCGCTCGCGTCCGGTGCGATGATTACTTCGGTGAAGATCTCGGTGATGGCGGCGGCCGCCTCCGCATCGAGCGGGCCGTTGAGCGCGATGATGCCGCCGAAGGCCGAGACCGGGTCACAGGTGAGCGCCTTGCGGTAAGCGTTCGCGAGGCTCGCGCCCTCAGCGACGCCGCACGGATTGGCGTGCTTGACGATGACGCAAGCAGGCCCGCGCGCCGCGAACTCCGCCACGCATTCGTACGCCGCGTCAGTATCGTTGATGTTGTTGTAGGACAGCTGCTTGCCCTGAACCTGGTGTGCGGTCGCGACCCCCGAGCGTTGTTCGCTGGTGCGATAGAGCGCGGCACTCTGGTGTGGATTCTCGCCGTAGCGCAGCGTTTCAATCAGGCGCCCGCCGACAGCGCGAAAATCGGGCGCAGGATCTTGCAGGTTGTCGGCGAACCAATTGGAGATGGCGGCATCGTAGACGGCGGTGCGCGCATAGGCCTTGGCGGCGAGCTTCTTGCGCAGGCCCGGTGTCGTCGAGCCGTTGTGCGCCGTCAACTCCGCGAGCACGGTCACGTAGTCTTCAGCCTCGACCACCACGGCGACATCCGCGTGGTTCTTGGCCGCCGCTCGGATCATCGCCGGTCCGCCGATGTCGATGTTCTCGACACACTCTTCGAAGCTTGCGCCTTTGGCGACCGTCGCCTCGAAGGGGTAGAGATTGACCACGAGAAGATCGATGGGACGGATCTTGTGCTCGGCCATGGCGGCGACGTGGTCCCTGTTGCCGCGAATCGCGAGCAATCCGCCGTGCACCCGGGGGTGCAGGGTCTTGACACGGCCGTCCATCATCTCGGGAACGCCGGTGAGCTCGGAGACGTCGACGATCTTGAGGCCGGCATCGGTCAGGGCGTTCTTGGTGCCGCCGGTCGATATCAGCTCGACGCCGAACGCGGAGAGCGCACGCGCGAATTCGATCAGGCCAGTTTTGTCGGAGACGGAGAGCAAAGCGCGAAAAACGCGGCGTGGATGTTCAGTCATGGCCTCACACGTGATGGGACTAGTGGTCCAATTCTAACATTCGCCCCCTTTTTCGGCAGGCTCTGTTGCCACTCTTAGAATCGAGGACGGCTAGCAAATATCGAGGACGACTAGCAAATTATGAGTGCTAGTGGAGCTTTGGATTGGCATTTGCTCGCGCACAGGCGGTCAGCGAATGTCAAATC
>Ga0066903_100003315_pt1 | contig 13108 bp, 13 predicted proteins | sample PanSoiMetaGPlot1_FD_67491 | JGI IMG/M metagenome (GOLD analysis project Ga0066903, IMG submission 67491) | Tropical forest soil microbial communities from Panama analyzed to predict greenhouse gas emissions - Panama Soil - Plot 1 (version 2) | ecosystem: Environmental > Terrestrial > Soil >... | reverse complement strand
ACCGACCGATGGCAAGATAAAAGGCGGGGCTGGCATGCCGCCAAGCCCCTGTTGCGGCACGCCTTTCAGGCGTGCCGCCGGTCGGTCGCGGTGCCACGTCGCGGCCAACCGACAAGAACAACAACATCATGCTCGGCACCAACCGGTCTTCGGCCACGCTGACCCCGATGAAGGTCCCCGACGACAATCTGCGCATTCGGCTGGGGCGCATCCGCAACCGTGGCAGCCGCATACGCACCAACTCATTCGTGGGCCAGGTGCTGAACGCCGCTCACAAGGCCGGCTATGTCGGACACCGAACCGCGCCTGCCCGCGGACAATTGCGCCCCTCGACCTTAGGCCGAGGACGCAGCGTCGCCGCTGCCCGTGCGCGTCTTCTTGACCCGTCACGCCGGGTCATCGTCAAGGCTCGCGTCGTGCGTCACCGAAGCCGCGCATTCCGCGCCGCACCCCTCGCCACACACGTTGCCTATCTGCGGCGCGAGGGCGTGACCCGGGATGGGGAGATGGCGCGCATGTTCGACGCCACGAGCGATTGTGCCGATGACAAGGCCTTCGCGCGCCGATGCGAGGGCGACCGGCATCATTTCCGGTTCGTGATCAGTCCCGAGGACGCCGGCGACATGACCGACCTAAAGGCCTTTGCGCGCGACATCATCGCCGACATGGAACGCGATCTCGGCAGCCGGCTCGACTGGATCGGGGCGGCCCACTGGAACACCGATAATCCGCACGTCCACCTGCTCATCCGCGGCAAGACCGATAAGGACCGCGATCTGGTGATCAGCCGCGACTACATCAGCCGCGGGATCCGCGCCCGTGCCGAGGAGTTGGTCACCATCGAGCTCGGCCCCAGGAGCGAGCACGAGGTACGCTCCGCGCTCGAGCGCGAGGTCGACGCGGACCGCTGGACACGGCTCGATGCGACCATCCGCCGCCAGGCGGATGACAGCGGCGTCGTCGATCTGCGCCTTAGCGCGGCGGGGGAGAATGCCTCCGCAATCCGCCGCCTGATGATCGGCCGTTTGCAGCGCCTGGAACGCATGGGACTGGCCTCGCCCGGCGGCCCGGCCCAATGGACCATTGCGGCCGAGATCGAAGCGACACTTCGGGATCTCGGCGTCCGCGGCGACATCATCAAGACCATGCACCGCGCGATGACCGCGCAGGGGATCGACCGTGCGCTCGGGGATTACGCCATTCACGATCCGCACGCCGTACCCTCCGTCATCGGCCGCTTGGTCGACAAGGGCTTGCACGACGAGCTCGCGGGCGAGGCCTATGTGGTCATCGACGGCGCCGACGGGCGCTCACACTACGTGCGCTTTGCGGACCTCAAGGCGATCGAGCATGCACCACCTGCGGGCGGCATTGTCGAGATTCGCCATCTGGAAGGCGAGGGGAGAGAGCGGTCGCGGATGGTGCTCGCGACGCGATCCGACCTGACCATCGCGGCGCAGGTCACGGCAAGCGGCGCAACCTGGCTCGATCACCAGCTCCTCGTGCGCAACCCGGCGTTTTTGTCGGAGGGCGGCTTTGGCCGCGAGGTCCGCAATGCCCTCGATGCGCGGGTCGACCACCTCGTCGGGGATGGCCTTGCCCGTCGCCAAGCTCAGCGCGTGATCTTCGCCCGCGACCTGCTCGAGACGCTGCGCCGGCGCGAGCTCAATGCCGCTGCGGCGCGGATCGCATCCGAGACCGGTCTCACCTATGAGACCTTCGCGGAAGGCGAAACGGTAGCTGGCGTCTATCGAAGGCGTGTGACGCTCGCGTCCGGTCGCTTCGCGATGATCGACGACGGACTGGGGTTTCGGCTGGTGCCGTGGCAGCCCGCGCTGGAGCGCCGTCTTGGGCGGCAAGTTTCCGGCGTAGCGGACGGCGGAGGTCGCATCGCCTGGAGCTTCGGGCGCAGGCGCGAGCTCGGGCTTTGATCGACAAGCGGCGGCTCTCGTCCACCTTTGCGTCGGCGTCGCGCGCATTCTCCGTTGCGCTCTGTTTCCGGGCAGCGACTGCGAAGGTCGCAGACCAGTATTCACACGCCAATCTACGATTGGCTGCGATGCCACGATTTCAGGGATTGTGCCTCAGCGAGGCAAGCTCCCAATTCAAAGGCGATCGCTTTCGATTCATCGCTCGCGGAAGACGTCTGCGTGTCTGCTACGAAGATTCTCTGGGGTCAGATCCTCGTCGTCACCCTCATTGTGCTGGCTGCGACCTGGGCGGCGACGCAGTGGACGGCGTGGCGTCTCGGCTATCAACCGCAACTGGGCATGCCCTGGGCGCACGTTGCCGGCGTGCCGCTCTACGCGCCGCCTGCCTTCTTTCTATGGTGGTACTGGTACGACGCCTATGCGCCGCGAGTCTTCATCGAGGGCGCCATCATCGCCTCCTCCGGCGGCTTTGCCGCCATCGCCATCGCCATCGGCCTGTCGGTCTGGCGGGCGCGCGAAGCCAAGGAGGCCACCACCTATGGCTCCGCCCGCTGGGCGACGGCGCGTGAGGTTCGCGCCGCCGGCTTGCTAAGAGGCGATGGCGTCGTGCTCGGCCGGTTTGAACGCGAATATCTGCGCCACGCAGGGCCCGAGCATGTGCTCTGCTTTGCCCCGACGCGATCGGGCAAGGGCGTCGGCCTTGTCGTCCCGACCCTGCTCACGTGGCCGGGCTCGGCAATCGTTCACGACATCAAGGGCGAAAACTGGCAGCTGACTGCGGGCTGTCGCTCGCGCTTCGGCCGCGTCCTCCTGTTTGATCCGACCAATCCCTTGAGCGCTGCCTACAACCCGCTGCTCGAGGTCCGGCAGGGAGATACCGAGGTCCGCGACGTCCAGAACGTGGCTGACATCCTGGTCGATCCCGAAGGCGCGTTGGAGCGGCGGAACCATTGGGAGAAGACCAGTCACTCGCTCTTGGTCGGGACCATCCTGCACGTCCTCTACGCCGAGGCGGACAAGACGCTCGCTGGCGTCGCGAGCTTTCTCTCCGACCCCCGGCGGCCGATCGAGGCCACGCTGCGGGCCATGATGACGACGCCACACTTGGGCGATCATCCACACCCGGTCGTGGCCTCGGCGGCACGCGAGCTTCTCAACAAGAGCGAGAACGAGCGCTCCGGCGTTCTCTCGACCGCCATGAGCTTCCTCGGTCGTGGCCAAGGTCACCAGCCGCTGCGATTGGCGCATCATGGATCTCATGGAGGGCAACCGGCCGGCCACGCTCTACCTCGTCGTGCCGCCCTCCGACATCAGCCGCACCAAGCCGCTCGTCCGCCTCGTCCTCAATCAGATCGGCCGGCGCCTGACGGAACAGCTCAATGCGGGGGAACGCAAGCATCGGCTGCTCCTGATGCTCGACGAGTTTCCCGCGCTCGGTCGGCTCGACTTCTTCGAGTCCGCGCTCGCCTTCATGGCGGGCTACGGGCTCAAGAGCTTTCTGATCGCGCAATCGCTGAACCAGATCGAAAAGGCTTACGGGCCGAACCACGCGATCCTCGACAACTGCCATGTGCGGGTCGCGTTCGCGACCAACGACGAGCGCACCGCACGCCGGGTCTCCGATGCGCTCGGCATGGCAACCGAGCTGCGCGCGATGAAGAACTACGCCGGCCACCGCCTCTCACCCTGGCTCGGGCACCTGATGGTCAGCCGCCAGGAGACGGCGCGGCCATTGCTGACCGCTGGCGAGATCATGCAACTGCCGCCGGCCGACGAGCTCGTCCTCGTCTCCGGCGTGCCGCCGATCCGCGCGAAGAAGGCGCGCTATTACGAAGACAAGCGCCTGGCCGCGCGGGTGCTGCAGCCTCCCTCGCTTAGGCGGACCGGCGAGGGCACCTCCAGCGACCGATCCGTCCGACGAACCGATGATTGGAGCACGCTCCCACTCCGGTCACCGGTTGCGGCTGGCGTCGGCGGATCGGGCGCTGGCTTTTCCCATCCCGAGGAAACCGACCCGAACAGCGGCATTCGACGTGAGCCAGCTCTGCCCGAGCACGAGGCCATAATTCCGGAAGAGCCGCGAGCGTCCCACGAGTTCGCGGTCGTCGAGGACGAGCCGGATGATGACGGCGTACACGCCAGAGCGTTGCGGCAACACATGCGCAATGTGGCGCGGCAGGCCGCTTTGGATCCGAACGACGGCATCGAGCTCTGAGGGCGGGATGAAGGCGCGGATGAACGTGTATTTCGAGCCCGAACTGTTGCAGCGCGTCGACGATCTGGCGGCCCGCAAGGGGCTCACCAAATCGACGATCATCGAAGCTGCGGTTGCCTCGTTCCTGTCGCCGGACGCGGAGGATCGGCGCGAGGCCGCGTTCACGCGCAGGCTCGACCGTCTGACGCGGCAAGTCGAGCGCCTCGAACGCGACCTCACCATCTCGACCGAAGCGGTCGCGCTATTCGTGCGCTTCTGGCTCTCAGTCACACCACCGTTGCCCGAGAGCGCACAAGCCGTTGCCAGGGCCAAAGGCAGCGAACGCTATCAGGGATTCGTGGAGACGCTTGGACGACGACTCGCCAAGGGGCAGAGCTTTCTTCGCGAAGTATCCGAAGACATGACCTCACCCTTAACCGATGTCGATGCGGGCGCTTCGGAACGCGCCTTAGATCTCGACAAATGATCGGGTACAAATGGTATTTCGCCATTCTCCTGTTTTTCTTCGCCACAACACTACGACCCATCGATCATTGTTGCGCCGAGCCAGACTTGGCCCTTTCTATCATCTCCGCACTGTGTGGGGGCAGTCGTCGGGGCGGGGCAATGGTCGGGGCATTCACACTCAACACAGAAGCGATTTCGCGCGGCGCGCGGATGTTGCGCACTGCCCTCGGGCCGGCGATCACGATGTGGCTCGAGGACCCTGGCGTCGTCGAGGTGATGCTCAACCCCGACGGCCGACTATGGGTCGATCGTCTGACCGAGGGGCTCATCGACACCGGCGAGCGGCTCTCGGTTGCCGATGGTGAGCGCATCGTTCGACTCGTCGCCCATCATGTCGGAGCAGAGGTGCATCCGGCATCACCACGCGTGTCGGCCGAGCTGCCCGAGACCGGCGAGCGCTTCGAGGGACTGATCCCGCCGGTGGTCGCAGCGCCCGCCTTCGCCATCCGCAAGCCCGCCATCGCGGTGTTCACCCTCGATGACTACGTCGCCGCCGGAATCATGTCGGCCGATGAGGCCGACGTGCTGCGTCGTGCCGTTGAGCGGCGACGCAACGTTCTCGTTGCCGGTGGGACCTCGACCGGCAAGACCACGCTCGTCAACGCCCTTCTCGCCGAAGTCGCCAAGACAAGCGACCGCGTCGTCCTGATCGAGGATACGCGCGAACTCCAGTGCAAATCGCCGAACCTGGTGGCACTGCGCACCAAGGACGGCGTCGCCTCGCTCTCCGATCTCGTCCGCTCCTCGCTGCGGCTGCGCCCCGACCGCATCCCGATCGGCGAGGTGCGCGGGGCAGAAGCGCTCGATCTCCTGAAGGCCTGGGGCACCGGACACCCCGGCGGGATCGGCACCATTCATGCCGGCTCGGCCCTCGGCGCGCTGCGTCGGCTGGAGCAGCTCATCCAGGAGGCAGTCGTCACCGTGCCGCGCGCCCTCATCGTGGAAACCATCGATTTGATCGCCGTGCTTGCAGGTCGCGGCGCCGAGCGGCGACTTGCCGAGCTCGCCGCGATCGAAGGGCTAGGGCCGAACGGCGATTACGTCCTCGTGTCCACTGCATCCAGCTCCGAAGCCCCGGGAGAGAAGGCATGACCAAGTCGCTCGCTTCTGTCCAACACAGAGTCATGCTGCCTGTCGCCGTCTCACTCCTGGCATGTTCGACGACGGCTCATGCCGCCGGCTCGAACATGCCCTGGGAGCAACCACTGCAGCAAATCCTGCAGTCGATCGAAGGCCCGGTCGCCAAGATCATGGCAGTCATCATCATCATCGTCACCGGGCTGACGCTCGCTTTCGGCGACACGTCCGGCGGATTCCGGCGCCTGGTCCAGATCGTGTTCGGCCTCTCCATCGCTTTCGCCGCGAGCTCGTTCTTCTTGTCCTTCTTCTCATTCGGCGGCGGAGCGCTGGTCTGATGACCGAGAGCCTTGGACACGATCCGCTTCCTGGATTCGAGGCGCCCGTTCATCGCGCGCTGACCGAGCCGATACTGCTTGGCGGCGCCCCACGCGCGGTCGCGATCACCAACGGCACCCTCGCGGCTGCCGTCGGCTTGGGACTACGGCTGTGGATCGCCGGTCTCGTGCTGTGGGCGATTGGGCACTTGGCCGCGGTCTGGGCGGCAAAGCGCGACGCTCAGTTCGTCGACGTGGTGCGCCGGCACGTGCGTTATCCGACCCATCTCGGCGTGTAAGGGAGCACGATGTTGAACCTCGCTGAATATCGCAAGAAGCCAACAATGCTTGCTGACTATCTGCCGTGGGCGGCGCTCGTTGCTCCTGGCGTTGTCCTCAACAAGGACGGCAGCTTCCAGCGCACGGCGCGGTTTCGCGGACCTGATCTCGACTCGGCAACACCGGGGGAGCTCATCGGCACGTGGGCGCGGCTCAACAATGCGTTGCGCCGCCTCGGCTCCGGCTGGGCGATCTTCGTCGAGGCAAGCCGCACTGCGGCACAGCGCTATCCGCAGAGCCGGTTTCCCGATCCCGCCTCCGCTCTTGTGGACGCCGAGCGCAGAGCCCAGTTCGAAGAAGCGGGAGCGCATTTCGAGAGCGCGTATTACCTGACCTTCGTCTGGCTCCCGCCGAACGAGGAGGTCTCTCGCGCCGAGCGCTGGCTCTACGAGGGGCGATCTCGCACGAGAGGCCTCGATCCCCGCGAGCTCCTCAATGGCTTCATCGACCGCACTGACCGGGTGCTGCAGCTCGTCGAAGGATTCGTTCCGGAGGCCGCATGGCTATCGGACTCTGAGACCCTGACCTATCTCCACGCGACGATCTCGACCAAACGTCATTGCGTGGTCGTACCCGAGACATCCATGCATCTCGATGCGCTCCTGGCCGACGAACCCCTTACGTGTGGCCTCGAGCCGCGGCTCGGCAACTCACATCTGCGCACGCTGACCGTGATCGGCTTCCCGACCGCGACCTTCCCGGGGATCCTCGACGAGCTCAACCGCCTCGCCTTCCCTTACCGGTGGTCGACGCGTGCGATCTGCCTCGACAAGACCGAGGCGACCCGCCTGCTCACCAGGATCCGCCGCCAATGGTTCGCCAAGCGCAAGTCGATCATGGCCATCCTCAAGGAGGTGATGACCAACGAATCTTCCGCGCTGCTCGACAGCGACGCCCATAACAAAGCCTTGGATGCCGATGCCGCGCTCCAGGAGCTAGGCTCCGACGCCGTCTCATCGGCTTACGTGACCGCGACCGTCACGGTCTGGGACGAGAATGCCGTCACTGCCGACGAGAAGCTGCGGCTGGTCGAAAAGGTCATCCAGGGCCGCGATTTCACCTGCATCGCTGAGACGGTGAACGCAGTCGAGGCCTGGCTTGGAAGCCTTCCCGGTCACGTCTACGCCAATGTGCGGCAACCTCCGGTCTCGACCCTCAACCTCGCCCACATGGTGCCGCTCTCGGCCGTGTGGGCGGGACCGGAACGCGACGAGCACCTCGGTGCACCCCCCTTGTTCTTTGCCAAGACCGAAGGCTCCACCCCGTTCCGGTTCTCCCTGCATGTCGGCGACGTCGGGCACACCCTCATGGTCGGGCCGACCGGCGCCGGCAAGAGCGTGCTGCTAGCGCTGATGGCGCTGCAGTTCCGGCGATATGCGCAGTCCCAGGTTTTCGCCTTCGATTTCGGGGGGTCGATCCGGGCCGCGGCCCTCGCCATGAGCGGCGACTGGCACGACCTCGGCGGCGCGCTCGCGGAGGACGCGCTCGAGCCGGTCGCGTTGCAGCCACTCGCGGCCATCGATGTTGCCACCCAACGCACCTGGGCGGCCGAATGGGTGGCCGCGATCCTCACGCGCGAAGGCGTGACCGTCAGCCCCGAAGCCAAAGAGCACGTATGGACGGCACTGACCTCGCTCGCCTCGGCGCCAGTCAGCGAACGCACTTTGACCGGCCTTTCCGTGCTTCTGCAGTCCGGCGTCCTGAAACGGGCCCTGCAACCCTATTGTCTCGGCGGTCCCTACGGCCGGCTGCTCGACGCCGAGGCCGAGCAGCTCGGCGGCGGCGACGTGCAAGCATTCGAGACGGAAGGCCTGATCGGAACCGGCGCTGCACCCGCCGTGCTCGCCTACCTGTTTCATCGGATCGAGGAACGTCTCGACGGACGACCGATCCTCCTTATCGTCGATGAAGGCTGGCTCGCGCTCGACGACCCGACCTTCGGCGCGCAACTGCGCGAGTGGCTCAAGACCCTGCGCAAGAAGAACGCCTCCGTGGTGTTCGCCACCCAGTCGCTGGCCGACATCGAAACCAGCACCGTTGCGGCCGCGATCGTCGAGAGCTGTCCGACCCGGATCTTCCTTCCCAACGAGCGCGCCATCGAGCCGCAGATTCTCAGCATCTACCGGCGCTTCGGCCTCAACGATCGCCAAGTCGAGATCATCGCGCGCGCCACACCCAAGCGCGATTACTACTACCAGTCACGCCGCGGCAATCGCCTGTTCGAGCTCGGATTGGCCGAGGTCGCGCTCGCCTTCACCGCCGCGTCCTCCAAGACCGATCAGGCCGCCATCGCCGAGATGTTGGACGCGCGTGGCCGCGCTGGCTTTGCCGCGGCCTGGCTCCGCCGCAAGGGCCTCGACTGGGCAGGGGATCTGCTCGAGGGCGAACCCGCGCGACCGCAAGACGCCACGACACCTTGCTTGGAGATCACGCAATGAGCCTTCGCAGCGTCCGCCGTACCGCGTTCGCCACCATTTGCGTTGCGGCAGCATTCTTCACGGCGCCAGCGCGTGCGCAGATGATCGTCTATGACCCCTCGAACTACGCCCAGAATGTGCTGCAGGCCGCCCGCGCCTTACAGCAAATCAGCAACCAGATCACCAGCCTGCAGAACCAAACGCAGATGCTGCTGAACCAGGCAAAAAACCTCTATTCGAGCCTGCAGACAATCGAGCAGTCCCTTGCACGCACCCAGCAGCTGCTCAATCAGGCGCAACGCCTAGCCTATGACGTCAATCAGATCGACCAGGAGTTCCAGCGCCTGTACCCGCAGGGATATACCGCAGCGACCCCGTCACAACAGCTCGTCAGTGATGCCAAGGAGCGCTGGCAGAACTCGCTCGTCGCCTACCAGGATGCGCTCAGGGTCCAAGCCGGTGCGGTGCAGAACCTCGACACCACCCGCAGTGAGACCGATGCCCTCGTCTCCTCGAGCCAATCGGCCGTCGGCGCTCTGCAGGCGGTCCAGGCGGGCAACCAGCTCGTCGCCCTGCAGACCAAACAGCTCGCCGATCTGACCGCACTGGTCGCGGCGCAATCACGTGCGGACAGCCTCGCTGGCGCTCGCACGACCGCCAATCAGGAGCAGGCGCGCGAGCAGCTCAATCGGTTTCTCGGCGGAACGCAGGGCTACCAGCCCCAGACCGTGCAGATGTTCCACTGAGGGGAAGAGGGTGGTCGGCCATGGATCCAAAGATCATCGCACGTGCCGCGGCCGTCATTCTGCTCGCCGGCACCGTGCTCGCATGCGCGCTCGAACTGGCCCAGCACGATCTCACCTCGCAACCTTCTGCGCCGATGACGGACGACAAGATGGATCCGCTCGCCAGTGAGCTCGCCCGCTGCAAGGTCCTCGGCACTGAAGCAACACACGATGCTGCCTGCAATGCTGCTTGGGCACAGAACCGCGCCCGCTTTCTCGCGCCGGGAACGCCGTACCAGGATCGCTCCGTCGATCTATTCCCGGCGACGCCAAATGTGCGGAAGGGGACGCCGAAGATCCACGTCGATCGCGCGCCATCAACCCTGCAGTCCAACGGCGGCACACCAGGCTCGGATCCCGAGGGGCGCTGAGCCATGGGGGGCACGGGGGTCATCGATCGCTTTCTGGGGGTCTTCACCTCCTATATCGATTCCGGATTCGGACTGCTCAAGGGCGAGGTCGCGTTCCTATCATCTACCCTTGTCGCGATCGATATCACGCTTGCCGGCCTGTTCTGGGTGCTGGCATCCGACGAGGACGTCATCGCCCGGCTCATCCGCAAGACACTCTACGTCGGCTTCTTTGCGTTCCTGATCGGCAACTTCAACACCTTGGCAAAGGTCATCTTCAACTCGTTCGCGGGACTTGGTCTGAAGGCCGCGGGATCAGGGCTATCCGCTGAACAGTTCGTTCAGCCAGGCCGGGTCGCGCAGATCGGGATAGATGCCGGGAAACCGATCCTGCAGGCGGCGAGCCAGCTGATGGGATTCGTCTCGTTCTTCGAGAACTTCGTTCAGATCTTCGTGCTGCTGATCGCCTGGCTCGTTGTTCTCGTCGCCTTCTTCATCCTGGCGGTTCAGCTGTTCATCACCCTCGTCGAGTTCAAGCTCACGACCCTCGCCGGCTTTGTGCTCGTCCCGTTCGGCCTGTTCAACAAGACGGTCTTCCTCGCCGAGCGCGTGCTTGGGAACGTCATTGCCTCCGGCGTCAAGGTGCTCGTTCTTGCCGTCATCGTCGGCATCGGCACCACCCTGTTCACTCAATTCACGCAGGGTTTTGGCGGCAACCAGCCCACGCTCGACGACGCCATGGCGCTCGTGCTCGCGGCCCTTGCCCTTCTTGGGCTCGGGATTTTCGGCCCCGGGATTGCATCCGGCCTTGCCGCCGGTGCGCCGCAGCTCGGAGGCGGGGCAGCCGTCGGCACAGCGCTCGCCGCCGGTGGGCTTGGCGTGGCTGGCGCGATGGGCGTGCGCGCCGCCACCGGCGCTGTCGCAGGAGGAGTCCGCGGCACGGGTTCATCGCTGGCCGCTAGAACCTTTGCCGCCAGCAGCGGCAGCGCAGCCGGCCCAGCTGCCGCTGTCAATGCCCCTTCATCGACAGCCGCTGGCGGCGCACCGGAATGGGCGCAGCGGATGCGCCGCCATCAGGCCATGAGCCATGGCATCACCGCGGCCGCACACGCCGTGCGCTCCGGCGATCACGGCGGGGGCTCGACCTCCGTCTCACTCTCCGAGGATGGCAAATGAACCTCTTTCGGCGCCCTTCCATCCGCTATGGCCAGACACCCGCGCCCGAGACGCCTTACCAAAGGGCAGCCCAGGTCTGGGACGAGCGCATCGGTTCGGCGCGCGTGCAGGCCAGGAACTGGCGCCTTATCGCCTTCGGCAATCTGTTCCTGGCGGCGTCACTCGCCGCCGCCCTCGTGTGGCAGTCCGCACGGGGCACCGTGGTGCCATGGGTCGTTCAAGTCGACAAGCTCGGAGAAGCCCAGGTCGTCGCACCGGCCATCGCGGACTACAAGGCCACCGATCCGCAGATCGCCTGGCACCTCGCGCGCTTCATCGAGCAGGTCCGCTCGGTTCCCGCCGATCCCGTCATCGTCCGCCAGAACTGGCTCAGCGCCTATGACTTCACCACCGACAAGGGGGCGGCGGCCCTCAACGATTACGCCCGCACAAATGACCCATTCGCCAAGGTCGGCAAGGTGCAGGTCGCAGTCGAAGTCTCGAGCGTGATCCGCGCCTCCGACTCCTCCTTCCGTGTCGCCTGGATCGAACGGCGCTACGAGAACGGCGCACTCGCCGCGACCGAGCGTTGGACCGCCATTCTCACCATCGTCCTCAACGCCCCGCGCGACATCGATCAACTGCGCAAGAACCCGCTCGGGGTCTTCGTTCACGCCATCAACTGGTCGAAGGAGCTAGGCTGATGCGCCTACACACTCTGTCCGCTGTCCTCTTGTCGTCGGTTTCGCTCGCAGCCTGCGTCACCTTCAAGCCGCCGGAGATCAGCTACGACGATGACCCAAAGCCGGCCCTGCTCCAATCCGACCCGCCGAAGCCAGTCGAGGTGGTTGAGATCCCAAAACCGCTGCCCTTGCCCGGCCAGCTCAAGGCCGTGCCCGGCACAAAGCCCGCAGGACCAGAGCCCAAGGATCCGACCGACCGCGTGGCCAAAGCCAACGAGGCCGCGCGCGTGCAGCCGACGCGCAACGGCTACGTCAATGCCGTGCAGGTCTATCCCTACACGATTGGTGCCCTCTATCAGGTCTATACCGCTCCGGGCCAGGTGACGGACATTGCACTGCAGGAAGGCGAGCAGCTCGTGGGCTCGGGACCTGTGGCAGCCGGCGATACCGTGCGCTGGATCGTCGGCGACACGGAAAGCGGGACAGGGCCAAGCAAACGGGTTCACATCGAGGTCAAGCCGACCCGCCCCGACCTCGTCACCAACCTCGTCATCAACACCGACCGGCGCACCTACCATCTCGAGCTGCGCTCCACTGAGAAGACCTACATGGCGTCGGTCTCCTGGCAGTACCCGCAGGATCAGTTGATTGCCTTGCGCCGGCAGAACGCGATCGCCGAGGCCGCGGCCCCGGTCGACAGTGGTCTCGACGTCGGCAGGCTCAACTTCCGTTACGCAATCGAAGGCGACACACCGCCCTGGCGGCCGCTGCGTGCCTTCGATGACGGCACCAAGGTCTTCATCGAGTTTCCGCGCGGCATTCGCCAAGGCGAGATGCCACCGCTGTTCGTGCTCGGTCCCGAGGGCGGCGCCGAGCTCGTCAACTACCGCGCTCGCCAGAACTACTACGTGATCGACCGACTGTTCGCCGCCGCCGAGCTCCGCCTCGGTGGCGAGCATCAGCAGAAGGTTCGCATCGTGCGCACCGACGGGAGGCCGCGATGGTGAGCGGCGATCCCCTGAAAGCCGAGCGCGAGCTCGCTGACGAGCTACGCCTCCACCCGGAACGGCCACCCGTCACACGGCTCTCTCGCAATGTCCTCATCGGCCTCTCCAGCTTCGCCATAATTGCCGTGGTGGGCGCGGTCATCTGGGCGCTCGACAACCGCCGCGACAGGGAGGAGCCGGGACGGGAGCTTTATAATACCGAGCACAAGACCACAGCCGATGAGGTCGCAAAACTACCTCGCGACTACGGCGGCCTGCCGCCAGGTGTTCCATCGCTGGGTCCGCCGCTGCCTGGTGACTTCGGTCGTCCTATGCTCCGGGAACG
>Ga0066903_100003314_pt1 | contig 13108 bp, 15 predicted proteins | sample PanSoiMetaGPlot1_FD_67491 | JGI IMG/M metagenome (GOLD analysis project Ga0066903, IMG submission 67491) | Tropical forest soil microbial communities from Panama analyzed to predict greenhouse gas emissions - Panama Soil - Plot 1 (version 2) | ecosystem: Environmental > Terrestrial > Soil >... | reverse complement strand
AACATCCGCACCCAGTTGCTCCGCGACGACGCCAGTCGAGGGATGCGCACTGACAGCGCCGGTCACCAGCTCCTCACCAACCCCGCAAGACCCGCACCAGGCGGACAGTAGGTCTAAAAGGGACGGTGAGTACGACCGTCTGCTCGAGACGGAACGCTTCGGCCGCACGCGATGACCGCCGGGACGGCGGTCCTTTTTCTCCATGCAATGTCGGAGGTGCGACGGAGCAGCGAACGCTATTGCCCTATGATCACCGTTGAGATCGGCGGCTGCTGGCGCGACACAGCTCATCGCCATGGCCCCGATCCATCGTATCGAACAATGGATTCGGGTTTCTGCCCTGGTGTTCGAGGTGCCGACAGAGACATCCCGACGTCTGAAGCGATCGGGAGCCATAGCTTCTGTGGGCATGCTTGCCGCATGCTTGCTGGGAACCCCGCGTCTTCTTCTCCGCCCAGCGCGGGGTTCTTGCTTTACCGACGTGTGCGAAGCTGACGTATCGGAACACAATCAAAGAGGTCCGCGCGCATCGCGGTGGCCGTGATCGGCGGCTGTTGGAACAAAAGAGCGCAATTCGCGTTCTCGCCGATGGCCGAAACGACTGCCGTTTCCGCCTGAACGCAGGTGCGAAATGGTTTCGCTTGGCGGATCCCGCGTCTCCTCGTCCTCGCGCGACAGTGCGGGCGTCGCGAGCTGGTTATTGAACCCGGCTGCGGCTTTTCTGCTCGTCTCGCTCCCACTCGGCATAGCAACGCTCGCCCTCGACCCGCCCTTGCGTGGATATGACGAAACCGCTCACTTTGTTCGCATCTATGGCATCAGCGCGGGCGACTTCATTCCGATGACCCGGGACGATCAAGATCGTCGCGGCACTTTCATTCCTGCTCGGCTGAACGCCGAGTTGAGACTGTTCGACGACGCGCGAAAAAACGTCGATACGCCTCTTCTCAACTATCGCGACGTGTTCGCCAAGTATCGGCGCTTTGTTGCCGAGCCTCGTGGCGGCCAGGAGCCCGACGTCTTCGCACTCTATGAGGGCTCCGAAGCGTACTCGCCTCTCGCCTATCTTCCGCAAATCGGCGCTGCCTGGGTCGGCCGCGCGGTCGGCGCCGATTTCCTGACGTTGATCACGCTGATGCGAGTCGCAGGCTTTCTCGTCATGACCGCTGCCACCGCCTACGCCATCGCAATCGTGCCGCACCTGCAATGGACCTTTCTCACGATTGCCATGCTCCCTTCGGCTTTCTACGCGCGCACCTTGGTCGGTGTTGACGCTGCCCTTGTAAGCTTTTCGCTTGTTGCGATGGCCCTCGCTCTGCGCCGCGTTTGCGGCGAAGCGGACGACGCGCCGTGGCTCCGCGCCCTGTTCATGACCCTGTGTGTGGTGACCAAACCGCCGCAAGTTGTCTGGTTGTCGCTGGAGATCATGACCCGACCTCTGCGTGAGCTTTCGCGGCATTGGCGCGAGCTCGTCCTCGTTACCGCTCCGGGGCTCGCGCTGACGATATCGTGGGTTCTCGTGATGTCCGGCGATGTCGGCGCCTGGCGAGTTTCCTTGGGCACGCATACCCCGTTGGAGTTTTTCGGAGCAAGGCCGCAATTGGAGCTCTGGTTGTCGGATCCGTTGCGTTTTCCAAGGATGCTCGTTGGAAGCTTGGGCAGCTGGGAAATCAAAGACTTGTGGCGCCAGCTGATCGGAATTCTGGGCTGGCTCGATACCGCATTGCAAAGCTGGACGTACCCGAGCCTCAGCGCGCTCCTCCTCGCGAGCTTCCTTGCGCCGTTTCCGCTGGATTCCACAACGCGCCGTCGCGTGGCAGCGATCTGCGCTTCCGCGGCGATCGCATATTTTCTCTGCGTCTATCTCATCTTCTATCTGGCGTGGACACCCATCAACGCGACGGACATTTGGGGCGTGCAGGGGCGATATTTCGTCGTCATGCTGGCCCCCATCGCGATTGCGGTTGCAGCGCTGGTCAATCGCGCGCCAACCGAGTCCATCCGCGCCGCAATCGCTGTATTTTCTGCCCTGCTGTCCGGCTTTGCCACAATCGAGGCCATCATGCGGGTGAACTGGTGACGCATGCTGCAGATGCGCGTTAACAAACCATCGTACTGCCCGGCTTGTGGCGAGCGAAGCCTGCAAGCGCTGCTCTATGTCAAGAACGATTGCGACATTCGCCGCTGCAACGTGTGTGGCATGGGACAGACCGACACGACTGGTTTCGACCCGACCAATTACTACACGGACGAATACTTTTCCGGCGGACGCGTCGACGGCTATGCCGACTACGCTGCGACCGAACCTGTCTTGCGACGGCAATTTGTACGCGAAGTCGCCTTTCTTCGTCGCCATTGTCCAACCGGACGCGTGGTTGAGATCGGCTGTGCCTTTGGATTTTTTCTGCAGGAGGCAAGACGCTACTTCACCGTCGGCGGGATCGAGCTCTCGGAAGCAGCGGCATCCCATTGTCGCGATGCGGGATTGCATGTTGTCACGGGAGAAGCGAGCGAGCAGACGCTTGGTCTGTTCGCACCCGTGGACGTCTTTGTTCTATTCGACGTCATCGAGCATCTTTCCGACCCCTTCGACACGCTGCGTCGCTGCATGCACTGCCTCAAACCTGGCGGCCGGATTGTGCTGACAACGGGAGATTTCGGTTCGCCCGTCGCTCGTCTAACGGGGAAGCACTGGCGCTTGATGACCCCACCGCAGCATCTCTGGTTCTTTACCGGCGAGAGCTTCCGGCGGTGGGGAAGCCGCGTCGGAATGCGGATTGAATCATACAGCCATCCCTGGAAAATCGTTCCCCTCTCGCTGATCGCATTTCAGTTCGCACGGGCCGTGGGCCGTTCCGTGACGTTGCCGATCGGCGCCCGTGTCGGTGTGCCGGTCAACCTGTTCGATGCGATGCGCATCGTGCTGCGAAAGGAGGCGTGATCATGACGGAACGCCTGCCGCTGAGTTATGTCGTGATGCTTTGCCTCTACGCCTTGGCCATGGCCGCCGGGCAAATGCTGTTCAAGTCGGCGGCGCTGCGCACGCCGCGGCGGGGCGCACTCGTCGACTGGACCCTCGCGCTGTTGCAAAACTGGCAATTCGTCGCAGCGCTGCTGACGTATTTCCTGCTCGCCGTTCTGTGGGTCTGGATCTTGAGGGTCGTGCCCCTTTCCCAAGCCTACCCGTTTGTGGCCCTCGCCTTCGCCATCGCCCCGATCCTTGGAGGCTTTTGGTTCGGCGAACCCCTGTCGGTCCGCCTATTCGCAGGACTGGCCGTCATAATGTGCGGCCTGCTTCTCGTTGCGACTTGATCCGCGCGCCGTCCGAGCAACGTTGTCGATTGCGGGAAGGATGACGTCACTCAACGCGATTTGCCGCGCCAATGCCGTTGTCAGCTCCAGCTGAACGCGCAGCTTGAGATGCAGGTTGAGCAGGATCAGCAGGCTGATCACCACCCAGACGTAGATGATCAAATCGACACCCCTTCCGACGCCGGCGAGTTCTGCGATGTCGGAAGCCCATGACGGTTCCCAGACGAGAAACAGTCCGCTACCCGCGGCGAGCAGCGAGAGCGTGGCCACAATGGGTGAGCGGCGACGTTCTTGCCAGGCATACAGGAGAATGCCGAGCAGCAATCCGCTCAAGATCAGTTGCGCGATCATTGGTGCAATCGGCGCGAATAGAGGTCGAGCAGAATATCGATGGCATCACTCGATCGCTGGCCTTTGCCAAGCGAATAGGCGCTATATTCGATTGTCACCGGGACCTCGACGAACGGGAGTCTGCTCGCGGCGATCTGATCGAGGATTTCCGACGCGTGCGCCATGCGGTTCTGGCGCAGCCTGATGTGCATCGCGCCTCGGCGCGTCATCGCACGCAAACCGTTGTGGGCGTCGGTGACCGGGAGCCCGGTCGTGACCCGCGTGAACCAGGTGGCAGCGGCGAGAAGCAGGCGTCGCGACCGCGGTATGTTGGATACCTGCTCGCGAAATCGACTTCCCAACGCATAATCGGCCTTGTGCACAACGAGCGCGTCGAGCAATCGGACAATGTCGTCGGTCCGATGCTGTCCATCCGCGTCGAATGTGACGATGAACTCCGCGCCCATCGCCAACGCGAAGTCGATTCCTGTTTGCAGCGCAGCACCCTGCCCGAGATTGATCGGATGTCTGACGAGGACCACCCGGTCGCCCGCACCGGTCACGACGGCGGCGGTGGCATCGGCTGATCCGTCGTCGACGACGGCGATCCGCCAGGGCATGGATTGCAGATTACGGATGACGCCGCCTATCGCGCGTTCTTCGTTGTAGGCTGGAACGATGACCCAAGTCCCGGCGCCACGGTGAGCATCTTGGAGCATATCAGACAACGCGGCCGCCGATTGAATGTTCCGCGCGACAGCCTCGCGGCTGTGCAGAAGCACGCTCGCAAGATAGCAATCGACCCTTCAACCCCGGGGCGCCGTGAACCGTTCGACGCCGAACACAATCGGAAACCGGAAGATCCGGCACGTGGTGGAAAAAAATGGTTGGCTTTGTCGGGAGGCGCACGCTTCCGGCGTCCTTGTATCGCACTCATGACCCATCGGACGGGAGGGAACGATCACCATGATGAAAGTCACGCAACATCTCTGGTTTGAAAAAGACATGGAGGCTGCCCTCCGCTTCTACACGTCGCTGATCCCCGGCTCATCCATCGCCTGGACTTCAGCCGTTCCGGCCGACACCCCCAGCGGCCCGGCAGGCAGTGTCAAGCTGGCCGCCTTCACCATCGGCGACCAGCGCTACATGGCAGTCCAAGGCGGCCCGCTCGACCCGTTCAACCACAGCTTCTCGATCATCGTCCAATGCGACGACCAGGCCGAGATCGATCGCCTTTGGGATGCGCTGAAAGAAGGTGGATCGGTGGAACGGTGCGGTTGGCTCAGGGACCGCTGGGGCCTCTGTTGGCAGATCATACCCAGACGGCTCGGCGAGCTGATGGGCGATCCGGACCCGAGCAAGGCAAGGCGCGTCGCCGAAGCAATGCTCAAGATGGTCAAGTTCGACATCGCTGGGCTGGAAGCGGCTGCGAGGGGTTAGGGCCGCCGGCGTTCAGAGCTGACGGGAGGCTACGCTCGCTGTACCGATGATACTTAGCTCCGTAATTTGCTCACGGTATTGATCGTCGCTGATCGCACATGTGCTGAGGCGAAATCGATCGAGCCGGCGGCCCGGGTTCATCTCCTACGGTGTCGGCGCCGTCGAGCCCGCCCGGCATGCTCTGTCGGTCCAATTCCGGCCGTGCGCAAGGCCCTCAAGCGCGCGGGCCATAAGTTCACCGACGTCGAGCGCATCGAAATCAACGAGGCCTTTGCGGCGGCGCTGCTCAATGCAGCGCGGCCAAGACGTCCAGTCGGGATTGCGCTTCTTCGGATCCAAATTCGCCGGCCTTTTGGTACCAATCGCGGGCCAGAGCAACATCGGCCGTGACGCCGTGCGCACGAAGGATCGCCAACATGATCGGATCATAGGTGGCGGCGAGCGAAAACGCAGCGCGCGCATCACGGGCTTCCGCCGCACGCTGCAGAAGAATTCGCGCGGCCGCGATGTCGCCCTGAGCAATGAGCTCCTCCCCGCGATTGACGAGGAAGGCGATCCGCTGGCGCTCAAATTGTGCGGCGAACGCACCAGCGGCAAAATTTCTGTCTGTCGGTGTTCGGGTCGCTACGACTATTTTCGCCGCACCGCCCGCTCCGACGCTGGTCTGTGCGTCACTGATCCCGAAGCGAGACAGGAAGTTTCCCTTGCGGTCGCCGTTGGTAATGACCACTCCAGACGCTGTTAGATTTCGAGCGATCAGCGTCGAGGTCACGGAAAAAATGGGCACAGCAATCGCCAGGCACATCACAATGTGCCGCACCGTAGACCGGGCGCGACTGCGTCGCGTCGCGGACGCGCGGCGTGCCGGCCGACCGCGGGCGTCGATCTCGCCTCGATCATAGGCCCTGCGCTTGGCCTTGTTGCGCAGGATCTCGTGCGCGGAATTCAGCTCGGCGAAGCGTGTGGCGGCCTCCGGATCGCTTCTGTTGACGTCCGGATGCAGCGCTTTTGCAAGGCGACGAAAGCTCTTTCTGATGTCGTCCGCGGTCGCCGACCGCGGCATCCCCAGGACCTGATAAGGGTCACGGATCCCGGTGCATTCCAATGCATGATGATACATGAACACCTCTGCAGCTGGCCCCCATGCCCGCAGCCAAGGTTCTCTGTTGGACTGGTCGTTTATGTCGCGAAGCTAGGCAGATTTCAGACAGTGAGTGCGAATGCAGAGAATTCTACGCGGTTTCCCCGATGGGGCGGCGGTATCATTTGCCGACGACTCAGACGTGATCAACGGTAACCGTACGATACAATTGTTTATCGAGGCACAAGTCGCTCCGACGCAAGTTGGCCGTCCGGATTGCTCAATTGCGCCACATTGATGGTGGGGCAACCAGTTATAGCGCGCGCTTCACGCTTTTGTTTGCTCGCTGCCAGAACGCGTCGTCGAGTGTAGGGGCGATATCGATCTTGTCGGCGCCGTTCAGCCTTCCAGAATTGGCCACGGCCTTGAGCGTCACCGCGGCAAGTTCCGGCGTGAGGTGACCGTCTCGCGTGTACCCGTCACGGTTCCGCATCAGCGAGCGCTCGTAAATCTCCCGGCCGCCCGCATAGAAGCCGGGCGGGACATTCGCCATGATCTCCTCAAGCGTTGCGCCGCCCATCCATTTGAGCGTGCGCACCGTTGCGTTGACGAAGGACTGCAGGATCTCCGGATGCTCCTTGGCGAAGTTGGCGCGCACAAGAACGCTGCTGTTCGCATTCGGGCCGCCATAGAGATAGGTCTGGCCACTCTGTTCGCGGGAGTCGACGATCGGCGTGATTACGCCGTCGGCTTCGAGGCGCATGATCGCCGGGTCGGAGAGGACGAGGCCGTCGATCTGACCGGACTTCATCGCCGCGATGGCGCCGGGCCCACCGCCGATGCCGATCATTGACACGTCGTCGCCTTTCAGGCCGTCCTTGGCGAGAATGATCTCGAGGGCGTTGCTGACCGCTGAACCGGGTGCGGTCACACCGATCCTGAGGCCCTTGATGTCTTTCGGCGACCTGTATTTTGCAGCGAGCTGCTTGTTCAGAGCGAACACCAGCCCGAACCGGTCGGTGAGCAGAACCACCGCCTTGAGGTCGATCCCCCTCGCCTGCAGGAACAGCGCGTTCTCGTAGGCGCCGCCGACGACATCGACGCTGCCGGCGACCAAGGCCTCGATCGATTTCGAGCCGCCGGCAAAATCGTTGATCTTCACGTCGAGCCCTTCATCGCGGAAATAGCCGAGCTGTAACGCGAGCGTCAGCGGCAGATAGGACAGCAACGACTGCCCGCCGACGCCAAGCTCGACAGGCTTGAGCATCTGCTGCGCGCGCAACGGCGGGGATGCTGACGCGAGCATCGCCAAGGTGGCCAGCACATGCAGCACGCGGGTCATTGTCGGTCCCTCCGCGGCGGGCGAATGGATGGACGGTGCCGCGAGCTACCGCGCCTTGCCTGCGGCGACGGGTTGACCGAGTGTCGCGAATTCGGGGGTTTCCATGCTCCTCGCGCGCTCGGCTGCGATCTCGGCGATCATCGGCAGCGAGATCGTGAAAAACGTGGCGCCCTCGCGCGTGCGCATGGTCTCGGTGTGCGCGCCATTGGGCAAGTAGAAATAGGTCCCCTCCACGCAGGACTTGCCGGCATAGCTGACGGAACCTTCAAGCAGGAAGCGGATTTCCGCGTCCTCCTGCTCGCCCCCCGCGAGCGTCGCGCCCGGCCGCAAACGCAGGAAGCCGATGCCTGTGCGCAATTCGTTGAAAGTCCCGAGATGCTTGATTTCGACACCCGCGCGTTTGCGATCTCGGACGAAACGGTATTCTCCCGCTATCATCATCACGGGATCACGATAGCGTGGTGACGGAAACGTCAGATCACGGCCTTCGTGCTCCTCCCAGATCGCTTCATAGGAATCCTTGTTCTTCGGCGAGCCATCGGGCTTCTTGCCCTTGTAGACGCCGTTTTCGAACACCGCACCGGCCGCGATCAGCTTCTCGTAGGTGGCGTTCATCTCCTCGTTGGACAGGAGGCGCTCGCCGCTTGGCCCCTGAAACTGCAGCACCAGACACTCGCAATCGCCCTCCTGCTTCTGTGGGCCGTAGTACGAGCCTTCGGGGAAGTAGCCGCACTCGCCCGGCGCGAGATCGCCGAGGCCGGTGCTCTGCACACCGGATAACGTGTAGCGGATCTGATCGAAATTGTGCTTGTGCCGTGGGGTGAAATAGCCGTCGGGAACGATGCAATAAGAGAATTCGAGGGTGACGGAGGGAATGCCGCTGTCGAGCGGCAAGCGCTTGCGACGAATGGTGCGCACGCGCCCGCGGCGCACCTCCTCGTAGGGCATGTCGTTGACGTTGACGGCAATGACTTGGGCCATTTTTGTCACCCCCTTAATTGGATTTTGGCCAAAGGGTAGTCGGCGGCGGCCCCGTCGTCTAAGACATATTATCGATCGCATCCATGCCGAAGCGGCATTGATTAGAGGCAGTAGATCAGGGGCAGTCTATGGACCTGCGGGCGTTACGATATTTCGTTCACATCGCCGAGGTCCGCAGCTTTTCCAAGGCCGCCGTGCAGCTGCGGGTGGCGCAGCCCGCCCTGAGCCGGCAGGTGCGCAAACTCGAGGACGAGCTCGGTGTCGAGCTCATTGAACGCGCCGGGCGTCAGATCGCGCTGACCGAGGCCGGCTCGCTGCTGTTGCAGCGAGCGCGTTCCCTGATGCGTCAGGTGTCGCAGGCGGCCGACGACGTGCGCTCGCGCGGCACCGATCTTATCGGCGCCGCGACACTTGGCGTCAGCCCAGCGACCTGCGAGGTGCTCGGGCCTGTCATTACCAGGGAGTGCGCCAGCCTCTATCCCAAGCTGCGGCTCGATTTCATCGAGGGGTTCAGTGGCTTTATTTTCGACCGCCTCATCAAGGAGGAGCTGACGCTCTGTATCTTGCACAATCCTCCGCGGCACCGCGGCATCGAGATCGAACCGCTGCTTTCGGAGCCGATGTATCTCGTCGGCCCGCCCGACCAAGCTTCGGCTCTCGCTCGCAAGCAATCGCGGGCAACATTGGAATCCCTGCCACTGATCTTGCCGAACCGGACCCACAGCCTGCGCCTGCTCATCGATCGCGCGCTCCGGGGTCGCTGCATCGACGTCGCTTTCCAGGTCGACGGCTACACCTTGACCAAGGCATTGGTTGCGGCGGGTCAGGGCTACACGATCCTGCCCTACAGCGCGATTCAAGGGCAAATCGAGGCCAAGCAGTTGTCCGCGGCGCCACTGAGTCCGCAGATTTCCTGGACTCTGAGCCTCGCCTATCGAACGGATCAGCGCCGAGCCCGCGCTCTCGGCGGTCTGCGCGATATCATTCACGCTGCAGTCGCGCAGCTGATCGCCGACGGAACATGGCGCGGTGCGCCGCATCCGCTGCCACGTCCTCGCCGGCGGCAAGGCGTGCGCCGGGGCAAGGATCAGTAGGCCACGAACGATTGCGTGGGCAGGTCCTTCGCGTCGGCCGTCAGCTGCTCGATCGAAGGCATCGACGCATTCGCACGCTCGGCGGTTGACGGATGATTGGACTTGGCAAGAGCAAAACCGACCACGCCAACCACGGCAACCGTAAGGATAATGAGCTTCTGCATGACTTCCTCCATCGTCCTGTTGTTCGATGGAGTAGTCGCGGTGGCGTCAGAGAAGGTTCAACGGAAAATTCAAGGGTATCTTCCCAAAAACGGCGTGGGCCAGCTCAGGACTTTGTTTTCACTAGACCTTTCAAGGCGCGAACGCCCGCGATGAGCGGCGGTATCCCCGCCGGCCGGATGAGATCAAAGGAAGCCTCACTCCGCATCCGCCGCCATTTTCGCCGACACGATGCGATCGGGATTCTTCACGGGCTCGCCCCGCTTGATCTTGTCGACGTTCTCCATGCCTTCGATCACGGCGCCCCAGACCGTATATTGCCCGTTGAGAAAGGGCGCGTCGTCGAAGCAGATGAAGAACTGGCTGTCGGCGGAATCGGGGTTCTGCGCGCGCGCCATCGAGGTGGTCCCGCGCACGTGCTTTTCCGTGTTGAATTCAGCCTTGAGCTTCTTGCCCGAGCCGCCCGTGCCGGTGCCGGTCGGGTCGCCCGTCTGGGCCATGAAGCCGTCGATGACGCGGTGAAAGACGACCCCATCGTAGAAGCCGTCGCGCACCAGCTCCTTGATGCGGGCGACATGATTGGGCGCAAGATCAGGCCGCATGGCGATCACCACGGTCCCCTGTGTCGTTTCCAGAACCAGCGTGTCTTGAGGGTCGGCGCTCATGGGTGCTCCTCACTTGGCTTGGCTATCCGAGTTTCGATAAAGCGGATGGCGATAGGTCGGCCTGCGATCGCACCGCCCATCCCGTTGGAGAATTGCATCGGCGTACAACGTTCCAGCGTGTCCTTGATCGCCTGCTCATAGGGTTCTCGCGCCTGCGCCGAAACACCGGGCGACACGTAGGTGATGCGCGGTGGACCTTTGAGCTTGCCGTCGCGGGTGAAACTCAAGCGCACGGAGATCTGAATACCCTCTTGCGCCTTATCTTCCGGTGGCGGTTGCCAGCAGGCGCGCAGCGTCGCGAACATGGCGCGGATCGTACCCACTCCGCCGGCAGTGTCGCCGTGTTGGTCCGCGTCCTTGCTGTTGATCGTCAACTGCAGATTTTCGCCGAGCGGAAAGCCATAGAACGGAAGGCATGGCCGGTGCTGGAACGGGCTGCAATATGTCGGCGCACAGGGGTGCCGACTGAGCACGCTGCACACCGAGGCGCCGGCCGGCTGCGACCATGCGACGGCCGAAATGAGTGCGGCGGCTCCGACCATCGCATGGAGACGATATGGCGTACGCCTGTTTGTCACGTGACGCTTGTCGCTTTCCCTGCTTGGCGTCTACTTGGCGTCGGCCGCGACCTGCATGCGGATGATGCGGTCGGGGTCGATCACCGGTTCGCCCTTCTTGATCTTGTTAACGGCCTCCATCCCGGAGACGACCTCGCCGATCACGGTGTATTGACCGTTGAGGCTCGGATAGTCGGTGAACATGATGAAGAACTGGCTGTTGGCGGAGTTGTTGTCGCCGCCTTTGCGCGCCATGCCGACAATGCCGCGCTTGAACGGGACGTTGGAGAATTCCGCCGGCAGGTTCGGATATTTCGACCCGCCGGTACCGTCGCCGTGCTGACCGTCGCCGGTTTGCGCCATGAACCCGTCGATCACGCGATGAAAGGGAACGTTGTCGTAGAATTTCTCACGCGCGAGCAACTTGAGACGCTCGGCGTGCTTGGGGGCAAGATCGGTGCGTAGCTTGATCACCACGCGCCCGTATTTGGTGTCGAGGAGAAGCGTATTTTGCGGATCGAGCCCGGCCGGAAGCGGCTGGGCGAACGCGGGGGCGGCACAGACAAGGGCGGCGAGCACAACGAACAGACGAAACATGCGATCTCCCGGAGTTACGCAGACAACTGATACGAAGGTCTACTCGGACGACTTTTTTGGCACCTGGCCGGCGAACTTGTTCTTCAGGCGGACGGCGACCGACTTCGGCACGAAGGCCGAAATGTCACCGCCCATGCCTGCAATCTGCCGCACCAGCGTGGCAGTGATCGGGCGCGTGATCGGCGAAGCCGGCAGAAATACGGTTTGGATCTCCGGCGCCATGGCCTCGTTCATCCCCGCCATCTGCATCTCGTAGTCGAGGTCAGTGCCGTCGCGTAGACCCCGGATCAGCAGCGAGGCATTCTCCCGCTTCGCAGCCGTGACGACGAGGTCATCGAAGGTGACGCACTTCAGCTCGCAGCCAGCCGCCTCCGCCAAGGGGCCGCAGCTCTCCTCCAGCATTGCCAGCCGCTCCTTCGCCGTGAACAGCGGCGCTTTGCCCGGATGGACGCCGACGGCAAGGACCAGTCGGTCCGCGAACTTGGCGGCGTTGCGCACGACGTCGAGATGTCCGTTGGTGATCGGATCGAATGACCCGGGGTAGAAGGCAATCCGCGGCATGAAGTGGGGTCTACCCCGACGGACCTTGCCCCGCAAGGGCACTTCAATCCCCTGGCATGCCGACCCCTTCAGCCGATCCGCGTCATGCTACCATGGCCCGCCGGTCGCCCGGCGACGCTACACTTGACGCAATGCGACGCAATACTTGGGGTGTGACGTGATCCATCGGCGGGGATTCTTGGCGGCATCGATTGCATTCGCGACCCACGGGGCCAGTCCGGTGCGCGCGCAAACCTACCCGAACCGCCCCGTTCGGCTCATCGTACCGTTCCGCCGGGCGGACCGACTGATGTCATGGGCCGCATCATCGCCCAGCAACTGTCTACCACCCTCGGGCCGATCGTCGTCGATAATCGCCCGGGCGCCGGCAGCACAATCGGCACAAAGCTCGCCGCCAATGCCGAACCCGACGGATACACGCTCCTGTTCGGCAGCACCTCGTCGCTCGCGATTGCGCCCGCGCTGTACAAGAACGCCGGCTACGATCCGCTGAAGAGCTTCGCGCCGGTCGCGTTGATTTCCGACGTGCCATACATCCTGGTGGTCGACCCCAGCCTTCCCGTGAAAACCGTGCAGGATCTCGTCGCTTACGGCAAGGCCAATCCGGGCAAACTGAATTTCGGTGCGCCGACGGGAACACCGACATTCCTGCTCGCGGAATTGTTCAAGCGCATTACCGGCACCGATCTCCTGGTTATTCCCTACAAGGGCGGCGCTTCGGTGATCGCCGATCTCCTCGGCGGACAATTGCAAGCAACGTTCGAGACGACATCGGTCATTCTCTCTTATGTACGCGAGGGAACGCTGCGTCCGCTCGCGGTCGCAAACCGCGCGCGACTTGCAGACTTGTCGGACGTGCCGACCATGATCGAAAGCGGCGTGCCCGATTTCATCGGAAACTCCTGGTGCGGCGTTGCTGTGCCCGCTGGCACGCCGGGCGAGATCATCGGCAAGCTCAACGCCGCTATCAACGCCGCGCTGAAGTC
>Ga0066903_100003313_pt1 | contig 13109 bp, 15 predicted proteins | sample PanSoiMetaGPlot1_FD_67491 | JGI IMG/M metagenome (GOLD analysis project Ga0066903, IMG submission 67491) | Tropical forest soil microbial communities from Panama analyzed to predict greenhouse gas emissions - Panama Soil - Plot 1 (version 2) | ecosystem: Environmental > Terrestrial > Soil >... | reverse complement strand
CGCTGTTCGGGTGGGTCGGCCTCGTCGGTGGGTGGTTCACCTCCGGGGACGAACAGATCCACCGCGTGCACAACATCGGGGCGAGCGGGGTCGCGACGGGGATCTTCGTCGCGCTCCCGCTGCTGATCCTCGCGTGGCGACGAGAGGACGTCGCGCTGCTGCAGATGCTCGGCGTCGCCGTGCTCGCGACCCTGATCGGGAGCGCGCTCGCCGCGGACGCTCCCTTCCTGGTCTACGCCGCCATCGTCGCGGTGCCGCTCGTCACGCTGTTGGCGATCTCCGATGGGTGGAGGCGATACGCTCGAGCCGGCGAGGGCCCGGACCGATGGCTGGTAGCCGTCGCGTTGATCGCGGCTCCGTTCTGGATCGCGTTCGCCCTGTCGATGGCACGTCTGCAGCGCGCGGGGCCCTCGAACGACCCACACGTCGAGATGCATCACTGGACCGGCATGGCGATCATGGGGATCGCGCTGGTGTTCATGCCGCTGCTCGCGGCGCTCCGCACACCGGGGTGGCGGATCGTCGCGTGGCTCACGGGGATCGGGGCCGCGGTCTATGGTCTCGCGTCGATCGTCTTCGCGACCTATCCCGGGAGCACCGTCCCGTACGCGGGATCCGAGGGATCCCTCTGGGGTGCGCTCACGATCGCCTGGGGGGTCGTGTTCATCGCGATCGCCGAACGGAGGGCCCGCACACCGTGAAAGCGTCGACCCCGAAGCCGAAAGGGATCCGCCGGTTCGAGCGCTGGGTGGTGGGTATCGGGATGACGGTCGTGGCCTTCGTGCTCGAGTGGCTCGTGATGCGATCCGTGAAGGGGAAGGGTCGCTCCGAAGAGCCACGGTCGACGACCGTCACGTCGCAGGGCGTCGAGGTCGACATCGAATGAGCCCGTCGCACCGAGCGATCGACGCGGCCGGCTACTGACGCCGACGGGCGAGATCGACCACGAGGCCGAGCGTCAGGACGAACGCCAACAGGCCGAACGCGAGCGGGACCCAGGATGCGACCTTGTCCGACACCGCGGTGAGGGCGGTCCCGAGGATCGCGGCGCCGGCGGTGAGCGCCAGGGCGAGACGACGACCCGCACGGCGGATCGTCGTCTCGAGCGTCGCAGCGCGGAAGTTCACCTCCAGCTTCTGGCCCGGTCGAGCGCCGATCAGGCGCTCGACCGCCTCGACCACACGGAGGAACCGAACCTTCAGCCGTTGGGCCTGATAGAAGAGCGCCTTCGGGTCGGTCTTGGAGCCCATCCCTCGGATCACGCTCCGCATCAGGAAGCGTCCCGCGACGTCGAAGGGGTCGACCTCGGGGTCGAGCTCCGCGGCGGCGAGCTGCATCTGTGCCAGCGCCTTCCCGGTGAGCGTCAGCGACGCCGGGAGCGGGACCCCGTGCCGGACCGAGATCTCGGTCATCTCCTGCAGGACGGGTCCGAGCTGGATGTCCTTGAGCGATGCGCCGCGGTTCTTCGCCATCAGGGCGCCGATCTCCGCCTGGAACGCGTCGATGTCCAGGTCGCTCCGGTCGATCGCCCCCGACAGCATCAGCGAGACGTCCGTCAGGAACCCGACGTCCTCCTGCCAGAACGCCATCAGGACCAACATCATCGACTCGCGCATGTCGGCGCCGACCTCGCCGGCCATCCCGAGGTCGAGGAAGTACAGCCGCTGCTCCACGGGCTGCCACATCAGGTTCCCGGGGTGGGGATCCGCGTGGAAGAAGCCGTCGACCATCACCTGCTTGTAGAAGGACTCGAGCAGCTGGACCGCGACCTCATGGCGGATCGGGCCCTCCGGAGCCGTCGAGATCGGCCCGCCCTGGACGTCGCGCATCACGAGCAGGCGCGAGGTCGAGTACTCGGCGAAGAGCTCGGGGACCGCGAGGCGCGGGAACGAGGCGATGACGGCCCGCAGCCGGTCCATGTTCTTCGCCTCCTGGCGGAAGTCGAGCTCGCGATGGAGCGACGTGGAGAGGTGCTCGAACACGGCCTCCATGTCGATCACCTGCTTGAGTTGCTGGCGACCGCTCACCTTCTCGGCGAAGACCTCGAGGAGGGCCAGGTCCTGCTCGATCTGCTCCCTGGCGTCCGGGCGCTGCACCTTCACGACGACGGGCTCTCCGTTCGCGAGCGTGGCGCGATGGACCTCGGCGATCGTGCCGGCCGCGAGCGGCGCCGCGTCGATGTGGTCGAACACGTCCTCCCACGGGACGCCGAGCTCCTGTTCCATCACGCGGACCACCTGCTCCTCGCTGAGAGGCGGCACGTGATCCTGCAGCTGGGCGAGCTCGTCGATGAACTCCGGCGGGATCAGATCGGGACGGGTCGAGAGGATCTGTCCGAGCTTGCAGAAGGTCGGACCGAGCTCCTCCATCGCCACGCGCATCCGTTTCGCTTGACGCGCTCGTCCGACGGTCCCCTGCTCGTCGGGCCGGCCGAAGAGCTCCTTCAGGCCGTGCTTCGCGAAGACCGTCGCGATCTTCGTCCCGCGGGAGATCAGGTGGGGTTCCGTCTCGGTCTCCACGACGCTCGAGCGGATCGTCGTGACGCTCCGGGGATCGCGCACGGCTGTCGCGACGCCGTCCGTCGTGTTCACGATGATCACCGTGCACCGGGCGTTGTGGCTGATCCGGTTCGGGACGTTCCCGAGGAGGAACTCCTTCCGGCCCGCCATCCCGGCGTTCCCCACGACGAGCACGTCGACGTCCGCGTCCTCGGCGGCATGCACGATCGCCATCGCGGGGTCGTCGTCGATCACCACGTGCGAGCGGCCGCGGCCGCCGGCGATCCGCTCGGCCTCCTGTTCCAGCTCGGCGGCGGCCGCGGCGGCCCTGGTCCGCTCGGCCGACCCGAACTCCGTGTCGGAGGGGTTCGAGGGGACGACGACCTGGACGAGATGCAGTTCCGCCGCGTAGCGCTCCGCGAACGCGGCCGCCCAGCCGACGGCGCGCGACGCGCTCTGCGAACGGTCGGTCCCGACCATCACGCGCCGGACCGCGCCGTTGCCGATCCCCGAGGGCTCGTCCATCGGGTGCATCATGACGCCCCACGAGGGAAGGTGGCCATGCGGCGCGCCGGTGTTCCGACGGTCGTGCCAGCACCATGGATCCGGCGACGATCTGCGGGTCCGACCAGCGCCGTTGGTATCCTGGGCGCTCCGCCGGAGTAGCTCAGTGGCAGAGCAACCGCCTCGTAAGTGGTAGGTCGGGGGTTCGACTCCCCCCTCCGGCTCCCAAAGCCCTCCCGGTTGCCGCAGGCATCTCCCGTTGCGAGAATCCCGCCGATGGCACCGCTTCGGAAAGCGCTCATCGTCCTGACGGGAGCGCTCCTGGTTCTCCTGGTCACGGCGAGCACCGCGCTGGCGCAGACCACGATCGACCCCACGGTGACGCCCGTGCGCAACACCGGCGGCTGGGTCTACTGGTTGTCCTGGCTGAGTGGCGTCGCGGCGGTGATCTTGTTGGTGGTCCTCGTCGCTTCGTACATGCGGTACGCGCCGCGCTTCGCGAAGGACGAGGAGGGCGCTCGCGTCGTCCACGCCGACCGCGTGTTGCCGGGACGGGAGGCACCTCGACGCACCGTGGATCTGACCCAGTCCGTCCCGATCGTGGTCCAGCCGCCCGCGATCCCGTCGGCCGTCGCCGCGCCGGCGATCGCCGCCCCGGCGGCCGCGGCTCCCGCAGCCGCCGCTCCAGCCGTTGGGGCCCCGGCCGCCGCGGCCCCGGCCGCCGCGGCTCCTGCGGCACCCGCCGAGGCTCCCGCAGCACCCGCCGAGACTCCGGCGCCCGCAGCCGCCGCTCCCGCGGCGCCCCCAGCCGCCGCTCCCGCGGCGCCCCCAGCTGCCGCCGAACCGCATCCCGACGTCTCGCTCGACCAGGAGACGTTCGACAAGACGCTCGAAGAACTCCTGGCGCAGGGCACCGATCGGCGGATCGCCGAGGGCAAAGCCCGCCGGGCCGCGATGATCGCTGCCCGCAAGAAAGCCACGGGCGAGGGCTAGGCGCCCCGCCATGGATCCCGCCGCCGAGGTCGATTGGTCCATGGGGTCACACGCGGCCCGCCTCGCGGACTGGGACGCCGCGATCCAGATCGGAAAGCGCGTCGCCGGGGCCGGACCTCCCGTGCCGCCCGAGGACCGGGCTCGCATGCGCGAAGATCTCGCCGCGCACGTCGTCGCCGCCGAGGGGATCGTCGCGGACGTGACCGATCTCCGCGTGATGGGCTTCCGTTCGCGTGCGTGGGCGATGGGACGCGGGGATTGGATCCGCCAGAACACCGGCGGCCTCCAGCGTCTGATGGAGCCGCTCGCCCAACGGTTGCTCGAGCGGAAGCCCTCGCGCCCATCGATCGCCCGGAAAGCGGTCGGCGCGCAGGCCGGGGCGATCCTCGGGTACGTCTCCCGCCGCGTGCTGGGTCAGTACGACGTCTTCCTCCCGCCGGACGACGAGGGCCTGATCTACTTCGTCGGCCCGAACCTCGTGGATGCGGAGCGGAGGTACGGGCTCGTCCCGGCGGACTTCCGACTCTGGGTCGCGATCCACGAGGTGACCCACCGGGTCCAGTTCTCGAACGCGCCGTGGCTGCGTTCGTTCCTGAGCGGGATGGTCGATCAGTATCTCGACACCGTGGCGCTGGATCCGCATCAGCTGATGGAACAGCTCCGCCGCGCAGCGGAGGAAGCGAGGACGGGGACCGGTCCGGGCGGGATCCTCCGGCTCCTGACGCCGGAGCAACGCGCGATCTTCGATCGGACGCAGGCGATGATGGCCCTCCTGGAAGGTCACGCGTCCTACGTGATGAATCAGGTCGGGACCGAGGTGATCCCGACGCTGCCGCGCCTCAGGCGTGCCCTGCAAGCGCGACGGCAGGTCCGAGGCGTGGAGCAGCGGCTCCAGCGCGCGATCGGGTTCGACCAGAAGGTCGCGCAGTACGACAGCGGCGAGCGGTTCGTCCGAGAGGTGATCGACCGCATCGGCATGAGCGGGTTCAACCTCGTGTGGGAGACGCGGGAGCACCTCCCTCGGCCGGGCGAGGTCGCCGATCCGGCGAGCTGGATCGCGCGCGTCGCGAGGTAACCGTGGCCACCCGGCGCCCGCCGGCAGTGGCGCGGGTGCTCGAACGTGTGACGAAGACCGCGCGCGAGCACGACATGTTCGCTCCGGGTGAGCTCGTCCTCGTCTGCGTCAGCGGTGGCCCGGACTCGGTGTGCCTCCTCTACTCCTTGTGGCACCTCCGCCGCCTCTTCAAGATCCGGCTCCACGTCTTCCACTTCGACCACGCACTCCGAGAGCGGTCGCACGACGACGCGAGGTACGTCCGACGACTCGCCGGACGTCTCCACGTCCCCGTCTCGGTCGAGAAGGCGCCCGGCGCACCCGGGAAGGGCGTGTCGGTGGAAGCATGGGCGTCCACGAGCCGCTCCAACGCGGCCGACGAGCTCCGCCGATCCCTCGACGCGTCGACGATCGCGGAGGGTCACACGCTCGACGACCAGGCCGAGACGGTGCTGTTGAACCTGATCCGAGGCACGGGCCTCGAAGGCATGACCGGGATCGAGCCGAAGGACGGGACCCGGCCGTGGGCCGTAACGGTCCAGCCGCTGATCGACGTGACGCGCGACGACACCGAGTCCTTCTGTCATGCACTCCATCTCCGACCTCGCCGCGACCCGACGAACACCGACCGCCGGTACCTGCGGAACGCGATCCGACATGACGTGCTCCCGGAGCTCGAGCGAGCGACGGGTCGGTCGGCGAAGGCATCGATCGTGCGGACGGCCGACCTCCTGCGTGCCGATCGTCGTGAGCTCGAGACGGCGTCGATCCGCGCCTTCGGTCGGGCTGTGACGTCAGAGGACGGCGAGGTGCGTTTCGATGCGTCGGCTCTCGTCGAGCTCTCGCCCGTCCTGGCCGGTCGCGTGATCCGACTCGCGGTGTATCAGGCGATGTCGAGTGACTGGGCGGCCCCGTGGTCGCGCGATGCGATCGAAGCCGTCCTCGATCTGGCCCACGGCCGCCCGGGCCGGAGCCGAGATCTCCCGGAGGGTCGGCGTGCACGACGCTCGCGCACGCACGTCGTGATCGAACGCTAGACTCACGCCCTCCGTGGACACCTACGCCGACGACATCGAGAACGTCCTGATCAAGGAGGACGAGATCGAGGCGAAGCTCGTCGAGATAGGCGAGCAGATCACACGGGACTACGAGGGCAGGCAGCTCCTGTTGGTCGGGGTGCTGAAGGGCGCGTTCGTCGTGATGGCCGATCTCTCGCGACACATCCACCTGCCGCTCGAGTTCGACTTCATGGCCGTGTCGTCCTACGGGGCGGCGACCAAGACCTCCGGGGTGGTGCGGATCCTGAAGGACCTCGACCACGATCTGCGCGACCGCGACGTCCTCGTGGTCGAGGACATCGTCGACTCGGGCCTGACGCTCAAGTACCTCCTGAAGAACCTCGCGGGACGCAAGCCGGCGACGCTCGAGGTCGCGGCGCTCCTCCGGAAGGAGGGGATCCAACAGGTCGACCTGGACATCCGCTACGTGGGCTTCGACATCCCGAACGAATTCGTCGTGGGCTACGGGCTCGACTTCGCGGAGAAGTACCGGAACCTCCCGTACATCGGGACCCTCCGCCCCTCCGCGTACGGCGCCTGACGGGAACCGGCCGGGCGCTCCAACGCGTCTGATCGACATGCGGATCGCCGCGATCGCCGTGCTCACGGCCGCTCTCGTCGCATGCGGGAGATCGCCGTCGTCCGCGACCGACTCCGGGATCTTCGGGACGGTCACGGCCGGGCCCACGTGCCCGGTCGAGCGGGTGGGCTCTCCGTGCCCGCCGGCAGTCTGGACGGGCGACGTGCAGGCGACCGACGACGATGGCCACACGTTCGGAACGTCCACCGACGACCACGGCGACTACTCGCTGTCGCTCGCGCCCGGGACGTATCAGGTCGTCGCCGTGACGACCGGCGGTGGGCCGCCGTTCGGGAAGCCGACATCGATCGTGGTCTCGTCCGGGGTCGAGCGACGGCTCGATCTGACCGTCGATACTGGGATCCGCTGAGCCCGCCTACACTCGCCCCGTGAGCGTCGGTGCGGGGGGTCTCCCGTTCGATCCGTACGCCGTCCTCGGCGTGAGCCCGTCCGCGTCCACGGACGACATCCGCCACGCCTACCGGACGCTCGCGCGGCGGTTCCACCCGGACGCGGATGGTCGCGACCCGCGTGCCGCGGCCCGGTTCGCCCAGGCGACGGAGGCGTACGACCTGCTGATCGACATCGAGCGACGACGCACGTACGACCTGCGGCGTGCGGCGTCGAGCGGTCCCCGGGCCGCGCGCGTCGCGCCCGGTCCGACCGGCAACACGGCCGTCCGGGGCCCGGCGGCGGAGAGGCCACGTCGTCCGACCGGACCGCGGCGGCCGCCGCAGATGGCGCAGGCCGAGCGTGACGGCCAGGACGAGTTCCGTCTGATCCTGTTCCTCGCGAAGGTCGTCGTCGTCGTCGTGATCGTGATCACGGTCGCGGCGCTCCTGCTCGCGTTCCGGCCACCACCGAAGTGCGGTCCGGATACTCCACCCAACGCTCCGTGCCAGCCGGTCGCCGCACCACGCTGATCCTCACGAAGTGCCGACCTGTAGCATCCGACCACGATGACGAGCGAGCGTTTCGACCGCGCCAAGATCGAACAGGGCGTCCGCCAGATCCTCGAGGGGATCGGGGAGGATCCCGACCGCGGCGGTCTGCGCGAGACGCCCTCGCGCGTCGCTCGGATGTACGAGGAGATCTTCGCGGGGATCGATGTCGACGCGTCGCAGATCGTCACGGTCGTCGAGGGCGCCGACTTCGACGAGATGATCATGGTGCGGGACATCCCCCTGTACTCGAGTTGCGAGCACCACCTGATCCCGTTCATCGGCAAAGCGCACGTTGCGTACATCCCGAACAAGTCGCAGCAGATCACCGGCCTCTCGAAGATCGCCCGGGTCGTGGACATGCTCTCGAAGAAGCCGCAGGTCCAGGAACGGCTGACGACGGAGATCGCCGAGGCGATCGAGCGGGCACTCTCGCCCCGCGGTGTGTTCGTCGTGATCGAGGCGGAACACCTGTGCATGACGATGCGCGGCGTGAAGAAGCCCGGGTCGTTCACCGTGACCTCGGCCGTGCGCGGGCTCTTCCGGACGGACGCCCGGACGCGCCAGGAGGCGATGGATCACATCCGGATGCGTTGAGCTGCACCACGGGCGGTCACGCCCGGTGCTTCTACGATGAGGGCATGGCTCCGCGTGAGTGGCGCTGCCGCGACCGAACCCTGACCCTCGATGAGCGGACGCTCGTGATGGGGATCGTGAACGTGACCCCCGACTCGTTCAGCGACGGCGGCTTGCTCTCGGGTCCGGAGGACGCGATCCGGCACGGGGCGCGTCTCGCCGACGAAGGTGCCGATGTCCTGGACGTGGGCGGCGAGTCGACGCGGCCGGGATCGGACACCGTGAGCATCGACGAGGAGCTCGATCGGGTGATCCCCGTGATCGAGGGGCTCTCGAAGGCGCTGCCCGACGTGCCGGTCAGCGTCGACACGCGCAAGCCCGACGTCGCGCGAGCGGCGCTCGATGCGGGCGCGCGGATCGTGAACGACATCGGCGGCGGTCGTGACCCGGAGATGCTCGGAGCGGTCGGACCGTCCGGTGCGGGCGTCGTCCTGATGCACATGCTCCGAGACCCGAAGACGATGCAGGACGATCCGCGGTACGCCGACGTGGTCGCGGAGGTGACCGAGTTCCTGCGGGAGCGGATCGAGGCCGCGGTGTTCGCGGGGATCCCCGAAGAGCGGATCTGCATCGACCCCGGGATCGGGTTCGGCAAGAACGTCGACCACAACCTCGCGCTGCTGCGCGCGGTGCCGGCGCTCCGTCCGCTCGGGGCCACCGTGATGATCGGCGCGTCGCGGAAGGGCTTCATCGGGGTGCTCACCGGTGTCGAGGAGCCGAGCGAACGCCTCGAGGGGTCGCTCGCGGTGGCGGTCGTGGCCGCCTCGCTCGGCGCGGACCTCGTCCGTGTGCACGACGTCGCTGCAACCGTCCGGGCCTTGAGGGTGTCGGACGCGATCGTGCGCGAGCTCGTCGATGGCTGAACGCGCGCTGACGACGACCGGCGAGGGCGATCCGGTCCTGTTCCTCCACGGCTTCCCCTTCGGGGTCCATGTGTTCCGTCAGCTCGTGCCGATGACGGCGGGCAGGTTCCGAGCGATCGTGCCGGATCTGTCGGACGTCGAAGGAGTGTCCGCGCAGGCCGCAGCGGTTCGCGAGCTGGTGGACGAACTCGGCATCGAGCGATGCGCCGTGGTCGCGCACGGCACCGGCGGCCGGGTGGCGCAGGCCGTCGCGTTCGGCGGGGCCGACGTCGTTGACGCGATGGTGCTGATCGCGTCGCCGGGACCGACCGGGCCGGTCCTGTTCCCGGCCTCGCCCGACGAGGCGCTCGAGGTGTCGCACATCGAACCGATCGCGCGCGTCGACGCGGAGGCGTACCTCGAGGGGTGGCGGCGCGACCCGCGCGCGTTCGCGCGCGGTCGCGCCGCCCTCGAGGCCGGCGACGACGTCGCCGGCCTCGACGCAGCGATGGCCGCGTCGGAGCGGCCCGTCCTGATCCTGCACGGCGAGGACGATCGGATCGTCGAGGCCGGGATCGCCGAGCGCCTCGGCGCAGCGATCCCGGCCTCGACGCTCGGGTTCGTCCCCGAGTCGGGGCACCTGCTCCTGGACGACGCGTTCGCCTCGATCGGTCCGATGATCGTCGAGTGGCTCCGCGCGCGGTACCTCCGCGCGTCGCATGATCACGGAGGGGTCACGATGCTCCAGCTGGAGCGGCGGCCGGCATGGGTGGACCTCGCGCGCGCGGAGGCGGACGATGAGGCCGAGCCGGCGGTGCCGGACCCGACGGAACAGGAGGTGGGGCCCAACCCATGACGCGCACGCGCGTGTTCCTCTCGGGCATCGAGGCGTCGGGCCGGCACGGAGCGCGGGCCGGCGAGAAGGACGAGCCGCAGCCGTTCGTGGTCGACCTCGATCTCGAGGTGAACGTCGGCGAGGATCGGATCGACGCGACCGCCGACTATCGGGACGTCAGCGAGCGCGTCCGGGCGATCGTGCAGGACGGATCGTTCGACCTGATCGAGTCGATCGCCGAGGCGGTCGCGCGCGAGTGCCTGACCTTCGAACGGGTCCTCCGCGCGACGGTCGTGGTGCACAAACCGAACGCCGCGACGCGGCTCGGCATCCAGGGCGTCGCCGCAGCCGTGACCCTCCCGGAGGGATGAGGACGGGTGCACGTCGTCACCCTCGCCCTCGGCGCGAACCTGGGTGACCGGCTCACCTCGCTGCAGCGCGCGGTCGACCTGCTCGCCGGCGAAGGCGTCCGGGTGGTCGCGTCGTCGCGGGTGTGGGAGACGGATCCGGTCGGCGGTCCGCAGGGGCAGCCCGCCTACCTGAACGCGGTCGTCCGGGCGGAGACGTCGCTCGATCCCCACGACGTCCTGCACGCCGCGAACCGCGTCGAAGCGACGCTCGGCCGGACGCGCGAGGTCCGCTGGGGTCCCCGGACGATCGACATCGACGTCCTCCTCTACGACGATCTCCGCCGGAACGATCCCGAGCTCACGATCCCGCACCCCCGCATGGCGGAGCGCTCGTTCGTCGTCCTGCCCCTCCTCGACCTCGACCCGGCGCCCGTGCTCCCGGACGGCACCCGCTTGCTGGATCTGTCGCTCGATCCCGACGGGGCGAAGCCGGTGGAGCCCCCCCTCGCGATCCCATGAGCGGGCAGGAACCCGAGCGGAAGCGCGACCAGATCTGCCTGCGGTGCGATTGGTCGGGCGAGGCGGGTGGCGACACGTGCCCGGACTGCGGCACGGTGCTGTACCGCATGCCCCCGCCCCGGGCGGCGATGCGTTCCGCGGCTCGCCCCGCCGCTCCGCCTCCCGTGGAGGACGTCTTCGTCTCGGTCCCCGATCGCGCGCCGGTCGCGACCCAGGGGTCGCGCCGTCGCGCGTGGATCGCCGGGATCGCGGTCGCCGCGGTCGCGGCGACCGCGATCGCGGCGCTCCAGGTGCACGGGCCGGGGGCGGCCCCGGCCGGCTCGGCCGGGGCCGCCCCCGGCCTCCGCGGGTCGCTCGTGTACGCGACCCGCGACGACTCGGGATGGGTCATATGGTCCTGGGACCTCACGACGGGTGACGGCAGCCCCGGGCCCCACGTCCCGCACCCGGTCGAGATGGTCGACGCCTCGGACGCGAGCCCGGGCTGGATCGGCGTGACCTCGGCCGTCGGCGGACGTCGCGTCGCGAGCCTCGTCCACTCGGTGACGCCCGCGAGCGGCGTGAACCGGATCGCGAGCGGCAAGCTGATCACATGGGGCATCGGCGGACAGGACCTGACGACCCTCCGGTACGGGCCGCCGACGAAGGGCTGCATCCGGCGCGTCCAGATCCGGAGCTACGTGGTGGCGTTCGGCACGAGCGACCGCCGCTTCGACGGGCCGATGTGCGGCGTCCCGCTCACGATCGCGCGTGACGGCACGTTCGACTACGTCGTCGCGACGAACGGCCCGTCGTCCTCGATCCGCATCATCGGCAGCGGGTACACGGAGCGGTTCATCGACGACCACGTCCTGCTCAACCTCTCGGAACATGGAGACTTCCTGGTCGTTCCGGTCCCGCGGCCCGGCGAGGTGCGGGGCCACGGGACGATCCCCGGCCTCCAGCTGATCCATGGACCGAACGTCGGCGGGCGCACCGTGTCGTTCGGGACCCGCCTGCAGCCCTTCCTGCCGCTCGACTTCCTCGCGTGGTCGTGGGACGAGAGCGACGCGTACATCCTTGGGTCGTACCGCGGCGTCCGCGGGATCTATCGCCTGACCGTCGGACCGGGTGTCGCCCTGCGGGAGCCCCAGCTGATCGAGGAGACGGATGCGAGCTCCGTGGAGGCGACGGTCTCGTCCGACGGTGCCCTCTTCCTCCTCCTCGACGGCCGGCTCTCGTACGTCCGGGACGGGCGGATCACGCCGCTGGACCTGCCCGCGGGCATGCCACCGCCCGGCGGCCCGATCCTGTGGACACACGTGCCCGCGCCGGTGAACGGGGTCCGATGAGGATCGGCGTGATCGGCGCGGGACGCGTCGGCAGCGCCGTGGCCGTCCTGCTGATGCGCGCGGGGCACCGGATCGTCGCGGTCTCGGGTCGCGATGCGACGCGGGTACGCGCGGCGGAGTGGCTGCCGGACGTTCCCGTGGTCGCTCCCCCCGAGGTCGTCGAGGGGTCGGAGTTCGTCTTCGTCGGGGTCCCGGACGACGTCCTTCGGACGCTCCCGGCCGAGCTCGCCGACGCGGCAGTGGTCGCGCCCGGCACATGGTTCGCGCACTTCTCCGGTGCCGCGGGCCTCGACGTGCTCGATCCCCTCGCGGCGGCCGGGGCCCGGCGCCTCGCGATCCATCCGCTGCAGACCTTCGCGGATGTCGGAGGCGCGATCGAGGCGCTCCCGGGCTGCCGGGTCGCCGTCACCGCGGATGCCGACGAGGGCTTCGACGTGGGGGAGCGTCTTGCGGCCGACATCGGCGCCGTCGCGTTCCGGCTCGCCGACGACGACCGCCCGCTGTACCACGCCGCTGCGGTGTTCGCGTCGAACTACCTCGTCGCGACGTCGGCGGTGGCGGAGCGGCTGTTCTCGGAGGCCGGGGTCCCCGATCCGCTCGCCGCGATGCACCCCCTCCAGGCGGCGACCGTTTCGAACGTGCTGCGGCTGGGCCCGGAAGCGGCGCTGACGGGCCCGGCGGCGCGCGGGGATGCCTCGACGATCGAGCGCAATCTCGCCGCGCTCGACGCGCACGCACCCGAGGTCGTGCCCGCGTACGTCGCGATGTGCCGCGTGGCGCTCGACGTCGCCGAGCGGGCGGGGCGACTCGACCCCGCCCGGCGGGCAGCCGTCGAGGCCGTCATCGCGCGCCGGACCGGCTGATGGAGGTCGTCCGCACCGCGACCGATCTCCGCGAACGGACGGATGCCTGGCGCGATGCAGATGCCTCGGTCGGGTTCGTCCCGACGATGGGCGCGCTCCACGAGG
>Ga0066903_100003312_pt1 | contig 13111 bp, 10 predicted proteins | sample PanSoiMetaGPlot1_FD_67491 | JGI IMG/M metagenome (GOLD analysis project Ga0066903, IMG submission 67491) | Tropical forest soil microbial communities from Panama analyzed to predict greenhouse gas emissions - Panama Soil - Plot 1 (version 2) | ecosystem: Environmental > Terrestrial > Soil >... | reverse complement strand
CGAGCGATGCCTGGCTCGATCTGTTGGGTCATACGCGCAAAGAAGCTCTCGGCCGGAGATTGACCGATTTCATGACACCAGAGTCGGCGCAACGCTACCAAGAGGCTGTCAGAGGCAGCTCGCAGTGGGGCGGCGAGCTTCCGGAAGCCGAGTATCAGTTTGTGAGGAAATCCGGGGAAACGCTCGACGCGCTGCTGTCGGCTCGCGAGGAACTGTCGGGTGGCGAACCTGTGCGCACGCTCGGCGGATTGATTGACATCACGTCGCGAAAACGGGCCGAGGAGGCGTTGCGACAGTCCCAGCGAATGGAGGCGATCGGACAGCTCACGGGCGGCGTCGCCCACGACTTCAACAATCTATTGATGGTCATCAACGGCGCAGCCGAGAAAGTGAAGCGATCCGTCCCGGAAAATCAGGCTAGCCTGCCGCTGGAGATGATCGCCACGGCGGTCAAACGAGGTCAGAAGCTGACCAGTCAACTGTTATCCTTCGCCCGCCGCCAAACGCTGGAGACGGAAGTCATCGACCTTGCGGAAACTTTGCCTCATATCAGCGAGATGCTCAAACGGTCCTTGCGCGGAGATATCGAGATAAAGACGTTCGCTCCGGATCGTGCTTGTCGCGCCCGCGTTGATCCGGTCGAGCTCGAGCTCGCGCTGTTGAATCTCGGTGTCAATGCGCGGGACGCCATGCCGAACGGCGGTGTTCTGTCGCTCGCGGTTCGTCACGTACGCCTTTCCGGCGAAGCAGAAGTCGATGGGCTGCGCGGGGAATTCATCGCCGTCGAATTGATGGATTGCGGCACCGGCATTGCGCCAGAAGTTCTTCCGCACGTCTTCGATCCGTACTTCACAACCAAAGATGCGGGAAAGGGAACCGGACTGGGTCTCAGTCAAGTGTACGGTTTCGCCAAACAATCGGGTGGGAGCGCGATCATCCAGAGCAAGCTCGGGCGCGGTACGACGGTCAGCATCTATCTGCCGGCGACCGAGGAACCCATACACGCGGAGCGAAAGCATCCGATCCTCGCGGACCAGATCCAAAGCCACGAGGGAACGGTCCTGCTCGTGGAGGACAACGAGGACGTTGCCGCCGTATCGGCCAGCTATCTCGAGCAGCTTGGATATACGGTCGAAGTCGCCATGAATGGAATGGACGCCCTGCAGAAGCTCGGGAGCAGCCCCTCATACGATCTGATCTTCTCCGATCTTCTCATGCCCGGCAGCGTGGCCGGTCTCGAACTTGCCCGTTTCGTGCGGGGCAACCATCCCCATATTCCGATCCTTCTCACCACCGGATATAGCCAGAAGGCGCAGGAAGCCGTTCGCGAAGGCTTCTCCATTGTTCGCAAGCCATACGATCTGCAGAGTCTGTTCAAGGCCATTTGCGAGCTGCGCGCGAAGTTCGTCGTGCAGAGCACGTCCCGCCGCGCCTGACAATTTCATCCGATTTCGCCTCGGCCCTTTTCTCCGGGCGTTTGGTGACAGCCATCACAGAGCCCGCGCGGGCCAGTGGATAGGGTGTGCGCCAGATCGGAGCAATCGTGCTCCGTCACGCCAAAAGCCTAGGAGACTTTCAATGTACACTGCCATTTTCGCGATCATGTCGGCCGCCCTCGCCTATGCCGGCATGAAGTTCTACGGACTGACCGCCGTCATGGCGGGCGGTTTCGTCGTCGCCGCGCTCGCGATCGGCATGGCGGCCGACGTGATGCGGGCGAAGCACCGCACCGCCATCAAGTAGTGCCATCAAGTAGTATCAGGCAGCAGCAAAGAGCGTTGCTCTTGTCCGCCTGATGTCGGCTGGCGTCCGGAGTTCCACCCCTTCGGGCGCCGGCCGATTAAATTGGGGTCGGTCCCCGATTTCCAAATATTCGCCCTAGCGCTGGCACACCGGACAAAAGAACGTCGAGCGCCCGGTCTGCACGATGCGCTTGATCGTCCCGCTGCATTTGGGCGTGGGACAATGCTCGCCTTCGCGGTCGTAGACTCGAAAGTTGTGCTGGAACAGGCCAAGCTCGCCGTTGGTCTGCTTATGATCGCGCAGCGAGGAGCCGCCCGCCTTGATGGCGTCGGCGAGCACCGCCCTGATCGCCTCAACCAGCCGCTCCGCCCGCTCGTTGGACGCGCCAGTGCGCGTCGCAATCGTCGAAGCAATCCGCTTGGGCGAAAGCAGTGCGCGATGCAGCGCCTCGCACACATAGATGTTGCCAAGCCCCGCCACCACGCGCTGGTCGGAGAGCGCGGCCTTGAGCGAGGTCTTCTTGCCCGCACAAGCGCGTGCCAGCATGGCGGCATCGAACGCGTTGCCGAGCGGCTCGGGCCCGAGCGCGCGCAAGAGCGGCTCCTCGTCGAGTTCGGTCCGCCGCACAAGCTTCATCGAGCCGAACCGGCGCGGATCGTTGAATGCGATCTGCGCACCGTTCGACATCTCGAACACCACATGATCGTGCGTCGCCGCCTGCGAGCGCTCATGGTAGTATGCGCCGGGCGTCGCTTCCCCGTTCGGATGGCTGACGCGAAACGAGCCCGACATGCCGAGATGCATCAGAAGCACATCTCCCGACGAGAGATCGGCCAGGAGGTATTTTGCGCGCCGGCCAAGCCCGGTGACGGTCTGGCCCTCGAGCCGCTTGGCGAAGTCCTTCGGCAGCGGCCAGCGCAGATCGCCGCGCCGCGCCTCGACATGCGCAAAGCGCGCGCCTTCCATGACGGGCGCAAGCCCCCGCCGCACCGTCTCGACCTCAGGCAATTCCGGCATGATTAACCGCTCTCCGCGCGAGACATAGCGCCTCTTCCCGTCGCGCGCTATGGTCCGGCCATACACGCAGGATGTGTGGCCAGGAACCGGAAATGACCCGCGAAGAGACCCATTTCGGCTACCGGCAGGTGCCGCTTGCGGACAAGCAGGCGCTGGTCGACGGCGTATTCCACAGCGTCGCCTCGCGATACGACCTGATGAACGACCTGATGTCGGGCGGCCTGCATCGCGCCTGGAAGGACGTGCTGGCGAACACGGTCAACCCGCCGAAGGGCAACCGGCCGTTCAAGCTGCTCGACGTTGCGGGTGGTACCGGCGACATCGCGTTGCGGGTGACGCAGGCGGGTGGCACTGGCACGCGAGCGACCGTGCTCGACATCAATGCCGACATGCTCGCGGTCGGCCGCACGCGCGCGCTCGAGCGCGGCTATGACGACGTGGTGACGTTCGTGGATGGCAACGCCGAAACGTTGCCGTTTCCCGAGCGCTCGTTCGATGCGGTGACGATCGCGTTCGGCATCCGCAACGTGCCGCGCATCGACGCGGCGCTGACGGAGGCGTTTCGCGTCTGCCGCACCGGCGGACGCTTTCTGTGCCTCGAGTTCTCCGCCGTCGACGTGCCCGGGCTCGACGCGCTCTATGATCTTTATTCCTTCAACGTGATTCCGACGCTCGGGCGGATGGTGACGGGCGATGGCGAAGCCTATCGCTATCTCGTCGAATCGATCCGCCGCTTCCCACATCCGGAGGCGTTCGCGCAGATGATGCGCGATGCCGGCTTCGCTCGCGTGAGCTTCGATCGCATGGCCGGCGGCATCGTGGCGCTGCATTCAGGCTGGCGGCTGTGATGGCGTGGAATGTGACTGGGCGCTGGTTACTGTGCCCTCTCCCCCTGCGGGAGAGGGCTAGGTGGCGCTTCGACAATGCACTGATGGGTGAGGGGTATGGGCTATCGATAGGTCCACCCCCCTCACCCATCATCATTCGTGGACACACTTTCATGCCCTCTCCCGCAGGGGGAGAGGGCGCAATAAGACGCGCCGCACGTGCGGACACGCTTGGACGATCACCGTGATCGCCGCCTTAACTCATCTATCGCGTCTTGCCCGCGCCGGCTATGTGTTCGCGCGTGAGGGCGTGCTCGGCCTGATCGATCCGAGGCCACTGCCGATGCCAGCCCGCACCGCGCTGTGGTTCGCACGGCTGCTCGAAAAATCCACAACTGGTGGGGCGCGTGCGCGGCTTGCGACCGCGCTCACCATGCTGGGGCCGACCTATGTGAAGCTCGGCCAGTTCCTGGCAACACGGCCGGATGTCGTCGGCGTCGTGCTGGCGCGCGACCTCGAGACCCTGCAGGACCGGATGGCGCCGTTCCCGCTAGCGCAGGCCGAGCGCGTCGTCGCGGCCGCGCTCGACAAGCCGCTCAACGAGGTCTTCAAATCATTCGGCGCACCGGTTGCGGCCGCTTCGATCGCACAGGTGCATCGTGCCACGATCGATGCGATGGACGGAGAGCGCGCGGTCGCCGTCAAGGTGCTGCGGCCGCAGGTCGAGCGGCGCTTCAAGGTCGACATCGATGCGCTCGCGTTCGCGGCGCGCAATGCCGAGGCACTCTCCGCCGAAGCGCGGCGCCTGCGCCTGGTCGAGGTGGTGGAGACGCTGCGCCGCTCGGTCGCGCTCGAGATGGACCTGCGGCTCGAGGCGGCCGCTCTCTCCGAGATGGCGGAGAACACCGAGAAGGATCCGGATTTCCGCGTGCCGACGGTCGACTGGGAGCGCACTGCGCGCGACGTGCTCACGCTCGACTGGATCGAGGGCACGCCCCTGACCGACCGCGCGATGCTAGCCGCCAAGGGCTTCGACCTGCCGAAGCTCGCGCAGGCGGTCATCCAGACCTTCCTGCGCCACGCACTGCGCGATGGCTTCTTCCATGCCGACATGCACCCGGGCAACCTGTTCGTCGACGACGACGGCAACCTGGTCGCAGTCGACTTCGGCATCATGGGGCGGCTCGGCCCCAAGGAGCGGCGCTTCCTGGCTGAGATTCTCCTAGGCTTCATCACCCGCAACTATCAGCGCGTCGCCGAGGTGCATTTCGAGGCCGGCTATGTGCCGCGTCACCATTCGGTCGAGAGCTTCGCACAGGCGATCCGCGCCATTGGCGAGCCGATCCACAATCGCACCGCCGAAGACATCTCGATGGCGAGACTGCTGATGCTGCTGTTCGAGGTCACCGGCATATTCGACATGCGGACGCGGCCCGAGTTGCTGCTGCTGCAGAAGACCATGGTGGTGGTCGAGGGCGTGGCCCGATCGCTCGACCCGAAGCTCGACATGTGGACCACGGCCGAGCCGGTGGTGCGCGAATGGATCGAGCGCAATCTCGGGCCGATCGGCCGGCTTGAAGGCGCCACCGAAGGCGCGCTGGAGGTGGGCCGCTTCCTGGGTGGGGTGCCAGAGCTGCTGTCGCGCGGTGCCGATCTCATCGAGCAGCTCGACGCCATCACCCGCGACGGGCTCGTGCTCGCCCCCGAGACCGTCGCGGCGATCGGGCGCGCCGAGGCGCGCCGCAATCGATGGACGGCGGCGGCGCTGTGGGCCATCGCGATCCTGCTGGCCCTGCTGCTGGTGCGGCGAATTTGAAGTTCCTGCAGCAGTCGCCGCCAGCTCGTTCCGGAACTTCAAATTCAAAGCCGCACCAGAAACATGGAGTTGCTAGCGCTCCTTTGTTTCCGAAGTTCGCGCTGAGCGTGCTGCAGTTGTCAGGCGAACTTCGGAAACGGAGCACTAGTCGCGCGGTGAGCCGTAACCATTCGTTAACCGCAATTTTCGCTTGCAATTGTACTTGATTTGTTCTCATTATTTCCAATGATTCTGGACCGCAAGCGGCGTAACGGACCAGGTGTCGTGAGCAAAACCGTTCCTCTAGAGGCCTGCGAAGAGATCGACTATTGGTGGCATCCTGAGGAGGACGGGCCCGCGCCCGCCCCGGATGCCAAGCCAAGCACGGCGCCAAGTGTCGTGTCTGGAAGTGTCGTGTCCCCAAGGGTCACGTCCGCAAGTGCCGTGTCCGCAAAAACTGTGTCTGGAGGAGCAGCATTGCCGGTGGAGGCTCCGGCAAGTTTGGTCACGACACCACTGGCAACGGTCATCCGATCGACGCCTTTCCGCAACCGCCGCCCTTCGCCCCCGCGCTATCATCCTGGCGCCGTTTTCGACAGCGTCCCGGTCCGCCGCAGCAGTGGCCAGATCTTTCTCGGCCTTGTCCTCGGGCTGGTGGCGATCGGGCTCACCGTCGTGGGGCTCACGGTCAACACGCGCTTTGCCGCTTCGTTCGGGCAGACCGCGGAAGCGGCTGCGCTGCTCGCCGCCGTCGGCCTCACCATCGATTGCCTTGCGATCGTGCTCCCCAGCGCGGCCGCCCAGCTCTGGCGCGATCGCCACGCGATGTCGGCCGCCGCCGCCTGGGTGATCTGGCTGATTGCACTTGGCATGACGCTCCTGGCCGCGATCGGCTTCGCGGCCACCAATATCGGCGACGGCGTCGCCGGGCGCAGCAAGGTCGCGGCCGAAGCGAGCGCGCTCGCCGCCGATATCGATCGGCTGCGCAACGAGCGCGCCACGATCACAGAGACACGAGCGGTATCAACGATCGAAGCAGAGATTCAGCGGGCACAGCCGGCAGCCGCCGCGGTGTGGAAGCAGACTGCGGGCTGCAGCAATGTCACCATGGCGACATCGGGCTCAGCGTGCGCCGAGGTGCTCAAGCTGCGGCAGGCGCTCGGCGTCGCGCAGCGGCGCGACGCACTTGACGCCGAGTTGCGCACTGCCGAGACGCGGCTCGCACCGTTGCCTGCGATCACCACCGGTGATCCGCAGGCCACCATGGCGGCTGATCTGGTGGCCTGGATCAGTCTCGGCCACGTCAGCCTCACGCCACACGACATTCATCGCATGCGCATCACCGGGCTCACCATTATCCCGGCGCTAGCGGGCATCATCTTCATGTTCGCCACCACGCTGCTGCGGATAGGCAGGCGGCGCGAACCGCTTGTCGGATGATAGTCGGGATGCGCAGCGCCGGGACCGGGCGTCAAAGGACGTCGAGGTCGTGGCCCATCACGACGGTGCCTTTGTAGGTCTGCCGGATCTCATGGAGCAGCACGTCCTCCGGCTCCATCGAGTGGCTACCCGCATTCGAGCGGTGATAGATGACGAGCAGGCCCGGCTTTACCTCGTTCGCGATCGCAGCGAGTTCGGGCGCTGACGTGTGGTGACAGCGGCGAAATGCCTGCGAGCGCGGCGAGACCTGCTGATGGCTCGCCTCTGAATAGGCCTCGTGAATGAGCAGGTCACAACCTCGGCTGTGATCAACAAGCGCCTGCGTGGGCGCCGTATCGCCCGAGATGACAATGGAGCGATCCGGCGTATCGAATCGGAAGCCGAACGAATCGACTATCTCCTCGTGCCTGACCGAAAACGCCGTGACGGTGACATTGTGGTCGCGATAGACCACGCCGGGTGCGATTTCATGCGCATTCACTTTGTAGCCGGTTACGTCGCGCTGATTGATGCCGTTCGTGCGACCATCGATGTCGATCTGCCAGGCCTTGAGCACATGCTCGGTCATGGCCCTGATGCCCTTGGGGCCGTAGACGGTGAGCGGGTCCCGCCGACCCATCACCCAGGGCGTGAAGATAAGATCTGGATAGCCCACCGTGTGATCCGAATGCATGTGGGTCAGGAACACCGTTCTGATGTTCGTGCCGCCGAAACCGATCGCAGTTGCGCCGTTCTCGTACGCCGCCATCGCCCGCCGGATCACGCCCGGACCGAAGTCGATCAGATAGGGCGTGTCGTTGACAATGATCGCAGTGGCAGGTCCCGAGCGATTCGGGTCAGGCCGTGGTGTGCCGGTGCCGAGCATCACCACTCGTGTCGATCCATTCGTTTTCATCTCATTCGACCCGCATGCCGGTGGCGTTGACCACCTTTGCCCATTTCTGGAAATCTGATGCGATACGGGCTTTGGCCTCGACGCCGGGCGTCGGCACAACCAGGATGTCCTGCACGCGCAGTTTCTCCTGCACGTCGGACAGTGCCAACGCCCGCAACACTTCGCGTTCTAGCGGGACCGCAATCGGCTCCGGAACGCCAGCGGGCGCCGCGAGCACGTGATAGGTGTCGAACTCAAATTCCGGATAACCCGCCTCCCCCAGCGTCGGCAGGTTGGGAGCAAGCGGCGAGCGCTTGCGGGTCGATACCGCGAGTCCTTTCAAGCGCCCTTCCCGCACATGCTGCGCGACGCCTGACGTCGCCACAAATCCGAACTTGATCTGGCCCGCGACGAGATCGGTCACGAGCTGAGGATTGCCGCGGTACGGCACGGGTGTCGCCTTGAAGCCAGCCAGCAGGGCGAAATACTCCATGCACAAATGCCCCGGCGTGCCGTTGCCGCCGTGCGCGTAGGACACCGGCTCTTTCTTCGCATACGCGACGAACTCCGCCACCGAGTTGACCGGAACGGACGGATGCACCACCAGCGTGGTGCTGGTCGCCGATGTGATCGCGATGTACCTGAAGTCCGTGAGCGGATCGAATGGCGGCTTCCTGTAGAGGCTCGGGTTGATCGTAAACACCGTGCCGAGCGCCATCAGCAGCGTGTAGCCATCGGCCGGCACCTTGGCGACGAATTCTGCGCCAAGGTTGCCAGCAGCACCGGGACGCGATTCGATGAGAACGGGCTGTCGCAGGACCGGCGACAGCTTGTCGCCGATGGCACGGGCAACAAGATCAAACGTCGTTCCGGGAATGCCCGCGGTGATGATCTTGATCGGCCGTTCGGGAAAGGTCTGCGCCACGGCCCCAGTAGCCAATCCAAGACTCGCACCAGCTCCCGACAAGAACGCGCGCCGTGACATCATGGCTGACCTCGCTTCAAGGCACATCGTCAAAATCGACGTTGCCACGGTGCCTCGTTTTCGTGTTTCATGGAATCTCTAATTTCGGAATTCCCTTTACCCATTTGACTAAGGATCCGTCATGCAATGGTCAGACCGGATCGGCCGCCGTATCAAGTTGCGGGATCTGCACGTCTTCCAGGCCGTTGTGCAGGCGGGGAGCATGACCAAGGCGGCCCATCAGCTTGCCATTTCAGTGCCGGTGGTCTCCAAGGCGATTGCCGACCTCGAGCATACGGTCGGGGTCCAGCTTCTCGACCGCGAGCCGCAAGGCGTCGAGCCCACCGCTTATGGGCGCGCGCTACTGCATCGCAGCGCCATCGCCTTCGAAGAGCTGCGACAAGGCATCAAGGACATCGAGTTCCTGGCCGATCCAACGGTTGGCGAGGTGCGGATCGGCAGCACTGTCACGCTTGCGGCAAGCTTCATTTCCGCAGTCATCGACCGCCTCTCCCGGCGTTATCCGCGGATCGCGTTTCGCGTCGCGGCCGAAGGCACCGAGATGCTGCGCGACCTGCACGAACGCAGCGTCGACCTCCTGATCTATCGCCAGTTCACGCCCTTTGCGGACGAGCGCGTGAGCTTCGAATTCCTGTTCGAAAGCCCTTATGTGGTAGCCGCGGGCGTGAACAATCCCTGGCTGAAGCGGCGGCGCATCACGCTTGCCGACTTGAAGGATGAGCCATGGGCGCTGCCGCCACCGGACAGCAGATTCGGATCCTATGTGGGTGACGTCTTTCGCGCCGCCGGACTTGATTTCCCGCCTGCAGCCGTGGTCGCGTCCGCCCTGGAGCTGCGCGCCAATCTCCTGAAGACGGGCCGCTATCTCGCTATCTTCCCTGACTTCTGGCTGCGGTTGCCCGAGCCACACCCTTTCGTCAGGAAGCTACCGGTCGAACTGCCAATCGAGAGCGGACCGATCGGTGTCGTGACGCTGAAGAACCGGGCCCTGAGCGCCGCAGCGCAACTCTTCATCGAGACCGCACGCGAGGTTGCCAAGCCGCTGGCGAAGCGGGTCAATTAAATCGATGGCCACCGCTCTCTCTGCGCGACGGCCATCAACTCCATAATTGGGTTCAATCACCGCTCGTCCGGAGGTCGCAGGAACGACACCACTTCGGGCAGACACCGTTCCAACCAAGCCGCGATCGCGGCCTGGTTCTTGTGGTAGTACAGCCCGGCCGCGATGACGAGGACACCGATCCCCGAGAGCGCGAACGGAAACAGCAGCGAGTCCTTGAACACAGAGTGCGACAGGTAGCCGAGATAGCCGGCGACGCCGAGCGTACCAAACACCGCATAGACTCGCCGCCTCAGCACGACCGACAACAGCACGAGACCGACGTTGAGCAAGCAATAGAGCGCCTTGGCGATCTCGCTGTCGCTGCTCTTGAAGCTCAGGCCGCCCCAGAACGTCATCATGCCGAACAGATGCAGCCAAAAGGCAAAGTCGCCGCCGCGCGGCCGGCGGTCGACCAGCCAAGCAACGACGAGCACAGCGAGTCCGAACCAGACCGACACCTCACGCCGCTCGTCCCAGGTGAACTCGGCGCGGCCGAAGATCCACGGCGTCAGGTCCATCGACATGAACCAGAGCGCGAACGCGATGATCATCACGATGAACGGGAACGGATAGCGCCGCAGCGCGATCAGCGCCGCCACGATGGCGGCAATTTCCATGAACACCCAGCTGCCTTTGATCCAGACGTAGAAGTCATCCACGGTGCCGGGCCGGCCGAACTGGCCCCAGGTGCCGAACGCGTCCTGGATGCCGTACACCGCGAGCGGCGCCATCGAGACCGCGATCGCGATCAGGAGCCCGCCCGGGATGCGGAGGTCACGCCCGTACCAGAGATGGTGACCCGCGACCGTGAACAGGATGGCGTAGACCACGGCGGTCGCAGCCAACGCGAAGCCGCCCATCGAGGAGAACGCGAGCGTCGAGAACAATCCCATCGCGCTCATCACGATGAGCGCGCCCGCGTACCAGAGCAGGTGCGCGAGATCGAACTGCGGCGCAGGTGCCGCGGGCGTTCCGCCAATCCGCGGCACCGATGACTGGCGCGTTGCGAGAAAATCGAGGAGGCGACTCAAGCTATTGTCGTCGAGCGCACCGGCCGCCACGGCCGCGCGCAAGTCATGCTCCGAAAACTGCATTGAAATCCTCCGGCGCGGATCAACCCCCGGACCATAGGCGCGGGGCCGATTCCTTCTTCCCGGGTCGTTGTCGCGCGAGCCGGCAGGGAGGTTCACGGCGAAGTGGCAACCAATCGGGAACGATGGCCGTTAAACTTCGGTAAGGTGAACGGCCTTCGGCGATCCAGGGGCGCGACAGTAGCGCTGCTTGACATTCTCCAGGGCGGTACGAACCTTCCGGTTCAAATCATGCCGGGGAGGAGCCGATGCGCAGCCGAAGCGCTTGCACAATTGCAATGCTGCTCGTGGCGGGCCTTGCGTCCACCGCGGGGATCGCCGGAGCGCAAACGTACCCGACCAAGCCCATCACCATCATTGTCCCGTTCGCGGCCGGCGGCGGCAACGACATCATGGCGCGCTTGCTGGCTCAACACATGGGTCGCGCGCTCGGCCAGCAGTTCGTGATTGACAACCGCGGCGGCGCTGCGGGCACGCTAGGGGCGCGCGCGGTCGCAAAGGCCACGCCTGACGGCTACACCCTGATGGTCGGCCATTCCGGTGTGTTCGGCGTCGCACCAAGCCTCTACGGCAACAATACGGGTTACGATCCACGCAAGGATTTTGCTCCGGTCGGTCTCATCGCCTCGTTCCAGCAGATCCTGGTGGTGCATCCCTCGCTGCCAGTTCGTAGCGTCAAGGACCTGTTGGCGCTCGCCCGCAAGGAGCCGGGCAAAATCAGCTATGCGACGGCCGGCATCGGTTCGGGCTCGCACATCTCGACCGAGCTGTTCAACGCCATGGCGGACATCAAGCTTACCCACATCCCCTATCGCGGCAGCGGGCCGGCGCAGAGCGATCTCATCGCGGGCCATGTCCCGATGGCGATCACGACGGTGCCGCCGGCGATCGCGCAGATCCGCAGCGGTCTTTTGCGCGCCGTGGCGGTCACCGGCGACAGGCGCCTCGATATTCTGCCCGACGTGCCGACGGTCGCCGAATCGGGTGTGCCCGGCTATGTCGCCGTGATCCACTACGGCATGGTGGCGCCCGCCGGCACCCCGCGCCCGATCATCGAGCGGCTCAATGCCGAACTCAACATCGCGCTCAAGAGCGAGGACGTCCGCGCCCGCATCGCCGATGAAGGCGGCGAGCCGCTCGCCGGCACACCGGAGCAGCAGGCGGCCGACATCGACGCGGAAGAGACCAAGTGGGGCGCGCTGGTGCGCAAGCTCGGCCTAAAGGCGGAGTGAGCCAATCACCGGGCGCCACTTCACTCCGCCTTGATGCCGAGCTTGGCGATCAGCGGCGGCCATTTCTTGAGCTCGGCGTCGAGCAGTATTTTGAACTCGGTCGCACCTTTCGGCCCGGCAACACCGGACGCCGCGAGCTGTGTCATCACCTCGGGCGCGCGCAGCACGCTCAGGACCTCGCCCTCAATCGCGCGCTTGATCTCGGCCGGCATGCCGGCTGGGCCAAGGAGCCCATACCACTGCGGCATCACCAGATCCGGATAGCCAAGCTCGACCGTCGTCGGCACCTCGGGAAGACGGTCAGAGCGCTCGGTATCGAAGACCGCCAGCGCCCGCGCGGTCTTGGCTTCGACATAAGGCAGCACGCCGATCACCGACGTCGTGATGGCGTCGATATGGCCGCCGATGAGATTGTTGAGCGCCGGCCCGAGCCCGCGAAACGGCACATGCGTCATGGCGATGGCGGCCGCGTGATTGAGCAGCTCGCCGGAAATGTGCGGGCTGGTGCCAGGGCCGGGCGAGCCAAAGGTGAGCTTCTCACCGCGCTTGCCGAGCGCGATCAGCTCGGCCAGCGAACGCGCGTCGAGGCTTGCGCGCACGATCATCGCTGATTTGACCGACCCCACGAGCACCAGCGGCTCGAAGGCGGTCGCCGTGTCATAGGGCAGGCTCGGCTGCAGCGACGGGCTGATCACGATATTGCCGGAGGGGCTGAATAGCAGCGTGCGCCCATCGGGCGCAGCCTTCGCCACCATGTTCATGCCGACGATGCCGCCAGCGCCGCCGATATTCTCAACGATGATGCTGTCGGCCGGTCGCAGGCGGCTCCAGCTGTTGACCATGATGCGCGCGATCGGATCGAGCGCGCCGCCGGGCGCAAAGGGAATGATCACGCGGATAGTGTCGGCGCGCGCGGGCAGCGCATGAGACAACAACGCCAACACGCACGTCATGAACGCAATGACAGCGCGACACCCACTCCGTTCGTTCCCGCGCAAGCGGGAA
>Ga0066903_100003311_pt1 | contig 13113 bp, 12 predicted proteins | sample PanSoiMetaGPlot1_FD_67491 | JGI IMG/M metagenome (GOLD analysis project Ga0066903, IMG submission 67491) | Tropical forest soil microbial communities from Panama analyzed to predict greenhouse gas emissions - Panama Soil - Plot 1 (version 2) | ecosystem: Environmental > Terrestrial > Soil >... | reverse complement strand
CTTGCGGTGATCGGACTTTTGGGATTGTGGATGCTCGCGGCCGCGGTGTACCAGGCCTCTCGGTCGGTGCCGGGGGCGCCCGCGGCCTGGCAGGCGCGTTCGCGGGGGGCGGACCAAACGCAGGTCCCGTCGCTGATCGGGCAGACGCTCGCCGCGGCGCAGCGCGCCGCGGCGTCACAGCAGTTGACCGTTGCGGTCGCTTCGAGCCGCCAGGATGCACACGTCGAGGCAGGGGTGATTGTTGCCCAGGATCCTGCGGCCGCCGCGGGGATCGCGAAGGGCGGCACGATTCATGTCGTCGTCAGCCAAGGCTCGGGTGTCGTTCCGGATCTTCGCGGGCTGTCGCTTGACGATGCGCGTAAACTCTTGGGGGCTGCGGGCCTTACGCTCGGCGGCATGCAGCAGGCGTTTGACGATACGGTGGCCGCCGGAATGATCGTCTCGGAGTCGCCGGAAGCCGCCGCGCATCTCGGGCCGCACTCGCCCGTCGCGCTCGTCGTCAGCGAAGGACCCAGCCAGGCAGGCGCGCCCGGCGCGCCAATGAGTGCTGCGCCGCACTCCCCCAACGCAACTGCGGTCGGGGCCCCTTCCACACCGGCATCTACGCCGTCCTCAACCGCGACGACGTCCTGGTCATCCCCCGCCGTCGTGCCGAACGTGACCGGGGTCGCGCTCGAGCGGGCGCTGGCAGCGCTGCGAGCCGCGCGGCTCCGGCCGGGCCAAGTCAACTACACGTATAACGGCGACTTGGCCGCCGGTTTCGTCATCTACCAGGCGCGCGTCGCCGGCACCGAGGCTTCTGCCAACGAAGCGGTGGATCTGCTCGTGAGTCAGGGACCGGCGCACCCGTCCCAGACCGCGCCCTCGCTGAGAACGCCGGGGCAGACGCAGTCCAACCCCACATCGCCGTGATAGCCGCGACCTGCGGCCGGCCTCCCAGGTACCAGGGGCGCCCGCGAGGCTCAGCGAACATCGGGCAGCGATGCGTGCGCTCGTCATCGGGGCAGGGGTTATCGGTGCCTCGGTCGCCTGCAGTTTGGCGCGCGGCGGCGCGACCGTCAGCGTCTTCGACCGCGGGCGTCCCGGAGGCGGCACTTCCGCTGCGAGCCTAGCCTGGGTCAACGCCAACAACAAGACGCCGCGGGCCTACTACGATCTCAACGTGGAAGGCATGCGCATGCATGCCGCCCTGCGCACGGAAGCCGGCGGCGCGCCGTGGTGGCATGGCGGCGGCAACCTTCTTATCGCAAGGGGCGACGTGGCCGACGAGGCGGTGCGGCGCCGCGTTGAGCGGCTTCGCGAATGGGATTACAGGGCTGAAGAGCTTACGGTTGAAGCGTTGCACGAGCTCGAACCGGACCTCGCGCCGGACATGTTACGCCAGGCGGCGGTCGCGTATTTTCCGGACGAGGGGTGGGTGGACGCCACCGTGTACGTCCACGCCATGCTGCAATCGGCGATTCGCGCGGGCGCCCGCCTCTATATCGGGACGAGGGCGCGCGACCTGACGCGCGCCGGCAACCGCGTTACCGGCATCCGCGACCAGGCCGGGGAGACCCATGACGCGGATGTCGTCGTCAACTGCGCCGGGCGATGGGCGGACGAAATCGGGGCCACCGCCGGACTCGGTGTGCCGCTGGCGCCGAACCGAAGTCTGCTGGCGATCACACCACCGGCGCTCACGCGGCTGCAGCGAGTCGTTCATACGCCGGATTGTCAATTCCGACCCGATGGCGGCGGCCGTGTGATGGTGCAGGCCGATTGGGTCGATGACGCGGTGACCGCCAGCCAGGCAGACGAGCCGCCGGCGGATCTCGCCCTGAATTTGGTGCAGCGCGCCGCGAGGTGGCTACCGGGACTTAGCGGCTTCGGTGCGGAAACCGCCCGCATCGGGATTCGCGCGATGCCGGCGGACGGCTATTCGGTCGTGGGACCGCAGGACGGTGTCGCCGGGTACTACGTCGCGGTCACCCACAGCGGCGTCACGCTGGCGCCATTTCTCGGACGGGTTGTCGCCGAGGAACTCTTGCGCGGACGACCGGATCCGCGCCTCGCTACGTTTCGTCCCGATCGCTTCCGAGCGTCGGGCGGTGCCGTGTAGCCGCGACTCGTGGGCGACGCCGGGGGCGGCGGCTATGCCGCCGCCCCAGCGTCGGGTGGAGTTTAGGACCTCGAGATCTTCCCCCAGGGCCCGTAGCCCTGCATTTGTAATATCCAGCTCTTGTCTCGAAGATCCGTCGGCAACAGGTCGTGAATGGCCTGCAGCTCCTCGAACTTGGCCTCGACCGCATCTTGAAGCTGGTTCTTGCTCTCCGAGCCCATGTAGGCCTGATCGAGCGCGCGCAGCTGGCGGTGAATACGCATCAAGGACGGGATTACCTTTTCAGAGATCGCCATCTCATCTACCTCCTCACACTCTGATCGATTCAGTTGGGCGATCGCCGCCCTGGCCCTCGGTCGCGGCAGGGCCGGTTTCAGTGGTCGCGTCTTCGACGGTGTCGTGCACGGGAATGACAGTATCGAATCGAAGCCTCCGGAGCAGAGCCCGCAGCGGCGCATGGGGTGGCATCACCAGCCGCAATTCGCGCCGGCGCGAGTGCAGATCTTGAGCCAGGTCGTACAGGAGGCGGATCGCGGCGCTGTTCAGGTAGGTGACGTCGGTCACGTCCACCACCAGCAGGCCGCGGTCGGTAGAGCGCGCCGCGGCCGCGCGCAACTCCTGCTCCACCTGCGGGAGACCCACAAGGTCGAGATCGCCCTCGACACGAGCCACCGTGGCGCACGGCGGTTGTGCCACCGCAACCTTCGCGGGTGTCCTCATCGTCGGTTCACAGAGCGGACTTGATCTGACAACAACCTGAGTGAACCCTCCCGGTCAGTGCCGGACCGCACAAACTTCTCCGCATGTCCGCCGGGTATTTACCTCTGTTCCAAAACTGGTAAACGTGCGCATCCCGCGGCGTAGTTCCTGCTCGGCCGGAGGCGGCCGTCGACACGGGAGGAATACCGGGCAGAGGGACGAAGCCCCGCCTGACCGTGGAGGGAATATCAACGCAGAGGGAGGTCGGGATGGCGCGATTGAGGCCGTGTGCCATTCTGCTGGCGGCATTGCTGCTCGGCGCCCCTCCGGGCCAGATGGCGGCGGCTGAGGCACCGCTTAACGTCACGGTAGAGGGTTTGAAACCGGGCGGCGTGATCCTGGGGGTCTATGCTTACTGCATTCCGGCTAAGAAGGGTCACGAAACCGCGGGCCCCAACCGCAGCCCGGAGATCGCCTGGTCCAAGGGGCCGTCGGGGACGCGCTCCTACGTGCTCATCGTGGTGGACCCGGACGTGCCGACCGTGTTTACAAACGCGGATAAGGAAGGCGTGACCATTCCCGCCAGCATGAAACGGCGGCCGTGGTATCATTGGCTGCTGGTCGACATCCCACCGTCTATAACGACACTCCCCGAGGATGCGGGATCGAAGGATACCTCGCCGAAGCCGGCCGGACCCTCGAAGTTTGGGGTGAACGGCCTGAACGACTACGGTGGCGGGCGGGGGGCCTACGACGGACCGTGTCCGCCGTGGAACGATGCGATCGTGCATCACTATCACTTCGAAGTCTACGCGCTCAGCGTCGCGCACCTCTCACTGCCATCCGGCTTCACGGGCTCCGACGTCGTCCAGGCGATTCAGGGGCACGTCCTGGCGCGGGGGGAGGTCGTCGGGCGTTATGCGCTCAATCCGGCCGTAGCGAAGACACTGCATTAGATCAGGACGCGGGGACCCCTCGTCCCAGGAGTGCTTCGCGCAGCGCCTGGATTGCTGTCGACGGGGTGATCGCCACAATGCTGTCTCCGTCACGGAGTACAGTATCGCCGTTGATCACCTCGGCCGTCTCACCGCGCACGAGCAGCCCGAGGGTGCAGCCGCGGGGGAGGGCCAACTCCCGCACTTTCTTGTTGACGGCCGCCGCGCCCTTCGGCAGGCCTACTTCAACCACTTCCAACTTCCCGCGGCGAAGGGCCGTGAGCGGGATCACGTCGGCGACTTCCACCTCTTGCTCAATGAGGCTGTAAATCAACTTCGTTGAGCTGACCGTTTCGTCGATGCCGAGCAGCTGGAAGGTTTCTTCGTTCTTGGGGTTGTTGATCCGCGCGATCACGCGCCGCACGTTGAACTTGCGTTTCGCCATCTGACAGATCACGAGGTTATCCTCGTCGTCGCCGGTCACCGCCGCGACAAGATCCGCGCGCACGGCTCCGGCCTGGTCGAGCGTCCTCACCTCACACGCATCCCCCAACAGCGCCGCGTCGCCGAACTCCTCCTGCAGAATGATGAAGCGCCGCCGCGCCTTCTCGACGATGGTGACCTCTTGTCCGGCAGCCCGCAGCGCCTTGGCGAGGTAGTAGCCGACCTTACCGCCGCCTCCAACGATCACGTACATTCTTATCCGCTCCCCTCGGGTTCCGGCGACAGCAGCGGCGCCTCGCGGATGGCGTGGTATTGCTCGATGCTCCGCCAGGACCGCGCTGCCAGGAAGTCGAGGCACAGCCCGGCGCCGATGAGGGTGGGCGAGATCGTATCAATGCCGAGTTCCCTGTAAGCGTCGGCGCGGAGCGGATCGTAAATCCTGGCGATCACACGCGGCACCTTGAACTTCGCCTTTGCGATCTGGGCGGACATAATGTTGGTATTGTCCCCGTTGGTCGTGGCCGCAAACCCCCCGGCCCGCTCGATGCCGGCCTTCTTGAGAATGTCTTCGTCGATGCCGATGCCCAGGATCGTCTTCCCATGAAAGCCCCAGCCGAGCCGGCGGAATGCCTCCGGGTCACGGTCGATAATTGCGACCGAGTGTCCCTCCTCCTCCAGCATCGAGGCGAGCATTGCCCCAACGCGGCCGCACCCAAGAATGACGACGTGCATCGCTTCCGGCCCCCCTCGATTCTATGCCGCCTAGGCCGGCCCCGAGCGCCGCGGGCGGATATTGTCTTCGATCCTTCCGGCCGGCCGCGCCTGCGGATCGGTCTCCATCGCCGGGGCCGTGGCACCAATGCTCGTCTCGGCGAGGCGGTCGATGATAACCTCGCAGGGCGCGTGGCGAAACAGCGATTCCGCGACGCGCTCCGACGACCCTTCGACGAAGCCGGCCCCCGGCGAGATGCCGAGCACGATCAGGTCGACATCGTGATCCCGGGCGGTTCGGTTGATGCCCTCGCCTGCCTCGCGGGCCCGGACGATCTCGGTGGCCGCGCTGAGATGGTGCGCTTCGACGATCTCGCGCGCTTGTTCGAGCGCATGCCGGCCCCGCTCCTCCACTTTCGGGAGCGAAACGCCGAGGCTGAGCGTCCGAGGGACCTCGACGATGTACCCTAGCAGGATCTTTGCCTTCTGTTCCTGGCCGAGCCGGCACGCCAGTTCGACAGCCCGCGCGGAATAATAGGCTTCGAGAATCGGGACGAAGATCGTCCTGACGGCGCCGACAGAACGGACGGCGCGGGCGATCTCCTGAGAGACGGGCCGCGGTACCCGCAGCATCCATAGGAGCAGCGCCGCCATGCTAATAGCGAACGTCGCCGCCAGCGCGCCGCCCAGCGCGGTCGTCTGCATCGCGACGGTCACGACAATGTCCGGCGCCTGCGAAGATAGGCGGCCACGAAGGAAAGGCGATAGGCGCCGAGTCCGATAAAAGCCAGCCCCACGAGACACGCCTGCGCCTGGATGCCCGACTGCAGCGTCCGCACCAGGATGACGGCGCCGATGACGACCATCAACACGCTGGTCGCGGTCCGGAAGGCGTCGGCCGCGGTAAATCGCGGCCCGCGCTCGGCCTCACGCATGCCGCCGCACCCTGGCGAGGTCACGGTCGCGTTGGGCCAGCACGATTTCGTATCGCTCCAGAAGATCATATTCTTCGGCGTTGCGCAAAATCAGGCGCTGCTGTTCTTCCCAGCGGTGGGGCTCGCTGCGGGCGACCGGCAGGCCCTGCCGGCGGCGGAACCACACGTAGTAGCCTAAACTCAGCAGCACCCAGGCGGGGCCGGCAATCCGTCCAATGGCATGGGTCAGCACGACCTCGATGAGCGTGATGGCGATGCCGATGAATCCTAGGACGCCGACGATGGGCACCTCAATCGGCGCCCTGCCGGGACGCCGCACGAGCACGTTGAGGGGTACGCGGTACGGCCGCGGCGAGTACGGATCTTTGACGCGCAGCACCATCAAGGCGATGAACACGAGCGTATAGCCGAGCGTCGCGCCGAAAGCGTACATGTTCGCGAGGACGTCCACCGCGCTCGGCGTCATAAACGCGAGCAGCGCCTCCAGCAATCCGATCCCCGAAAAGATGAGAATCGCCCGCGCCGGCGTGCGGTACCGCGGATGCACCTCGCGAAACCACGGCGTGAGCAGTCTCAGCTGGCTCATGGAGTACACGAGCCGGCTTGCGCCCATCACGCCGGTGTTTGCCGAGATCAACAAGATCACGGCCCCTAGGACGGCTGCGAGCGGGCCGGCGATCGGCCCCACAAACGGAAGCTGGCTGCCGAACAGCGCCACCGAATCGCCGACGTCGCGGGCGTAGGCCTGCCACGGCAGCACGCCGAGACTCGTGATCGAAAAGAAGACGGCGAACAGAAAGACGCTGCCGATGAGGCCGATCGAGGTCCGAGGGATGACCGTCGCGGGCCGGCGCGTTTCCTGCGCGGCCTGCGAAATGGATTCGAGTCCCACGTAGGAGATGATTGCCAGCGACGAGCCATACATGAACTGGCGAAACGTCGGGAACTCGTGCGTCCATTGCGCGGCCAGCAGTTCCGGTTTCCACGCGAAGAGGAGCCCGATAAGAATGAGGCCCGCCTCGACGACGAGGCCGAACACCCCGATCACCTCGTTGAGGAAAGACGACTCGCGGACGCCTCGGACGTTCAACCACGTGAGACCGATAATGAGCACGAACGTTTGCCCGGCCCACACCGGGTTGATATCGTGAAACGGGCCGACCGTCGTCTTGAAGTGCGCCGCCGCCGGGATGAAGAAGTTCAGATAGCCCGCCGAGAATGTGGCAAAGAGCGCGATGTCGATCGTGTAGTCGAGCAGCAGCGCCGACCCCGCGACGAATCCCGCCAGATCGCCGAGCCCCCGGCTGACGAAGTATTGGCCGCCGCCGGCCACGGGATACGCGGACGCCAGCTCCGTGTAGGCCAAACCGATCATGATATAGACGAGCCCCGCGGCGGCAAAGGCGAGAGGCGCTGCGCCCATCGTCGCGGCGATCACGATGCCGAGCGCGACGTAGATGTCGGCGCCGACGTCGGCGAACCCCCACATGAACGAACCCCACACGCCGATGTCCCGTCGCAGATGGTGGGTTTCGCCGGGCACGGAATGTCCCGGGATTACGTCAGCCACGCAGCGCCTCCCCGCTGGGTACGGCGGTGAATGTCACAAAGGCGGATTATACCACCTGTCCACCGTCCGCCGCCGGGGGCGAGCGATGCTGCGCGGCAAGGTGGACAAAAGCGTCGAGCGCGGCGGGGTTGGCGAGCGCGTCGCGGCTTGCCGCCCGGTCCGCCGGAGCGCCGGCGAGGATCCGTTTCACTGGGACTTCGAGCTTCTTGCCGTTCAACGTCCGCGGCACTTCCGCGATCTGACGGATCTCGTCCGGGACGTGCCGGGGGGACAGCTGCGCGCGCAGGCGGTCGCGGATCGTGGTCTCGAGACGCCCGTCGAGCGCGGTGCCTTCGCGAAGCACAACGAACAGCAAGAGACGGCCTTCACGCCCTAGCTCGCCGGTGTCGATGACGAGGCTGTCGAGTATCTCGGGGAATTCCTCGACGACCCGGTAGAACTCGCTTGTCCCCATGCGGACGCCGGCGCGGTTGAGGGTGGAGTCAGACCGTCCGTAGATCACGCAGCTGCCCTGCGGGGTAATCTTGATCCAGTCGCCGTGCCGCCATACTCCGGGAAACCGTTCGAAGTAACTCTCGTGGTAGCGCGAGCCACTCGGGTCGTTCCAGAAGCCGACCGGCATTGACGGCAACGGCTCGCTGACGACGAGTTCCCCGACCTCGTCGATGACCGGGCGTCCATCCTCGTCCCACGCCTCCACCCGCGCAGCGAGGCCGCGGCATTGAATTTCACCGGCGCGCACGGGCAGGAGCGGACACGACAGCACGAACGCCGTCGCGACATCCGTGCCGCCGCTGATCGACCCCAAGAGCAGCGACGGGTTGACGTGCGTGTACACCCAGGAGAAGCCCTCCGGCGTAAGCGGTGCGCCGGTTGAGCCGAGCCCGCGCAGCCGCGACAGGTCGAACGCCCGGCCCGGGTCGAGTCCCGCCTTCATGCAGGACAGCAGAAACGGCGCGCTTGTGCCAAAGTACGTCATCCCCGAATCGGCGGCGAGCCGCCACAACGCGGTGAGGTCGGGGTGCGCCGGGCTGCCATCGTACAGGATCGCGGTGGCCCCGGCGAGGAGGCTCGAGACGACGACGTTCCACATCATCCAGCCGGTCGTTGAGAACCAGAAGAAGCGGTCCTCCGGACCGATGTCGAGATGCAGCCGGAGAATCTTCAACAGTTCCAAGAGGACGCCGCCGTGGCCGTGGACGATCGCTTTGGGCAGGCCGGTCGTGCCTGAGGAGTAGAGGATCCACAGCGGGTGCTCGAACGGCACCGGCTCCGGTTCGAATGTGTCGTCCCCGGACAGGGCGGCCGGGGCCGCCATGGACTCCTGCCACAAGCGTGCGCCGCGGAGCCCCGCGAGGTCGGGACGGTCGTTCAAGTAGGGCAGGAGCACCACCGCCTCCACGCTCGGCAGCGCCCCGGCAATCTCGCGGACCGCCGCCAGGCGATCGTAGCCGCGGCCGTTGTAGCGGTACCCGTCGACTGCGAGGAGCACCCGCGGTTCGATCTGGCGGAAGCGCTCCACGACGCTCCGTATGCCGAACTCGGGCGGACAACTCGACCAGATCGCCCCGATACCGGCCGACGCGAGAAACGCGCTCGCGGCTTCGGGGATGTTCGGCAGGTACGCCGCGACCCGATCGCCGCGCCGCACCCCGAGGCGCCGGAGTGCCGCGGCCGCCCGGCCCACGTCCCGGACGACATCGCGATGGCTTAGTGTCCGAGCGGGACGGGTCTCCGAGTGGGCAATCATCCCCGGGGCGTCGTCGCGGCGGCGCAGCGCGTGTTCGGCGAAGTTCAGCAGGGCCCCAGGGAACCACTCCGCGCGTTCGACCCGGCGGTGCGGCAGTACGGCGCTCGCCGCCCGGGCCGCCTTGACGTCGAAGAACTGCCAGATCGACGTCCAGAACGCCTCGAGATCCCGCGTGCTCCATTCCCACAAGGCTTCGTACGAATCGAAAGACAGCCCGCGGGAACGGCGGAGCCACTCGAGATAGCGCGTGATCGTCGCCCGCGCACGCACCTCCGCGGTCGGTTCCCACAGCACGGTCCCTTCAACAGCGGTTGACGGCGGGCGATACATCGGGCGAGGAGTTCGATCCCGCGACGAGACGTGCCTGCGCCGGATCCCACCGGCGTCGCCCCCAGGCCGCGGCTACGCCTGGATCAAGCCCTTCCGGATTGCATAGCGCACCAGTTGGGTGCGGTCGTGGAGACGCAGTTTTTCGAGGATGTGCGCGCGGTGCGTCTGCACCGTTTTCACACTGATGAACAACTGTCGGCCGATCTCCTGATTGGTGTCACCTTGGGCGATAAGGGTCAGGATTTCCTTCTCGCGGGTGGTGAGCCCGTCGTACGTCTCCCGATCCTCCCCGCGTTCGACCCGTGTGAGGTAGTCGGCGGCGACCGCGTTTGCGGTCTGTGGATAGAGGAAGGGCTCACCACGGGCGGCCGAGCGGATCGCCTCGATAAAGTCGGGCGCGGGGTCGTGTTTAAGCACGCATCCCGACGCGCCCGCCTTGATCAACTGAAAAACGTACGACTCGTCGGCGTGCATCGTCAGCGCCAGCGTGTGCGTTTCCGGCACCGCCGCCCGGATCTGACGCGTCGCTTCGATCCCGTCGAGCCGCGGCATGCTGATGTCGAGCACCGCGACGTCGGGACGGAGGCGCGTGGCCAGCGCCACCGCCTCCACGCCGTCCGCCGCTTCCCCGACCACTTCGATATCCGTTTCGCCCGCGAGGATGCGCTTGATACCCTCGCGGACGATCGCGTGGTCGTCGGCGAGCAGCACGCGGATTTTGTGGTTGTCCGCGGTCATGCCGTCTGCCCCCGCCGCGCCCCCGACACGGGAAACTCGGCGAGCACTTCCGTGCCGCCCTCCGGAAGCGAGGTCACGCGCACGGTACCCCCGAGGGCGGCGGCGCGTTCCACCATCCCGCCCAACCCGACGCCGACCCGGCCGCCCGGATCCGCAGCCTGCCAGCCGCGGGCGTCGGCCGGCGGCCCGGCGGCCGACGCCGCAAGGCCGCGTCCGTCGTCGGTGACGCGCAGCACAAGCCGATCATCTCTGCGGAACACCTCGACCTCGACGCGCGTCGCCGCGGCATGCTTGACGGCGTTCCACAGCGCTTCCTGCGTAATCCGGAAGAGTCCGGTCTCGAGCGTCGGATCCAGCCGTTCGGCGCCGAGCCGCTCGATCAGGTGCACAGGGAGGCCGCGCGAGGCAATCTGCGTCTGCGTGTACCACCGCAGCGCCGGTACCAGGCCGAGGTCGTCGAGCACGGCGGGCCGCAGATCATAGATCAGGCCGCGCACCGCTTCCACGGTGCGCGCCGCGAGCCGCCGCAGGCGCAAGAGAGTGTCTTCGGTCACCGGCGTGCCCCGCGCGGTGTCGAGGCGCGCTGCCTCGAGTTCCAGCATCAAGCCGGCCAGCGATTGACCCGCTTCATCGTGCAATTCGCGCGCAAGGCGTTTCCGTTCGTCCTCCTCCGCGCTCAAGAGGCGGCGGATCAGCGCCGTACGGTCCGCTTCCTTGTCGCGCAGTTCGTCGAGCAGCCGCGCCTTGTCCATCGCGAGGCTAACCTGCGCGCCGATCGCCGATACAACCGAGAGCTCGCGCTGCGTGAACAGCCGGCCGGCGGGCAGTACGAGGTTGAGAATGCCGGTACCGCCCGCGGAGGGGAGCGGAACGCTCGCGTGCCGGACCGTGACGCCCGCGCCGGCAAATCGGTCGCATTCGACGATGGCCCCCCGCACCGGGAGCTCCCCGGCGCGCAGCAGGTCGAGACACCGGCATGGGCCCGCCAACGCCGCCGGTCTGTCGCTATTCAGCGGACCGGGATGGCCGTACGTCGCGGCGATCTCATAGCCGCTCGCGCGCTCGAGAAACACCCAACCCGAATGCGACTGCACCATCTCCCCGGTCGCGCGCAGCACGTACGCCAGCATCTCGCTCACGTGCCGGGCCCGATGCAGCGCGGCGCTGATGCTGCTCATGACTTCGAGCGCGCGCTGGCGCTCGAGCGAGCGCAACAGAATTCCGGCACCGAATGCGGCGATGCACACGCCGCCGACGAGCTCCGAAACGCCCGTCGCGCCGGCCGTTCGCGGCAGAAACGGCCACACGGCAAGGTTGACGCCGATTGCGACGAGCGCGGCGAAGATGAGATGGATCGCGCGATCATCGGCTGCGCCTTCGGCTTGGAAATAGCCCCGCCCGGCAAGCACAAACGCGAGGGCGGCGGCTAAACCCGCGATCACCCGGGCGGCCGAGAGTTCACCGTGCTGGAACACGATGAATACGGCCGTTGCGATCAGGAGCCCGCCGTATCCCACGGCGCCGAGGACGATATTGCCCGGTGCGTTCGGATCGCGCGCGACGGAGCCGGTCAGAAAGCATCCGGCGGCGGCGAGCAACAAAAAATTGTGCGCGAGGAAAATCGGCCCCGACGGTCCGCCGGAGAGGAGCGCGACGGCGAGCGCCGACCGGACCGCGAGCGCACTCGTTCCCAATGTCCACCAGACCACGTATGGAAGCCGCGTCTCTACGTATTTGCCGACAAGCAGCAGCACGACGGCAGCGAAAACGCCGACGGTGATATCCACGATGAGGACCGGCACGCCCAGACCCGTCACCCCCGCGAGTCGGACCTCGGAAACCCTCTAGGAGCTACATTCCCCGGCGAGCTACATTCCCTGCAGTCCGGCCAACTATCTTCTTCTTCGCTCACGCGTCTACCAGTGGTCCGGGTCGCGCCGGTTTTGGGGCACCGCATCGGGTCAGGACCTGATTTTCCGATCCGAATCGGGCCGCCGCCCGATTACCACTGGGCGTCGCCGCTGGTACAGTTACCTACGAAGTGTGGAGAAGCGTGGATTGGCTGCTGTGGACGGCACTCGCCGGCGTGCCGATAGGGCTTCTTGCGGTGGGATTCGCCGGGTTCCTTCGCATCGCCATCGTGCAACAACGGAAACCTTCACTCCCGCCGAAACCAAGTCGAACGTCCGGCCGGGCCTCGTAACCGGGGGGAAACGAGGCTCGGCGTCGCAGAGGGACCGGGGCCTCGCGCTCCGGTCTCTCGCTTTTTCCGGACCGTTTGGGCATGATTACCTCATAGCAGCAGGTCGGGCTTGGGAGGAATGAGATGAACGCTCGGGTCGAGCAGCAGGGAAGAGCGCTGGGGCAGACCCCGGAGGCCGCGGATAGGCCGCTGCTGCTGTATGAGGCGCAGGACGGCGTCGCGGTGCTCACGCTGAACCACCCCGAGCGGCGCAATGCGCTCTCGCGGGCGATGCTCCAAAGCCTCAGAGTCGCGCTCGATCGCGCCGCGGCGGACGACGCGGTTCGCGCCGTCGTCATCCGCGCCGCAGGTCCCGTCTTCAGTTCGGGCCACGACCTGCGGGAACTAGTCGGGCAGCCGGAGGCCGATGTGGCGGCGCTCTTCGACCTGTGCACGGGCGTTATGGAAACCGTGCGCACCCTTCCGAAGCCCGTGATCGCTCAGGTCCACGCCCTGGCGACGGCCGCGGGGTGCCAGTTGGTGGCGACCTGCGATCTCGTTGTCGCCTCCGAGAATGCCGCGTTTGCCACTCCGGGCGTAAAGACGGGACTATTCTGCACGACCCCGGGTGTGGCCGTGGCCCGGGCCGTCGGTCCGCGTAAGGCCATGGAGATGTTGCTCACCGGGACGCCGATCAGCGCGCATGAGGCGCAGCGAG
>Ga0066903_100003310_pt1 | contig 13115 bp, 8 predicted proteins | sample PanSoiMetaGPlot1_FD_67491 | JGI IMG/M metagenome (GOLD analysis project Ga0066903, IMG submission 67491) | Tropical forest soil microbial communities from Panama analyzed to predict greenhouse gas emissions - Panama Soil - Plot 1 (version 2) | ecosystem: Environmental > Terrestrial > Soil >... | reverse complement strand
TGAAGTTGAACTACGACACCAACGCCGCGCTCACGCAGATCCAGGCGAAGGTGGCGCAGGTCAGAAACGACCTGCCGCCCGAGGCCGAAGCGCCGATCATCGACCTGCAGACCGCCGACAACCAGTTCGCGGCGATCTACCTCGGTTTCTCGTCGACCGATCTCGATCCAAATCAGATCACCGATTACCTGACGCGGGTAGTACAGCCGAAGCTGAGCGCGATCAGCGGCGTTCAGCGCGCAGACATCCTCGGCGCACGGACGTTCGCGATGCGGATCTGGTTGAAGCCCGATCGCATGGCGGCGCACAGCATCGCGCCGTCGATGGTGCGCGACGCGCTCGCCCGCAACAACTATCTCTCGGCGCTCGGCCATACCAAAGGCTCGATGGTGTCCGTCAATCTAGTCGCCAACACCGATCTGCGGACCGCAGAGGAATTCCGCCAGCTGGTCGTGAAGGAACAGAACGGGATCGTCGTTCGACTCGGCGACATCGCCGACGTCCAGCTCGGCGCCGAGAACTATGAACAGGACATCCGGTTCAACGGCGAATCGGCAACGTTCATGGGCGTGTGGGTTCTGCCGACGGCAAACACCCTCGACGTGATCGCCAAGGTGCGTGAGGCGGTGCCGCAGATCCAGGCGCAGCTGCCGGCCGGCATGAAAGTCGGTGTGCCCTACGACTCGACGGCCTACATCCACGACGCGATCGACGAGGTGCTCAGCACACTGACCGAGACGCTGCTGATCGTCATCGCCGTGATCTTTCTGTTCCTCGGCTCGTTCCGGTCGGTGCTGATTCCGATCGTCGCGATTCCGATCTCGCTGATCGGCGCCGTCTTCCTGATGATGGTCGCGGGCTTCACGGTGAACCTGTTGACGCTGCTCGCGATCGTCCTGTCGGTTGGTCTGGTGGTGGACGACGCGATTGTGATGGTGGAGAACGTGGAGCGGCACCTGCACGATGGCAAGAAGCCGATTCAAGCGGCGATCGACGCCGCGCGCGAACTGGTCGGACCGATCATCGCGATGACGATCACGCTGGCGGCGGTCTACGCGCCAATCGGCATTCAGGGTGGGCTGACCGGATCGCTGTTCCGCGAGTTCGCGTTCACGCTGGCGGGCGCTGTCGTCGTGTCGGGCGTCGTCGCATTGACGTTGTCGCCGATGATGGGCTCGAGGCTGCTGCGCGCAGGCGATACGGAACGCGGCTTTGCCGGATTCGTGAACCGCCGGTTCGAGACCGTCCGCGGTGGCTATACACGGGCGTTGACCGCGACGCTGCGCTATCGCCCGGTCGTCCTCACTTTGTGGATCATCGTGGCGCTGCTGATGGTGCCGTTCTACATGTTCTCGCAGCGCGAGCTGGCGCCCGCGGAAGACCAGGGATTCTTCTTCGGGTTCATCCAGGCTTCGCCGAACGCCACTCTCGATCAGACGAAGCTGTTCACGGACCAGATTTTCGACGTCTACAACGCGATGCCCGAGCACGCGTCGATCTTCCAGATCACGCAACCCGGCGGCGGATTTGGCGGAATGGTGACCAAACCGTGGAGCCAGCGGACCAAGACCACGCAGCAGCTGATGATGGAAGCGATGGGGCCGTTGTCGAAAATCGCCGGCGTTCGTGTGATTCCGCAGATGCCGCCGGCGCTGCCTGGCGGCGGGAACTTCCCGGTCGATCTGGTGATCGCGTCCGCGGCCGAGCCGAAGCAACTGAGCGAGCTGGCGGAGCAGCTGGTGAAGAAGGCGTTCGCGAGCGGCATGTTCATCTATGCGGACGCCGACCTGAAATTCGATCAGCCACAGGCGGAAGTCGTGTTCGATCGCGACAAGCTGCGGTCGCAGGGCGTCGATCTCAGCCAGGCGGGTCGTGATCTCTCGACGCTGCTCGGTGCCAACTACGTCAACCGGTTCAGCATCCAGGGACGCAGTTACAAGGTGATCCCGCAGATTACGCGCGCCGGACGGCTGACGCCAGAGCAGCTCGAGCAGATCTACGTTACCGGTTCGGAGAACCGCCTCGTTCCGCTCTCGACGTTCGCGAGCCTGAAGACGACGACGGAGCCGCGCGATCTGAAGAAGTTCCAGCAACTCAACGCCGTGCGGATTCAAGGCGTGATTCCGCCACCCGTACCGCTCGATCAGGCGCTGTCGTATCTCGAAAACGAGGCGCGCGCGATCCTGCCGCAGGGTTTCACCATCGACTACGCCGGCGAGTCGCGTCAGCTGCGGACCGAAGGGGGAACCTTTCTGGCAACGTTCCTGTTGTCGGCAGTGCTCATCTATCTCGTGCTGGCGGCGCAGTTCGAGAGCTTCCGCGATCCATTCATCGTTCTCGCTGGCTCGGTGCCGCTGGCGGTGTCGGGCGCGCTGCTGTTCTCGTTCCTCGGTCTGACGACGCTGAACATCTACAGCCAGGTCGGCCTGATCACCCTCGTCGGTCTCGTCTCGAAGAACGGCATCCTGATCGTCGAGTTCGCCAACCATCTCAGAGAACGCGGTACCGACAAACTCGCCGCCGTCATCGAAGCGGCGGCGACCCGGCTGCGGCCGATTCTGATGACGACGGCGGCTACCGTGGTTGGCCATTTTCCGTTGGTGCTTGCCACCGGCCCCGGCGCCGGCGCACGCAACAGCATCGGCATCATGCTGGTCAGCGGAATGATCATCGGCACGCTCTTCACGCTGTTCGTTGTTCCTTCGATTTATATGCTCGTCGCACGTGCCCGGGTGGCCGAAGTCAGCCCGGCGCGCGAAGCGAGTGTTCCCGGTTTGGTGGAGGCCGTATGAAGACCCTTCTGAATGTCCGCTCGACTGCGGTGCTGGCGGCCGCACTGCTGGCGTCGGTACCGGCGGGTGCGCAGGGCGACCGGCCTGTGCTGCAGTTGGCGCTGGCCGACGCAGTGAAGCGCGTCATCGAGCACAATCCCGACCTCGCCATCGTTCGGCTCGACACGGAGGTGGAAGCGGCGCGCGTCGGCGAGACGCGCGGCGCCTACGCGCCGGTCTTCGAGACGGCGCTCGGCCGTTCGCGCAACACGACGCCGCCGACCAATATCCTACTCGGCGATACCGGCGTGGACGTCAAGGACTGGTTCTCGTCGACCGGCATCCGGCAGCGGGTGCCGATCGGCGGCGGCACGTGGAGCGTCTCCTGGGATACGGCGAGGACGACCACGAATAATCCGATCACGAGCTTCGATCCGAACCTGCAGTCGGGACTGCAGTTCGCGTTCTCGCAGCCGCTCATCAGGGATCGAGCCATCGACTCGGCACGCGCCCAATACATTGTCGCCCGCCGGAATCAAGATAGCTCGGAGCTGCGATTCCGCGAGTCGGTGGTGCAGACCGTGGCGACGGTGAAACGCGCGTACTGGACGCTGAAGGCAACGATCGCGAACGTCGCGGCGCAGCAGCAGTCTCTTGATCTCGCCAGCGAGCTGGCGCGGCAGAATCGCATCCGCGTGAATGCCGGCCAGATTCCGCCGGTGGATCTCGTGCAAGCTGAAGCCGAGGTCGCGCAGCGGCGAGAGAATCTGATTCAGGCGGGCGCCGCCGCCGAGGATGCGGAAGACCGGCTGCGTCGATTGATCATGGATCCGGCGGACGCGTCCTTCTGGAACGTCCGTCTCGATCCGATCGACGCGCCGTCCGATCGAGGAGTGACGCCGGACCTCGAGGCGGCCGTCTCGAAGGCGCTCGCCGGGCGCTACGACCTGGCTCGCGCGAACCACGATCTCGAGAACGCGACGACGAACGTGGACTTTCTCAAGAACCAGCGGCTGCCCGACGTCCGCATCGAAACGTCGTATCGCGGCGCCGGCCTTGCCGGCACGCAGTTCTTGCGCGCCGGAGAATTCCCTGGAGTCGTCACGGGCACGCGCAGCCGCAGTTTCGGCGACGCGCTCGGCCAGGCGTTCACCTCGGAGTACCCGACGTGGAGCGCCGGCGTGACAATCAGCTATCCGCTCGGACACAGCTACGAAGATGCGAGCGCAGCACGGGCTGAGATCGAAAGGCGGCAGGCGGCGCAGCGAATCGCAAGCCTCCGGCTCGAAGCAGCCGAGTCGGTCCGGCAGTCGGCGCGACGGGTGCGCAGCGCGGCCGAACGGGTGGACGCGGCGAAGGCCGGCGCGACACTGGCCGAGCAGCGCTTCAAGGACGAGCAACGCCGGTTTGACGTCGGGCTGTCGACGACGTTTCTCGTGACGCAGGCGCAGCGCGACCTCCTGCAGGCGCAGGTCAACGTGCTGCAGACGATGCTCGACTACGAATCGGCGGCGATCGACCTCGAAGCGGTGCAGTCTGCGCCGCTCGGCGGACCAGGCGAGAGCCTGGGTCTCCGTGGGGCAGACATCGTGTTGCTGCCAACACCCGCTCCGCATGGAATTTTCCGCGCCAGCGGCGGACAATGATGAGGGGATACGCCATGGCTGACGCGATTCACCAGGCGATCGTGCGTGAAGTGGCGGCGTGGCCCGGCGTGACGGCGGGACCGCACCGATTCGGCGGAACCGAATTCCGGTATGGACGCCGCGAGCTCGGCCATCTTCACGGCAGCCGGCTCGCCGACCTGCCCTTTCCGCTGCTGGTGCGCAACGATCTCGTGGCCGCCGGACGCGTAGAACCGCACCACATCCATGCCGAGTCGGGCTGGGTCAGCTATTACATCCGCGACGAATCGGACATCGCTCGAGTAGTGGCGTTGTTTCGATTGAACTACGACCGCCCGTGGACGACGGGAAGATGGGATGCCGGCGGGGTTGTCACATCGGACGGCCGTCCGACGGCTCGTGTCATCGATTCGGCTCGTTGATACAGCCTGGCTTACGGGATATGAACGATCGATGTCCGATGAAGGCCCACTCGAACGTCATACACCTGAACACCCGGATTGGCGGGTGACTCACACGAGGAGCAGGTGACATGAGTCAGTTTCTGTATCTCTACCGCAGCAGCGACACAGCCCGACAGGCAGCCATGGGCACACCGGAACGCGCGCAACAGAGCATGCAGCGCTGGATGAAATGGATGCGCGAGCTCGAGACCAACGGACACCTGAAGGATGCGGGACAACCGCTGGAGCGCACCGGCAAGGTCGTCCGCGGCCACCAGGCCGTCACCGATGGTCCCTACACGGAGGCGAAAGATCTCGTCGGCGGCTTCAGCCTCATCGAAGCGCGCGACATCGACCAAGCGGTCGAACTGTCGCGCGGCTGCCCGATTCTCGACGGCGGCGGCTCGGTAGAGGTTCGCCCGGTGATGAAGATGGACATGTAGCAACAGTGGAATTGACCGAGCATCTATTCCGCCACGTGTCGGGCCGGTTGATAGCGGCGCTCGTCCGCATCTTCGGCGTTCACAATCTGGCGCTGGCGGAGGACGTCGTTCAGGACGCCTTCTGCCGTGCGCTGGAGATGTGGAAAGTCCACGGCGTACCGGAAAATCCTTCCGGATGGCTGATGACGGTTGCCAGGAATCGGGCGCTCGACATCGTTCGGAAGCAACGAGTCTCGCGGACATTCGCGCCGGAAGTGGCGCGCCAGCTCGAGTCGGAATGGACCCTCGGCGCCACGATCGATGAAGCGTTCGCGTTTTCCTCGGTTCGCGACGAGCAACTGCGGATGATGTTCTCGTGTTGCCATCCGCAGCTGACGGAAGATGTGCAGGTGGCGTTGATCCTGAATATCCTGTGCGGATTCGGCGCCGTGGAGATTGCGAACGCATTTCTCGCCGGCCGGTCGGCGATCGCCAAGCGGATCGCGCGTGGCAAACACGTGCTGGCCCAGTCGAGAGGGCTGTTCGATCTGGCCGACGCCGACTTCGCCGCGCGCCTGTCATCAGTCAGGCGGGCGCTCTATCTGCTGTTCAGCGAGGGCTACCACAGCGCGTCCGCCGAGGCTGCCGTACGCGACGACCTCTGTGCAGAAGCGATCCGCCTCGTCATGCTGCTGCTCGAGTTCCCGGATGCGGCGAATCCCGAAACCGAAGCCCTGGCCGCGCTCTTCCATCTGCAGAGCGCGCGGCTCGCCAGCCGGCTCGATGCCGGCGGTGACCTGAACCTGCTGGTCGAACAGGACCGATCGCGCTGGGACGCGTCGACGATCAGCAAGGGCGTCGTGCTCCTGGAGCGGGCGTCGCGCGGAAACGCCGTCTCCGTCTATCACATCGAGGCGGCGATCGCGGCGGCCCACGCGACCGCTCCCGACGTCGAGCGGACTGACTGGCAGCAGATTGTGACCCTCTACGATCGCCTCATGACGATTGCGCCGTCGCCGATTGTCGCGCTCAATCGGGCGATTGCCATCGCGCAGCGCGACGGACCCGATCGCGGCTTCGATGCGCTGCACGCGCTCGCGGGTAACGAGCGGCTGAAACAGTACCCGTTCTACGCCGCCGCATTGGCCAGCGTCGAACTGCGCCGGGGGCACGCGGCCGCTGCACAACGCCATTTCGCGACCGCTGCGGCCCTGGCTCGAAATGCCGTGGAGCGCCGGTTTCTCGAGCGCCGTCAGCGGGAGTGTCTCACCGCGATCAGGTAAGATCTTCCAATCTCGAAAATTCCGAAAACTCCGACATTCCGGAGGCGCCACGCAAATCGGTCCCTTTCCGGAGGCGGATTGACGAAAAACAGGCGCGTTTCCTAGGCAGCCGGCTCTGGCACCCGCGTTGCGGTCGTGATCAGAGCTCGGATGCCCGGCGCGCGCTCAAACTCGATGAAAGGAAGCAGTTGGCATGGCAAACAGAGAAGCTGACGAACGTGTCGACACGCCTCGTTCCACGGCCACGCCTCAGGATGCCCTCCGGGAGGATCCGTTAGCCGACACCAGCACATTAATAGCCAGGGAGATTCCGCGCGGTGTGGATCGCCGGAGCTTCCTGATGCGGACCGCGGTCGGCGGTGCAGCCGCCGTGATGACTGGTTGCGCAGCATCGCCCGAAGAGCGGACGGCCAAGGCGACCGCAACGGCAGCACCGGCAACGCCGCCGCCCGCCGCATCGGCGCCGCCGCTCGCTGAGGACTTGTATGTTGCGATGAAGGCCAAGGGGCCGGTCCTGACGACCGTCGACGAGTTCTACAAGGTCGGACCGGGTCCCTCCAGCTCGCACACCATCGGTCCGATGCGCATCACCTACGACTTTTATCAGCGCGCCACCAAGCTGCCGGCCGATCAACTGACAAAGGCGACCAAGCTGCAAGTCAACTTGTTTGGGAGCCTCAGCGCGACCGGCAAAGGGCACGGCACGGAGCGCGCCGCGCTCGCGGGTCTGGTGGGGAACGAACCGGCCACCGTCGATCCGAAATTCCTCGACAGTCTGCGCGACAAGCCTGACCAGGTGTTCCCGGTGAAGCTCGGTCCGAAGACGATCGACGTCAGCCTCAAAGACATCATCTACGACGCCACCAAAGGCGACTTCAAACACCCGAACACGATGACGGTCAAGCTCCTCGCCGGCAATGATGTGCTGCTCGAGCAGGAGTACTACTCGGTGGGCGGCGGCTTCATCGAGTGGAAAGGGTATACGCCACCGAAGAAGAACCCGCCGAAATACCCGTTCGCGACGATGAAAGAACTGCGGAAGTACGCCGAAGACAACAAGACCACCATCGGCAAGATCGTGCTGGCCAACGAGATGTCGATCTCTGGCAAATCGGAAGCGGAGGTCTATGCCTGGGTCGATAAGGTCATCAACGCGATGCTCGCGACGGTCAAGTCGGGGCTGTCGATGCCGGAAGACGACGTCCTGCCGGGGCCGATCAAGCTGCATAGCAAGGCCGCGACCGTGTACAAGCACGCGATGGACGACAAGATGCAAGCCGACCGCGGGATCGGCGTCCTGTCGGCATTCGCGTTAGCGGCATCTGAAGAAAACGGGCGCGGTCACCTCGTGATCACGGCACCGACCGGAGGGTCGGCCGGTGTGTTGCCGGCGCTCGTTTATGGGCTCAGCGAAGTTCGGAAGATCGATCGACAGAAGATCCGTGAAGGCATGCTCGCGGCCGCGGCGGTCGGATACCTCTGCAAGCACCACGCGACGCTGTCTGCGGCCGAAGGCGGCTGCCAGGCCGAGATCGGCGTGGCATCGTCGATGGCGGCGGCGTTAACCGCGACGGTCTTCGACGCACCGCCGCAGGTGGTCGAGAATGCGGCTGAATCGGCGCTGGAACATCACCTCGGCATGACGTGCGATCCGGTGGCCGGTTACGTCCAGGTGCCGTGCATCGAGCGTTGCGCATTCGGGGCGGTCAAGGCGTGGACCGCCTACGCGATCGCCAGCAACGAGATTGCATCCAGGCACCGCATCGATCTCGACGCGACGATTGCGGCTCTGGCCCAGACTGCCAAGGACATGAACAGCAAATACAAGGAGACGAGCGAAGCCGGCCTCGCACTTTCCGTCGTGCTCTGCTGAGCGAATGGGCTCCTCGCGCGAACCCCGCACGCTGAGCGTTCTGCGGGGAGCCCAGCGCGCATTGATCAAGGTTTCAATCGTCCTGCTGGCGTCCGCGACGCCGTACGTGGCCGTTTCGGCGCAATCGCCTCAGGCCGATCCAGACACCACACCCCAGGCGCAGCCCACCAACGCGCCGACGATCGCCGATCGTTATCGGGACGGCATGGTGATCTGGGAAACACCGGCGGATGCCGCGGTGCCTTTCCTTCTCAAGTTCAACATCAATACCCAGCTGCGATATCTCAACACGCAGAACAGCGACCAATCATTCACCGATCATCTCGGAGTCGTCCGGGAGGTGCACTCCCGCAACGACATCACGGTGAATCGCGCGATGTTCATCCTCGGCGGCTATGTCTTCGACCAGCGGGCTAAATACAGTTTCACCGTCTGGACGTCAGCCGGGGCCGCCTCCATCGTCGTCGCCAGCAACATCGGCTGGCAGTTCAGCAAAGCCCTGATGGTGATGGCGGGCTACACGGGTGTACCGGGGAGTCGCTCACTCGTTAACACGTTCCCGTTCTTCACGTCGACCGACCGGAGCATGGCCGACAACTTCTTCCGCCCCGGGTTCACGCAGGGCGCGTGGGCCACCGGAGAATTCGGGAAGGGGTTGAACTATCTCGCGTTTGTCGGCAACGGTCTCAACACCCTGAGCATCTCGGCAAACAAAATCGACACGCACCTGGCGTTTTCGGGAAGTGCCTGGTGGGAACCGCTCGGCGCCTACGGGGAGCCCGGGAAATCCCGCAATATGTACGACGACTACTTCGCCTCGAAAAAAGTCCGCGCTCGCGTCGGTACTGCGTTCACGCGATCCCGTGAGGATCGTTTTTCGAATCTCGATCAATCAAGTCCCGAGAACACGTCACTCTACAACTCCGATGGTGTGCTGACGTTCTCGACCGGTGCCTTTGCTCCGGGCGTCACGGTGAATGTGGCGACGTATCGAATGTGGGCGATCGACGGCGGCGTCAAATGGAACGGGCTCGCGGTCAACGGGCAGTACTTCGTACGCTGGCTTGACGATTTCGACGCCGATGGCCCGCTGCCGCTCGCATCGACGTTGGACCACGGCGCTGAGCTGACCGCCGGTTATTTTGTGAAACCCAGAACGGTGATGGCGTACGGACGCGGCTCCTGGGTGCGGGGACAGTTCGGCGACTCCCATGAATACGGCGGCGGCGTGAAGTGGCACTTTCTACCGACCGAGCGCCTGTGGCTGAACGGGGAACTCTTCAAGATCGATCGAGCGCCATACAGCGGCGCGTTTACACCGTACACTGCCGGAATGACCGGCTGGGTGCCGATGGTCCAGACCGTCTTGGCGTTCTGAGGCGTTCATCGCCCGCCTGCGTCGGATTACTTGGGCGCTGCTCGCAGAGCCCGCCTGTCCTGAACCACCCTTGCCAATTGGCTGCGAAGAGATGAAGGGCAGGCAGGCTCCGCGTAACGTGCACGAAAATTGGGCTCGCCTAAGCCCAGCCGTAGCGCGAGAAAAACCTGTCAGGCGACCCGGACGTTCTCGGCACGGGGGCCCTTCGGGCCCTGCCCGCGTTCAAACGTCACCGATTGCCCCTCGCGAAGCTCATCGAAGCGCGTGCCGGTGCAGGCAGACTGATGAAAGAAGTACTCAGTGCCGTCGCTGGCTTGGATAAAGCCGAATCCCTTGTCAGTCAGCCGCTTGATCGTGCCGTTGGTTGTCGCCATGTCGCCTCGCTCGTGATCGTTGCACTCGAAAGTGGGCTCAGGCCCGGGCCGGGGCGGCCCAGGTGCTCACCCTATGATTATCCACCGAGTGCCGCGAATGCGTTCAAGAGTCAGGCAAAACCGGCGAGATCGTCACTCCGCGCGCAGCACGTCGAGCGGATCGAGGCGGCATGCGCGATAGGCCGGCACGAGGCTGGCCGCCAGCGCAACCAGCGCCAACGTCATCGCCACAGCCGCGAGCGTAAATGGATCGGACCCGCTCACGCCATACAAAACTTTCTGCAGCAGCTTCGCGGATGCGATCACGCCAATCGCGCCGGCGACGATGCCCGCAAGCGCCGGCGTCATCCCTTCGACGATCACCAGCCGGACGACGTCGGTCGCGGCAGCCCCGAGCGCGGTACGAATGCCGATCTCCCGGCTGCGTCCGCGAACGATATAGGACAGCACCGAAAAGATGCCGACCGACGCGAGCGCCAGCGCGAGGCCGGCGAAAATCCCGAGCAGCAAGGCGCTGAACCGCTGCGAGGTCAGGGTTTCGTCGACGATGGCCTGCATCGTGCGCACCTGTTCGATCGGCTGTTCCGCGTCGATCGACCGCAACGCCGCCGCAGCGGCTGGCGCAATCGACAACGGTGGCACGACTGTGCGGATGGCGAAGTTCATGCCGCGCCAATCGTGCTCTTGCGTGAATTCGTAGACGGTGGGCCCAGCGGCCGCCGATAGTTCGCTCTGTTTCACGTCGCCGACGATTCCGACGATGGTGCTCTGGCGGGTCTTCGATTCGAGCGGCAGCGTCACCCGCGTGCCGATCGGGTCGCGTTCGCCGAACAGCAGCTTCGCGGCGGACTTGCTCACCAGCATCGTGTCGATGTCGCTGGCGACGACGTCGCGGCCGCGCAGGAGTGATATCCGCATCGTCTGCAAATAGCCTGGCGTGATCTTCCGGACTCCGACCGTCGGCTGGTCACGCGGCAGCAATTCGGCACGGCCATCGAGAACGATTGGCTGCACCGATCCTCCTTGTGCCGGCAAATTGTCGATGGTGCCGGCCGACTCGACGCCCGGTAGCGCCCGCACTTTGTTCAACGCCGTCCTGTAATAGCTGGAAATCTGCGTCGGCGTCTTGTAGCGTGTTGCAGGAAGTCTCGTCGTCATCGTCAATACGTTGGCAGCGTCGTAACCGGCATCAACGGAGCGGAGCGCACTCAGCGTGCGAAGCATCAGCCCGGCGCCCATCAACAGCATCACCGACAGGGCGACTTCGCACGCGATCAGCATCCGGCGCGTGCGGACGCCGATCGTTGCCGCGTCGCTGCGGCCGCCTTCCTTCAGTGCGTCGTTGAGATCGGCGCGCCCGGCACGAAGCGCCGGGACGGAGCCGGCGAGAATGCCGGTGAGCAGCGATAGCGCGAGCGCAAACCCGAGCACAGAGCGATCGATCGCAATCTCGTCGGCCCTCGGCACCTGGTTCGCGGCAAGAATCGACGCGCCTGCCTGGAGCGACAGGTGCGCCAGTACCACTCCGGCGGCGCCGCCGACGCACGCCAGAACGAGGGTCTCGACGAGCAGTTGCTGAAACACTCGCCCGCGGCCAGCGCCGAGCGCGGCGCGAATTGCCAGCTCCTTGCGTCGGCCGAGCGCGCGGGCGTACAGCAGGTTGCCGACATTCGCGCAGGCGATGAGCAGCACCAGGCCGACGGCGGCCAGCAGGATCAGCAGCGGAGCCCGCGCATCGCCGACGAGCACTTCCTGCAGCGGAATCGCGATCGCGCCCCAGCCGGCGTTTGCCTGCGGGTAGGCGGCTTCGAGGCGCGCCGAAACCGCGGCGAGCTCCGCGTTCGCCGTCGCGAGGTCGACGTCGGGCTTCAGTCGTGCGACAACCTGCGCGTTGTGGTTGTCGCGGACCGCGCGCTGTTGGTCGGTGTAGGCAACCGGCACCCACAGGTCGACAGCGCCGACCGTCCACGTCTTCATCGAAAAGCGCGCCGGCATGACACCGACAATCGTGTATGCCTCGTCAGACAGCGTGACGGTCCTGCCCACGATGCCGCGGTCCGCAGCGAATCGTGTCCGCCAGAAGCCATCGCTCAGCACGACGACGCGGTTGCGCCCCGGCAGGTCTTCATCCGCGCGGAATGCGCGGCCGAGTGCGGGCGGTGTGCCGATGATGTCGAAGAAGCCGTCGCCGACCGCGCCGCCGAGCAGTGCATCGGCGCCGCCGCCGGCCGGCATCGTGAACGGCCGGAACTGGTATATCGCCATCTTCTCGAAGCGCGTCGCTTCGCGCTGCCAGTCGTAAAAGTTCGCCGGCGACACGGAGAACCGCCTTATGCCGGGAAATGTCGCCGCGGGCGGCGTATGGAAGATCCGCACAAGGCGTGCAGACTCGGAGTAGGGCAGCGGTCGCAGCAGCACGGTATTGACGATGCTGAAGATGGCCGTGTTGGCTCCAATGCCGAGGGCCACAACCGCAATCACCGCAACGCTGAACGAAGGGGCGCGCAGCAACACGCGCACGCTATACGCGAGATCGGCCAGCAACGTTCGCACAAGAGGATCTCCAGCGGGTGGGGATGCACGCAGTTGTTCGGTGTGGCGGCTGAGCGGAGGCGGTGCGATTAGGCAGCGGAGCGATGCACGCCAGTACCAGGTGCGTGCCGACGCCAGCGACACGCGGGCGCGGCGCGTGAACTCCTCCTCGAGATCGCCGATGACGAAATCGACCCACTCATCGGCGAGGCGATGCGTGAGCAGCCAGACGGGGAGCCGCGGCGGTTGCGGCGTCATCGAATCGACAGCGTCGCTTCGAAGCCTTCGGCCATCGCCGTCAAGCTGCGATAGGCCTGCTTCAGCGCTGCGGTGCCGGTTGGAGTCAGGGCGTAAAACTTGCGCCGGCGGCCGCCACGCTCCGGCGTGGGATCGGCGACAGACGAGTGCAGCAGG
>Ga0066903_100003308_pt1 | contig 13120 bp, 12 predicted proteins | sample PanSoiMetaGPlot1_FD_67491 | JGI IMG/M metagenome (GOLD analysis project Ga0066903, IMG submission 67491) | Tropical forest soil microbial communities from Panama analyzed to predict greenhouse gas emissions - Panama Soil - Plot 1 (version 2) | ecosystem: Environmental > Terrestrial > Soil >... | reverse complement strand
GATGACGGTGATCACGTAAATACCGGGGAAGGAGAACTCGAACAGCGTCGTGGCTTGCCCAGGCCCGAGCACGGAGGTCTGTGACGACCCGAAGGCCCAGGCCGAACCGCGGTACTCGACCGTGACGCTGGCTCCGGTCAAGGGCTGCGGGCCGCCGCCGGGAAGAGTCACGGTCGGTGTCGCGGCGATCCCGATGACCGGCCAGTACACGACCTCGAGAAGATCGGTGCACCCGGTCGCGGGGACTGTGTAAGACACCACGCTCTCGGCTGGGCGGAACGTATGCCCGCCGTGGTCGCTCGGTGCGAAGTCGAGCTCAACCTCGCCCTCCGGGGCCAGCACGTACACCAAACCGTTCCGGTCTGCTGGAAAGGCTCGGTCGAAACCGCTGCTGGGCTGCGTTACCCGGACGCTCGCGTCGTCTGCGGGGGAACCATCCCGGTGGGTGAGCTGCACCGCGACGAGGCGCAGGTCGTTCTGCGGCACCAGCATGACATCGTGCCGCCGGCCCGCCGCGGCGTTGGTCAGGTCCAGTGGCATGGCCTCGAACCCGGCGTACCGGGGGTCGGGGATCGTTACGTCGTAGACGGCACGCTCGAGATCGCCGGCCGGGGTCGTGCCACTGTCGTCCGTGACACCGAAGTCGCCTGGCCCGGCGGCCCCGCGCTGTGTCAGGTGAACGGGTACGCCCGCCAGGTACTGCCAGGCTGGCCGTTGTGCCACCGCAGGAGCCTTGGCGTGTGGGTGGAGAAAGACACGAACCCGGCCCTTGATAGACATCGTCGCTATCCCTTCGTCTCCAGTTCAGCGTCCGTCGCCGGGCGCGCAAGCCCGCTCGGTCATCTCGGCGATCTCCTGCCAGTAGCTGAGCAGCGCCGGTTGCAGGTCGGTCCAGATGAGCCGCTGGCAGGCGGCCACGCAGCGGACGATCTCCCGCGTCCACGCGGCCACCTCGTCGCCGTGCTCGCGGGCCAGCGTGGCCAGGTCGTCGAGCCGCTCCGGTGCCGCGATGTCACCGGTCAGGGCCGCACCCAGCAGGTTGAGGTGCCGCTGGCAGCGGGCTACCGCGACGGCCGAGCGTGCGGTGGACGAGCTTCCGCCGGGAGCTGACAGCCCGGTCAGCACGGTGTCGGCCTGCGCCGCCTCCGCGGCCAGGTCCAGGGCGGCGTCCTGCACCATGGTGACCAGGTGGACCTGGCAGTCGTCCGGCTGGTCCTCGGCGAAGAGCACCAGCTCGTCGGCAGCCTCACGGAGCCGCCGGGTAGACGCCGCCACCGCGGTCAGCGCGGACTGCACGGTCACCGTCATCGCCTGGCCAGTTCGGTGTAGAAGTTCTTGGTGATCACGCCCGGGCGCGCGAGCCGGTGGTCGAGCGCGGCGCGGGCGGCACCGATCAGGAAGCGGGACGGCAGGATCCCGGGGTCGGTGCCGGCCGCGAGCCGCTCCGCGGCCTCCAGCACCATCTGGTGTTCCTTCGCGCCGAATGGGATCGTCTGGGCCAGGCTCCGGCGGCCCAGTTCCGCGAACGGGCGGAAGCACATGGCATCCACGACCGCGCGGTGCGCGGCGGCGAACGTGTCCACCATGGGCCGCGGCAGCGTCCCGCCCCGGGGGTTCGGGTAGATCTTCGACCAGAGGGATTCGTAGCGGTCGGCCTCCTCGGTGAATCCCATCCGGCGCAGCAGCTCGGTCGAGAGGAACACCCGGAACCAGGGCGTGGGGTGGGGGCCCTGTGGGTTGTAGGCCAGGACCGCTCGCGGCGACCGGCCGACCACGTCGAGCAGCGAACCGACGATGGCGGGGCCGCCGAGGAGCAGGGCGCTGAGATCAGCGAACGTCTCCCGGTTCCACCTGACGTACGTCTGGACTACCGACGGCGGGCAATTCTCGTCGAGCAGTCTCCTGCCTATGGCCACCGGAATGGCCCTGTTCAGGCCCAGGTCGCTTTGCAGATTGTGACTGACCTCGTGCAGTACCGCACCGAGCGTCCACGGGTTGACGAGACGGTGGTAGGGGAGCTGGACCAACGGGAACGGATTGAGCTGCCGGCCGAGCCGGCGCAGTGGGATGCCACGCCGGTAGGTGGCAGGAGAAAAGCCCGTCCTCAGGTAGGAGAAGGGGGGTGGGGCAGGCAGTGGCTTCGGCTCGCCCACGCCGAGATATGCGGCCTGATAGCAGCTCAGCGCGATGCGGTCGCAAGAGAGCAGCCACTCGCCAAAAACCGACTGCCGTTGGCCGAACAATTCGAAATAGAAATCCCAAATTCGCTCGATCGCCCGCACCCAGTCGTGCGCCACCTGCTTCGACGTCACGAGTGCCTGGAGCCGCTGCGTGCTCGGCTGTGCCTGCGCCCGCTTCGCGTCCTCGCGTACCTGGCCGCTGACCGTCAGCAGGTCCTTGCGCAGCCGTCGCAGCAGTGCGTTGACCGCTTGCAGGTGCCCTTCGCTGGGGGCGGCGGGCCCGGTGCCGAACTCTCCCCTCCGGAAGGGGCGCAGCGCCGCGGCGTGCCGGGTGACGCTGATGCCCTGCGAGCGGATCCAGGGACCCCTGATGTCGCCGGTGGCCCGCCGCACGAAGGACCCCTGAGCTCTCGCGGTGCCGGGGTCGGCACGGACGGCCGGCACTGGCGCGGTGGACGCGGCCATGGCGATCGCACGCGGTCAGTAGCGGTAGGCGCGGGGCGGCGAGCTGCCGCGCCAGGCCGGCACCGGGACCCAGGCGACCGTCAGGCCAGGCGGGTAACGCCGCCGGCGACGGGGACCAGGCCCATGGACGTGCGGTCGCGGCGCCCGCCGCGCCAGCACCGCTGATCCAGCAGCCGCTGGACCAGCTGCCGCCGGCCCGGCTGCCACTGGTCCGTACCCACGCGTCGTGTACCCGCCGGGGGCTCCGGAGCGCACCACAGTGGTACCTCCGTACCCACCGCTCCCCCGGTAGCCGGGGCGCCGGTACCCAGGGGCGCCCTGGGTCCACCACTGGCCGCCGCGCTGGTACCGGTGGTACCTGCGGTCGAGCACGCGGGCGCGGCGGATCGCATGGTGGCGGCGCCGCGGGTCGGACAGCACGGCGGCGGTCTGCCCGGCCAGCGTCCTGATGACCCGGCGGGCCGTCATGGGCCGCCCGTGACCGTACTGGCGGGCGAGGCTGCGCGCGGTACGCGAGGCGATCGTCGGTATCACCCGGACCAGCTGGCGGGTGGTCGGGTTGCGGCGCAGCACGCGCGTCACGCTCGACAGGCCGCGCACCATCTGCGGGGTGGCCCGCGCCACCATCGGGGCCGCCGAGCGCGCGAGCCCCGCGGCGAGCGGGACGAGGGCGCCGACGAAGGCCTCGGCCTCGGCCTCGGTCTCCGCCTCCGCGGCGGCGTGCCCGAGGTGCTCCATCATCGCGTCGGGGTAGGCCCGCCGCAGCGGGTTCGCCATCGCCTCGGACTCGTCCTCGGACTCGCCCTCCCATTCGTACTCGCCTTCGTCTTCGTACTCGCCCTCACCTTGACCGCCGAGCAGGCCCGAGACGATGTTGCCGAAGCCACCGAGGAACTCCTCGCCCTCGTCTTCGTCCTCGGCCTCCCACTCGGACTCGTCTTCGTACTCGCCGTCGGACTGCCCGCCGAGTGATCCGAGGACCGCCTGGGCGGCACGGCGTGCCAGGCCGCCGAGGAATTCCTCACTCTCGCCCTCGAATTCTTCTTCCAGCTCGGGGTGCGCGCTTGCCTGCATGGTGCTCACACTCATGGCGCCTTGTCCTCTCGTACCAGCGCTCAGCGGTAGCTGTAGCGGCGGCGTGGCCTGCCGTTGCCGTACGGGCGCCGCGGGTAGCCACGGCCAGCCGGGCGCAGCGTGCTCGTCGCCCGGACGCTGCGCCGCATCGCGGCCCCGGTCCGCCGTGGACTGCCGAGCACCCGGCGCGTCTGGCGGCTCATGACCCGGGCGGCGACCCGCCGGTTCACCGGCCGCCCGTCCGCGGCCCGCCGCGCCAGGATGCGCGTGGTGCGGTGGACGATGTAGGGCACCGTCCGCAGCGCTGGCCGTGCCCGCCGGTCACGCCGCAGGATGCGGGTGAGCACGCACGACGCGCGCACCAGGTGGGGCAGCAGCTGGCGCAGCTGGGCACGGTCCCGCGGGGACAGCACGGTCACGGTGGCGGCGCCGATCATCGCCTCGGCCTCGGCCTCGGAGTTGGCGCTGGCCGCCACCGCGGCCATCATCTCCGCCATCGCCTCGGACTCCGTCATCGAGTGGGAGGCTTCCGCTTCGAGTTCGGCCTCGAGCTCCTGCTCGTACTCGGCCTCGGCTTCGTCCTCATACTCGCCCTCGGCTTCGTACTCGCCCTCGCCGAGCGCACTGGCGGCCATCCGGCCCAGGGTGCCTCCGAGCGGCCCGCCGAGAGCGGTTCCCACGAGCGGGGCGGCAACCTTGGCGATGCGTTTCAGCAGTCCGGAGTTTCGCTTCACCCAGCGCCCGATGCGGCCGAAGAACTCCTCGGCCTCGTCCTCGTACTCACCCTCGAGCTCGTACTCGTCTTCGTATTCGCCTTCACCTTGGCCGATCAGGCCCGAGACGATGTTGCCCAGGCCGCCGAGGAACTCCTCGCCCTCGTCTTCGGCCTCGTACTCGTCTTCGTATTCGCCTTCACCTTGGCCGATCAGGCCCGAGACGATGTTGCCCAGGCCGCCGAGGAACTCCTCGCCCTCGTCTTCGGCCTCGTACTCGTACTCGCCCTCAAGCTCGTCCTCGAACTCGGACTCCAGCTCTGATTCGCGCAGTGGCATGGCCGCCTCCCCTCGCGGGCTAAGACAGTTGCACCATGCTGGACAGCGCGGAACTCCCGCCAGTCACACATGCGTGTAGGGCACGACGGAGGCAGTCAGATCAAGCGTCGCTCAAACGTGCTACGCGCTTCGTGGCGTGACGCTTGCTAGAACAGCAATTAGAATAAGCGAGCGACCCTTGATTTGATCTTCTGGGGCCAAATTTGGTGCCACCATGACCTAGTTGGCCGGCCGGAAGTATTGAACAACCGCCGCCTGACGTCGGGGGGTCGGCAGGCGGCACACCGTCGCTCCAAGGGGGGAGGACGGACGGTGGCGGACTCCACGACGGGCAGGCTGACGGCACCCGAGACGTTTCCGGGTGACATCGAGACTGTCCTGCGCTACCTGGTGGACAAGCTCGAAGCATTTCCCTGCGAATATCGCAACGGCAGCAACGGCACGGCCGACCACGACGAGGTTCTGCTCGACGTCGAACTTGGTGACGTGCGCTTTCTGGCGCTGAGGCGGCGCCGCCCGAGACCGATGTCCCTGCTCAGCCCCCGTGAGCAAGAGATCGCGCGAATGGTGGCGCAGGGATATGCGAACAAGACCATTGCCTCGGTGCTCGAGATCAGCACGTGGACGGTCGCCTCACACCTGCGCAGGATTTACGTGAAGCTCCAGGTCTCCTCGCGCGCCGCGATGGCGACGTCCCTGCTGGAGCCGGGATTCGACGTGCTGCCTGCGCCGCACCATGACGACGTGAATAACGACGGCGCCGCTCACGCGGCGCCGTGAAAGACCAGGCCGAGGGTGGGCGGTGTCCGGACCGCTCTCACCTTGGGCACCTGGCCCCGGGGGGCACTGGTCCGCGGGTGAGCAAACAAGTGGGACTCGGGCCGCGTGTATTAGGGGAGACGCCAAGAGGCGGAGGCCCCATGACCTTCGATGAGTTCGCTGGCGCCCGGCTGCCAGCTGTGCTGCGCTTTGCTACCGCGCTCACGGGGGACCCAGACCTGGCCAAGGATCTGGTGCAGGAGGTGCTCATCCGGGTCAACGGGCGGTGGCAGAAGATCGGCCAGCTGGACCACCCTGAAGCGTACGTCCGGAAGATGGTCGTCAATGAGTACCTGTCGTGGCGCCGCCGGTCGTGGCGGCTGATCCCGTCGGGTATGAGCAGCCACCTCGCCGCCCCCGCCTTACCTGACCCGGCCGACGGGTACGTCGAGCGGCAGGCCCTGCTGGCCGAACTGGCGAAGCTGTCACGGCGGCGGCGCACAGCGCTGGTGCTCCGCTACTACGAGGGTTTTTCCGACGCGGAGATCGCTGAGGTCATGGGCTGCTCGCCGAGCACGGTTCGCGGCCATGTCTTCAGGGCGCTTGCGGCCCTGCGGGTGGAGCTGGACGAGCCTCTGGCGGCCGCCGCGCCGAGCATGGAGGGACAATGATGCCGGGTCCGGGAAGGCCACCGGTGCGCACCGAGACGGACATTCGCAACGCCCTTGCGGAGCTGGGACGGCGGGCCCCGGGCGCGGACGCCGTACTGAACGCCGTGCGCGAGGCCGACCTGCATCGAGGGCGGAGGTTGCCGAAGGTGGCGGCCCCGGCACGACAGCCGGGCCAGCCGCGGCCACCGGGACTGGCCCGGGCGCTGACGTCACGGCTTGGCTGGCCACAGCTGGCCGTCGGCGCCGCTGCGGCGGTAACGGCGATGGCACTGGCGCTGGCGCTGACGCCGGGCGGCTCGCCGACCCAGACGCGCGGCCTTGACCAGCTTCCGGCCGCGGGGTCACTACCCAGCCCCCCGGCCGGCGCGTCATCCGGCGGGCCGCTGGCTGTCGCGCCACCCGGCCACCATCCGTCTCCCGCATCGCTGGCGAAGGCCATGCTGACCGCGTTCAACGCGACCGCCGACGATCTCGCCTATGAAACGACGGCCGGCTTCAAGGCGGGTCATCTGATACAGACCGACCGGACCTGGAGCTGGCCCGCCGTTCCCAGCCCCGGCCAGGTGCAGTACCTGCGGGACGCTTTCAGCGCCATTCCACGGGGGGCACCCCAGGCGACAGCGTCGGTGAAACTGACCGAGGACACCGGCTACACCACCGTCACCCCCCACCCCTACGGCCAGAAGGAGCCCGCCCGCTTCATCACCGTCTGCTATGCCGGGACCGGGCAGACCGGCTGCGGCTTTGGCCGCTTCAACACCCCGGCGGGAACCTGGTCCGAGCACACCGCGGTCATGCCATACCTTGACGCCACTCCTTCGCCGCGCGGCGCCGACCTCGCACGACAGATCGCCCGTGGTCAATGGCGCATCGTCGGCCACACCCGGCTGCGTGGGCAGCGGGCCATCAAGCTGGCCGAGACGCGTTCTGGAATCTTCGCGGGGCACCCGGTCTTCCTCTGGGTCAGCACGGCCACCTACCTGCCGCTGCGGATGATCTGGGTAACCGGAGAATTCACCGAGGCAGACAACTGGTATTACCTGCCGCCCACCAAGGCCAACCTCGCGCACCTACGGGTGCCGATCCCGGCAGGCTACCCGCGCTCGGGCTGATCCCGGCTGACCTGGCCGCGATCCGGGCCGGACTCCCCCGCGATCACATGCGTGGTTAGTTGGCGTGCTGTGCGGCGTTGGCCCGGACCGCCTTGTCAATGACCGGCGATCTTTAGGAGTACAGTCCGCCGCCGAATCGGTCCACGGTCGTCATGCAGGTAGGCGGGTGTCCCTTCGCGCTCGACGGCGGCGACAGCGATGTTGTGCTGGTCAGTACACTGCTCTTCCCATGGGCTACACGGACGCTCCGGCAGGCTGGTGGCGGGAGTTCGTGCTAGCGTCCCCCGCTCGGACTGCGAAGCTCGCTGTCGTCAGAGCCGACGGCTCACCTCACGTGGCTCCGGTGTGGGTAGATCTCGACGGCGACCAGATCGTGTTTATGACCTCGGCTGACACGGTCAAGGGCAAGGCCATCCTGCGTGACCCCAGGGTGTCGCTGTGCTGGGACGACGAACGTCCACCGTTCAGCTTCGTGACCGTCTCCGGGACCGCGGCGACCTCGGCGGACGCCGATGAGCTGCGGCTGTGGGCGACGCGGATCGGCGGCCGGTACATGGGCCGTGATCGTGCGGAGGAGTTCGGCCGGCGCAATGCCGTGCCGCCTGAACTCGTCGTGCGGGTCACCGCAACGCGAATCATCGCCAAGGTCGACATCACGAACTAAGCAGGCTGTACCAGCGCCACGCAACGCTACCGCCGGCCCCTCTGACAGGTCAGCAGGCCAGCCCGCCTCCTGGTACCTGGCCCGCCGCCGGGGTGTCCGGGGTCATGGTTGCATCGAACACGGCCGCACAGTGCGCGGAACAGAACCAGACGGCGCCCGAACCCGTGCCCCGGTGCTCCGGCGCCGAAGCCGGTTCCACTGCCATCCCGCACACCGGGTCCGTGGCCCCTGGGCCGGGCTGATCGCCGCTGTCGGTGTCAGCCGGGGTTTCCACCCGCGGCTCGACGTGGACCGGACCCGCCGGGGGCAAGGGGGTGGGGTGGTAGCGGCGGAGCCGGTTGGCGTTGGTGACCACCGACAGCGACGACAGCGCCATCGCGGCGGCGGCGATGACCGGGGACAGCCGGATGCCGAGGAACGGGTAGAGGACGCCGGCGGCGAGCGGGATGCCGACCGCGTTGTAGGCGAGGGCGAAGAACAGGTTCTGCCGGATGTTGCGCATGGTCGCCCGCGACAGCTCGATCGCGGTCACCACCCCGGCCAGGGATCCGGAGATCAGGGTGATGTCGGCGGCCTCGATCGCCACGTCGGTGCCGGTACCGATGGCCAGCCCGACGTCGGCAGCGGCCAGGGCCGGCGCGTCGTTGATCCCATCGCCCACCATGCCGACAGTGCGGCCCTCGGCCTGCAGCCGGCGGACCTGGTCGGCCTTGTGGTCGGGCAGCACCTCGGCCATCACCCGGCCCACACCCACCTGGGCGGCGATCGCCCGCGCGGTGCGGGCGCCGTCGCCGGTGAGCATGACCACCTCGATGCCCAGGCGGCGCAGCGCGGCGATCGCGGCGGCTGAGTCGTCTTTCACCGGGTCGGCGACGGCCAGCACGCCGGCGGGCACCCCGTCGACGGCGGCCAGCACCGGGGTCTTGCCCTGGGCGGACAGTTCGGCCGCGACCGGGTCGAGCGCGGCGGTGCTGATCCCGGCGCCGGCGAGCAGGCGGCTGTTGCCAGCCAGGACGGCGTGCCCGTCCACGGTGGCCTGGACGCCCTTGCCGGTCACCGAGCCGAAGCCGCCCGCGGCGGCCAGGACCAGGCCGCGCCCGCGGGCGCCGGCCACGATCGCCGCCCCGAGTGGGTGCTCGCTGTCGGCCTCGGTCCCGGCCACCAGGGCCAGTAGCTCATCCTCACCCTGCGCACCGGCCGGCCGCACGTCGGTCAGGGCGGGCCTGCCCGCGGTGATGGTGCCCGTCTTGTCCAGCACGACGGTGCCCAGTTTGTGCGCGGTCTCCAGCGCCTCGGCGGAGCGGATCAAGATCCCGGCCTGGGCGCCCTTCCCGGTCCCGACCATGATCGACAAAGGGGTGGCCAGGCCGAGCGCGCACGGGCAGGCGATGATCAGCACCGACACCGCCGCGACCAGGGCCAAGGTAAGCGCGGGCGCGGGCCCGACGGTGAACCAGATGGTGAACGTGACGATGGCGATGGCGATGACCGCGGGCACGAAGTACCCGGACACGGCGTCGGCGAGCCGCTGGATGGGTGCGCGGGAGGCCTGGGCCTGGCGGACCAGCTGGATGATCTGGGCCAGCATGGTGTCGGCGCCGACCTTCTCAGCGCGCACCCGCAGCGACCCGGCGGTGTTGATCGTGCCGCCGATCACCGTGTCCCCGGCCCGCTTGGTGGCGGGCATCGGTTCTCCGGTCACCATCGACTCATCCACCGCCGACGACCCGGACAGAACGACCGCGTCGACCGGGATCTTCTCCCCGGGCCGGATCACCGCCTCGTCCCCCACCAGGACCTGCTCCACCGGTATCTCGGTTTCGGTGCCGTCGCGGACCACCCGGGCGGTGCGGGCCTGCAGCCCGAGCAGCTCGCGGATGGCCTGCCCGGTGCCCGCCTTGGCCCGGGTCTCGATGAGCCGGCCCAGCAGGATCAGCGTCAAGATCACCCCGACCGCCTCGAAATACACCTCCCGCACGTCGGCCGGGAACAGCCCGGGCGCGACGGTGACCAGCAGGCTGTACCCGTAGGCGGCGGTGGTGCCCAGCGTGATCAGGCTGTTCATGTCCGCCGACCGGTGCGACAGCGCCAGCCAGCCGGTGCGGTGGATCGGCCAGCCGGTATAGAGCATCACCGGGGTGATCAGCGCCAGCTGCAGCCAGTGGCTCAGCAGCACACCGGGCACCCAGCCCGCCTTGAACATGTCGCTGGCCATCACCGCGAAGAGCACCGGCGCGGTCAGCACCGCACCCACGATCACCCGGCGGGCCAGGTCGGCGATCTCGGCCCGGCGCTCCGCCGCCTCCGTGTCCTGATCCGCCACTGCCTGGATGTCACCGGCGGGCGGGCGCGCCGTGGCCTCCGCGGTGACGGCCGGCTGTGGGCCTGACCGATTCGGTTCCGATCCGCTCGCCGGCTCGACGATGAGCGTGCCGTGGACCATGTTCATCCCGCACGCGAAACCGAACGTGCCCGCGCCGGCCGGGGTCAGTCGCACCGTGGTCTGCTGGTAGGCCGGCAAGGCGGCACTCACCGCAAGGTCCGGGAAGACGACCCGGGAGGTGCAGTCACCGGCCTCTTGCCGGTCGAGCACCATCTCCAGCGGCACGCCCTGGCGGACCTTGATCACATCAGGGCTGTAGCCGCCCTTGACCGTCACCACCACCCGCTGCACTCCGCCCTCCAGCTGCGCGGAGCGCGCCCGGCGCGGCCCGAAGAAGAACCACGCCAGCCCCCCCATGGCCACCACGGCCGCGAGCAGGACGCTGATGTCGGCCACGTTCATGACGACCTCCCGTCAACGGCTGCTGCCATAGTCCAAAGGTATACCCCCCAGGGGTAATGACATATTCCCGCAGACCCGGGAGCCAGTCGTCTTTGCCGGAGGCCTAGCCGCGGGAAACCGGCCGGGTGGCGCCGGCCCGCCACAGCGGGCTGCAGTCGCTGGCTTGCGTGCCATCACCGCCGACGGCGAGGGCCGTCATCGGTTGCTCACGCTGCCAGCGGGGTTGCGGCCGTCACCGGAGGCGAGGGCATCACGCAGCCGCCGGTACTCATCGGCGTCGATCTCGCCGCGGGCCAGCCGCTGGCCCAGGATGCGCCCCGCATCGTCGCCGCGGTGCTCCTCGCCCGGGTATTCGGGGCCGCGCCGCCGGGTAGTACTGGTGATCAGGGCGTAGACGGCCCAGATCAACAGGCCCCAGAACGCGATCATGCCGACCCACATCAGGGAGACCTCCCAGAAGGGCCAGCCACCGCCGTACCAGAACATCATCACGACCATCTCCTTGCGGGCGCCCGGCCTGCCCGGGCTACATCCGCAATCCAGGGTCGGCTGTAATACCCGTGGGGGGTAGTGCCATCGGTCCCGCCATCGGGTGACCGTGGCCCCGCCCTGCTGCATCTATGACCCTGCCCGAGGGGCCTGGCTGGCGGACCGTGGCGGCATGCGGCGCGACTCAGAGCCGGCCACAGGAAAGGTGAACGACAGCGCGCTTGGCTAACTGGCCGGGCCGGACGCGGAAATGGGCGGGTCGAGCCGCTGCCAGTTGACCTTCAGGTGCTCGCGGCTGCCGAACCTTTCGATGTCCCGGGTGACGATGTCTTGGACCCGCTGCAGATCTTCCTCATCAGCGGCCTCGGCGCGCAGTGTTAGCAGGTCCCCGTTGGCCTGCAGGGTGCACCGGCCCCAGCCGAAGTCGATGCTGCCGCGGGTCTCGGACCATTCGGCGTGCTCCACCTTTGGCGGCGGTTGCGCGTCGCGTTCGTCATGGGAATGCGGGCGGTGGCGCATCCGATGGACTTGCTGGGCGTGCCGGGACAGCTGGGCGAGATAGCGGCCCGGCTGGCTGGTCTGCACGTGGGCTTCGGCGGTCAGCATCGCTTTCTCCTTCCGTAGTTAAGCGGTGGTTTTGTCGTCGGGACGGATGGCTCGGATGTAGCGCAGCAGCGGGAGCTCGCCGCGGGCCTCGACGCGGAATCCGGCGGTCGCCGCCAGCTCTTCGAGCGGGACGGCTGTGCCATGGCGCGCGGTGCTGCCGAAAGAGTGCAGGGTGCGGCGCCTGCCGGACGGGCGGAAGTCAGCGACCAGCAGTGTCCCGCCCGGGCGCAGCACCCGGCACATTTCGCCGAACGCGGCTGGGCGCGCCGCCTCGGGGAGGTGGTGTACGGACAGCGTGCTGGTCACCACGTCGACAGACCGGTCCGGCAGGCCCAGGTCCTGGGCCACCCCGACGGCAAACGAGCAGTTGGCCGGGGCCCGCCGCCTGGCGTAACCGATCGCCGGGGCGGATGGATCGAGGCCGGTCACCCGGCCGCCCGGGGTGACAGCGGCGGCCAGCAGGCGGGCGAGGTAGCCACCGCCGCAGCCGACATCCAGGACCCGGTCCCCCGGCTGGGCGCCGCTGAGGGCGGCGATGCGGGCATACGCCCGGCGCCGACGGCCGCCGAACGCGATGTGAGTGATGGCCTCGTTCCAGCGGAGGTGCTCGAGCGTCGCGCCCTCCCGGCGCGGGCGGCCGTGCTGGACCCGCCGCAGCATCACGTTCTCCTTACTTAGTGATGACTAAGTTATACTGAACTTAGTCACGGGTAAGTCGGATGTCAAGGGGAGCTACGATGCATGGCGTGGACAAGACGGCCCCAGCCAGGCGCACCCGGCTGACCGCCGTGCAGCGGCGGGAGTCGATCCTGAAAGCAGCCACCGAGGTGTTCGCCGCGACCGGCTACCGGGCGGGCAAGGTATCCGACGTGGCGGCCAGGGTCGGGGTGAGCGAGCCGGTGATTTTCCAGAACTTCGGCTCGAAGGCCGCGCTGTACGCCGCCGTGCTCGACCGCGTCGCCACCGAGATCCGGGGCGACCTGCAGGCCCACGCCGGGCAGTACGGGTCGGCGCCGGATCTGCTGGCCCACGTACTCAGCCCATCCCCCGGCGGCCCGCCGCATGGCCCCGGGTCACCCGGCGTGCTGTTCGCCGACGCGGCCACCCTGACCGCCGATCCCGGCCTCGCCGAGCCGGCCAGGCGCGCAGCCCGCACCCTCGCCGATCACCTGGCAGACCTGGTGCGCCGCGGCCAGGCCGACGGCGACATCCGCGCCGATGCCGACCCTGAGGCGGCGGCGTGGCTGCTGCTGTCGGTCCTGT
>Ga0066903_100003307_pt1 | contig 13121 bp, 11 predicted proteins | sample PanSoiMetaGPlot1_FD_67491 | JGI IMG/M metagenome (GOLD analysis project Ga0066903, IMG submission 67491) | Tropical forest soil microbial communities from Panama analyzed to predict greenhouse gas emissions - Panama Soil - Plot 1 (version 2) | ecosystem: Environmental > Terrestrial > Soil >... | reverse complement strand
CGCTGGTCGAGGCGCACCTGCAGCCAATGGTTCTTTGCGCCAACCTGGTTGAGCAGCAGCCGAACCGGCCCGTCGTTGTTTGTGACGACGATGTCCACGTCTCCGTCGTTGTCGATGTCGCCGAAGGCGGCGCCACGCCCGATTTCGGCGCGGGCGAACGCCGGGCCGGCGGCGGCGCTCGTCTCCTCGAACCGGCGGCCCGCCAGGTTGTGAAACAGCTGATTCCGCATCCTGTACGGCGTCGGCTGTCCGCGCAACGCCTCGACGATGTTGACGGCGCCGTTGGCGACGAAGAGGTCGGGCCAGCCGTCATTGTCGTAGTCGATCCAGTCGGTGCCAAACCCCGTGAACGCCGCGGTCAGCGCAGCCAACCCCGTTCGAGCCCGCACGTCCTCGAAATTGCCGTGCCCGTCGTTCACATACAGAGCGGAGGTCTCCCCGGCGATGTTCGTGACGAAGAGGTCTTCGTCACCGTCGAGGTCGAAGTCGCCCGAGGCGATCCCCATGCTGCCCTCGGGATTACCCGCAGGATTCAGCGCGGTCCCCGAGATTAGCCCCTGGTCGACGAACGTCCCATTGCGCTGATTGATCCACAGCTGGTTCGGGGTCCCGTCGTTCGCAACGTACAGATCCGGCCATCCGTCACCGTTGTAGTCGCCGACGGCGACGCCGAGACCGGCGCCGTAGGCTTTGCTGATGCCGGCAGCGACCGTCACGTCGACGAAGTGTCCATGGCCATCGTTTCGAAACAACCGCGCCGGGACGGGCCGGTAGGTTTTAGGGCTGCAGTAGTCGCGCGTGCCGACCGGGTCGTTGCACAGCTTGTTGGCTGCCGGCGTGAAGTCGACGTAATGCGCCACGAAGAGATCGAGATTGCCGTCGCGGTCGAAGTCGACGAACGCCGCGCTGGTGCTCCACGCGGTGTCGCTGACGCCCGCCTGCTTCGTGACGTCGGTGAACGTGCCGTCGCCATTGTTGTGCAGCAGCGTCGTTGCGCCGAACGAGGTGACGAAGAGGTCCTGGTAGCCATCGTTGTCGTAGTCGCCGACCGCCGCGCCCATGCCGTAGCCGCGCACGCCCGCCCCGGCGCCCGCCGTGACGTCGGTGAAATGCACAGTTCGCCGCCCGTCGGGCGCCACGACGAGATCGTTGCGAAAGAGTCGGGACGTGGCAGATCCGCGGGCGCCGGTTGCGCCGATTGTATCGCCCTGTACGAGGAAGACGTCGAGGTCGCCGTCGTTGTCGTAATCGAACAACGCGACGCCAGCGCCCATTACTTCCGGCAGATAGTAGTTGCCGCTCGCGCCGTTGACGTGGGTGAACACGAGACCTGTCGCGGCGGCCGATTCGACGAAGATCGGTTCGGATGCGGCGGACGCTCGCGCCCGCCCGCCGGCGGAGGCCACGAGCGTGACCAGTGCGAGAGCCACCGCGACCGCGCAGAGCCACAGCCGACGCGGCGACACGAGGCGGGTCATCTCAACCGCGCGAGATCGCGTTCGATAGCGGACGCCAGCTCCGCCTGCCCGTATTCCAGCGCGAGCTGTCTCGCCTCCGTGGCCCACTTGATGCCTTCGTCCCGATGGCCGGCCCTCACGTGCGCCGTGGCGAGCGCGAACAGATATCGCGGCGTTTCGCCGTCGCGCGGCTCGGTCAGCGCCGCGAGCTCGACGATCGCGTCACCCGTGCGGTCCAGCGCAATCAGCATGCGCCCCAGGTTGAACCGAGCGACCCTGAATGTTGGTTGAGTGTCCACGGCCCGCCTGTACGCCACCGCCGCCTCCTCGAGACGGCGCTCGCGTTCCAGGATCTGCCCCAGGTTGTTGTGCGCCGGTGCGTGACGAGGATTGATCGCAATCGCCTGGCGGTACGCGTCCGCGGCGAGCGCCCACTTGTCCTGCAGGCCGAGCAACACGCCGTAATCGTAGTGTGCCTCGTCCAGGCTGAAGCCGAGGGCGAGCACGGCCCGATAGTGGCGTTCGGCGTTCGCCCAGTCGCCCGTCCGGCCGTACAGCGCGATCAGGTTCACGTGTGCCTGAGCGATCGTGGGATCGCGCGCGAGGGCCGCCTCATGTTGCGCAATGGCGCCTGCGAGGTCGCCGGCTTCGGCCAACTTGAGCCCGCCCTGCAGCTTCGTTTCCGCGTCGTCTCTGAGCGCCGTGACCGCGGTGAACACCGGATCGTCGAGGGCGGGCCAGCGCGCGCCGTACTGTCGGTTGCGCTGCAGCGCGCGCTCGGCATCGTCCACGCGGCCGGCCGCACGATAGGCGAGCGCGAGCGAGTAGTACGCGGCGCCCCACTCCGGGAAGAGCGCGACGGCGCGTTCCAGATGCGTGACGGCTCGGTCGTGATGACCTGTGGCCGCAGCGATTCGACCGAGTCCGAGCTCTGCGGCCGGCTCGGCCGCCGTCTCACGGCGAAGCGCGTCGAACAATTGCTCCGCTCGAGTGAGGTCTCCGGACTCGAGCAAGGACTCGGCTAGGCTCACCCTCGCGGGCAGGTAGCCGGGCGAACGCTGGAGCGCCGCGTCGAAACGGATCGCGGCGTCTGCATGTCGAGCGAGCCGCTGCAGCGCGAGCCCGTCGAGGTACTGCCATTCGAAAGTCGCCGGCGCCAATGCCTGTGCCCGCACATACGTCTCGTGCGCCGCACCCCATTGATTCCATGCGTGCAGCGCCCGCGCGAGCGCGCCCACCGCCTGCACGTCCATCGGTCGCTGAACGGCGGTCTCATAGGGGCGCGCCAGAACATCCCGCGCCTCGGGTGGGAATGAGTCTAGGGCCAGGCGCGGCATTGGCGGCAGCGTCGTCTGTGCCGCCACCGACAGCGCCGCCGCCAGGCCCACGAAGAGCACGCGCTTCAGAAGCTGAAGCGGGCACCGAGGCGAATCGTTCGCTCGACGTACGGCGCGTTGGTCAAGGCTGTGCCGCCCGCGATCTGGGTTATCTGACCGAACGTGCCCGAGGTATAGCTGTTCTGTGGGTTGGCGAACACCTCAGTGTTAAAGATGTTTCCCGCTTCGACGCGAGCTTCGAGCCGCATCGTCCCGCCCATTGGGAACACGCGGAACACCGACAGGTCGAGGCTGTTGCCGCCGGGACCGTAGAACTGGTCCCGCCCCGTGTTGCCGAAACGGACCCCCGTCGGCTGCTTGAACGCTGTCGTGTCGAACCATGCCCCCTGTGCGCCGATCTTGTCAGTAGTCGTGTAGGAGCCGACGAGGTCCGCCGTCTGCTGGTTGCTTGGCGTATTCACCGAGGCGCCGTTGTCGGCCGTGACGGTGAAGGGCGTGCCGGTGAACGCGGCGAATACGCCGTTGACCTGCCAGTCGCTTATCAGCGCTTTTGCGACGCCGCCGTAACCGGCGTCCCTGGTCTGCCATGGCAGCGCGTACACGAACCCGATCTGAAGGTTGTGCCGGCGGTCGAATCCGGCAGGTGCCCAATTACGATCGAGCTGGCTCGGCGTGTTGAATAAGAGCGTGGCTCTGCCGTCGTCGTTACTTTCATTCATGGCCTTTGCGAGCGTGTACGCGCCCTTGACCATGAACCCGTGCGTAAACGGTTTGTTGACCGCGACCTGAAGCGAGTCGTAGCGCGTCTTCAGCCGCATCCCCCACGAATTGATGGCGATGATGCGTCCCATCGACGCGTACGGGCGACTCGCATCGCCGCCGCCGAGCGTCGTCGGCGCGTTGATATCCAGGCCCGCGTATCCGCCGACGCCCTTGGCGCCGACGTAGGCGACGTCGACCGTGGTTTGGAAGCCCAGCAGCCGCTGGAAGGCCACGTTCCAGGTGTGGACGTAGCCGCGGTCGATGTTGTTGATTTCCGGCGTGTACTCGGCCGCCGCGCGATCGAGCGGCACGCGACCGGAGCTCAGATCGGGACCAACGATTCGAGAGATCCCCTGTTCGATCGGCGCGTAAGGGGCGTACGATTCGGCGTTTCTAAAGGTCGATGCGATCGTAATCGGGTAATCGTTGTCGCCCCTGACGGCCCGCGCCCAGGCCTGCGCGTTGTAGGTGATGCCGTACCCGCTGCGGAACACGGTGTTATCGTCGATTCGATAGACCCCGCCCACACGCGGGGCAAAATTGTTCAGACCCGCGCTCATGCCGTTGGTTTGCGGGTTTCCGCCTCGCCCGGCGATGATGACGTCGAGCGTCTGCAAATCGAGCCGATCCAGGCCGCGCCCGTCCGCGCGGTGCATGATGGGGTAGAGCTCCCATCGCAGCCCCAGATCCAGCGTCAGCCGCGGACTTGCGGTCCATCGGTCGCGGAAATAGAGCGCGTGCTGCCACTCGCGCGACGTCATCAGCTCGTTCTGCACGCTCTTGTTGGCGCTGCCGACGAGGCCGAGCAGAAACGACGCGTAAGCGTTGTAGAAATTCGGAGTCGGGCCGCCCCGCAGCCCGGTCGTGTTCGCATTGAAGATGAACTGCCCGCGCGGGTTGCCCGTTTCGGGCTGCCAGTGATCGAGATACAGGAAGTTCAGGAAGTACCCGCCGCGGAAGTCGTGCTGTCCGGCAACCTTCGTGATGTTCGTGGCGAGCGAGTAGGTCCGCTCGTCGCGGAAGATCGGGTTCCAGCCGTCGCGGTTGCCGAGCTGGCTGAAGAAGCCGGCGGTCGTGTCTCCGAACCGGAACTCGGGATATCCGGCGTAGCGCTGATCGCCCGTGCCTTGATCATTGGTGCCCGGAATCCCCAAGACGTCCAAGCCGAAATTGCCAGCATTGAAGTCGGGTCCGAGCACGTCCTGTTTCTGCCGGGAGAACCCGAACGTCTGGTCCATCAATAGCGATGGACTGAGCGTCCACGTCTGACCGGCCGTCACCTGGTAGACCTTCGTGTTCCCGCCGCTGCCCGAGACAGGGGGCACTCCGAGGTAGTTCGACAGGTCGTCGACGACGGCATGCATCTGGCTGTATTTGCCCCAGATCTGGTGCGCCGACGTGCGGTTCCAGTTCACCTTGGTGTCGTAGTTGCTTCGATCAACTTGACGGTTTTCCTGCCGCTGATAGTTGTTCGTCAGGCCGCCGGCGCCGATCCCGGGCGTGTTCGGCATCGGGAACATCTGGAGGATCTTCAGCGCAATCGGGTCGATCATGCCCGCGGGAATCTTGTTGTTGTCGAACGGCTGCCGTCCCGTGCCGTCGGGGTTTCCGGTGAACGGGTTGTAAATGGCCTGCAGCGAGCCGTTGGTGTTGAACGCCTTACTGAAATCGCCGCTGCGCAGCGTCGCGTCCGGGACGGTGAAAAACGTGAACAGGCTCTGCCTCCGCTTGTAGCCTTCGTACGACCCGAAGAAAAACAGACGGTTGTGCTTGATGGGCCCGCCGACGGTCCCGCCGTACTGGTTGGCCGTGACCGGCAACTTGTCGGGCCACGGGCCGGAGCCGAAGAAATACGGCTTCGCGTTCAGCGCCTGGTTGTTGAAACCCTCGAACGCCGAACCCCTGAACTGGTTGGTGCCCGACTTGGTGATAACCGTGACTGCGGCGCCGCCCGCCATGCCCTGCTCGGCGTCGAAACTGCTGGTCGACACGTCCACCGTATCGACCGTCTCGGCCGGCGACACGTACATGAGGTGGTTCGGCAGCCAGATATTCATGTTCGTCGCGCCGTCGGTGCGCGTCGAATTCTGGGTATTCGGTTGTCCGTTCACATTGGTCGCCAAGGACCGCGCGGGCGTATCGGTCTCCGCGTTTCCGAAGGCCAGCGGAGTCGTGCCCGGTACCAGGTTGAGCAGCGCCTGGTAATTGCGGAACCGATTGAGCGGCAATTGCGTAATGGCGTCGGATTTCAATTGGGTATGTACGTCCGTCTTGTCCGTTTGGAGAAGCGGCGACTCCCCGACCACAAGGACGCTCTCGGCGACCGTGCCGATTTCCAGCGTGAAATCAACGCGCGCGATCTGCCCGATGGTGACCGCCACGTTGGGCCGCGCGATCTCCCGGAATCCCGTGAGGGTCACTTTCACGTCGTAGGGCCCCGGCAACACGTTGATCAGGCTGTAGGCGCCCTCGGCGTTCGTCGTCGCTTCACGCGTGAGGTTCGTGTCCTTGTTGATGATCGTGACGGTGGCCGCTGGGAGGAACGCTCCGGTGCCATCCCGGACCACCCCGACGATGCTGCCATACAGAATCTGCGCCTTCGCGGGCACGGCCGTGAAGCCGATGGCGAGGACGATGCCGGCAGCGATCGGCTGACGCAAACGGAAGGATAAAAGACGAACCGGTTCGCCCACAGCCATCCTCCTTCCCAACGACGCGCGTATTGCAACGCCCTTAACGGGCAAGACCCTCGATGACCGCCACTTTTAAGCACGGTCGGGATGCATTGTCAAGAAGTGTCTTTGACAGTCGAGAAGTGTCTTTGACCGTCGAGAAGTGTCTTTGCAAGCCCTCGCCGGAATTGACGCTCCGGCGCTCCCCTCGACCGCGACGAGGGTTCAATCTGCGAGGGGCACGATTCTCGATCTGAGCAGTCTTCGATCTCTCGTCAAGAGGGGTACTTTGTGCACCACGCTGGTTGCGGCTATCAGCTCATCGGCTGGATCGCCACGTATGTCGAGGCGCGTGCTCGTCCTGGCGATTTCTCCAGTCAGGGGCCATACATAAATCGTCGCGAAGGCTCGGACGACCTCGGGGTCGTCCAAGTCAACTTCGATCCGGCCCAACTGCGCCAGCTTGGCGATCTCCCAGAGCACGATCGCGGAGACGCTCCAGCGCGTCGCGCTCAACAGTCGAGCTTCGCGCGGCTTCAACCTCCCGGCGACCGCGTAGAGCAGCACGTGGGTGTCAACGTTCAGCATCCCAATCCAGCCCTGTTGAGAGAATCTCGCCTTTTATTTCGAGCTTGCCTTTGAGCGATCCGATGAGACTCGCCGAATCGGACGCAAACGGGACCAGTTTCGCCACAGGCTTGCCGCGTTTCGTGATGACGATTCCGTCCGGGCCTACCTCGTCGAGCAGAGCGAGGCACTGCTCCTTGAATTTCGCGGCAGCTATCTGCTTCATGGCCATATTGTATGACTAGCCATTAGAACTGTCCACTTGTGCCAGCGGACTGTTTTGCGGCGTCGCTGTCGTGTGCGCGCACCGGCGTGGCATTCGCGCTGACTCTGAAGTCGGCCCTAAGGGCGACTTCTCGGAGTACGGCACGCAGTCGACGGAATCGACTTGATTTTGCCTGCGGCTGAGCCCACCATACGGTGTCGATTGCCCCGGAACCCCCGGAACAGGAGGCCGAGATGAGTCGTGCGCTCAGTGCTCTTGGGGTGACCGCGTTTCTCCTCGCTCTTTTCGCAGGCACCGGAACTGCGCGGGCGAATGAGATCAGCGGCACCATTTCATCCACGCTCACGATCTTCGAGGACAGTGAACTCGTGGGCGACGTGACCTGTACTGTCGTCGGCGCGCCGTGCATCGCGTTCGGCGCCCCTGAGCTGAAGCTGGAGCTGAATGGCTTCACCATCACCGGACGTTCGAACGCCCTCACTCCCTGCCCCGCTCTCGCTGGCGAGGCCGGGATTGCGGTCGACAACCAGCACGACGACGTGATTAAGGGGCCCGGGCTCATACAGCAGTTTCACCAATTTGGCATCCGCCTCCTCCAGAGCATGAATACCGTCGTCAAGGACGTCACGCTGTCGAGCAACTGCGCCTCGGGGATCATCGTCATTGCCGGGTCGGACAACGAACTGAAGGGCAACGTCTCGGTGCGGAATGGAAGTCCGGGCGCGCCGTGCGGCGGCATATGACTGGCCGGCTCCAGTCATAACCGGCTCCGTGAGAACCGGCTGAGCGGCAACGGCTACTCCGACCAGAAAGGCAACTTCGGCATCGGCATGGTTGCGCCGGGCACCAACGACAACGTGATCGAAGACAACACCGTCCTCGGCAACACCAACGGAATCATCCTCGTCCCGGGGGTGGAGGGCAACATCATCCGGCACAACATCGTCGCGGGAAACCCCCCGGTGCAGCTCTCGGCCCAGTTCCCGGCAGACGATGGCGTCGACATCAAGAATCAGGCGACGCCCGGGACAAATACGATCGACGACAATTTCTGCCTCACGGCGGTCAACGCGGCATGCCCCGCCATCGGCCGCCGCGGCGACAAGGACGAGAAAGACAAAGACGATAAAGAAAAAGGCGACGACCCCCAGCAGCCGTAGGCGATGAGACGCGGCGTGCCCCTGCGTTCCATGATGGCCGCAATGGTCGCGAGCGCCGTGCTCGCGACCGCGGCTCTCCCCGGGCGGTCGACCGCTCATGCGGCGCCGCTTCAGACCAGGAGTGCGGCGGCGCCTCCGACGACGCTCGTCGATCTGCGCGGCCCTTCCGATCTGCGCGCCGCCTTCAACAACGACCGCGGCCGCCTCCGCATCATCCTTCTCCTCTCGCCGACTTGACCCGGGTGCGTCGACGGCGCCCGGTGGGTGCAGCAGACACTTCTCGATGGCAACCCGAACGCCTCGGTGCGGGTCTACGCGGTCTGGTTCAACATGTATCCGGGCGATGCCCGAAATCGATGGCGCTCGAGTCTGCTGTCCGACGCTCGTGTCGTTCATTTCTGGGACGACGTGCAGTCAATCGGCCGGCTCATGGCCGGCGTCTTGCCACGCTTTGCCACCGAACGCGCCCGGCAGTCCATTGACGTCGACGATGACATCTTGTGGGATGCGTACGCGATCTATGGACGCGATGCCCGCTGGGACGTGGACGGGGCGCCGCCCCGCGTCATCAGCTGGGGTTCCACGATCCTCTTGACCCAGGAGACATTTCGGCAGGCTCTCCTCGACACTCTCGCCCGGCCATAACGCGGCAATCGATCCCGGCGTGGCTCCCGACAGCGTCTGAGGGCGTCCCGAGGCGGCCGCCGACCGCATACAATGGCGGCGGTCCGGCGGCGACGCATGCAGATCAAAACCTACGCCGATCGCGCGACGATGAGTCGTGCCGCTGCGCGCCACGCAAGCCGCACGCTCCGCGACACGATTGCCCGCCGCGGCGGCGCGCGACTCGTGGCCGCGACCGGCGCATCGCAGTTCGAGTTCCTCGCGGCCCTCACCGACGCACCGGGCATCGAGTGGAGCCGCGTGGAGATGTTTCATCTCGATGAGTACGTCGGGCTCTCGATCGATCATCCCGCCAGCTTTCGGAGATATCTGCTCGACCGGCTGATCACGAAGACGGGCATCTGCGATTATCATCTTCTCGACGGCGAACGCGATGCGGAGGGAGTGGCCGACCGGATCGGCCGCGAGCTGGCGCGCGCGCCCGTCGACGTCGCGTTCGTTGGAATCGGCGAGAACGCGCACCTTGCGTTCAACGATCCGCCGGCCGATTTCGCGGTCGAGCGCCCCTACATCATCGTCACGCTGGACGAGGCATGCCGGCGGCAGCAGGTCGGCGAAGGATGGTTCCGATCGGTCGACGAGGTGCCGGCACAGGCGATCTCGATGTCGATCAGGCAGATCCTGAAGTCACGCGAGATCCTCTGCATGGTGCCCGATGCACGCAAAGCCGGCGCCGTCAAGGCGTCGATCGACGGCGACATCTCGCCCTTGACGCCCGCATCGATTCTGCGAACCCACGCCAACGCGACGCTCTATCTCGATCGCGATTCGGCGGCGCTCGTTCCGCGAGCGATCCGCGGTGAGATTCTCGAGAGCGACGAGTCATGACCGTCGATCTGCCCGGGTTGTTCGATCTGCAGGTGAACGGCTTCGGCGGCATCGATTTCAACGCGCCTGATCTGACCGCCGATCGCGTAGAGGAAGCGCTGCAACGCATCCGGACGACGGGAGTCACCCGCTGTCTGCCGACGCTCATCACCTCATCGCTCGACCGGTTCGCGGCGAGCGCACGCGTGCTGTCGCGCGTGACCTCTCCGGCCGTTGCGGGGATTCACATGGAAGGGCCGTACGTGTCGCCCGAGGACGGTGCCCGAGGCGCCCATCCGCGGGAACATGTGAAGCCCGCGACGATTGACGACTTCGATCGACGCCAGGATGCGGCCGGCGGCCGGATCGTTCTTGTCACCCTTGCGCCTGAAGTCGCCGGCGCGGTGCGACTCATCGAGCATCTCGCCGAGTCGGGCGTGCGCGTCGCGATTGGGCACACGGCCGCGACAGCCGCGCAGATCGCGGATGCGATTGCGGCCGGCGCCACGCTGGCAACCCACCTGGGAAACGGGTGCGCGCAGATGCTGCCGCGACACCCGAACGTCATCTGGGAGCTGCTCGCCGCCGACACGGTGCTCGCCAGCCTGATCGTCGACGGGCACCATCTTCCCCCCGCGACGGTGCGGGCGATGGCGCGCGCAAAGGGCGCAGGTCGAACCATTCTTGTCACCGATGCCGTGGCTGCCGCCGGACGTGCGCCGGGCCCATACACGATCGGCGACGTCACGTCCGAGCTGTCGGCGGATGGCCGCGTCTCGCTGCCCGGAACACCGTATCTTGCCGGCTCGACGCTGACCCTCGATCGCGCGATCGCGAACATGGTCCGGTTCACCGGGCTGTCGATCGAGGACGTCACGCCGATGGCGTCGACGATTCCTGCGAGCTGTCTCGGCATGACGACGGCCGGCCGAGCGATCGGTGAGTGGGATCCGGAACGCGGAGAGTTGCACGTCGGGCGCGTGATGGATTGACGATGAACATCACGGCGCTCGACTGGGCGGTCCTCATCGGATATCTCGTCATCATCACGGCGATCGGTCTCGCTGCCGGCTATCGCGTGCGCCGGAGCCACGAGTACTTCCTCGGTGGGCGGCGGTTCGGCCCGTGGCTGATGATCGCGCAGAGCTTCGGTGCCGGCACGCACGCCGAAATGCCGGTCGCGCTCGCGGGCGCCGTCTACACGAATGGCGCCTCGGGCATCTGGTTCCAGTGGAAGAACCTGTTCATCACGCCGTTCTACTGGATCATGGCGCCCGTCTTTCGGCGGATCCGGCGGACGACGATGGCCGAGTTCACCGAAGACCGCTACGGCCCGTGGATGGCCGCCATCTACAGTGTGTTCGCGATCTGCTTTTTCGTCATCGAGACGAGCGGCATGCTGAAGGGTGCGGGCAAAGTGATCAGCCAGGCGACCGGCGGGACGGTCGGCGTCAACGCGATTGTGATCGGGATGACGGTGATGTTCATCCTCTACAGCTTCGTCGGCGGACTGATATCCGCGGCCTGGACCGACCTCTTTCAGGGCTTTCTCATCATCGTGCTGTCGTTCATGCTGATTCCGCTCGGCTGGGGCGTGGTCGGCGGCCTCGCGGGGATGAAGGCGTCGCTGGCGTCGTTCCGCTTCTCGCTGTCGACCCCGTCGGGGATCGGTCCGTGGGTGATCGTCATGCTGACGGTCAACGGCCTGGTGGGCATCATGGCGCAGCCCCATATGGTCGCGGCGGTCGGCACCGGGCGCGACGAGCGCACGTGCCGGATCGGCATGTTCTACGGCAACTACGTCAAGCGCGTCTGCACGGTCGGCTGGATGCTCGTGGGGCTCATCGTCGGCGCGATGATCGCGCAGGGGCGAGGTGACGCCGTGACACTCCATGATCCGGAGAACGCGTTCGGGTTCGCCTGCCGGCAGCTGCTCTTTCCGGGCGCGCTCGGCCTTCTGATCGCGTCAATTCTGGCCACGAACATGTCGGCGTGCTCGGCGTTCCTGGTCGACAGCGGCGCGTTGTTCACCGAAGGACTGTACCGGCGGCGGCTCGCGCCCAATCGTCCCGATCGTCATTACTTGTGGGTCGGGCGCGTGAGCGGCGTGTCCATCACCCTGATCGGGGTTCTCTACGCCGTGTTTCTGATCCAGAGCGTGCTGTACACGTTCCTGCTGACCGAAACGCTGTCGACGTTTGTCGGCATCAGCGTGCTCGGCGGCATCCTCTGGCGGCGCGCGAACCGGTGGGGCGCCCTCGCGAGCCTGGTGCTGGCGCTGACGACGAACTTCGTCGTGTATTCCCTGAAGGGCCAGCGGCTGGATTACTGGGATGCGAACGTGTTCTTGGCCGCGCTCGTCGTCGGCGTGGCCGCGCTCGTGATCGTCAGCATGCTGACGTCTCCCGAACCCTCAAACGCGATCGGGTCGTTCTTCGGCCGCTTGGAAGCGTCGAGCGATGACGACGTGGAACGTCCACTGCTGCTGGTCCATCTGCTGCAGCTGGGCGGCGCGGCTGGGCGCGGCGGATTGCGAGCATTTCGCGACGACCTCGCGGGGTTTGGGGTCGGGTGGCTGATGGTCGTGCTGCTCGTCGCCGCGACCGCGGTGTTGCTGGCGCTATAGGTCCTGGCCACCAGACGCGACAACCTCGACGGTATTGAAGACTTCTTCGTTCGGTCGAGCTGTTCTCTGCGATCGCCGATCACCTGACCATTTTTCGGATCGCGAAAAAGCAATTACGCGCGTCGAAAACCATGCGCTGCACGCTCGCGCGATTCGAGATCAGACGCAGGGCTCACGATTTGCTTTTCGCACCGCGCGTCGGATGAAGAAAACGCTCTCATCGCGCGTCTCGACACACCAGACGTTGACGCGACAGGAGACCGATCATGAAGAACAGTGAGAATCGTGCGAACGTCGGATTCACCCGGCGCTCAATCCTCAGAACGGGAATGGCTTCAGCCGCCTCGACAGCAATCGGCGTTGGGTCGCTCACCGAACGCGTCTTCGGTCAACCAGCCGAAGAGAGCAGCCGAAGACTCAGCAGTGGCGACGCGGCGATCCTCAGATTTCTGGCTGCGCTCGAGATCCTCGAGACCGACCTGTGGCAACAGTACAACGAGCTCGGCGGAGTCCAGGACGACGAAGTCCCCGGCGGGACTGGGAGCGACGCTTACACCAAAGCGCTGGAAGTGCTGGACTCGGACATGCCCCAGTACATTCACGACAACACGGAAGACGAGATGACGCATTTCCAGTTCATCAACGCGTACTTGGCGTCGAAGGGAGCGGCGGCCGCCAATCTCGATCAGTTCCGGACATTGCCCGGCAGTCAGGCAACGGGCGCGCAGCAAATTGGACGGCTTACTAACCTCATGCAATTGACCGTCGATACGAGTTGGTGGACGCGGTATCGCAGCCGCGAGGAGAACCCCGATCTCGATCA
>Ga0066903_100003306_pt1 | contig 13125 bp, 10 predicted proteins | sample PanSoiMetaGPlot1_FD_67491 | JGI IMG/M metagenome (GOLD analysis project Ga0066903, IMG submission 67491) | Tropical forest soil microbial communities from Panama analyzed to predict greenhouse gas emissions - Panama Soil - Plot 1 (version 2) | ecosystem: Environmental > Terrestrial > Soil >... | reverse complement strand
TGATGCCGATCCCAATACTGGAGTTGCCGTGTACGACAGCACCAGCTGCCAGGGGCTTGTGGGCTGGATGGTCTTCGGAGGAACCAGCGTTTCGTCGCCATCGCTGGCGGGAATCGTCAATCTTGCCAATCATCAGAAAGGCCTCGGCGAACTCGATTTTCTTTACATGGGCTACGGCAACAGCGGGTTCTACAACAATTTCCGCGATGTGACGTCTGGGAGCGCCGGAAAGTACACCGCCACGACTCAATACGATCTTGTGACCGGTATCGGATCGAGCATCGGCACCGACGGCAAGTAGCGTTCAATGTGGGTCCGGCTAAAGCCGGACCCACACGACTACGCGGTGGCTTGTGTCTGCGATCGCGAACTGTGGAAGATGCTCGTCCAGCCGCCGGCAATGAGTGCGCTGACATATGCAATCGCCACCGGCCACTCCCACGCATCCTGATACGCCATGTAGCGTGGTACCCACTCGGGATTGAATTTGTCTTTGTAGAACCGCAGGCCCTGGAAGTTGTACCACTGCTCGCCGCGCTGGAAGAGCAGTCGCGCGAGCCGCTCGCGTGCGTGCGCGCCGCGCTGTTCCCCGACCGATGACAGCGGGGCCATGCCGAGATTGAATTCCTGAAACCCTGCCGCCTTGCCATGCAGCAGGAGCGAAACGATCAGAAAATCCATGACGCTCGGTCCATCGCTGCGATAGCGCATCAGATCGACTGACAACTCGCCGCGATCGGGTGCCTCGAGCAGATTGGCAAACCCCATCACGCGGCACGGCTCGCCGACGTGCTCGACGATCGCGCACGGAAACCGCCGCATGTAGGCATCGTCGAAATACCCGATCGAGAACTGCCGCTCGGCCAGGTCCTTCGCCTGCAGCCAGTCGCTCGAAATCTGTCGGAGCTCGGGCATGTACGTGTCGACTTCGTGATTCTGCAGGATTCGAAACCGCAATCCGTCGCGTTCGGCCCGGCGCAGGACTTGTCGGTACATTTTGCCCGCGTGGCCCTCGAGGGTGACCGCCGCGAGTTTCACGTGCGCTTCTTCGCCGAGTTTGAAGAAGTCATAGCCGCGATCGTGGAGCACCGGAATCCAGTCGAGCGACATCTGGTAGAACGCCGGCCGGCGATCGAGCTCGCCGGCAAACGCGAACAACGCGTCGAGAAACGCGGCCCGATCGCCCAGCGATCGGACAACCGGATCGGAGAAGACCACGAGATACGGGCCAATCGTCCGGTACAAACAGAAACCGCGATCGTCATCGACGAACACGGCCTTGTCGCCAACAGCGACCATCAGCGGATTGGTGCCCGTGCCGATTTTGGCGTTGAGTGCAAGCGCCGTGTCGATCTCGTCGCCGCGAAGCCGATTGAACCGGACCGGCGACCGCATGAGCACGTACATAGAGCCGGCGCCGACCGCGAGGGCCATCGACGCTGCGGTGCGAAGGAACCGCGGCGCCTGAACGCGGTAGCCGATTCGGGTCAGCCGCGTCAGCGTGTTCGCGCTCACCCGGTGCGAAAGCGATCCGAACACCAGGAACAGCGTCAGCGCCGCAAAGGCGACGATGAGATCCGGACCTTCTATCCATGGATCGCCGCGGCTCGGCCGGTCGAACAGCGCCGACTGAGACCACGTCGCGATCGCCAGACCGCCAAGGACGACCGCTTCTTCCCAGTCGAGCCCTTTGAGAATCGCGCCGCAGCCGGCGATGGTCAGCAGGACGAGCGTCAGGCGGAACGCCGCGCGATAGCCACGCCCGAGTCCACGCGCGAGCACGAGCAGCAGCAGGCCGGCGAGCGCCGCGGCGACGTGTCCCGTTTCCACGAGCGGCAGCGGGATGAAGCGCTCGAGCAGCGGCAAGCGCGCGTACAGCGCCGGTGACGCGCTACTCAGCATGATCAACACGCCGCCCCCGCCCACGAGTCCGGCGACGACACGGCGCGCAATTTCGAGACGCCGCGGCGCCCGCTGCGTGACCCACGAAAGCAGGAGCAGCGAAGCAATAGCCCAGGGGATGACGTAGTAAATCAGCCGATACACGGCGAGCACCGCCGCGGTTGCGCTGTGCGCCAGAGGTAAGTGCGCGATCCAGAACGCATCGCTGCTGCCGAAACCACCGGGCACCAGGCTGACGACGCCAATCGCCTGCCCGAGGAAAAACGACCGCGCGAGCTCCGTGAGTGGCGCAGCCGAACCGCCAGCCCGGAGGCACGCGACGAATACGATCGAGGCGAGCAGCCAGTCGGTCCAGCCGATGGCGGCGAGCTCGAGCGCGATGCGCGACGTCGCATGCTGCTCGAGTTTGCGATTGAACCACCGTGCGACCAGGCTGATGCCGACACGCGTCATCCACACCGCGCCAAAGCAGAGAATGAGTGCAAGAGCGGCGAGCTGAACCACATTTGCGCCGAGTCGGTTCCCGACCAGAACCGCCAGGGTCCACCCGACAAGACCTGAGGTAAATGCGGTAGCGACCGAGACGATGCCGTCGTGTAGATCCGATGTCTGATCGACCGCCGGACGATACAACCAGAATCGCATCGCTGGACCGGCAAGTGGACCGAGCGTCAGAAAGTTGCTCCATGCAAAGGCGACGGCGCCGTACCGCCATCGTTCCGTGGATCGCGATCGCGTGTGGCTGAACGCGATCACATCGTAGAGGCCCATGGCGCCGATGTTGAGCGCGGTCAGCGCAGCAGCAATCAGCAACCAGGTTTGATCCAGGCTGCGCAATGCGAAACGGAATTCCTGAGGCCGGATCTGACGCAGCGCGTTCCAGGACAGCGCGAGAACGACGGCGAAAACGACAAACGGCCACGCCCTCGCGCCGTGGCCGACGAGCCAGACGAGAACGACCTCAGCGCGTGCGAGAAAGCGAGAGCGAAACCGCTCAGGGAGGACAGTGGACACGACTTCGTCCGGCACCTCAAAAAAAGTGCGACATCCCAAGGATAGCCCGCTTTTTACGGCTCCGCAGGAACATGTAAATAGATCGCAAGGGACGCCGGAATTCCTGCGCGAGTGCCGCATTCCCGCCGCGTTCCGCTTACGATGGATCTCAAGTACAGGAGCGGAAGTGGCTAGGCGCGTCGTCATTGGCGTGGTGATCGCCTTATTCGCCGTCGGCTGCGTGCAGCGCATCCCTCAGAGCCAACCGGCTCTGCAGCAGTTGACGCGTGCGGTAACGTTGAACGGGTTTCCGGTCACGTTGCATCTGGTACAGCCCGTCGTGGCGGCTGTCGGCCGCCCGCTGCTCATCTACGCCACCGGTGATGGTGGGTGGCGCGGAAAAGACCTCGACCTGTTTCGGCATTTGTCCACGTTTGGGTACGCAATCGCGGGATTCAGCGCGCCCGAGTATGTGAAACACCTTCGGGGCGACCAGGAGACCACGACGCCATCGCTCCTCGCTCGCGATTTCGCCGCGATTATCGAATCGGCGAAGACCGAGCTGAGCCTGCCGGCGACCACGCCGGTGATTCTCGTCGGTGTCTCGAGAGGAGCCGGGTTGTCGGTGGTCGCCGCAGGACAGCCGCCGCTCCGGGAGGCGTTGGACGGAGTCGTGGTTATGGCGCTGACTAAAGAAGAGGAGCACGTGCGCTGGCGGCGACGACGGCAGGCTACCGAGCTCGAAATTTACGACTACCTGCCACGTCTCGATTTGCCGGTGGCGGTGATTCAGTCGACACGCGACAACTATTTGCCAGCCGATCAGGCCCGCACCTTGTTCGGCGCCGACACCGATCGCCGGCAGTTCCACGCGATCGACGCCAGAAATCACAGCTTTGCTGGCGCCCGGCCGATACTCTACGAAACGCTTCGGTCCTCACTCGAGTGGGTGGTACGAATTGCCACTCCACGGTCGACGGAGAAAGCTAGATGAATCGATGCGCACGGCTCGCCGCGGCGGCCATGCTCGTTGTGATCGCCTTCGCGCCGGTCGCGCGCGCTGGGTCAGTCGAACACGTCGAATGGTCGCACCGCGGCAAAACGCTGTCGCTGGCCATTTACCACCCGGCAGCCGTGCAGAGTGGTACGGTCTTCATGGCCGGTGGCGACGTCGGGTGGGTCGGTCTGGCCGTGACGATGGCGCACCATCTCGCCGCTCAGGGGTACCTCGTCGTGGGCATCAACGTCCGTCAATATCTGTCGGCTTACACGGTCGGCAGCGCGCATCTCTCACCGGCAGACATCCAGCGCGACTACGCAGATCTCTCCCAGTACCTGAACAGCAGGGGCCTGCTGAAGCGACCAGTGATCGTTTCGGGCGTGTCGGAAGGAGCGGCTTTGGCAGTGGTGGCGGCCGCTGCCCCGGAAAATCATTCGTGGATTTCTGGCGCGATCACGATGGGGCTGCCGGCCATTGCGGAAATCGCCTGGCGATGGTCCGACTTCACGACGTGGATTACGAAGAAGGATGCCGCGGAGCCGTCGGTCAGAGCGCGCGATTACCTGGCGTCGGTCTCACCGGTTCCTCTGGTGATGATTCAATCGACCCGTGACGAGTATGTGCCGAGCACCGATTACCGCGATCTCGAGAACGCCGCGCGCGCCCCGCATCAGCAGGTGCTGATCGACGCGAGCAATCATCGATTCACGGACAAGATTCCCGAACTGCAGAAGACCTATAACTCCGCGCTCGCCTGGATCTCTTCAACCGCTGAACTCGCGCCTGCCCGCTAGACAGTTGTAGTGCGGACCTTGAGGTCCGTCTTGCGTAGTGCGGACCTTCAGGTCCGCCTTGGCGGGGCGCACCTGAAGGTTTGCACTACGTTACGAATACCGCACAGCTGGCGTCTCCCGTTCGGGCATCGCCCGCGTTTCGCCGCTCCCTTTCAGCACGAGTAGCGCGATCCGCCCGAATCTCAGGCCCGACGCAGCTGACGGCTGTCGCGCAGCGCCCGGGCGCCGCACGGCATCTTGCCGAGCCTACTGCTGCACGCGGTGGAGCACCGCAGTGTTGTGCGCAGCGACGGCGGCCATGAACCCATTCGTCGCGACCATTGTCAGCACGGCGCCGACGCGGTTGTTGTCCTTCCACATGCGCTCGGCGGCCATGATCGACATCACCGTCACACCCGCTTTCAGTCCGATGAACGCCACTGGGCTCTTCGTGACCCCTTTCATGAGCGGATTCGCCTCGGTGCCGCCGTTCCTCAATGTCGACAGCGTTGTATACGCGTCGTAGCTCTGAAGGAACACGGATCCCGCGTAGAGGGAAGGCAGCGCGAGGGGACGACGGCGTGCCGCGATCCGCGGCGCAACATTCAAGTTTACGGTGAGGTCTGGGCGCGCAAGCGTCGTGGCCGCGGCGGCCATCGCTGGCGTCACCGTTGTGGTGGTGTCGTCGTCGGCGGCGAAGACGGACGATGACAGCAGAAGCAGACCGACGAGCGAACCAACCAGGGTGCGGCGCATTGCAGCTTCTCCTCAAAAGGCCCGGTGCGTCATGCACCGTTCGCCTCGAGGAAAAGCCAGCGACGTACCGAAAGCTTCGAACGCGGTAAGTGTAGAAAGTCGAGAGGGTTAAAAACCCGATTACGCTTCTGTGGCGTGTGACATTGTGCCAGTCGCGCACGGTTCGCCGTTTGCGCGTGCGCACGCCTCTACGGCGGTGTGTACCGAGCTAGAGCACCATCGTCAGTTTCGATATTGTCGATTTCGTAATCGAAGTTCTGTTCTGAGTCACTGCGGCGAACCGCAATTCCCTGAAATGGTTCCCAGTCGACCGTGAAGAACTGCGAGCGCGGATCCAGTTCCCAGACTGAGTTGTCCTCGAGCGTCACGCGAAGGCCGCCCTCGGACATTGCCTTGATGTAGTGGCCGGCGCCTGTTGCCGTGTAGTTCAAGTCCACCGTTCGCACTACGTGCAGCTCGTGCTCGCCACCTCGGCGATCGAGGACAAATGCGCGACTGCCCTCGATCGCGAATTTCACCGGTGTGCCGACTGGTACCTCGAGGCTGCGCCGCTCGGAGCCTGGTCCATCTTCGAGATGCAAGCGGGTCGTTTTCGTGGCAATCACGTAGGTCCGCGCATCGTCAGAGTCGCGCCAGGTGCCGGTTTGCCATTTCCGATCTGCCGCTACGGTCGGCGACCATAGGGCGGCGATGAGGGTCATGGTGAGACAAACGATTCGACAGGTCATGTCAGGCGATTTTAGGTCTAGCGATTCCGCAGGCCGCGTCGATAATAGAACATCCCGAAGTGACGTCACCGGTTTCAACTGATTCACTGATTGGCACCACGGTTTCCCAGTACGAGATTCTCTCGAAGCTGGGTGGCGGTGGCATGGGTGTCGTCTACAAGGCGCGGGACACCAAGCTGGGCCGTCTGGTCGCGCTGAAGTTCCTGCCTCCTCAGTGGAGCCACGACGACAGCGCGAAGCAGCGATTCGTCAGGGAGGCGCAAGCGGCGTCGGCGACGAACCAGCGGAACATCTGCGTCATCCACAACATCGAGGAAATGCGCGATGGCCGGCTGTTCATCGTCATGGCCTACTACGAAGGCGAGACGCTGAAGCAGAAGCTTGAACGCGGTGCGCTGCCGATCAACGAGGCCGTGGAAATCGCGTCGGAAATCGCCGACGGCCTCGCCAAGGCGCACGCGCAGGGCGTGATTCATCGCGACGTCAAACCGGGAAACCTGATCGTCACGGAAGACGGCGTCAAGATTCTCGATTTCGGACTGGCGAAGTTCGCCGACGCGCTGCAACTAACCGTGCCAGGTTCGACGATTGGCACGATCGCGTACATGTCGCCAGAACAGGCGCGCGGCGAAGAGGCGGATGCCCGCAGCGATGTCTGGGCACTGGGCATCGTGATGTACGAGATGCTCACCGGTTCCGTGCCGTTCCGCGGCACGTACCAGGAAGCCACCTTCCACGCGATCAAGAACGAGCCGTTGCCGTCGCTGCGCGCCGCACGGCCGGACGTGCCCGAAGCGCTCGAGCGGCTCGTCATGAAGGCGCTCGAGAAGGACCCCGAGAAGCGCTTTCAAAGTGCGCGGGAGCCGGCTCGCGATCTGAAGCTTCTCCAGGGCCGGACTGTCCCCGTCGATCTGCTGACGATGGAGGTGCCGCGGCCGTCGGGGGTCGGTGTCAAGTCGCTGCCCAAGCAACGTCGAACGCGTCGGGCCGTCTCACCTGCGCGCGCAGCTCTTGTGGCCGGTCTGCTGGCGGCGATTGTAGCGGGTTGGTACTACTGGAGCACAAGGCCGATCGAACGCGTACGAGTGGCGGTTGTTCCTGTCGCCAACCATAGCGGCAATCTCGATCTCGACGCTTATCGGCTTGGTTTGACGTCTACCTTGATCGATGAGCTATCAGAATCACCGAACATCAGGGTGGTTTCGTATCTGCGGCTCGTTGAGATGATTCGTCCGTTCATGTCTTCGAACGGCGACGTATCCAGCAACGACGCGATACGGGCGATTGCGACGGAGAGTGGCGTGCCCTATCTCGTCGTGCCGACTCTGAACTATCGCGATCGCGACGCCACGTGGCTCGTTCAAGTTCAGATTCGCAATGCGGAAACGGGCACGACCATTTCCAGTTACGAGACAGCGCCAATCACATCGTCTCTTCTGCAGCAGACTGCATTCCGTCTCGTTGTCGCTGCTGCGGATCAGGTTCAGCAGCACTTCAAGAAAAACGGGCCCGGCCGCAGCTTTCAACCGCGACCGGCGAGTGGCCGCTTTCGCGAGGCCGACGCGGCTCGTTGGTTCACTGAGGGCCTGAATAAATATGACCAGCTTGAATACGGTGGCGCTCTCGACGCGTTTTCACGATCCGCCTCGCTCGACGATCAGCACGCGCTCACTTATGCATGGCTGAGCAGAGTGAATCTGATCTTGACACGAAAAAACGAAGCTGTCGCGGCCGCCCAAAGAGCGAAGGCACTCCTGACTGCCGACCTGTCTCCGTTGGTGGCCCGCTACGTCGAAGCGGTCCTGGCGGAGAGTCAGGGTGATCTCCAGGCGGCCGAACAGTCGTACCGCGAGATCGTTCGCACTGAACCGGATGAGCCGTACTGGCAGATTCAGCTTTCAGACTTCTTAAAGCGTCGCGAAGATCGCAACGAAGCCGCGATTGATGCGTACCATACGGCACTCCGTCTCGATGCGACCTACACCCGGCCGCACATCGATTTGTGCCAGCTGTACGCGCGCGTGGCCGACCATCCGCTGGCGCAAAAGGAAGCGCGATTGGCTTTGGAACGTTACAAAGCGCGCAATATGCCGAGTGAGCAGGCGCAGTCACTGCTCTGCCTTGGAGAGTCGGAACGCGTTCAAGGAGGCGCACATTTGTCCGACGCGAAACAGCACGTGGAAGCTGCGCGGACGTTGATCACGAATCTGGATCAACCCTACAACCTGGCTCGCGCGTTGTACTACCGTGGCGGCGTCGAATACACAGCCGGAGAACTGGGCGAGGCCACCCGATGGTTTCTGAACTCGTCTAAGCAAGCCCACACGGTTGGAAACCGTCTTATCGAGGGGATGTCGTTGATGAACCTCGCGGTCATCAATTACCTCGTTGGGCATCCTACGGAATCAGTTGCGTTGTACCAACAAAGCCGGGAGGTATTTCTCTCTATGGGCGTCGAGAGGCGGGTCGCCGAACTCGATCTGAATCGGATGGCCATTGAAATTGACTTTACTGGACGCACTGAACAGGCGATCAAGACGCTCGACAATGCCACGGCCAACTTGGAAAAGCGGGGATACGTGGATTTTCAGCTAGTCGCCAAAGAAAGCCACGCCGACATTGATCGGTATGCCGGAAGATTGTCGGCATCGAGGCAAGAGCTGCAACAAGCACTGCAGATTACTCGCGAGAAGCAACTCACCAACAGGATTGCGCCGCTGACGCTCTCGCTGGCTCAAACCGAACTTCAGGATGGCAAGTACGTCGCGGCGCGAAGATTACTCCAGGAGTTGATCACTAACGGGAACGCGAATGACGAGCAGTCCAACGTTGCGCTGGGCACGGTCCTAATGCGGATGGGTGATTTCGCCGGTGCGCGTACTTTTCTGGATAACGCGCTGAGCATGATCGAGATGCACCAGTACTCCGGACTTCTCCCATTGGTCCATACAGCCTTAGGTGAGCTTTCCTACGAAACGGGTCGGCCAGACGAAGGGCGTTCGCACCTGACCGTCGCGGTGGCGTCATGGACGGACCCCTTTCCGAATGCCGCCGTTATCGAGGCGCAGTGCATGCGAGGACTGCAAGATGTTCTGACGGGCAGGACCACGTCACTCGGCGATCTTGAGCGCGCCGTCGAACGCTCAGAGCAGCTTGGTCGACGGGGGCTCATTGCCTTATGCCGGATAGATTTGGCGCGGGCAAATATTGAGATAAAGCGATTTGCGACAGCGCAAAATGCTCTAGAACAGATCCCATCCGATACCGAAGATCGCACGATCGGAGCCGAACTGCGGGCGAAAACCGAATTCTGGAAGGGTATTGCGGCAACGGGCATGAACCAGCCCGACAGCCAGAATATTGTCGAGGCGGCTCGCGAGCGGATGCGATTAATCCAATCAGAACTGCCCGCCGACCTTCGTGGGCCTTTCGCCACCAGGTTTGACATCGCGCCGATTCTTTCGGCGACAGATGTTCGATCTCATCCATAATCTCGTTTTTCAACAGTAGGGGTACCGAAGTCCTTCAGACGCAGGTTCGAAGTGTCGGCTCACAGGGAGGCAGCACATGGCCGGAGTAGATATTGGTGGCGATGGCAGTGTTCAGTGGCACGCGTGGGGAGACAACATCAAACCGGGCAAGGAAGTTGTGCAGAACCATGGTCCCCATGGTCGCGAACATCAAAACGTGGACAAAACGGATCCCGGAGGCGTGTTTACCATTTCAATTGAGGTCCCTCCAAACCAGACCGACGCGAATACGTTTTTGCAGTCCTTCGCCGCCGCATGCGCGCAAGCCCAAAATGCGGCACCGGGAGATCGCATTCAATTCATCCTTCCGATCGTCGACTACGACACGACTCAGATTCACGTTGATTGGGTCAGCAGCCCGGCGCCGCCCCACGTGGAGTTGCCCAAGTTCCCGGGCGCATCGAAAGCTGGCTAGAGCAATGGCGGTTCCACAGACGGTGCGGGGTAAAAGGAGCCGACGAGAAGAAAAGCGCCTTCACCGTTCGGGAAACAGGCGATCGAAGAATCGTCGTCGTCGACCATCGCGCAGTTTTTCCGTCAGCACGCTGATGTCGTCCAGCAGCGCGCGGGCTGACTCGTAGCGCTCCTCGGCACGCTTGGCGGTTAAACGGTCGACCATCTGTTGCAACTGTGCGGGGCGTTCCGGAGACAGCTTCGTCAGCGGTGTTGGCTCGTTTTCGAGGATGTTCGTCACGGTTTCGCTCGGGGAGGAGCCGGCAAACGGCAGCCTCCCCGTCGCCATCTCGTAGATCACCACTCCTAGCGAAAACAGATCGCAGCGCGCGTCGAGTGGCATCTGCAGGATGCGCTCGGGCGCCATGTAGTTGACGGTCCCAATCGGACGTCCAGGAATCGTCGACCCATCTTTGGACGCTGTCGAGTCGTCACGATTGAACGACCGCGCCATGCCGAAATCCAGCACCTTTACCTGGCCGGTGGGCGCCACGAAGATATTTCCCGGCTTGATGTCACGGTGAACGATGCCGGCGCCGTGGGCCGCCTCCAGTGCTTGACAGATCTGCGCAGCAATCTCCAGCATTTCGCGCGTCTCGAGCGTCTTCCGCGCGATGTGGGTTTTGAGGTTGGTGCCCTCGAGCCGCTCCATCGCAATGAACGGCTTCCCGTCTTGATCCTCTATCTCATAGATAGTGCAGATGTTGGGATGGTTCAGGCGCGCCAGCGTGTGTGCCTCCCTCCGGAACCGACGGATGGCGTCCGGGTTTCCGACGAGCTCGTCGGAGAGGAATTTCAGCGCGACGCGCCGGGGGAGCCGCTCGTCCTCGGCGTCGTAAACAATGCCCATCCCGCCGACGCCGAGCCGCCCTGTTATCCGGTAGTGAGAGACAGTAGTGCCAATCAACGCCTAAGCTCGTCCGTTCCGGCCGCCTTCGCTGCGCTTCGACGGGCCAAGCCGCCTTCGCAACGCTTCAGCGCGCCAAGCCGCCTCCACAACGCTTCGGCGGGTCAAGCCGCCTCCACAACGCTTCGGCGGGCCAAGCCGCGGTTGCACAACTTCAGCGGCCAGGTTGTTCTGAATCTGCTGGTGCAACGTTATACAGGCAAGCACCCAGAATCGAAAGAGGCTCAACGTAGTGTTACAGGAGACGGTTATGATGTCGGCACCGGCAGTCGTGACAGATAGAGACGGGGAATACTCAGAAGGGGCTCACCCTGCGTCGTCGGCTGCGGAACAGGCCGACCATGCGTTGCTCAGCGATGAGCCGACAATGGAACTCGTGATCCGGGCGCGGAAAGGCGACCGGATGGCCACCGAAGCGCTCCTCGAGCGCTGTTTGCCGCAGCTTCAGCGTTGGGCGCATGGCCGCTTGCCGGCGGCCGCCCGTGGCAGCCTCGACACCAACGATTTAGTCCAGGATGCCGCACTCAATCTCGTCAGGCGAATCGAGCTGTTCGAGCCGCGGCACGTGGGCGCGATGCAGGGGTACCTGCGCCAGTCGGTGATCAATCGCATCCGCGACGAGGTCCGAAAGATCGGCCGTCACGCGCCGCCCAGCGAATTGTCAGACGAACATCCGTCGGATCGCACGTCTCCGCTTGAAGCCGCGATTCAGGCGGAGGCGTACCAACGGTATCGCCAGGCGCTCAGCCGCCTCGAACCGAAGGATCGCGAGCTGATCGTCGCGCGCGTCGAAGTGCAGTGGAGCGTTGCCGAGATCGCGCAGCGCTTTGGCATGCGCACGGTCGATGCCACGCGTATGGCCGTCAGCCGTGCGGTGCGTCGTCTCACCGAGCAGATGAAGGCGATCAGCGCTCGCGAATCTGCGTCGTAGAAATAGGCCGCAGAGCACGCACGGACCGCAGACTTTTCGATCTCGGAAGCGATTTAGGGGAGAGGCCGCTTCGAGCGGCCTCTCCGGAAAATCTGAAGCTCCGCTCTAACCGTCGCCGCCGGTCTGCTGCTCGGATCCTGCCTTGATGTGGCTCTTGACCTTCACGATTGATCACCTCCTGACGAAGAGTGCTGCGACACAACGTAGGGAGGCGTGCCGATCGAATCAAGAAAATTTCGCGACTGGAGATCAATTTGTGTGCAAAAGGAAATTGCTGACCACGACCCATCCAGCGACCGCGGCAGTTTTCAGTGAATTGAATGAGCGGAGCCCCGCCAGGTTTCAGGCCCGGCGGGGCGGTCGGTCAACACTGACTTTAGTAGATGAACTCGCGGCCCGTGGAATCGCCAGTAGGCCACCACACTTTGATGGGCTGCGGGGCGCTCGGCGACGCCTCACCGAATGAAACGACCTGGTCGGGCCTGAGCCCCCGAGGCCGGTCGACAATTCGCGTGAACGCGGTGAGGTACACCCTGCGGCGATCCTGGCTGGTGACGCGCACGACGTTCCACGCGTCAATCGGATCCGGCAACTCGAAGACGTAGGTGCCCGCGCCAAGTGCGACGCCAGGAAGCGCGACCGGACGAGTGAACTTCACGAACATCATTCGATCCAGATCGTTGGCGTTTTCACGCGTGCGCGTGGCGACCGGCGCCGTGAGTCCTGTGAGCGCGACACCTGCGACGACGGCCAGTAGTGATCGCCTTGTCATGGCCTTGTCCTCCTGAAAGAACGAGGACTTGTCCTTCGTTCTATAAGAGGTAACGGCGGCCGGAGGCGGGGTGAACACGGGCAGGAAAGGCAGGAAAGGCTGGAAATAGCCAGCCCTTCCGGCCTTTTGTGTCAAGGGTGCTTAATGAACGTGCCGTTGCGGAATTCGTCAAATGCCTGACGGAGCTCTTCCTGCGTGTTCATCACGATGGGTCCGTACCAGGCGACGGGCTCCTCGATCGGGCGGCCCGAGACCAGCAAGAAACGCATGCCGTGCTCACCAGCTTGCACGGTGATTTCGTCTCCGCGATCAAACAGCACCAGCGATCGATTCCCGGCGTCGTCGGTCACGAACCCACCGCTATCCTCGGCATCTTCACG
>Ga0066903_100003305_pt1 | contig 13126 bp, 12 predicted proteins | sample PanSoiMetaGPlot1_FD_67491 | JGI IMG/M metagenome (GOLD analysis project Ga0066903, IMG submission 67491) | Tropical forest soil microbial communities from Panama analyzed to predict greenhouse gas emissions - Panama Soil - Plot 1 (version 2) | ecosystem: Environmental > Terrestrial > Soil >... | reverse complement strand
CATGGTCGGCGACGGAGTGAATGACGCTCCGGCCCTGGCCCAGGCGGACGTTGGCGTCGCCATGGGCACCGGGACCGACGTCGCGATCGAGTCGGCCGATATCACTCTGGTCCGCGGCGACTTGAACGGTGTCCCCGACGCCACTGAACTCTCGCGGGCCACCATGCGGACCGTCCGTCAAAACCTGTTTTTCGCGTTCGTGTACAACGTGCTCGGCATCCCGATCGCGGCGGGGGTGCTTTATCCGATCACCGGCTGGCTCTTGAGTCCGATCCTGGCGTCCGCGGCGATGGCCCTCTCGAGCGTCAGCGTCGTCACCAACGCGCTGCGGTTACGCGGCTTCTCCCCCTCTCGTCAGTAGGTTCCCGAGGCAGGCATGGACACCGCGCAGATCATCGTGACGCTCGCCGGGGCGGCACTCATTGCCTTCATCCTCTGGTTTTTCTCCGGACCACGCCAGGCGGTCACCGCCCGACAGTCCGCCGGCGGCGTGCAGGAAGTGAATGTCGACGTCCGGTCGTCCTACGTTCCCGATCGGATCGAAGCGCAGGCGGCCCGGCCAATTCGGATCCGGTTCCGCCGCGACGACCCGAATCCGTGCACGGCCCAGGTCGTGTTTCCGGACTTCGGAATAGTGAAAGACCTACCCCTCGGTCGCGAGACCATTATCGAAGTGACGCCGCCAGCGCCCGGCGAGTACGAGTTTCATTGCGGGATGAACATGGTCCACGGGAAGCTGATTGCCAGGTGACGGCGCTCTGTCATCACTCCTTGTCCTTCCGCAGCACCTCGATCTTCTCGACCCGCGGGCGCTCCTCGAAAGTCCACTCGAGTCGGACGCGAGCCTTCACCGGCACTTCCTTGATCTTGGCGACCATCTCTTTGTCCGGGCCGCCGCCATCCTTGGGATTGCCGCCGCGCCAGTGCGGGACGTAACGCCGCGCCTTCTCCTCGCCATCGGCCTTCACTTCGATCCAGTTTTCGCCCTTGGTGGTGACGACGCCGGTCACGGTCCCTTTCTTTTCGCCTTCCTTCTTCGGTTCTTCCGCCGTCGTGCGGCTGCCGACGACCGCCAGCGCCAGAACAAGCATGGCGGCGATTCGGAGAGATGCCATGGAAGCCTCTTCGAGTTGGAATGTTTGGAGGGCAGGACCGGGAATGATCTATTCGCCGATTTTGTCCGCGGCACGAATAATCGGCAATGTTCCCGCGGCAGCTGACGTATCGCATGACGACCGAATATGCCGACTCCAACGTGGGTTGTGGCATGCACATTGCAGCATTATTAGCTGAATCCTTAGTTCCGGTCAAAGTCTCGAATGAAAGGTTGCGATGGAGCGACCTTCGGAACAGGGCCGATAAATTCTCCGAGATGACGTCTTGACCTGCGCCGAGAGTTGGTTAAGCTCTTGACAATTATTACTGTCAGGGTAAGCATTTAAGTTGAGACGGTTCAGTCATCTCGGGAAAGGGAGCTGGCCGTGGATCCACGGCTGTTGAGCGTCCATCTCGAAGGTAACCCCCGGCGCGATGCATTTCGCGCCGCCCGCGGCCGCGTCGAACATGCGGCCGGTGGGCATACTCTTGCCGGTGAAGTCCGGCTTCCTCTCGGGGCTGAACACCGCGAACTGAAGACGCTTGCCCCGGGCGAGGTCCCGGTGAAACCGGGTGGGGCGCACTGTTGGCTTCTCGATCGCGGGCGACAAATCGCTCTCAAGGTCGGCCTCAATAGCGTCGGTCGTCTGCCGGACAACGACATCGTCATCGACGACGCAACGGTCTCGCGCCGACACTGTGCCATCGTCGTGCACAGCGACCTGACCATCGAAATCCACGACGTCGCATCCAAAAACGGCACGCTGGTCAATGGCCGCAAACTCCAGGGGCCGACTCGACTTCGCGACGGCGACGAGATTGGGCTTTCCGAGCGAAGACTCACCTTCCTGATGTTCGCCGGCCAGCCGACCAATCAGAACGGGGCGCGTGGCCACCACTCCTCGATCGACGACCGTACCCTCGCCGGCTGATCAAACTCCCCTTGCGACCTTTGCGTAACGCTCCCTTTGACGGCCATGAGCGCGTTGGTTATCCTAATACCTCCGGACCATCATCCCTGAGAGACTCGCCAATGACGCGGACTTCCCACGTCCGTCTCGCCCTCGTGGGCGTCGGCGCGCTGCTGGCGATGTTGGTGACGATCCAGTCGGGCCATTCTCAACCGTATCCGCCGGGTGGCGGCATTCGCGGCGGGCCGCCGGGCCCGGTCGGCCCACCGGGCGGCGGGATTCGCGGCGGGCCTCCGTCCGCACCAATCGGCCCACCCGGCATGCCCGGACCGGGACCGGGCGGGATTCGCGGAGGCATCGGCGGACGGCCCGGCTTCCCCGACATCCCAAGACCGCCCGAGTTTCCGCGGCCGCCGGAGTTCCCGACTCCGCCAATCGGACCCGGACCAGGCGGTGGAATTGGCGGCATCCCCGGGCCGGGCGTCGGCCCCACGGAATGGCTCTGCGGCCGCTGCGGGCGTCGCCTCGCTATTGGGTCCGTTCCGCCGGCGCGAATCACTTGTCCATTTTGTCAAGCAGTCAATGTTCCGCCCGGAGGAGGCGGAATTGGAGGGATGCCGGCAGGCCCGATCGGACCGCCGGGGATCGGCGGCCCGCCGGGCATCGGCGATGCGCCGCCAGTGGTCGCTACACCGCGGCCCTTCGGCCCCGGGGGCGTCCCGCGGCCGATCGATAACCCACCGATGGATTTTGCGCCCGGTAACCCCAACGCGGGCGAAGGCGGAGTCTACGCTCCGCCTTCGCAGCCCGAGTCTTCGGTTCCGGTCCGCACCACGACATTGAAGATCGTCGGGATCACCATGGGGGTCCTGCTGCTCCTCGGGATCGCCATTTCGGCCGTGATAATCGCCGTCCTCAAGCAGCAGCCGGCGAAGAAGAAGCGTCGTCCGCGGCGGTCGCGCCCGCGGTACGAAGTACTTGACGACGATTGACCCGGCTTGGAATTTCGATTCTTGCAAAGGGCCCGCCGAATCGGCGGGCCCGGTTCATTTGGAATCGAGTGGCAGCCGGAGCGCGAGCGATTTATCGTGGGGACGGGCACAGTCTCGTTCCTTCTCCCGGGCCGGTGCCATGAAAAACCACTACGACCCCTGGTACGTCCGCCTGCCGGACGGCCGCGCGATCAAGGCCAAGAGTACGGCCTCGGTCCGCCATCACGTCGAGGCAGGACACATCCCGCTCAACAGCCTGGTTCGTCGCGATTCGAATGAAGAATGGGTGGCGCTGGTCTGGGTCGCCGAGTTCGCCGATCTGGGCAAGGCTGCGGGGGTGACTCTTTCGGGATCCGGCGTCCACCCGGCCCCGCGAGCGGGTGTCGCCGCCCGGCTCGACCCGCTCCGACTGCAAACGGTCGGCGTCCGCGGACTGATCGACGAGTTGATCGCCGCGCTCGACAGCACATTGAGCCGCTCGAAGATCGTCCCGGCCATATTCACGGCAATTCTCCTTTATTTCGGCATGTTCGCCATTCGGCTCTTGGTGAATGAGTGGTTCGAGCCGCCGGCCTGGGTGCCGCTCGTCGTCGCAGCAGCGTTCGCACTGATCGTCCTGTCCATCCTCAACGCCATCCTCGCCAAATTGACGCACCTGGAATTGGCGGCGATGCGCCCGGCGCGGCTACGGGAAGCAATGAAGTCATTTGGCAGTTACGTCGGTCCCGTACTGATCGCGAATGTACTCATCGCGGGATGCGGGCTCGGCGTGCTCTTCTTTTTGCACCGGCTCCCAGCGTGGACCGGCAACGCCCTTGCTGACAGCGGAATGACGCCGCGGGCTCAGCAACTCGTCGCCATCCCGATCCTGATCCTGATCTACCTGTTGTCCGCGCTGATCTGGATCGTGATTGGACTCTGCTGGCTGCTGACGCCTGCGATCGTGGTCGAAGAGTCGTCCGGGGTGGCGGGGGTACGTGAGTGGCGGCAGCTCTTGCGCGAGAACTTCTGGCGGATCGTCGTCTACGAAGGGCTGACTCTGATGCTGGGCGCGGCAATCACCCTGCCGCTGGCGCTCGCAGTGGGATTGGCGCTCTATGAGTATCCGACCGTGCGACCGGCCTGGCCGGTGGTGACGGGCGACGATGCAAACTGGATGATGGGGACGGTGCAGTCGGTCCTACACGGTCTGGCTGCTGCCCCGCTCCTGGCGCTGCTACCCGTGGCCAACGTATTCATCTACCTGAATCTGCGCTACGAGCAGTCACCAGGACGCTAATCGCCCATCACTCTTCGCTGACCGTCCCATCAGCCTCTTCGGTCTCCAGCGCCTCGAGCCTCAGCGGCTGCCAGACGTGCGGGCGGTTTAGGGGTTCGATGTGCATCACCTCTTCGCCCTGGTGATACACGCGCACCGTTCCACTCGACTGGCTGACACAGACCGCAATCGCGTTTGTCTTTCGACTGATCGCCGCCGCCGCCAGGTGACGCGTCCCGAAACCCTTGCTCACGGCCGTCCCCTGCCGCTCGGCGTTGAGCGATACGCACGCCGCGACCGCCACCCCTTCGTTGTCGATCAGGATGGCCCCGTCGAGCTGCGCGATGTCTTTGATCGCCTCGCGCACTTTCCGGTCGGTCAGGTCGCGTTCCTCCTTCGAGTATCCCTTGAAGGGGTTGAAGTTGAGCGAGCTCGACATGCTGAGCACCTTGCGGGTGTCGCCGACAACCAGGATGGTGCCGACCGGTTTCCCCTCCCGCCCCTCGCGGCCGATCTCCGTCGCCAGGTTGATCACCAGGCGGAGCGTGTCGAGTGGGATGCTCGTATCGAGCTTGCGCAGGTCCTGAAGGGTGAGCTGTTCGAGGTGCTCACCCAGGTGGACCAGGCTGATGGAGTCAATTGGCTCCGGCAGGTCTTCCGGGTTGGCAATGCCGTTATAAAGGACGACGACGTGGGCCCCGGGCTTCAGATGGCCGGTATTCACGGCCTTAAGGAGTGCGAGGCTCATCCGTTCGCGCGTCGGGACCGGCTCCGGGTCGAGGTCGATCACGTCGAGGTCGGGGTTCTCGCGCAGGTTGTTAGTCAACTCGCGACTCTCCGCCGCAATGAGGACCCGGCAGCCTTTCAAGTGGTTGTAAACGAGGTCCCAGTCGAGGTCGGTCTCGGTCAGGAGGAGGACGGCGTCAGCCGGCAGCGCGCGAACAATGTCGCGGGCCGAGTCGAGCAGCGCGGCAGTTTGCTTGGCGAGGGGCATTACGGGCTCCGTTATCTCTCCGAAGTCTAGTCGACAAAAGCATTTGTGCAACTGGGCAATTCGTTCGAAGCGGGCGCTTGGGCTTGCTCTGATCGGTCGGTCCCGCCGACAATACCCACGTCCCCTCGCAAGGAGGTCGTCATGCTCGAGAGCATCCTGCAGTCCGTCGGCCGCACACCGCTGGTCAAACTCCGCCGACTCACGGAAGGCCTGCAGGCGACCGTGGCCGTCAAGGTCGAATCCGGCAATCCGGGCGGGAGTGTCAAGGACCGTGTCGCCCTGGCGATGATTTCCGATGCCGAGCGACGCGGGTTGCTCCGGCCCGGCGGCACCATCATCGAGGCGACCGCGGGGAACACCGGCGTCGGCCTGGCGATGGTGGCCGCGGTCAAAGGCTACCGATGTATTTTCGTCCTGCCCGACAAGATGTCCGCCGAGAAGATCCTGCTCCTCAAGGCGTACGGAGCGGAAGTCGTCATTACTCCAACCGCTGTTGCGCCCGATTCACCCGAGAGCTATGGCGGCGTCGCCGACCGGCTGGCCCGCGAAATCCCCAGCGCCTGGCGGCCGAACCAGTTTGCCAACATGAACAACCCGGAGATCCACTACCGGACCACGGGGCCGGAGATCTGGGAGCAGACGGACGGCAAGGTGACCGTCTTCGTCTCCGGCGTCGGCACCGGCGGGACCCTCTCGGGCGTCGCCCGGTACCTCAAGGAGATGAACCCGGACATCAAAGTGATCGGCGCCGACCCGGAAGGCTCGGTCCTGTCCGGCGGGACGCCAAAGCCATGGAAGGTCGAGGGAATCGGGGAGGATTTTGTCCCCAAGACGTTCAACGGACAGCTGGTGGATGAGTGGATCCGAATTGGCGACGCGGAGTCGTTCCAGGCGGCCCGAATGCTCGCCCGCCGCGAAGGGATGCTCATGGGCGGCTCGACCGGGACGAACCTCGCTGCGGCACTCCGCTATGCCCGCCGGCTCGGGCCGGAGCACCTGGTTGTCACCATCGGCTGCGACACGGGCCGGAACTACCTGTCCAAATTCTTCGACGACGCCTGGCTCGCCGAGAACAAGTTGACCGCGGCCGCGGCTCCGGCCCAATCGATCGGCGATCTCATCAAGAAGCGCGGTCCGCGGCAACTCGTCAAGATCACGCCTGACGCAACGGCCGAGAAGGCGATCGCGCTCATGGAAGGGACCGGGATCTCGCAACTCCCGGTGATCGCCGCGGATGACAAGGCGGTCGGCAGCGTGCAGGAGGTGACCCTGGCGCGACTACTCCACGACCGGCGCGACCCGAACACGGTGAAGGTCGGAGACGTCATGGCCCGCCCGCTGCCGACCCTAGACGTGAATACCCACCTGGACGAGGCCTACCGACTGCTGTTGGCCGGTTACACGGGTGTGCTCGCGACTGAAAACGATGCCGTGGTGGACATCGTCACGCGAATCGATTTGATCCACTACTGGGACCAGGCGCGAAGGAAGTGAAACATCGGAATGATTGGCGCCGTCGAAGTATCAACCGGTGTTTTCCTGACCCGGCACAATGAACTTGGTCAAGTGTGCGGCTTCGTCTTACTTGGCGCAATGACATTGGTTGCCTTCCTGCTCGCCCTTAGAAGGTTGCTTCGCACGGTTCGACAGCCGGAGACAGCGGACTATGACGACGGACCACCGCCGTCGCGGGTGAAGAACACCGACGACGGTGGCCCTTCCTTTCCGTCGGAGACGTGAGATGCCAATTCAGGAAGCCGGTTTCGCCACCCGTGCCATTCACGCCGGCCAGGACCCGGACCCGGCCACCGGGGCCACGATCGTCCCCATCTACGCGACTTCGACCTATACCCAGGCGGCGATCGGCCAGCACAAGGGCTACGAATACTCCCGCAGCGGCAACCCGACGCGAACCGCGCTGGAGACATGCCTTGCCGCTCTGGAAGGGGGCGAACGCGGGCTCGCCTTCGCGTCCGGCTTGGCCGCGACGACGGCCGTCTTCGCGGCACTGCTGCGTCCGGGCGATGAGGTGGCGGCCTCGGCTGATCTGTACGGCGGGACGTTTCGGCTTCTCGACAAAGTGTTCAAACCGTGGGGTCTGAACGCCCGGTACACCGATCAATCGAGTCCAAGCGCATTTGAAGCGATCATTACACCGAAGACCAAGCTCGTCTGGATCGAATCGCCGACCAATCCGCTCCTGCAGATCCTCGACATCGCGGCGATCGCGAACGTCGCGCACAAGCACGGCGCGAAGTTGGTGGTCGACAATACCTTCGCATCCCCGTACCTGACACAGCCGCTCCGGCTCGGGGCGGACATCGTCGTCCACTCGACCACCAAGTACCTCGGAGGCCATTCGGATGTGGTTGGCGGAGCCGTGATCGGGCCGATGGAACTGCTCGACCCGATCAAGTTCTACCAGAACGCCGCGGGCGGCGTGCCGGGGCCGTTCGACTGCTACCTCACCCTCCGCGGACTCAAGACGCTGGCGATCCGCATGGACCGGCATGGCACTAACGCCGCGGAGTTGGCCGCGTGGCTGGTCAAGCAACCGCAAGTGGACAAGGTCTTCTACCCAGGGTTGCCCGAGCATCCCGGCCACACGGTTGCCAAGAAGCAGATGCGCAACTTCGGCGGCATGATCTCGATGCGACTCAAGGGCGGGGCGGACGCAGCGAAGCGATTCTTCACCCGCACGAAGCTCTTCAGCCTCGCGGAAAGTCTGGGTGGTGTCGAATCGCTCGTCTGCCACCCCGCGACCATGACGCACGCATCGATCCCGGTCGAAGATCGCGTGAAGCGTGGCGTGGACGACGGACTGATTCGGCTTAGCGTCGGCATTGAAGACGTAGCCGACCTCCGTGACGACTTGCGACGCGCCCTGGAATAAGCCGACAGCGATTGGGCCGTTGCTCGATCGCTGATCGTGGGGTGCTTGTACTGCTCCATTGTGCTCCCGATAATCTCTGCATGATCAAGTGGCTTCCAGACGTCGGCCCGGCGGATCGGGCCGTGGATGTGGCGGCGCGGTCGCTCCGGAGCCGGCTGGACGCTGTGCGGGCGTACTTTCGGCGAGCCGTCAAGGACCCGGACGAGCCAGAGAATTTCCACCAGGCCCGCGTCTGGACCCGCCGGGCTGAGTCGGCGCTGTCGCTGTATGAAGACCTCCTGCCGCCGCGGCAGTTGAAGCGCTTGCGGAAGACTTTGCGGCAGATCCGACGCGCCGCGGGTCGCGTTCGAGATTGCGACGTGTTCGCCAAGCGGATCGTTGGGAAGGGGGAAGTGTGGCCAAAGAAGCTCCGCAAAGAGCGAAAGCGGGCTCACAAGAAACTTGGGGCCCTGTACGACCGATTGGGTCGCGACAGACGATTGCGTCGGCAAGTCGAGAAATTGATCGATCGGCTGCGGACGCGAAACGCGGACCGAACCGAACGCTTCGCCGACCGGGCCCGAACGGCGATCCGGCCTCTCGTGGACGCGTTCTTTGACGCGTCGCCCGCCAGCGCCAGCGACGCGGACGCGCTGCACAAATTCCGGCTCGCGGGGAAAGACCTGCGCTATGCCATGGAGTCGCTCGCCCCGGCTTTCGCACCGCCATTTCGCGACGAACTGTACCCGACGCTGGCGAACTTGCAGGAACGGCTCGGCGTGCTCAACGATCTGTCGTCGACCGAGGAGCGATTGACGAAGCGGATCGACGAAACCGGAGATCCCGCCAGGCTCAGCGATCTTCGCCGCCGGCTGGCCGGGACCGGGGAGGAAATGGTTCGCGCCCGCCAGGAGTTCGAGAAGAACTGGACCCCATCGATCCGCGACGCGCTGCGGACGCGGTTCACGGAACTCTGCGGCAACCCAGGATGATCAGAAACTCGACGCACCGTGCCCCTTGCGTCCGTTGGCTCTTGCTCGCATAATCCACCCCACACCCTCGCCCCACCAACCGGATCAAGGATCTCTCATGCCTGCCCGCCTCTCCCTTCTCGCCGCGGGGCTCGCGCTCGCCTTCGCCGCCCCCGCCGTCGCCCAGCCGAAGATCACCTGGAAGAAGACCGTCCTCGATCCCAAGTTCCGGTCCGAGGGCGTGGCCGTCGCGGACGTCAACAAGGATGGCAAGATCGACGTCCTGAACGGGGAGTACTGGTACGAGGCCCCGGACTGGAAGCCGCACGAGATGCAGCCGCCGATGGACTTCGGGACTGGCGAAAAGGGCTATAGCCGCTCCTTCCTCTGCTGGGCCGAAGACATCAACGGCGACGGCTACCCCGACCTCATCGTCATCGACTTCCCCGGCGTGCCTTGCTACTGGATGGAGAACCCCAAGGGGGATCCAAACAAGCACTGGCCGAAGCACGAGATCTGGCACAGCGCCTGTAATGAAACCCCGCAATACGTGGACCTGTTCGGGACGGGCAAGCGCGTGCTGATCATGGGCTTCCAGAAGAAGGGGACGAAATACGACGGGATGGACGGGCAAATGGCCTGGTTCACCCCGGGCAAGGACCCGACCACCCTCTGGGAAATGCACCCGATCAGTGAACCGAGCATCGTGCCCGACATGGCGGCGCGAAAGGACAAGGATGGGAAGGCGGTCGTGGACAAAAAAGGGAACCCAATCCTGGGGCCAGTCCCCGGCACGGGCAACAACATTCCCGGTACGCAGCGGTTCTCGCACGGCCTGGGTGTCGGTGACCTGAACGGGGACGGACGGCTCGATGTGATCTGCACCGGTGGGTGGTGGGAGCAACCAGCGAAGAACGATGGTAAGCCATGGACGTTCCACCCGGCCAATCTGGGTGCCGCCTGCGCCGACATGTTTGTCTACGACATGGACGGGGACGGCAAGGCGGACGTGATTTCTTCCAGCGCCCACCAGTTCGGCATCTGGTGGTACCAGCAGCGCGCCGGAAAGGACCACCCGACATTCATCAAGCATGACCTGTTCCCGGACCTCGTGTCCGAGACGCACTCGATGCATTTCGTGGATATCGACGGCGACGGATTAAAAGACCTGGTGACCGGGAAGCGCTTCTGGTCACACGGCCGTGCCGAGCCGGGTTCGGACAAGGCCGCGATGCTCTACTGGTTCAAGGCGAGCAAGTCGGCGGACGGTACGACCAGATTCACCCCGATGGAGATCGACAACGACTCGGGAGTCGGGACTCAGTTCGTCGTCGCGGATATCAACGGGGACAAGTTGCTCGACATAGTCGTGTCGAACAAGAAGGGCGTCTGCGTCATCGTTCAGGAGCGGAAGTAGAGCGAGTGGTGGAGTGCTGACGGCTCGTCGTTTAGCGTCCGTGCCGCCGGCACGGACGCTAAACGACGTGTTCGTTCGTATTGCGGCGAGGGGCGCGACAATCCATGAAATGCATTCTACTCATGATCCCTGGCCTCGTTATCGCAACGCCCTCCGCGCGATGCGACGACCCTACGCCGGCACCTATTGAGAAGCTCATCGAACAGCTGGGCAGCCGATCATTCGCCGAGCGCGAGAAGGCGACCAAGGCGCTGCGCGAACGCGGGCCCGCGGCACTCCCCGCCGTCCGCAAGGCACTCGAGAGCAAGGACGAAGAAGTCCGCAAGCGCGCCGAGTCGCTGGTCCCGGTCCTCGAGATTGAAGAAGCACTCTTGCCGAAGCGGGTCACACTCAAGGTGGACGGGCAGCCGATTTCCACCGTGCTCTCCGACGTGGCAAAGCAGACCGGGTTCAAGCTGTCCCCACTCGGAAAGGAAGATGGCAAGAAAGTGACGGCCGACTTCAAGGACGTACCGTTCTGGGAGGCGATGGAAAACGTACTTCGGCAGTCGGGTCGCGGATTTGGGTTTCAACAGCGCGAAGGAGAGCTCTACACGACTGCCTGGTCCGCGAAGTCACCGTTTGTGAACTTCCGCGGACCGTTTCGACTCGAGGCGAACTGGTTTCACGAGGACCGCGACATCGACCTCACCGCGGCCCCGAAGGGGGAGGGCGGGCGGCGGAGTAACCTCACCCTGTCGGTTTCCGTCTTGACCGAGCCCCGGCTCACCTTCCTCAATGTTCACCCGGCGAAGGTGCAGGAGGCCGTTGACTCGGAGGGGAAATCACTCCTGGAGCCGGGCGTCGCGGCCGACAGGCCCGACGTTTCGTCCCCCCGGATTGTTCCGCCGCCCACGCCGGACGTTGTCGGGTCGTATCCCACCGGACGGGGAACTTTCCGCGGCGAATCGACATCCTTCTCCGACGTTCGCCTTCGCCGGGCGAGTGAGTCCGCGAAGTCGCTCAAGCTAGTCCGCGGAACGATCCCTGTGAAGACGATCCTTATCCGCCGTAACGTCGTCGTGACAAACAAGGTGTTGGAGTCCGCCGGCACGAAGTTCCGCGCCGGGGCCGACGGCCTGGAGATTACTCAGGTGCAAAACCAGGGAGGCGGGTCGCTTTCCGTCGAGATCGCCGTTCCGCAACACGATGGGAATCGCAACACACAATGGTACGAACGATTCCACGTCGAGGATGATGCCGGGAACAAGTTCCAATCGCACGGCAGCGGCAGTCGGTCAGACGGGATGCATTGGTGGATCTCGATCTATTGCGGGCCGCCATTCAACAAGAAGAACGTCGGCCCGCCGACCAAGCTCGTTTTCGAGGATTGGGTCATCCACGATCACGAGATCCCGTTCGAGTTCAAGGACGTGCCACTGCCGTAGCTACGAGTTCCGGCGCGAATCGTACTCCTGCAAATCGCGCAGCGATCCCAATCCAAACACCTGGAGGAACTTCTTGGTGGTCCCGTACAAGACGGGCCGGCCAAGTGTTTCCTGCCGGCCGACGATCTTGATCAGGCCCTTTTCCATGAGGTGTGTGAGTAACTCTGCACACACCACGCCGCGAATTGCTTCGACGTCCGCTCGCGGGATCGGCTGTCGATAGGCGACGACCGCGAGAGTTTCGAGCGCCGCGGGAGTGAGTCGCACTTCGCCGCCGGTCCGCTGCGCCCGCTGCAGCCACGGCCTGTAGGCCGGCCGCGTGAGAAGCTGGTAACCCCCCGCGATCTCTTCCACCTGGAAGGCAGTGGCGTCGGCGTCGTACAGTTCGCGCAGTCGCTGCAACAATCGCCGCGCTTCCGCGGTATCGGTGAGTCCCGCGGTGGTGACGATCTTCCGTGGAGATAAGGGCTCGTCGGCCAGAATCAGGACGGCCTCGAGTCGAGCCAGGCGAACGTCGCGGGCGTGCGGGTCGGTTGCAACCGGTTCTGGCCGTTCGCGCAACAGTCGGTAACCGAGCGGGGGCCGGACGTTCGGCGGGAATCGATCGGTCCGGCGACGAGCGGCAGGTCCACGCATGGGGGAACAGGTTACCCGATTCGTGCGCGGATGAAAGCCCAAGGCGAGTCCGCGCGTTTTGTCCCCTCTCCCCCGGCTTTGCGGGGAAGAGGGGAATGACGTCGCCTCGCACCATTCGCCGTCGCATTGCCGACGCGCCCACCCGCGATAGAAAACTCTTCCTCTGGCCCATACTCGGACTCGTTGTGACGGACCTGTTTTCGTTTCTACCCAAGCCGTTCGATCTGGTCGCCGCGTGCCTGGTGATCGGGGCCATTCTTATCTCGTTCCTTGCCGTTTCCTCGCTGTTTTTCACCTGGCTCGAGCGCAAAGTGTCCGGGCGGATTCAGGACCGGCTCGGGCCGACGCGGGTTGGCAAGTTCGGCCTCCTCCAGTCCGTCGCGGACGCGATCAAACTGGTGACCAAGGAAGACACGACGCCCGACGTCGCCGATCGCTTCCTCTTCAAGCTCGCCCCCTACCTGGCACTCTGCGCGTCCTTCGTCGCGTTCATTTCGCTGCCGTTCGGAAACGGAATCGTCGGCTACAACCTGAACGTGGCCGCGTTCTTCAT
>Ga0066903_100003304_pt1 | contig 13126 bp, 11 predicted proteins | sample PanSoiMetaGPlot1_FD_67491 | JGI IMG/M metagenome (GOLD analysis project Ga0066903, IMG submission 67491) | Tropical forest soil microbial communities from Panama analyzed to predict greenhouse gas emissions - Panama Soil - Plot 1 (version 2) | ecosystem: Environmental > Terrestrial > Soil >... | reverse complement strand
CGTGCTCGATCTGAGGGTCATCCGGCGTGAGCCCGATGCGGTGCGCGCCGGTCTGGCGCGCCGATCGCCGGAGCTGGCATCGAAGATCGACGGGCTGCTGGCGCTCGACGAGCGCTGGCGCAGCGCGACGCAGGAGGCCGAGACGCTGCGCGCCGAGCAGAAGTCGGCGTCGGACGCGATCGCACAGGGCAAGGCGCAGGGCCACGAGGTCGATGACGAGCTGCGGCGGATGAAGACGCTGTCGGCCGAGGTCAAGACAGCGGTCCGCCAGGCCGAGGAGGCCCAGCAGGAATTGCAGGCGGTGCTGGTGACGCTGCCGAACCTGCCCGACCCGACGGCGGCCGAGCCCGAGGACGAGGTCCTTCGCGTGGTCGGCGACGCGACGAAGACCGGGAGCGACCACCTCGAGCTCGCCGGCGAGCGGATCGACATGGAGCGCGGGGCGCGGTTGTCGGGGGCGCGCTTCGCCTATCTGCGCGGCGATCTCGTGCTGCTCGAGTTGGCGCTCGTGCAGTGGGCGCTGCGAAAGCTCGTCGGCCACGGCTTCGAGCCGGTCATCCCGCCGGTGCTCGTGCGCGAGCAGGCCCTGTACGGGACCGGCATGTGGCCCGACACCGAACAGCAGATCTACACGCTGCCCAACGACGAGCTGTTCCTCGTCGGGACGAGCGAGGTCGCGCTCGCGTCGTTGCACGCCGGCGAGATCCTCGACGCCGACGCGCTGCCGCTGCGCTACGCCGGCTTCTCGCCGTGCTTCCGGCGCGAGGCGGGCGCGGCGGGCAAGGACACGCGCGGGATCTTCCGCGTGCACCAGTTCGACAAGGTCGAGATGTTCACGTTCGTGGAGCCCGACCAGTCGTCAGCCGAGCACGAGCGGATCCTCGCGATCGAGGAGGAGATCCTCGGCGACCTCGAGATCCCCTACCGCGTCGTCAACATCGCGGTCTCAGACCTCGGCGCGAGCGCGACCAAGAAGTACGACTGCGAGGCGTGGCTGCCCGGCCAGCAGCGCTACCGGGAGCTGACGTCGTGCTCGAACACGACGGACTTTCAGGCCCGCCGGCTCGACATCCGCCGCCGCGTGGCGGGCGATCGGCCGGAGATCGTCCACACGCTCAACGGGACCGCGGTGGCGGTCGGGCGGACGATCATCGCGCTGCTCGAGAACGGCCAGCGCGAGGACGGATCGGTCGTTCTCCCGGCGGTGCTGCGGGACTACGGCGCGCCGGCGGAACTGGCGCCGGCCGAGTCCTGATCGTCGCCGTTTTTGCGTGCGAGCCGCGCGAGCGCTGCGGCGTGGTCGGCGACGATCTCGAACGTGTCGTCGAGCCGTGTGATGTGGAACAGCCGCAGTACCGTCGGGTTCTCGCACACGACGACGAGCCGGCCCTTGGAGCGGCGCACGCGCCGTAGGCCGTTGAGCAGCACCGACAGGCCCGTCGAGTCGATGAACGTCACGCGCGTGAGGTCGAGAATCACGGCCTTCTTGCCGAGCGCGATCGCGTGGTCGAGCCGCTGGGCGAACTCGGGCGCCGTCGAGACGTGAATCTCCCCGCTGACGCTGATCACCTGGGTCGACGCGTCGATGACCTGCTCGCGCAGCTCGAATGACGGGGGAGAGAACGACATGTCTCGTCGGGGATCTACCCTGCCGCGCGCCTCCGGCGCTGTCAACATGCGCACATGCGCCGCTCTCTGATTCTGACCGTCGTCGTGCTTGCCCTGGTCCCGACCGCGTTCGCCGCGACCCACTCGGTCACGCTCCCGACCGTGTTCAAGTCGCAGCTCGCGACGCTCCACGGCAAGGGCATCGGGCCGATCCTGCTGCCGCAGACGATGCCGATCTCGGGCAAGCACGTGTATCCCTCGGTCACCACCCTCGGGCACGGCTACGAGCTCGACCTCGGTGCGGTCAAGGGCTGCCGCGGCGCCAACGCGTGCTTCGTCGCCGAGTTCTCGGCCTCGCGACGCAAGCCGTTCGGGCCGACGCGGGTGACGCTGGCGCACGGGATCATCGGCCACTTCAAGCCGCTGACCTGCGGCGGCTCGTGCTCGCCGCCGTCGATCGAGTTCGTCCAGAGCGGCTTCACGTATTCGATCCAGGCCAACGTCGGCACGGAGAAGACCGAGGAGTCAATCCTCATCTCGATGGCGAATTCGGCGATCACCCACGGCGCGCGGTAGCCGCGAGGGCCCGGGCACACGGGCAGCGCGGAACTGCATCACTGAGGGAGGGGGAGCCCCCGCGCCCGCGGTGTCCGCCGGGGGCCCGCGCGGCGCGAACGTCCGCTTTGTCCCTATGCGGGGGTCATTTTGGACGTTCGGTGACCGGCAAGACGCTGCGGGCGACGTTGACGGCGAATAGCGCCGCAAACGTCGCACGCAACCTGGCGGCAGTTGCGGCCCGCCGCCGAGTGTGGGCTCTCGTTTGCCGAACTATTCATCAGATGGGAGCCCGCCGAGCGGGCACCGACGCGCGTCCTGGGCCCCGGTAACCGCAATAGTTGCGGTTACGAGGGCCCGCGCCGGGCGCGCAGCGCCACAATCGCTAGCGCTGCCCGTTCTCAGGGATGCAGTCGACCGCCCACACCAGCGCTCGCGCCTTGCCATCATCGCCCGCGGATGTCGTCACACAAGCGCATCGCACTCGTCGCCGGCGCGTGGCTGCTCCTCGCTGCCACGGCGCTCGCGTTGGCCGGGCGCTGGGAGTCCAGCGGCGCGCCCGTGGCGCGGCACGACAGCAAGGTCCTGATCTTCGGCATCCCGCACCTGGGCTTCCGCGACCTCGGCCCGCGGACGACGCCGAACCTGTGGCGGCTGATCACGACCGACGGGGCGATCGCGGCGACGAGCGTGCGCTCGAAGCACACCCGCCCGGGCACGCTCGAGGGCTACGCGGCGCTCGGCGCCGGCTCACGCGTCGCCGCGCCGCCGCGGCCCACCGCACTCGCGGTCGCCGCCGACGCGCCGGCCGGCGAAACGACGGCGGCTGAAGCGCTCGCCGCCCGCACCGGCGTGCCTCCGGACGGCGACATCGTCGTCCCGGCCGGTATCCCGGTCCTGCGCGTGAACATCGGTCGTCACAACGCCAGCGTCGCCGGGGCGCTGGGGACCGCATTGCGCAAGGTCGGGCGGCGGACCGCGGTCGTCAGCAACGCCGACATCGAGGATCCGGCGACCGGCCGCTGGCGCCAGTTCCGTCCCGCCGCCCTCGCGCTGATGGACCACACGCTGGCGGTGAGCACCGGCCAGGTCGACCGGCGGCTGCTGAAGCCGGGCCGGTTCGTCGGCGCCACGCTGCGCGCGCTGCACCACGCCGACGCCGTCGTCGCCGACCCCGGCGACATGGACCGCGCGCAGGCGTTCGCCGACCAGGCGCTCCCGGTCCCGGGCGACGCCGCTCGCCGCACCGCCCTGAGCGCGACCGACGCGCTGCTCGGCCAGACGCTCAGACGACTGCCGAAGGACACGCTGCTGCTCGTCGTCTCGGTCTCGCCGCCACCGCGCTACGGTCTCACCCCGACGATCGCCGCCGGTCCTGGCGTCGTCCGCGGCACGCTGTCATCGCCGTCGACGAAGCGCGACGGCGTCATCGCGATCACCGACCTCGCGCCGACCGTGCTCAGCGCGCTCGGCGTCTCCAAGCCGGCCGGGATGGTCGGCCACCCGCTGACCGTCACGCCGGGGCGGCCGGGCCTGCATCGCTTCGAGCAGATGGACGCCCGCAGCCTGACCACCGCGCACCTCTACGGGCCGGCGATCATCGCCTACCTCGTCGTGCAGGGAGCGCTGTTCGCGGTGGTGATTCTCCTGACGTGGGTCGGCGCGCGGCCGCGCCGCAGCGCGTTGCGCCTCGCCGCGCTGTCGCTCGCCGCATGCCCGCTGGCGACGTACCTCGTCGCGCTCGTGCCCGGAGCGCGCGCGGCGAGCGCGCTGGTCGAGGGCGCGATCATCGCCGCGCTCGCCGTTGCCGTCGGCGCCCTGTGCGCCTGGCTCGGGCGCTCGTGCGAGCACCCGCTCGCGGCACTGGCCTGGCTTCTCGGGTTCACGATCGCCGTGCCGGTGATCGACGTCGTCGTCGGCGGCCCGTTGCACCAGTCGACGCTGCTCGGCTTCTCGCTGCCCGGCGGCGGGCGTTTCTACGGCTGGCCGAACGGGACCTTCGCGGTCGTCGGCGCGGCGGCGCTCATGCTGTGCGCGCTGCTCGTGACGCGCTACGGCCGCCGCGGCGACGTGCTCGCCGCGTGCATCGGCCTGCTCGCATTCGTCGTGCTGGTCGACGGCTCGCCGTCGCTCGGCGCCGATGTCGGCGGGATCCTCGCGCTCGTCCCGATCTACGCGCTGTTCGCTGTCGCGCTCGTCGGCGGCCGCCTGACTGCTCGCGCGTGGCTGCTCGCCGGGCTGGCGACGGTGGCGGTGCTCGGCCTGGCGGTCGCCGTCGATCTGCTCCAGCCGCTCGGCGCGCGGACCGACATCGCCGACTTCACGCGCGGACTGTTCGGCTCCGGCACCCACGGCGCGACAACGACGATCGCCCGCAAGATCAGCGTCAACTTCGCGTTCATCGGTCACACGGTGTGGACGTGGATGGTGCCGATCATCGTGGTGTTCGGGGCCTGGGCGCTGGCGAGCCCGGCGCGCCGCGCGCGGCTCGTGCCGGCCGGCTCGCCGCTGCGGCTCGGCGTGATCGCGGTCGGGGTCCTCGCCGTCCTTGGCTTCCTCGTCAACGACTCGGGCCCGCTGGTGATCGCGCTCGCGCTGAGCTTCGTCGGCCCGCTGTTCGTGATCCTGCTCGCGGAGCCTGGGCCCGAGGGTGCGGGCGCCCACTCGGGCGCAGCACGCACCGGTGCTCGCGGTTCGCGCGCGGCGCCGCTGCCGCGTCGCGCCGATCATCCGCGCCGCTGAGTGCGACGAACGTCCATGCGTTCGCGAGCGAGGCGTACTTTGCCTTGCCATGAGGAGCACCCTGCTCGCGGTAGGCACCGCTGGCCCCACGTCGATCGCCAGGCTCGCACCGGCGACGGCACACCTCGGCCGTGGTCCATACGCGCCCGCGAGCGACGCCTCCTCCGACGCGACGACGGGAACCATCGTCGCGGCGCCCGGCTTCGCGCACCCCGTCACGTCCGCGCCTGCATGGCACGGCACGGCGGGCTGCGCGGAGCGGGGCTCAGCAGCCCTCGATTCGGGGCGCGGAGATCAACCGGGAACGCAGGATGGGGTGACGACAAGCCGTCTGTCCTCACTGGCGCCCCGGTGTCACCGCAGGCGTCCAGGCGCGCGCGTCGCGACCACGCGTGACGCCATGGACGTCGGCGGTGATCCGATCGCCGCGTGAGCGCGCACGACGGGCATGGGACTTTCCAATCCGATCCACCTGATGTTCGTCGCGGCGATTGCGCTGCTCGTGCTCGGCCCGAAGCGGCTACCCGAGGTCGCCCGCTCGATCGGCTCGAGCGTCAAGGCGTTTCGCGGCTCGCTGACCGGTGACGAGGAACCTGCCGGTCCGCCGTCGAATGTTCTTCCGTCGGTTCCTGCGACCAACAACGACCACGAGGCGTAGAGTCCACAGCATGGGACTTGAGAATCCTGTTCACCTCGCAATCATCGCGCTGGTCATCGTGCTGCTGTTCGGCGCCCGCCGGCTCCCTGAGCTCGGCCGCTCGCTCGGCAGCGGCATCCGGGAGTTCAAGGGATCGCTGACCGGTGAGAACGACGACGACGACGAGGCGAAGCCGGCCGTGGTCGAGGCGTCGGTGACGCCGACCGCCGAGGCGCCCAAGGAAGCCGACAAGGCTACGGCGTCGTCGGTCGGGCTCGACGGCTGACGCCGCACCGCGCCTGACGGACCGCCGTCGCCGTCACAGGCGCGCTTCTTCGCGCTTGGGCGCGAACAGCTCGACGGGGTTGCCGGAGGGGTCCTCGACCAGGATCTGGTCGCCGCCGATCCCGACAACGATCTCGTTGCGGAAGCTCGCCCCAGCCTCGCGCAGCCGCGCGACCTCGGCCTCGAGGTCGTCGACCTGGACCATGAACCGATTCCAGCCGCCCGGCGCCGGCGCGGTCCCGTCGGGCATCGACTGGCCGCCTCCGCCCTCGGGATTGGGGGCGCTGAGCGCGAGTCGCAGGTCGCCGTGGCTGAGCATCGCGAACGCCGGCGCCGGGTGCATCACGACCTCGAAGCCGAGCAGGTCGCGGTAGAAGCCGATCGCCTCGTCGACGTCGTTGACGATGTAGCGGACGCTGACGCTCGCCATCGCCTTAGAGGCTACCCCCGGACAGCACCTTCTCAACGCCGTCCGGCTCGGCGAGGGCCGCGCGGCCGAAGCGGGTTGCGGTGTAGTCCAGACTCGCGACGTCGCCGCCGCTGAAGACCTCCCGCACGAGGCAGGCGTGCTCGAGCACCTGCAGGCCCTCGGCGACGACGACCGCCATCATCACCAGGGCGTCGTCGTCGATCCCGAAGAAGCCCTCGGCCGGGTTGAAGGCGCCGGCGATCGTTCCGAGTCCCTCCGGCTGCTGCTCGGCCGGACCGCCGGGGCCGAAGCCCTTCGTCATCACCTCGACGGCGAGCTGCTGCAGGCCGAGCGCGCTGATCCGCTCGAGTTCTGCGTGCAGCTTCGCGTTCTCGGCGTCTTTCTTCTCGTGTCCGAACGGTGCCATGCGGGCGACACTAGTCGCCGAGCAGCGTGATCGTCTTCGTGTGGGTGGCCACGGTGCCGCCGGTCGGGGTGAACGCGATCGTCACGCGGACCTTGAGGCGATGCAGATGAAGCAGCGTGCGCTTGGCCTTGGCCGAGGGCTTGAGCGTTGCGAGCACTGAGCCGGCGTGGCGGGCGACGACGCGCGCATGACCGCTGCCTGCGGTCAGCGTGAACGTGCCCGGTCCGGGGGCCGCGAGTGTGAACACGGCGGTCCCGCGGTGGGTGATCCGCACGCGGCGGATCGAAAAGTGGTTGTTGGGCGGGGTGGTGTGAGTGTGGGTCGACATTGTGGTGGTGGTCGTGGTGGTCGCAGTCGATCCCGTGGTGATGGTGCTGGTGGTGGAGGTCGTGGTTGTCGTGGGCGGCGGCGTCGGCGCGGCGATCGCCGTCGGGTCGGTGGCCTGGTCGTTGGTCAGGTCGAGCTCGCCGCCGCCGCTGACCGTCGCGGCGTTGGTCACGAGCGCGTGCGCGTCGGGCGCGACGTCGACGGTGACCGTGACGGGCGGGTACGAGGCCCCGGCACCGAGCGCGTCACTGCGCGTGCAGCTCAGGGCGGCGAGCGTGCAGGTCCAGCCGTCGCCCGCGATCGCGGTCGCGGTCAGCCCGGTCGGCAACGTGTCGGCGACGCTCACGGCCGCACTCGTCGGCGCGTTGCCGCTGTTGGTCGCGGTGAGCGTGTATTTGCGACCGAGGTCACCCTTCGTATACGTCTGAGCGTGCGACAACGTCACGGTCATGTCGGGCGCGAGCGCCGTCACCGTCGACTGCGCGACCGTGACCGGCCACGGGCGCCCGTCGCGGCTGCTGAAGCCGGCGACGCTGACGTGGTTGGTGAACGTGCCGCCGAGGGCGAACTGGTGCTGGCAGGTGAACGTCCACGTCTCGCCGGGGTCGATCTCGGCGGGGTTGGTCAGGTGGGTGTCGCCCGAGACGTAGCTGAGCGGGCCGCACAGGTCGTCGCTCAGGGACGAGCCGTCGGGGTTCAGCTGCGGCGCGGGCGAGTCGATGATCGGCGTCGTCGTCGGCGAGACGGAGTCGACGGCGCTGTCGTTCTTGAGCGTGTAGGTGTACGTGACGCCGAGCGGTGCGGGGCCCGAGGTCGTGCTCGGGGTGACGGTCAGCGTCGCGTGCGGCTTGCTGACGACGACGTTGCTCGACAGCGAGCCGGAGGTGGGCGCGTCGCCGCCCGGGAAGTGGCCGGTGCCGGAGTAGCCGATCGTGATCGGGGCGCGGAACACCGCCGGGTCGAACGCGACGGTGTACGGCACCGTGACCGGGAGCAGGATCTTGGCCATCCCGCCCGGAAAGCTCTGGTGCGTGGCGATCGTCGTGGTCTGTCCCGGCGTGCCGTCGGCCTTCGGGACCTGCACGGTGATCGACGCGTCGTCGACCGTGCACGCGCCGGGAAGATTGTTGGAGACGTTGACGGCGATCTGCATCTGGTCGCCGACCCGGTGGACGTGGAAGACGTCGTTCTGGTTCGGGTCGTTTGCGAAGTCCAGGTGCAGCGCCTCGGACGTGCAGCCGTCGGGGGTGCCGGCGGCGCTGGCGGCGGTCGCGCCGAGGCCGAGAGCGAGGACGGGGAGGACGGTGGCAAGCAGGGCACGCAAGCGCATGCCCGCAGCCTGCTCTCGGTCGCACGGCGCGTCGTCCGCGGCCGTGACACTGCGACTGTCAAGAGCGCGACAGTCAGCCCGCGAGCTGCTCGGAGGCCTCCCACAGCCGCCGCGCGGCGTCCGCGTCCTTGGCGGCGTCGCTGCGCCCGACGAGCTTCGGCGCGCCGCGCTGCTCCATGAATCCTCCCGGGCCGGCGTAGCTGTCTCCCGGGATGTCGGCGACCGCTGCGTACAGCGTTGGCAGCGCGCCGCCGTCCTCGTCCTGGGCGATCACGCGGTTGCCGATCCGCATCAGGAACTCCTGGACGCCGCTCCCGCTGTGGAACTGGAGGTTCGTCGCGGCGTAGCCGGGGTGAGCCGCGGTCGCCAGCACCGTTGATCCCGATGCGCTCAGGCGGCGGTGGAGCTCCGAGGTGAACAGCAGGTTGGCGAGCTTGGACTGCCCGTAGGCGCGCCACGCGTTGTAGCGCTTGCGCTCCCAGTTGAGATCGTCGAAGTCGATCGCGCCGAAGCGGTGCGCGCCCGAGGCGACGGACACGACGCGGCCGGTCACGCGGTCGAGCAGCAGGTTGGTGAGCGCGAAGTGGCCGAGGTGGTTGGTCCCGAACTGCAGCTCGAACCCGTCCTCGGTCCGCGTCAGCGGCGGGATCATGACGCCAGCGTTGTTGATCAGCAGGTCGATCTCGCCGTCCCAGCCGCTGGCGAACTCGCGCACGGAACGCAGGCTCGCGAGGTCGAGCTCGCGGACCTCCGTCGTGCCCGGCATCGCCGCCGCTGCCTCCTCGCCCTTGGCGGTATTGCGGACCGCGAGCACGACGCGCGCCCCCTTGGCGCCCAGCGCCGTCGCGGCCGCGCGCCCGATGCCGCTGTTGGCGCCCGTGATGACGACGGTGCGCCCGCTCTGGTCGGGGATGTCGGCGGTGCTCCAGGAGGCCATGACCGCACGCGATGCTAGCTCGATTGCAAAGCGTCGCGTGGGCAAGCACTATGGCGTGATGCACCGACGCGCGACCGCGGTTGCCGTCCTTGGTCTCGCGCTCCCGGCGGGTGCCGGCACCGCACTGGCGCTGAGCGGCGCCGGTGCGCTCGATCCGCTGTTCGGAAGCGGCGGAACGACGGTTCTCAACAAGACCACGTCGACGTTCCCGACGCCGGCCGCAACCGCCCCGGGCGGCAAGTTCGTCCTCGTGACGAGCGCCAACAACCAGATCACGGTCACTCGGCTGCTGGCCAACGGCGCGCCGGACACGGGCTTCGACTCCGACGGCGAGGCGGTAATCGTGGGACCCCCGGGTGCGACGACGATCCACGCCGCCGGCGTCGCCGTGCAGAGCGACGGGAAGATCGTCGTCGTGGGGACGATTGAGCGTCCAGGCAACGAGAACGCGGCCGTGTGGCGACTCAAGGCCAACGGCGACACGGGCAACCAGCCCAACGGCGCGCTTGACCCGGGCTTCGACGCCGACGGCCTGGCGGAGCAGGATGCCGCTTCGAACGAGCTTGGCACCGCGGTTGCGCTGCAGCAGGACGGCAAGATTGTCGTCGGCGGAGTTCAGCTCACCGGCGCCGCCCAGCCGGCCCTGGTGTGGCGGCTGAAACCAAACGGCGGCACCGCCAACACGGTCAACGACGCCCTGGACTCGACATTCGACACCGATGGGGTGGCCTCGATCTTCGACGGCCAGGCCGACACCGTGAACGCGATCGCGCTTGCGCCCGACGGGAAGATCCTGATCGCCGGAGAGACGAAGCCGGCGGCGACCCCATCCGACGCTGTCGTCTGGCGGCTGAAGGCCAACGGCGGTGACGGCGCGATTAACCACGCGCTCGACACCACGTTCGACACGGACGGTGAGGCCACGTTCGACACCGGCAGTGCGGATCGCGCGACCGGCATCGCGGTTCAGCCAGATGCGAAGATCCTGCTGAGCGGCCAGAAGGCCGCGGGTCCGACCGGCAGTGCGGTCGTCTGGCGGGTGCAGCCCAACGGTGGCACGGGCGCCGTGAACGGCGCGCTCGACCCGGCGTTCGGCACGAGCGGCACCGCGACGATGAACGCCGGCGGGTTCGACGACGGCAACGGGATCGCGCTCCAGCCCGACGGAAAGATCCTCGTCGCAGGCTCCGACAGCACGGTCACGACCTTGAAGGGCGAGGTGTGGCGCCTGACCACGGGCGGCCTGCCCGACCCAACGTTCGGTACCGGCGGTGTCGTAACCGTCAACCCACCGAGCGGCGCATCAGCCGAGGCGCTCGCCGTCGAGCCCGACCGTCGGATCCTCGGCTCCGGGTCGACCGGCAGCGAGAATCTGCTCGCGTTCCGCTTGCTCGGCGACCCGTTCCTGCTCAGCATCGCCAACACCGGGACCGGCGCCGGCGGTGTGCAATCCGCGCCGGCCGGACTCGACTGCGGCGGAACGTGCTTGGCCCCGTTTGACGACGGCTCGGCGGTCACGCTGACCGCGACGCCCGCCCCCGGGTCCGCGTTCAGCGGGTGGTCGGGCGCGGGCTGCGCTGCCGGGTCGCCGACGTGCACGGTGACGATGACGGCCGACCAGACCGCAACCGCGGCGTTCACCGCGGTGCCGGCCACGACGACGACCACGACTGGGTCGACGCCGCCCCCCAAGAAGCACTTCGTGCTCAAGTCCTCGCGGCTGAAGATGAAGGCGTTCAAGCGCTCGGCGCGTTCTGCGACTCTCACCATCGGCGGCCTGCCGCCCAAGACGAAGGTCCGCGCGAAGTTGGTCCTGGGCCGCTTCACGCTCAGTCACACCAGCGTGACGGCCGACCGTCTCGGCCGCGTCAAGGTGAAGTTCACGTGGCAGCGGGCCGGCAGCACCCATCTGCGCTCGCGGCGGGTCAAGTCCGTGACCCTGACCGTCACCGTGACGCCGCCCGGCGACACGTCTTCGACCGCCTCGCTTCACATCAAGCCCAAGCACGGCTAGCGCATAGAGTCCTCAGGTCGTCACGTCTTCGGAGGGGTCTGATGCCCGATCGGATCGATGTCCCGTTCTGCCACGCCAACGGCCGCGACCTGTGCCTCGACATCTATGAGGCCGCGCCGGGGTACGACCGGCGCACGGCGGTCATCTACGTCCATGGCGGCGGCTGGAAGCGCGGCGACCGCACGATGGCGGCCGGGCACGCCCGACTGCTCGCGGCCGAGGGCTTCACCACGGTGGCCTGCGAGTACCGGCTGCTCGGCGAGTCGCCGTGGCCAGCGATGCTCGACGACGTGCGCGCGGCGATCGCGTGGGTCCGCGGACATGCGGACGAGCTGGGGATTGAGCCCGAGCGGATCGCGCTTCAGGGCCACAGCGCGGGCGGCCACCTGAGCCTGCTGGCGGCGGGGACCGCCGACGCCGACGGCGCCGTCGCGGCCGTCGCCGCGTTCTATGCGCCGGTGACGTTTCATGTCGGTCCCGGCCGCGGCCACGGCACGACACCGGCCGACTCGCTGCTCGGCGACGACGCGACGGAGCAGCAGGCGCGCGAGGCGAGCCCGCTGAGCCACGTCTCGTCCGACTTCCCGCCGACGTTCTTCCTGCACGGCGGCGCCGACCGGATCGTCGTGCCGTCCGCGTCGGTCGTGATGTACGAGGCGCTGCGCAAGGCGGGTGTGCCGACCGACATGCACCTCTACGCCGGGCAGGCGCACGGCTTTGACCGCGTCAATGTGATGCGCGAGCTCGTCAACCAGGAGGTAGTGCTGTTCCTGCGGCGGACGGTCAGCGAGCGCGACGAGATCGAGCGCCAGGTCCTGGCCGAGAACCCGTTCGCCACGGTCGGCGCGGGCGCGTAGCCGATGAAGGTCTGTCTGCTGGGGCCGGCGACGTACGGCGGTCGGTTCGAGTTCGGGCGTTGGCCGGTCGCCAGCGAGCAGTGCGATCCGGGGATCGCCGCGCGCAGCTACGCGGCGCAGCTCGAGCTGTTCGAGCACGCCGAGGAGCTCGGCTTCGACTGGGTCAGCGTCTCCGAGCACCACTACTCGCCGGGGCTCATGGCGCCCAACCCGTTCGTGCTCGCCGCGGCGGCGAGCCAGCGTACGGAGCGCGTCAAGATCGCAGTCCTCGGGCCGCTGATGCCGCTGACCAACCCGGTGCGCGTCGCCGAAGAGGTCGCGATGCTCGACTCGCTCAGCGGCGGGCGCGCGGTCGTCCTGTTCCTGCGCGGGATCCCCAACGAGTTGCTGACCTATTCGGCCGACGGCGAGCCGCCGGGCGACTCGCGCGGCCTGACGCAGGAGGCGACGCAGCTGGCGCTCCGGGCGTTGCGTGAGCACGAGCCGTTCTCGTGGGACGGCGAGCACTTCACGTTTAAGACGGTCAGCGTCTGGCCGCGGGCGCTCCAGGATCCACACCCGCCGGTCTTCTACTCCGGCAACAGCCTCGAGTCGGCCGAGTTCGCGGCCGCCCACCGGCTCAACCTGGCGATCGGCTTCGCGCCGCCCGAGGTCGTGGCGACGAACGTCGAGCACTACCGCACGCACGCCCGCGACGCGGGCTGGGAACCGACCAACGACAACGTGCTGTACCGGGCGCGGGCGCTCGTCGCGCCGACCGACGAGCGGGCCGACGAGATCGTCGAGCGGGCGCGCGCGGCGGTCGCCAAGCGCCTCGGTCTTGCGCCGGGAGCCCCGCCGCCGGGCGGGGGCGGCGGCGCGCCGGGTGTCGCCGGCTTCCAGTTCCACGGCACACCGCAGACGATCCTCGAGCAGGTCAGCGCCTACCGCGACGCCGGCGTCGGGATCATCGACGTCGCGTTTGCCCCCGACGCCTACGGGCGCGGTCGCGACGCGAC
>Ga0066903_100003303_pt1 | contig 13128 bp, 10 predicted proteins | sample PanSoiMetaGPlot1_FD_67491 | JGI IMG/M metagenome (GOLD analysis project Ga0066903, IMG submission 67491) | Tropical forest soil microbial communities from Panama analyzed to predict greenhouse gas emissions - Panama Soil - Plot 1 (version 2) | ecosystem: Environmental > Terrestrial > Soil >... | reverse complement strand
CCTCCTTGCTCATGGCCCTGTGAAGCTCCGCCTCGACATCCAGAATTCTTTCCCTGGTCCGGTCAAGGAACGCAACGTCGTCGCGGAGATCAAAGGCTCCGGCGGGGCCGAGATCGTTCTCCTCACCGCCCACTTCGACGATTGGGACCCCGCCCAAGGAGCCAACGACAACGGTGCAGGTGTTGCCGTCGTTCTTGAAGCTGCGCGCATCTTCAAGCTCCTTAGCATCCGTCCCAAGAACACCATCCGCTTTGTTTTTTTCTCAGGTGAAGAAGAGCTATCGAACGGCTCACGCGCCTATGTCGCGCTGCACAAGGACGAACTCGACCGCACTCGCGCCGTCTTCAACCTTGATGAGGGAGCCCATCCGCCTCTGGGCTTCAACATTCACGGCCGCTTGGACACCGAGACCAACTCTGAGAAGCTGCTTGCCCCGCTCGCGCCCCTCGGCGCAGCCCGCGTTTTCCTCGACGCCGACTTCGACTCCGACCAGGAAACCTTCATCGTCGAAGGCATACCCATTTACTCCCTGCACGTCGGTCCCAGCGACTACGACTTCCGTCACCACACCATTATCGACACCTTCGAGCGTGTCGATCCGCGCATGTTACAACTGCAAACAGCGGTTATGGCGGTGGCCGCATATTCCTTCGCCAACGCCGCCGAGCGTCCCGGCCCCCGCCTCAACCCCGCTCAAGTGCAGGAACTCCTCAAGCGCACCGGCCTCGAACCCCTCTACAAATTGGAGTACTCGATTCCCGATTCCCAGTAGCCTGTCCTTACGCGAAAATAAGGTCTACGCTAATCCCGCTTTTGTGAGCGGCAATTCGCGGATGCGCTTCCCCGTAGCGGCAAAGATGGCGTTACACAGCGCAGGAGCGAACGGTGGCACGCCTGGCTCGCCGATTCCCGCCGGCGGAGCATCGCTGTCCACGATGTGGATCTTCGTCTGTCTCGGAGCGTCTTTTATTCGCGCGACCGGGTAGTCGCTGAAGTTGGATTGGTCGATCACGCCGTTCGTCGCCGTAATCTCGCCAAAGAGGGCCAAGCTTGTGCCAAAGACGGCAGCGCCCTCGAATTGGTTCCGTGCCATCTCCGGGTTCACCACCGTCCCCGCATCCAGCGCCGTGTCCACGCGCAAGATCTCCGCGCGCCCAGCATCGTTAATCTTCGCCTGCACCACTGTCGCCACATACGTCAAGAAGCTGCGGTGTACCGCGATGCCCATGCCGAGGCCGTTCCCGTTTTTCTGCTTTCCCCACCCGGCTTTTTCCGCAGCCAGGGTCAGTACGCGCCGGAACCGCGCCGTATCCATGGAATACTTCTCCCAATCAGCCCCGTAATTGGAATAGTCCTTCGGCAGCTCCTCTTTCGGAATGACGCGGTCAGGTCCCAGCAGCGCCAGCAGATACTCGAGCGGATCTTTGCCTGCCTCATGCGCCAGCTCGTCCGCGAACGAATGAATCGCGAACCCATGGAAGATGTTGCAAACCGATCGCAACCATCCGATCCGCACATGCGTCTTTGCAGCGCCGTTTTCCGCGCGGTGATTCGCAATCGCAAACGGCAGGTCGCTCCACCCAAGCCCGATCTCATCTGCGTCCGCGTTCCCCGCATCGGCAACGAATGTGGACGCTATCGGCGGAAACGTGCTGCGTTGCAGCCAGGCCGTTGGCTTCCCGTCTGCGCCAACTGCGGCCTTCAGATACATCGCCGCCACCGAGTGAAACGCGTCGAACTTGATATCGTCCTCGCGGCTCCACACCACTTTCACCGGCTTGCCAGTCTTCTTCGAGAGCACCGCCGCTTCCACCGCAAAATCCGGGAACGACTTCCGGCCAAACGCTCCGCCCAAGAGCGTCACGTTTACCTTAACGTCTTCCTTCTTGAGCCCGGTGGCCGCAGCCACCGCTTCTCGCATTCCCTGTGGACTTTGCGTTGCAGCCCACACTTCAGCCTTGCCCTCATGCACGTGCGCCAGAGCCGCCGGCGGTTCCATCGACGCATGTGCCAGCAGCGGCGCGTAATATTCCGCCTCGATGATCTTCCCGCCCTTGGCGAACTCTGCATCTACGTTGCCCAGATCGCGCACCACTTTCCCGGGCTTGCGCGAAGTTTCCTGCAACTCTTTCTTGTACGCGTCCGACGAATAGACCTTGTGCGGGCTGTCGTTCCATTCGATCTTCAGTTTCTTCTTTCCTTCGATCGCCGCCCAGGTGTTGTCCGCAATCACCGCAACTCCGCCCAAGGGCTGAAACAACACCGGCGGTTTGAATCCGTCAATCACCTCCGTCTGCTTTACACCTTTGACCGCCAATGCCGCCTTGTTGTCGACCGACTTCACCGAGCTCCCCAAGACCGGCGGATGCGCGATATTCGCGTACAGCATACCCTCGATGCGCGTGTCGATCCCGTAGCCTGCTTTTCCGCTCACCATGTGCGCCAGGTCGTAGCTCGATATGCCTTTTCCCATGTACATCCACTCACTGCGTGGCTTCAGCTTCAGCTCTTCCTTCTTCGGCACTTCGAGTTTGGCGGCCGCTTCCACCAGCTCGCCATAAAAGAGCTTTCGCCCTGAACCCGGTGCGCCGGACTCGCTGTCGTAAACGTAGTGACTCCGCGCCACGCATTGCGATTCTGGAACTCCCCACTTCTGTGCGGCGGCGCGCACTAGCATTGTGCGCGCGGTCGCTCCCGCTTCCCGCAAAGCATCGAAGAAGCTGCGCACCGAATGCGACCCGTCCGTGTCCTGATCCCCGTATTTTTCGTCCCCAGTCGCCTGCACGATCTGCACCAGCTTCCACACCGCCTCCAGTTCGTCGGCCACGATCAGCGGCAACGCCGTTCGCGCTCCGTTGCCCATCTCCGACCGATGCGCAACGATGAATACCGTTCCGTTCGTGTCGATCCCGAGATACACACTCGGATGCAGTGGTGCGGTATCCATGGGCGAGGCCGCTTCTCCGGCTGCCGCTGCCAGCGCCTCAATCGGCACCAACCGCACGCTTAGCACAAACGCTCCGGCGCTCATCATGCCCGTTAGAAACCCTCGCCGGCTCACATTCTCAATTCGATTCATCGCTTCTCTCCCGAACGCAGTACTCGAAAATCGCCACAATTTCGCACTGCGCGCTCCATCCTACCCGCAAACAGAGACATTTCCTACCCGGAGGCGTTCGAGGCTCAACTCTTAGTCGCGCCTGCTCCTCCATTCGCGCCCAGCACCCGCTCGTTGCGAATTGTCCGTCGCGGGTGCACTCTCAAAGTGGAGAGTCCGGAGAAAATGTCGCCTGAAATCATGCGCCACGCGATTGCGCTGGCCGTCGCCAGCGTGCGGTCGGGTGGGGGTCCATTCGCCGCCGTTGTCGTGAAAGACGGTAAAGTCGTCGCCGAAGGCGCAAACCGCGTCACTTTGACTAATGACCCCACGGCCCACGCCGAAATCGTGGTCATCCGCGAAGCTTGCCACGAGCTTGGCGCCTTCCAACTCACCGGTTGCGACCTGTACACGACGTGTGAGCCGTGTCCTATGTGCCTTGGGGCCATCTACTGGGCGCGCTTTGCCCGTGTCTGCTACGCGAGCAACGCTGCTGATGCTGCACAGGCAGGATTCGACGACGCCTCCATCTACGAAGAACTGAAAAAGCAGGTGTCACAGCGCTTGATTCCTATGAGCCAGCTCTTGCGCGATGAAGCTCTCGCTGTCTTCGCCGCTTGGCGCGACCTGCCTAACAAAGTGCGGTACTAATTGCTCGGCTGCCACGCCTCGGGCCAGGCCCCGAGCGCGCGGCGCAAATCCACGAGCTGCCCCAAGTGGTAGGAATTGTGATCCGCGAGCAGCAGCGCTTCGCGCAGAATCGTCTGGCCGTCGCCGCGGGGTATGCTCCGGTATAAATCGGTTCGTGGGTTTTTCACCAGTTTCACCATCGCCGCCAGCTCACGCAGGAATTCCTTCACGCTTTTATCCCATGCCGCGTCATCCGGCGGCACTGGCGTCTTGGGCCAGTATCCGCCGGGAAAATCCGGAGACATGTGCTTCGCGTTCCGGCTGAACTCCAGAATGTCCCACTGCGCAATCCGCGAATGCTCCAGCAGTTGCCACGCCGTGTGCGGCAGCCCCTTCACGAACTTGCCGCGCAAATTCACCGGAAAATTCTCCAGCGCATCCTCGAAGTGCACATGCGCTCCGCCTCCCTTCAGCAGATACACCAGCTGCTCGCGGAGAATCGCATTTTGATTCTTGCCGAGTGGGCCCATCCGTTTTTTCGCCAAGGAGCTTTCCTATTTTTCGCTGACCAGCACCTGTTGCGGCATGTCCGGCACCTGATACAGCGTGGTTTTCGCAAATCCAGCGTTCTGGAACATCTTCTCATACTGGGAAAGCGTGTAGGCGTCGCCTGCATCCGTGTTCGCCAGCATAATCACGCTGAAAGCTGCCGCCAGTGGAGGAGAAATGCGGTCCTCGTTGGGTACGAATTCCAGGGTGAATACCTTGCCGCCCGGCTGCAGAGCAGCATAGGCCCGCCGCATCAGCTTTTCGCAACCTGCCTCATCGAAGTGGTGAAAAAGATTTGTGATGAGAATGCAGTCGTAGCCTGTTCCAAGGTCGACCTCAAACGCGCTACCCGGAAGCAACGTCAGTCGATCGCCAACTCCCGCCGCCGCGGCGTTTTCAACGGCTGCCTTGAGAACATTGGGCCAGTCCAGCGCCACGATCTGCGCCTTCGGATTCTTCTTCGCGATGGCGATTCCGAACATGCCGTGGCTCGCCGCAACGTCAAGCACCTTCATGGCCTTGCCCTGGCCCGCCCCAGACAGATCGGCGATAAAGTTGGCGGAGATTCCGGTCAGCGGTGCCATAGAGCGCGCGAAATTGACCCAGAATTCGTCATCCGGCGTCATATTCGCTCCATCCGCATTGATCGTGCCACCCTTACATACCGCCTCAGTCAGTCCGCGGAAATTCGCAGCGCTGCGCTCGTTCATCAAGAAACCAGCCGCGCTTCCCATATATGCGGGCGAACGCTTGTTCAAGAACAGCTCTGACTCCTGCGTCAACCCATACTGTCCTTTTTCCTTGGTAAGAAACCCGAGAATCGTCAGGTAATCGCACAGAATGCGTAGCCCGCGCTCGGAAGCGCCGGTCTTTTGCGCGATAGTTATCGGAGTCGTCGCTCCTTCGCCTATCGCAGAAAAAACATCCACCTCGATTCCTGCGCGCAACGCCGCGCTCATCTGATAAGCCGTGAGTGCATTGAAGATTCGCTCTGGTGTGGGCCGATTCATCGTTGGTGTCGCCATGGGTCACGCTCCTCGACAAATCGCCTCGGCTCCACTGGGCGCAAACTGTGGGCCGGCGGCGGATTGCTTGCTCGACTGCTGCTATGCTGGCATACTTTCGCCCTTCCCGCACCTTCCGTCGGCTCCTTCTCGAGGATGACGAAGATGAAGCGCGAATATCACCGCTGGCACTCCCCACGGCTGGGCATCGAGCTTGGCGTCGTCGTTTACGGCCATTGGGGCCCTCCCCTTGTCGGCTTCCCAACCAGCGCTGGCGACGAGTGGGAACTCGAAGGTCAAGGAATGGTTCCGGCCCTCGGCGACTTCATCGACGCTGGGAAACTAAAATTCTTCACCGTCAACACCATCAACGGCCTCAGCTTTTACAACAAAGATGCGCACCCCAAGCACCGCAGCTGGGTGCAATCCGTTTTCGATTCCTACTTCCGCGACGAAGTGATTCCTTTCATTTGGGACAACTGCAAATCCAACATTGCTATCTCCACCATGGGCGCTTCCTTCGGCGCCTATCACGCCGCCAATATGCTTTTCAAACATCCCGACGTTATCAAGCGCTGCTTCGCCATGTCTGGCGTCTACGACTTGAAGAATTTCATGGACGGAATCTTCGACGACAACTTCTACTTCAACAACCCGACGGATTACATCGCTAACCTGAGCGATCCCTGGGTCTATCAGCAGCTCGCTTCTTGCGACATCCATCTTTCCACTGGCCAGGGCCCATGGGAAAACAGCGGCCCCACTTACCGCTTCTCCGAGCTTCTCTCCCACAAGGGCATTCGCCATTCGCTCGACGATTGGGGCCCCATGGGGGGCCACGACTGGCCCTATTGGAAGCACCAGATGCGCGAGTACATCGGCCGCCTATTTTAGTCGCACGCTACTGAGCAACCTCAAGGCGGACCGGACCGCGTCACTGCTTCTATCTCGATTTCGCCTCAATCGGTAGCGCGGTCGTCGACTTCACAACATCCAGGGCCACCGCCGAGCGCACGCTGACTACACCAGGAGCTTGTATTAGCTTGCCGTTCAAAAAGGCTCCGTAGGCTTCCAAGTCCGGCGCCACCACCTTAAGCAAATAATCGTAATCCCCCGTGACTGCGTGGCATTCCAGCACTTCCGGAAGGCTATGCATGACTTTGTGCAGCTCCTCAAGTCGCCGATATTGCGCTTTGTCAAAGGTCACGTTGACAAACGCCAGCACGCCAAGCCCAAGATGCTCTCGGTTTAGCTGCGCTGAGTACCCGCTGATTACCCCTTTGCGTTGCAGCTCCCGAATTCTTCGCGAGCATTGCGCCGCCGACAGATGAACTCGCTCTGAAATCTCCACGTTGGAGAGCTCGCCATGCTTTTGCAAGCAGTTCAGAATGCGAATGTCGATTTCATCCAACTCTCGCGTTTCGGTTCTTCGGCAAGGTTTCATGGGTGCTCCCTGAGAATGAGATGCACGATTCTTGCAAAGAAACGAAGAATCCGAGCGGTTTGTTGCACGAAAAAGCAGCTCGACGGGTCACAAAACGCAACAGTTGCGGAATGGCGCTGCTAGTATAGGGACCGATTGAGCTGTCCCGCCGAGTTGCATACCCTGCCTTGGAGGAGCTTGGTGACCAAATCCTTATCATCTAAGCGCGGAACGAAGATGCGATCTCGCAACCTGCTTTGGCTCTTTGTTATCACGGCCGCGCCCGTCTCGGCCCAGACGCCCCCTTCAGCTCCACCCGATTTCGCTGATCAAGGGGCTGCGGTCGTCAAGAAACTTGCTACAGGCCAGTTCGCAAGTGTCGTCACGAGTTTCGACCCCTTTATGTCAAAAGCACTGCCCCAAGAAAAGTTGGCTTCGCTCTGGAAAGATGCCTTCGGGCGGGCTGGACAGCTCATTGAGGTCAAGAACACTGTCGTTCACAGCGAAGTCGGTGGATTTCATTCGGTCGCCATGACCGTCGCCTTTCAACACGCTGCGCAAGACGACGCGCTAGTCGTCTTCGATAAGGATGGCCGCATTGCCGGCCTTTACTTCGGCCCCCAGCCGACCGAGACTTTGAAGGATTGGCGTGCCCCTAGTTATGCTGTGCCGGCGCACTTTCACGAAATCGCTGTAACCGTTGAAGACGGTCCTTGGCACCTACCAGCGACGCTAAGCCTGCCCAACGGCAAAGGTCCGTTTCCCGCCGTGCTCTTGGTTCCTGGCTCGCCGCCCGTCGATGAAGACGCCACCGTCGGGCCCAACAAAATCTTCAAAGACCTGGCCTGGGGCTTGGCCAGCCGCGGAATCGCTGTCTTGCGCTACACCAAGCGTTGCCACCAGTACGGTGACGGTTTCGGCGGCGCAAATGGTTCTTCGTTTTCTCTGAAGGATGAGTCGCTTGACGACGCGCGCAAAGCGGCCGCGCTTCTCGCCGCTCGCAGCGAAATCGACCACCACCAGACTTACTTGCTCGGCCACAGCTTGGGCGGCATCACCGTGCCTCAATTGGCCGCCGACGATCAGAGCATTGCTGGCATCATTGTAATGGGCACTCCTTCCGCGGATCTCCTGAACGTTCTAATCCGCCGATTCGAAGACGCCGCCAGTGATACTGGCCCGATGGGTCAGGCTGCCGCCAACCTGATTCCAATCTTCAAGAAAATGCAAAGCGGAGAGTCTACTCCAGGTGACATCGTTGAATTCTTCGGACAGCGCTCCGTGGCCGGCTATTGGCTTAACATTAGAAAGTACGAGCCCACACCAGTGGTGGCAAAACTCAAAGCACGCGTGATGGTCCTGGTCGGGGGCCACGACGCCGAAGTTCCGCCCGATGATCTCCAGAGTTGGAAAACTGCGCTGGAGGGACGCGCAAACGCCACCGTGAAGTTTTATCCGGAGCTATTCCACCTCTTCATGCCCAGCACGGCGGCGCAAAAAGGGAAGGATTCACAAGAAGATTGGGGTCGCGCCAGCCACGTTACTCAAGAAGTCATCGGTGACGTGGCTTCGTGGCTTCTTTCAAAGAAATAGAGCTGACGGCTTTTTCTAGCTCGTCTCCAAGAGCTTCTCGTGCAGATAGCCCTGAATGATTAGAAAAATTGCCAAATACGTGCTCGGCTCGCTCGTGCTCGTGCTAATGGCGGCTCTCTCGTCAGCGCTGCTCTACCGGAAGTATCTCCAGTACACAGTATCAGAAGCTCGCGCGATTCATTCCCCCAACGGTATCGTCGACTTGCAGCGCGTGCACATCGGCGGGATCGACCAATGGCTCGAAATACGCGGCCAGGACGTCAACAATCCCATTCTTCTCTTCATTCACGGCGGGCCTGGCATCGCCTTCATTGCCTTGAGCGGTGCGTTTCAAACTCCTTGGGAGAAATACTTTACGGTCGTGCAATGGGATCAGCGTGGAGCTGGCAAGACCTATGCCTCCACTAACCTCGACGTGCTTCGCAAAACCATGACCGTCGCCCAAATGGAGCAAGACGCCCTCGAGGTCGTCAACTATCTTAGGAATCGCTTCCACCGCGACAAGGTCTTCATCGTGGGTCATTCCTGGGGCAGTGTCTTAGGCCTTTGGCTCGCTCTCGAACATCCTGAAATGGTTTATGCCTACGTCGGAACCGGACAGGTTGTGAGCATGCGCAAAAACGACGAGGTCGCCTATCAGGAATCCCTGCAACAAGCTCGCCTAATCCACAATGACCAAGCAATCAGAGACCTGGAGGGCATCGCACCTTATCCGCCTCCCAACATCGACATGCGAAAAGAGAACGTCGCGAGGACTTGGCAAGGACGCCTTCTGGGGCCTCCGCCGCAGACTCCGAACTTCACCGAAATTAAAAGGATTCTTTCGGATGTGGTATCCGCACCGCAATACTCTTTACTTGACGACTTCGGTTTCATCCGCGGAATGTCCTTTTCGATTCAGGTCATGGTTCCGCAAATGGCCGACATCGATCTCGGCCAGCTTGGGCTTGACTTGCGCACACCGGTCTTCTTCTTTGAGGGCAGGCATGACGCCTTCTGTCCTTCTTCTTTGATTTGGGAATACAGCCGGGCGATCAAAGCTCCGCAAAAGGGATTTGTTTGGTTTGAAAGCTCAGGCCATTTTCCGTTTTACGAAGAACCACAGAAGTTCACGGACGAATTGGTCCGCGACCTCTTGCCACTGGCCAAGGAATCCTCAGTCGGAATACCCGCATTGCACTGACCATATCCAGTCTTCTGTACAATAAGGCCCGTGCACACGCGGATCGACACCGCCCGGGAGTGGCTCGCTCAGTCGCGCCGCGTCGTGGCGCTGACGGGTGCCGGTATCTCGACCGAATCAGGTATTCCAGATTTTCGTGGGCCCCAAGGGGTCTGGACAAGAAACCCCAAGGCCGAGAAGCTTTCTGACATCCGCTATTACATGTCCGATCCCGAAGTCCGCAGGCTGGCCTGGCAGCAGCGCGTTACGCATCCGGCCTGGCACGCGAAACCCAATGCTGGCCACATGGCGCTCGTGTCCCTCGAGCGAATTGGACGCCTGCACGCGCTGATCACACAAAATATCGATGGCCTCCACCAGGCCGCTGGCAATTCCCCACACAAAGTCGTCGAAGTCCATGGAACCATGCGCGAAGTCGTCTGTATGAACTGTGGTTGGCGCGGCCCAATGCAGCCCACTCTCGACCGCGTGCGTGCTGGAGAGGAGGACCCCAATTGCAAGAGCTGTGGCGGCATCCTGAAGAGCGCAACCATCTCTTTCGGCCAATCGCTGGTGCCCGAGGTGATCGATCGGGCCATGCATGCAGCGGCCGAAGCCGACCTGCTGCTCGCCATCGGCACCAGCCTCGCCGTCTACCCAGTGGCCAACGCTGTTCCGCTGGCGAAGTCCGCGGGAGGCAAGGTGATCATCCTAAATGCTGAGCCTACGGCAATGGACGACGTAGCGGACGCAGTCCTCCGCGGCCAGATCGGCGAGACTCTGCCTCAATTGGTATCAGGCATCCGGTAACTCCGCCAGAAGAAGCTACGATTTGGCAAAGCCGACTAGAACCAGAGCTAGAATCAAAAGTCGTCCGCGAGTTAAACCGCGACAGACACTCCACGCACTTTTGAGCTAGCAATCCGACCGGAGTCCGACCGCAAGGATGGTTCAGCCAAGTAACGGTTCTTCGAGTGTCATGCCTCGGCAAGCGACATTGCCCTAAATTGTCACCCGGCGCGCTCCTTTTAAGCGCTCTGCGCCATCTCTCAATATTGGGTAAAGGTGATTGGGTAAAGGTGCCCTACCCTGTAAACAGCTGTCTTTGTTAAAGATAGCTGCTTTCCCGTAGGAGCACGAGGACTCGTCCGGCCTTACCCTCCATCTTTCGGCCGTGACACGGAGGACAGCTTTATGCGCTTGGGAAAAGCCCCCGTCCCTGGGCTGGCGTTGCTCGGATTCGCGCCCTTTTGCCCTGCGCCCTCTTGCAAAGCGCAGGAGGTCAATCCGGATCATTTTTCGGAAATCGGTGTCGAGCCTTTCTCCGAACACGCGCGGCCTGCCGTCAAGAGCAACGCACAAAACACGCAAGTAGCGCAAAAGAGTGCGCCAGCGGCTCAAGTGAAGGAAGCCAGCTTGACTCAGGCAGTCGCCAAACCGCGAAAGAGCTCGAAGGCCTCCGCCAAGAAGGCCAACCCAGCGTCGGGAAAGTAAAGCTCGCAGCGAACTGCGCAGCACTCGACGCTATCTTTGACGAAGAGCCAGGCATCTGCCAATCGCGGATGCCTGCTTTTTGCTCGTTTATGCCAAGCCGAGATGGTCGAGCTGGTAGCGGCCTTTCTCGATAATCTGGTCTTCGTCAATCCACACGTCGCAGTTCCGCGTCAGAACGTCGACGTGTGTTTTCGATTTCCAGTCCGCGTGCGTCTGGCTGCCGTAGGGGTCGCCGAACGCAACATGCACCCCTGGAAACTTTTCATCTTGCAGCAGGATGCCGATCATTTTCGACAGACCCAGATTGGTGCCGAACGCCAGTTCGCCCACACGGTCGCTGTTTTCGTCCGTGTGGCAGTAATCCCAGAATTCCTTCTCGAGGTCCTTCCGCGCGCACTCCACTTCCACAAGTCGCGCGCTCTCGATTCGCAGCTTCATCGGCGTCGGCTGCAAGTCGCCGTACTTGCCGCAGAAGTGGTCGCCCGCGCTCGCATCACAAATGAACGTGCCGTCCACCGTCGCCGGCGTCGTAAACACTTCTCCTGCTGGGAGGTTTGACCAATAACGCGGGCTGATGAGTCCGCTGGTCTTCACCCAGTCCAGGCCGCGATCGAAATGCGCCGCAAACGATGTACCCGCTTCGGTCTTCACCGTGAGCGTTTCTGCGCGTAGCATGCGCTCGCGCAGGCGGTCGCTCAGCCGGTCTACCATCTTGTAATCCGCGCGCATTCCCTGTTGCATGATCTCCGGCGTCACTCCGACCATGTGCGCGTAGCGAATTCGCCGCCGTTCCACCACCTGCACGATCGCCATCCGCGTGCACAACTCGCCCGGTTGCGGATTCATGCACAGCACGCCGACGTCCGCTTTCTCCAGTAAATCAAGAACCGCTGCCGGAGCCGTTTTCATTGGCCGCTCGCTCAACTCTTCAAGAATCAGAGCCGTGAAATCGGCTCGCGCTTCTCTCAGAGCCGCAGCCAAGCTCGCTGCCACGGCGGCGCTGGTTTGATCGGCAATCAACGCGACGTGCTCGCCTGGTTGTACCGCGAGGCAGGTTTCCACGGCGTTTCGCGCACCGGGCATCAGCTCAGGCTGGACTTTTCCAAAAGGCATATCCGGTTAGTTTACCGGAAATCGGTGTCACAAGAACAATGTGCCCGCCGGTGTGCGAGAAAATAAGGTCCGCTTTCGTTCAACTGGCTTGCTTGGCCCGCTCGGAAACTCGAAACGCCGGGACTTGCCCGCCGCCGCTAGTCACATTCGCCAGTCCCGTTGCACTGAGCCGCGTCAGAAAGCCGCACAGCTTGCCGCGGAACAAATATGGCGCAAAATCAACCAGCATGTCGCGGTAGTGCACTTGCATCTCATCCATGATGTACGGGAAGACTTCGCGCCGTACCGGAATCCGCTCCTGCACGATCCACGCGCCGCTGGTAGCGGCCAGCGCTTTCTCGATTGCCGAGTCCCAAGCCGTTTCGCTGGTTTCCCAACCAAGCGTCACGCCCGAGCCGCCATACTCGTCACTGGGCTTGAGCACCAACTTTTGCCGTTCGCGCCGGATGAATGCGAGCAGGTCTACCGTTTCGCCGTAGTGCGCCGTTTGAACGTCGGCGACAACACGCGTCCACGGAATGTGCTGGCGAATGATTTCGCGCTCGCCGTGTGAAAAGAGCGCTCCGTTGCGTTCGTCTGTCAGTACTGCGAAAAATGCCTTCACATGCGGAATCTTGCACCGGAAATTGTTCGCCACGCACGCCGCATTGGCCGCGTAAGCCTTGACCAGCGGAGCGCATTCCGCCGGCTTGGCCACAATGTCATTGATCAGCACTCGCCTGTACACCAGGTCAATCTTCGTGCCGTCAGCGCTCAGCGTCTTGCCGTCGAACTCCAGCTCCCGTGGATCGGCAATCAGCGTCGGCACGCCCATGTGTTCGAAGCGCTCCTTGAGAATCTCGAATTCGCTCCACGTCGGCACGGAGTCCCAGTCCACGATGGCGATGTGCGGCTTCTTCGACGTCCCGCCCCAATCCACGTACGCCATCACCAACGCGTCTAGCAACTTCGCGCTCAGCGGGTAGCTGTGCATGTCGTACCGCTGCAGGAAACTGGAAACGATCGGCAACTCGCGGAAGATTTCCGCCAACGTTTCGGCGTACCCCGCCCCGGCCGGCGATTC
>Ga0066903_100003302_pt1 | contig 13128 bp, 12 predicted proteins | sample PanSoiMetaGPlot1_FD_67491 | JGI IMG/M metagenome (GOLD analysis project Ga0066903, IMG submission 67491) | Tropical forest soil microbial communities from Panama analyzed to predict greenhouse gas emissions - Panama Soil - Plot 1 (version 2) | ecosystem: Environmental > Terrestrial > Soil >... | reverse complement strand
GATCTGGCGCGTGCACGCCCCCGTATACGCTCCGCGCTCCCGGCCGAACAACTCGCTTTCGATGAGGGCCGCCGGAATCGCCGCGCAGCTCACGCAGACCATCGGCCGGTGCCGGCGTGGACTCGAGTTGTGAATCGCCTGGGCCAGCACTTCCTTGCCCGATCCGGTTTCTCCGAGCAGCAGCACGGTTGCCGGCGTCCGTGCCACCTGCTCAACCTGCGCGAGCACCTTCCACATGGCGGCGCTGTCTGACGCGAGTGGGTTGCGCTGAAACCCGCACGGGTCGCGGCCATGGCTCGACGACATCGCAGCGCTGTTCATGCCTCAATCTCCCATTGATACCGGACGAGGCGCACCTTCGTTCGGCGCCTTTCGTGCCACTACGGCAGCTTGAACGGCTTCGTTAGAAACGTCGCGAGAATCGTCAGCTCACCCCCTTGTGTCGTCGTCCTCGCGTAGAGCTCCCACTGGTAGTTCACTTTCAGGAAACCGTACAGCGACCCGTTCCGTGCAAGCGCGAGCGACACTTCCGGACCGAGTGCGAAGACCTTGTTCTTGCCACGGACGAGGATGTCCGGGAATCCCTCGATTTGGTCGTCGGTCAGCTTGAACTCCGTGTAGTAATCGATTCCCGCGGTGAGGCCCCCTTTGAGGAAATCGGCGCCGACGCCTCCTTCGAGGTTCATGGCGGTCCCGACCTTGGTCTCGGTGTTTCTCTTCTTGGAATTGAAGGTGACACTGGCAACGGTGGCGGCGTGATACTGCCGCGACTGAGTCAGATAGACCGTCGTGCCGAAGGACGGCTCGTGCCCCCACATGCCGAAGCCGGTGTTGTCAGTCGCGCCGGGGCTGAATTGGCCCGTGGGCACATAGATCGTGTAGGCGGCAGTGGCATCGGCTCTCTTGAAATGCCACCCGAGACTGAATGGCACGATGCCGGAATCGGTCAGACCGGGGCCAGGACTCGAATCGATCTCGGTGCCTTGGAGCCGGTTGTCGATCGCCGCCGGGAACAGCATCTGGAACCCGTAGAAGCCTCCCAGGATCTTCTTGGGAGTAATGAAGATCAACCCGCCCGCGTACGCAGTACTCGTGATACTTGCGTCGCCCGGAAGCGGCTCGCCGGCGCTGTTCTTCACCTCGTCAGTGGTGTAGACATAGACCAGCGGCGCGATGAGGTAGATGTCTGGCGGCGGTTGCGAGCCACCCTTCAGTCCTACGGTACCTCTGATGTGCTGCGTGTTCAGCTGCGCATCGGCCGGCTTTGCGCTGAGAGTCCACAGCACAAGGCCGCCGAGTACGATACTCAATCCGCGGACGCGATGCACAGACATACTCCGATCCTGCTGACGCCCCGAGGCGTGCCAGAGTTCTTATTTCTTGGCTTCAACGCGCACGTTCTGCAAACGCACCGGCTCGCTCGAGTAGTTCTCGAGCTCGATCGCGTTCTTCTTCTTGTTGTAGGTAATCTTGGTCGCGAGCGCCATCTTGCCTTCACCTTCGCCGGTCGCCTTGACACGGATTTCGATGAGCGTGAACGGATAGTCGATGCTGCGCGGCTGATCGCGCGCCTCCCAAAAACCAATCCGGCGATCGGTGGCGATGATGACCTGCTCACCACCGTCCTCGAGCGGGTGTCGGCGTGCGAAATGCAGGTCGTAGCCGAGCGAATTCGGCAAGCGCATGAACCCTACTCGCTTCGTCTTCTCGAGCGCACTGAGCAGGGCGTTGGGGCCCTTCGCGTTGAAAGCGGTGACCAGCTCCCCGCGCTCGGCGTCTGTGGACCACCGATCGACCTCGATGTCGACGACGCTAGACGTTCCGATGCCGATGTTGCTCATGTTGACGGCGAACGCGGTCATCTTCAGCGGCGGGTCGGGTGTTGCCCCTCGCGGGACCACGGGCAAGCCGACGATCAAGGTCGCCGTGGTGGCGAGAGCAAGCGTGATGGTGGGTCGCATGGCGTGTTCTCCTTTCAACTCATTTCCGTCGCCCTGTGTCATCGAGCGGCGGGAAGGGACTGATGTGCAGCTCGCCGCGAAGCGCCGACCGAATCGCCGGCAACAGGTCCTCGCCCACTCGGACCTTCAGCACGTAGCCACATGCACCGGCCGCCAGGCTCCTACGCAGCATCGTCTGGTCCGCGTGGACGGTGACGATGACGATTCGCGCTGCAGGGTGACGGCGCACAATCATCTCCGCCGCGGCGATCCCGTTGATGCCCGGCATCCCGATGTCGGTGATGATCACGTCGGGTTCCAGCCTGTCGCACGCCTCGACTAGCGCACGTCCGTCGCTGACACTTTCGACCACGTCGAATTCCTGTTCGAGAAGCACGCGCCAGGACTCCAGCGTAGCCGCGTGATCGTCAGCGAGCAGCACCCTGTGTTTCATCGCGTCAGCAGTCCCCCCCCTCGAGTGGAGGATAGGAACGAGATCTGGATCCGGGAAGCGGGAGAGTACGCGCGGCACGCTGCGAGAAGTACGTTCCGCGCTCGGAAAAAGTACGGTCGCCGGGGCTTCAGCTCCTGGGAAGTTTTCTGATGGTCGAACGTACTTTTCGGGCCCTGTGGACCGTACTTTTCCGATGGTTCGCCTCCCAACGCCCTGGTATCACATGCAGCACGTGCCGGGTTCGCGGGAGTGGGCATGGTTCGGGAGGCGTCGGAGATGAAGCGAGCGCAGACCGGAATACTGGCCTTGGTCGTCGCGTTCGGCGCGGGAACGGCGTATGGCAGCAGCCGCCGGCAGGCGAAACGGACACGACCGAGCTCGCCAAGAAGACGCAGAACCCGGTCAGCGATTTGATCTCCGTGCCGCTGCAATTCAACTTCAACACCGGCGGCGATCTGAACGATGCGACGTCTTTCAACCTGAACATCCAACCGGTCATCCCGTTCAAACTGACGTCGGAGTGGAACGTCATCGCGCGGACCATCGTGCCGATCGACAGCGTGCCGGGTTCGGAAGGTGTGTCCTACAGCGGCGTGGGCGACATTCAGCTTCAGTTGTATCTGACGCCCGCCACACCTGGCGCCCTCATCTACGGCATCGGACCGGTCTTTTCATTTCCGACGGCGACCGCACCGCCGCTTCGCACCGGCACGTGGGCGGCGGGACTTGGGTTCGTCGCACTGACGATGAAAGGGCCATGGGTGATCGGTGGCCTGGTCACCCAGTTGTGGCCGATATCGGATACCGGCGGCGACCCCAGGACGAACCTGCTCGTCCTGCAGCCTGCAGTCAACTACAACTTCGGCCGAGGATGGGCGATGTCATTCTCGCCCTCGATCACCGCGAACTGGGACGGATCCGCCGGCAACCAGTGGACCGTTCCGCTGGGCCTCGGCATCACCAAAACGACCGTCTTCAACGGACGACCGATGAATGTCGGTCTTCAGTATTTCGACAACGTCGAGCGGCCACAGGGGTCGGCCGGCTACCAGCTTCGATTGGCCATCTCGCTGCTCTATCCGGAGAAGAAGTAAATGCTGGCGCGCCAGCAGAACCCAAGCGAGGGAACCATGAGACAACGAAACGTACGCCTCGCGGTGCTCACGATGATGGTCCTCGAGCCCGTCGTGGTCGCGTTGGCGCAGGCGCCGCCTGCGCAAGCCACCCAGGACATCGGCTGGCCGCGCCAGCTTACGAAGGACGGCGCGACGCTGACGATCTATCAGCCGCAGCTCGACGGCTGGAAGAACTACAAGGAACTGACCGCGCGGGCGGCTTTCTCCTTGAGGCCCGCCGGCGGCGACGAAACGCTCGGCGTCGTGTCGGTGAAGGCCGACACGATGGTCGACAAGAACACGCGGACTGTGTTTCTACGCGACGTGAAGGCCGAGAGCGTACGGTTTCCCTCGCTCGATCCTGGCGCCGCCGATCGGATGGAAAAGCTGTTCAAGTCGATCCTGCCAACCGGCGGCCAGCCGATCGCGCTCGATCGGCTGATGGCGGACATCGAAAAAGACAAGGTACCGGCGACGCCAGTCGCGGTGAGGAACGATCCGCCAGCGATCTTCTACAGTGCGAAGCCAGGAATCCTGCTCATCGTCGAAGGTGACCCTGTGTTGAATCCGATCCAGGGCACCAGTCTCGCCTCCGTCGTCAACACGAACTGGGATCTATTTCAGGAGAAATCGACGAAGCGCTACTACCTGATGTACAGCACCGGCTGGCTCGCCTCGAACGAGTTGAAGGGACCGTGGACGACCACCCAGACCGTTCCGCCGGACATGGCCAAGCTGCCGGCCGGCGACAACTGGGATCCGGTCAAGAACATGGTGCCGCCGCCGCCGCCAACTGGCGCCGTGCCGCAGGTCTTCTACAGCAACGTGCCGGCCGAGTTGATCAGCCTGCGAGGCGCGCCGGTCTACAGCACGATTCCACAGACGCAGCTCCTATACGTCACCAACACGAACAACGATCTTTTTCTGCACAATGGCGAGCGTCAATTCTACGTCCTGCTGTCGGGCCGGTGGTTTCGCAGCGCCGCGCTCGAGGGACCGTGGACGTACGCGGGTGCGAATCTACCGCCCGACTTCGCCAAGATTCCGGCGGCGTCGCCAAAGGCGCACGTGCTGGCGTCAGTGCCGGGCACACAGGAAGCGGCCGATGCGGTGATGCTCGCGCAGATCCCGACGTCGGCGGTCGTCAACAAGGCTGAAGTCGAAGCGAAGGTCAAGGTCCAGTACGACGGCGACCCGCAGTTCAAGCCGATCGAACAGACCTCGCTGCAGTACGCCACCAACACGCAGGAGAAAGTGATCAAGGACGGCGATCTGTACTACCTCTGCTTCCAGGGTGTGTGGTTCATGTCCACGAAGCCGAACGGCCCCTGGAAGACGGCGGATTCGGTGCCGAAGGAGATCTACACGATTCCTCCGAGCTCGCCGGTCTACAACGTGACCTATGTCACGCAGGGAAACGCAACGGCGACAACGGTCGAATCGAGCCACACCGGCGGGTACCTGGGCATGTTCGTCATCGGTGCGGCTGTCGGGGCGGCGATCTGTTATGGCACCGGCTATTACCATCCGCCGTACATCTACTACGGCCCTGGGCTGGCGTATCCGATCTACCGTCCGTGGCCGGCGACCTACGGCGCCGCCGCCGTCTACAACCCGAGAACGGGCGGGTATGCAGTGGGCCGCGCCGCCTATGGACCGTACGGCGCCGCCGGCACCTCGGCCTGGTACAACCCGGCGACCGGACGCTACGGACGCGCCGCCAGCGTGCAGGGTTGGTACGGCGGACGTACCGCTGCCAGCACCTACAACCCGTGGACGGGCACCTACGCCCACACCAACCAGGGGCACAACGCGTACTCGCAGTGGGGCAGCTCGGTCGCCACCCGAGGCAATCAATGGGTCCAGACCGGGCACGTCACGACCGCCGGCGGCACGACGGCAGGCTATCGCACTTCCACGGGAACATCGGGCGTCGTCCACACCGGTGTGAACGGCACCGTCGCGAGGACGAGGAACGGCGTCTATGCCGGCCACGACGGCAACGTCTATCGGCGGAATGGCGCCGGCGACTGGAGTCAGTACTCGAGAGGCAGCGGCTGGTCGTCGGTCGACCGAGGCACCGTGCAGTCGCAGGGCCTTGAACGCTCGGCGCTGGGGCGCGAGCGTGGTGAGCAGCAGGTGCGCCGCTTCCAGGGCGGCGGCGCCGCGCGACGGCGACGCTGACAACCGACAGAGTGAGGACAGTCAATGCGCACAGCACTCATCGGACTGGGAATCGTCGCCGGGCTGACGGCGACCATGCGTGACACCGACCACGCCAGTGGCCCGTTGCATGAGACTCTCGAGGCGGCGCCGGTCGACACGTCAGGGCCGTCCATGTCCGAGCGAGCCTTCCTGCGGACGGTTCCCAACACGTCGGCGCCGCTGGCGCCCGCGCCCGCCGGAATGGTCTGGATTCCCGGCGGCGAGTTCTCGATGGGCGCGAACGATCCGCCCGACATGAGCGCGGTCGGCATGCAGGCGACGGAGGACGCGCGGCCGATCCATCGCGTGTACGTCGATGGCTTCTTCATGGACGCGACCGACGTGACGAACGCGCAATTCGCGGCGTTTGTCCGCGCGACCGGCTACGTTACCGTCGCCGAGCGGAAGCCGCGCGCTGAAGATTTTCCAAGCGCGCCGCAGGAAAACCTCGTCGCCGGATCCGTGGTGTTCTCGCCGCCGAACCATGCCGTGCACCTGGACAACCACTTTCAATGGTGGGGCTACGTGGCAGGCGCGGACTGGCGGCATCCGCTGGGTCCGAAGAGCGACATCAAGGGCAAGGACGACTATCCAGTCGTGCACGTGGCGTACGAGGACGCCGACGCGTACGCGCGCTGGGCGGGCAAACGTTTGCCCACCGAGGCCGAGTGGGAATTCGCCGCGCGGGGGGGACTGAGCGGAAAGCCGTTCGTCTGGGGCGACGACTTCCGGCCGAACGGCACGTGGATGGCCAACACACACCAGGGCCACTTTCCCGATCACGACACGGGTGACGACGGCTACATCGGGCTGACGGCCGTCGCGAAATTCCCACCGAACGCGTACGGCCTCTACGACATGGCCGGCAATGTCTGGCAGTGGACGAGCGACTGGTATCGCGCGGACTACTACGCACAGCTCGTGGCCGCGGGCGCCGTTGCGCGCAATCCGCGCGGGCCGGGCTCGTCGTTCGATCCGTCCGAGCCGGGCCAACCGAAGAAGGTCCATCGCGGCGGATCGTTTCTCTGTACCGACCAGTACTGCTCGCGGTACATGGTCGGCACGCGTGGTAAAGGAGAGCTCGGCACGGGAACCAATCATCTCAGTTTTCGTTGCGCGAAGTGAGTGAGCGCAGATGAGGATGACCATGTCTATCAAGTTGCATTCACATCGCTGGGTCTTGACCGTCATCGTTGCGTTGGCTGCGGGATCGGCGGCTGCACAAAGGGTCCTTCCACCGCCGGCGCCACCGTTTGGGGGGAAAATCGCGGAACGGGCAAAGGAGTCGCGGCCGTGGTTTCCGTCCCCACCGACGCCTCCCGCCGGCGCGCCGAATATCCTCATGGTGATGCTGGACGATGTCGGCTTTGGAGCATCGAGCACGTTCGGCGGACCTGTGAATACGCCGACGTTCGACGCGCTGGCGAAGCGCGGCCTGCGCTACAACCAGTTCCACACCACTGCGCTCTGCTCACCGACGCGCGCCGCGCTGATCACCGGCCGCAATCATCACTCGGTCCATACGGGAGCGATCGGGGAGATGGCCACCGGTTTTCCCGGCTACGACTCGCTCATGGGGCCGGACACCGCAACGATCGCGGAAATCCTCCGGCAGCACGGGTGGAACACGGCGTGGTTCGGGAAGAATCACAACGTGTCGGATTGGGAATCGAGCCAGGCCGGTCCGTTCAACCGGTGGCCGACCTCGCTCGGATTCGAGAAGTTCTACGGGTTTCTCGGTGGAGAGATGAACCAGTGGCGCCCGTTCATCTTCGACGGCACGAATCCGATTGAGCCCTACGTTGGCAAGCCGGATTACAACCTCGACTACGACCTAGCCGATCAGGCGATCAGGTACGTCCGGAACCACGAATCGGTGTCACCGGACAAGCCGTTCTTCGTCTATTACGCGCCGGGCGCCACCCATACGCCCCATCATCCGCGTCCGGAGTGGATCGCGAAATACAAAGGCAAGTTCGATGCGGGCTGGGATGCGATCCGTGAACAGACCTTCGCGCGCCAGAAGCAGCTGGGAGTCGTGCCTCAGGACGCGGTCCTCACACCGCGAGCGCCAGGCGTCAAACCCTGGGACTCGCTCACTGCGGATGAGAAAAAGCTCTTCGCCCACATGATGGAGGTCTATGCCGGTTATCTGGAGCAGACCGACTACAACGCCGGCCGCGTGATCAAAGCCATCGACGATCTTGGCGTCACCAACAACACGCTGGTGTTCTACATCTGCGGAGACAATGGCGCGAGCGCAGAAGGCGGCCTCAACGGCTCCGTCAATGCCGACGCCGAACTGGACCGGCCTCCATTCACGGTCCAGGAGATGATGCCTTACATCGACGATCTGGGCTCGGTGAAGACCTACCCGCACTATCCAGTCGGCTGGGCCATCGCCATGGATACGCCGTTTCAATGGGCCAAGCAGGTCGCGTCGCACTACGGCGGAACACGAAACGCCATGGTGATCTCCTGGCCGGGCCACATCACCGATGTTGGCGGACTCCGGTCGCAGTGGCATCACGTCATTGACGTCACGCCTACGATCCTCGACGCCGTGCACGTCCCGCAGCCGACGACGGTGAACGGCACGACGCAACGTCCCATGGAAGGCGTCAGCATGGCGTACACGTTTGCCGGCAAGGAATTGCCGTCCACTCACAAGGTTCAGTACTTCGAGATCGTGGGGTACCGCGCGATCTACAGTGATGGCTGGATCGCCTGTACGACGCCTCCGCTCCCCCCGTGGGAGCTTCTCCCGACGGCGCCGCCCGACGTCATCACCGGGTACAAATGGGAGCTGTACCACGTCGACAAGGACTTCAGCGAAGGGCATAACCTCGCCGAGCAGATGCCAGACAAACTGGCAGCATTACAGAAACTCTTTTACCTGAAGCCGCCAAATACCACGTGTTTCCTCTGGACAACAACAAGGTCACGCGCGCTGATCCGAAAAACCGTCCCAGCCTCACCGGGAACCGCACCTCGTTTGCCTACTATCAGGGCGAGAGGCGCATTCCGGAACCCGCGGCGCCTGATACGAAGAATCGATCGTGGCGCCTGACTGCTGATGTCGACGTTCCGGAGGCCGGCGCAGAAGGAGTGATCACCACATTGGGCGGCTTCTCCAATGGGTGGGCGCTCTATCTCCTCAAAGGCAGACCGGCTTTTCACTACACGTTTGGCTTCATCGAGCACTACACCATTGACGGCCAGCAGCCGCTCGCGCCTGGACACCATACGGTGGTGTTCGACTTCCAATATGACGGAGGTGGTATTGGCAAAGGCGCCACTGGCGTGCTGTCGGTCGATGGGCAGCAAGCGGCGAGAGGACGGCTCGAGCACACCGTAGGTATCCGTTACACGCTGAACGTCGAATCCTTCGACATTGGCGAAGACACGGGCACGGCCGTCGACGCCAGCTACACCGTGCCCTTTCCGTTCGGCGGCACGATTCGAAAGGTCACTATCGATCTGAAAGCACAGGATAGAGCGTCTGCCGAAGCTGCCGCACAGGCAGAGCGGCAACAGGCAGCAGAGGTGCTCAAGCGTCAATAGGACGCGGGCGCCACACGAAAGGCCGTGCCGTTGGTCGCGAGGATTCATCTTCATGCTCACGCTTGGCTATCAGGCGAAGTCGCTGGTGCAGTCGACGCAGTAAATCCTGTTTAGTGTGCCGCCGGCTACGATGAAGAGAATGAAATCTTCCGCCAGGACACGGCGACTGCCGATGTACCGAATATCGCGCCTCGTTCCTGTTGGGGCGGTCGCGATCGCCGCAGCGTCGTTTCTCGCGGACCGAATGGGAGCTCGCCGCGGGCCGCCGGCTCGCGGGAAAGCCGTTCGTGTGGGGAGACGAGTTCCGTCCGCACGACACGTGGATGGCGAACACGCACCATGGACACTTTCCGGATCACGACATGGGCGAACACGGCGCCGCCGGACTGATGCCAGCTCGCGGCCGCCGGTGTCGCGCGCAATCCGCATGGTGCCGCGATGAATCACCGTACACGCGCGGCCGTCATGGTACTTACGGTGGCGGTGTGCGGCGTCTCGATGGCGTGTTCACGCGCCTCCGACAAACCAGCCGCAGAGCGCGCCGCCGCACACGTTCCCGACGCATCGACAGAGCCGATCACCGACGCGCCCTCGGACGAAGTCGTCGCGCGCGTCCTCGCGCCATGGACCGGCGATCTCGACGCGATGGCCAACCGACACGTCGTCCGGATGCTCGTGACGTTCAGCAGGACGCACTACTTCGTCGACAGGGCGCAGCAGCAGGGCATTGCGTACGACGCCGGCAAACTGTTCGAAGACTTTTTGAACCAGCGACTGAAGACGAAAACCGTGAAGCTGCACGTCGTCTTCATCCCGGTGAGCCGCGATCGCATTCTGACGGACCTCGCCGCGGGGCGTGGCGATATCGCGGCGGCGGGCCTCACGATCACGTCGGAACGGCAGCAGCTTGTCGACTTCGGGCCACCCGCGATGACGGACGTCGGCGAGGTCGTCGTCACGGCGGCCGATCAACCGGCCGTTGCCAGCCCGGAGCAGTTGTCGGGCCGTACCGTGCACGTGCGCCGCTCGAGCTCTTACTTCGCTAGCCTTTCCGCGCTGAACGACTCACTGAAGGCACGCGGCAGAGCACCCGTTCGGATCCGCTATCGTCAGGGCCATGTGGTATGCCCGTCCAGTGATCCGGATCTGGACATCACGACGGCGCGTCGGCGGTTCGGCGCCGCGCGGTTCGAAGCGATCTTTCGCACCTGGCAGCAGCGGGGCGTGCAGGCCCTGTGGGCCGTCCAGACACCCCATCTTCGGGAGCATCTCCAGCGCGGCGACGGGCGCATCGAATTCGCCGAACTTCCCCATCAATACCTGCAGCTCACGCCCCTGGTTGGCCGCGCCAACGGCGTCGATCTCTTCCCGATTCTTCGGGAGACGACCTAGCACACGCGTAGGTTGTCCTCGGCTGTTCAATCCACAAACAAGCTCCGCGAAGTCGAGACGGTGCGCACACGGACCGCTTCGTCGTCACAATCCGTAGATCGGCGAAGCAGTTGGGTAACGCGATGCACGCGCAGGGCGGCGGTTTGTGCCGCCCGTCTATGAGCCACGGCGTCGCTGATGGAGAACAAGCCGTGGCGTGAACGACCCCGGCGTCGCGAGCGCGGGGTGGCCCCGTGCCCTCCCAGTGGGGTCGTTCACGCCACGGCTTGCGCATCGCTGATCCGCGCGCGCGGCGCGACGATCGTCTGCTACGTTATCAGGCGTGACTTGACGCGATCACGCGCAGCTCTGTGAGCAGTGCTGCACATCCATCTGCGCTGTGTTGTGGACCGGGACGTGTCGCACATTGTTGTCACTCTTCTGGTCGTCGCCATCACGCCCTCGAGGATGCCGCTGTGCTCGTCGTCGTCGATGCTCTTCGCTCCGCTTCGACCGCGCGGGAGCCGCGCGGCCTTCGGGCATTGACGACGACTGCGCGCAGCGGCGAGCGTAGCAGCTGCGTGATGGCGACTGGTCTATGGCGTCGCAGGGCTCGGCGATGCATCGCCGACACGAGGTGTGCGAGCCTGATTCGTACATCGAAAAGACAGGGGTAGCCGGTAGTCAGCGACCTGGAATGTCGACTTCGATGTGGCCACCTCGGGGCGCGGCGCCGACGGCCGCAGCAATCTCTGCGAGCCTCTGTTTGATCAGCAGCCATCTGCCGTTGCTGAGCACCACAACGCCAATGTGACGACCGCTCAGGTTCTGCTGGTACGGAATGTTACGATCCGTCGTCACGAAAACGTCGAAGCCGGCCGCCTCGGCCGCATCCAGGAGCTCGCCGTTCCGAAGCGTGTCCCAGCCACGCGCACGTGCCTCCTCGACGGTGTGCCCGCGCAGGACAGCCGCGACTCCGCGTGGCGTTCCGTTGTCGAAGAGGACGCGCATCAGCGCCCCGGCAGGGGCGCATCCAGACTGCGTGCGGCAAACTCGAGGACGGCCTTGATCTGTTCGCGCGTCACGGGGAACTGCTCGACCACGTCGTCAATGGTCATCCCGTCCTCGAGGTTGTCGAACACGATCGCGACCGGCGTACGCGTGCCTTTGAAGACCCAGGCGCCGCTGACTTTTCCCGGCACACTTTCGACGGCCGGACACTGGGACCAATCGAGTGCGGCCACGGTCGTCCTCCCCACGATTCAGCCTAAACCATCTCTATCCGCCAGGCCACCTGTCGCGAGCCACTGGGCGCAACCGTGGGTCAGCTTGAAAACGGCCCGCGTGGGCCGAAGATCCACGGTCCGATCCTCGGCCCGCACGCAATGAAGACAAGCACAAGCAACACGATCAACAGGCTCACGAGACCATGCACGGTGTGATGATCTGCGATCCTGGCTTCCATTGGCCATGGCGTTCTTGACGACAGGCGGCGTTTGACGAAAGCGTGTGTGGGGCGTATGCTGCGAGACATCTCGCTGGTGCTGTCTGGCACTTCCTTCACATCGCCCGATGTGAAGCGCTGATTCGAACGCCGCCCCAGGGCCGCGATCGACAGCAACCCTGACACAAGAAGCGGATCATCGCGAGAGCATCGCGCACTGGAGCTTCGAACAGACAGCGTGCGACCGGCGCGATCGCCCTATCGGTCATCGCGTCGCTCAACGACGGACCCGCCGTCGATCGTATCGCGGCGCCCGTCCGACATCTCGGTCGCACATCGATGCGACCCACGGCGCGAGGCCAGGACCTCCCGCTCGTCTCGGTGCCCGCCACATCGCTGGCACCCGCGCCAATCTGAGAACAGCGCGTTGGTTACATCACTGACGCGCTCGAGCGCGCATTCGCAACAGTCGCAGTCGGGAACTCGGATGTCACGGGAGCGCGCCATGAAAACCTGGCTGACCGTCATCGAAGCCGCGGAGTATTCGGGACTGAGTCGCGACACGATCTACACGGCCTGCGAGCGGCGCGAGCTCCGGCACGCGCGTGTCGGTGGACGCCGCACCATCCGGCTGAAGGCGGAGTGGATCGACATGTGGCTGGAGCAGCACGCGCGAGCTGCGCAGATTCCTCGTACCGTCGACCGCACGCCGACGGTCGGAGGCGTATCGTAGCGAGAGCCAGAAGGAGCTTCGTGGTGGGCCTGTACAAGCTTTGCGAGCACAGAGGACGCGCACGCGACCGCTGCGAACATACGTGGTGGGGTAGCTTCCGCGGCGTGCGCGTCAGCCTCGAAAAGTGGACCAATCGCGAGATCGACACGAAGGCGCTCGCTGACGCGGCGCTCGACGATCTCAAGCGCGCGATCCGCAACGGCACATTCGACGAGCGTGGACTCGAACCGCCGGGCGACGTGACGACGCTGACGTTCCGGGAGTTCGCGGAGATCTACAAGCAGCGGCATGTTCAGGCGAAG
>Ga0066903_100003301_pt1 | contig 13129 bp, 10 predicted proteins | sample PanSoiMetaGPlot1_FD_67491 | JGI IMG/M metagenome (GOLD analysis project Ga0066903, IMG submission 67491) | Tropical forest soil microbial communities from Panama analyzed to predict greenhouse gas emissions - Panama Soil - Plot 1 (version 2) | ecosystem: Environmental > Terrestrial > Soil >... | reverse complement strand
GTATCGCGCTATTATTACAGAATCGTAATGATTGGCAAGATAAACTTCTCGTTGGGTCTTGGGAATCCTGGATATCTGCGATGACTACGCGTCAATTTGCACCTGCGGTCCTAACTGGGGCGGTTACCTTGTTCGCGATCGCTGTGGTGGCAGCCATCATTTATGTAACGAAGCCCGATTACGCCGGCGTGCGCGCCGGACGGATTGCTGCGGGCTATCTTGAATCAAGCGATTGCCGGAAATGCCACGAAGGAAATTACGCAACGTGGCATGCGACTTTTCATCGCACGATGACGCAGGAAGCAAACCCAACAACTGTCCTCGGCGATTTTGATCGCGACAACACAATCACCTATCAAGGAGTTCGTGCCGACATGGTCCGCGAGAACGGATCCTACTGGATGACATTCAAAGGGGTAGATGGGAAAAAGCAGCAACTTGAAATTGGACGCACGGTTGGTTCCCGGCGAATTCAACAGTATCTGACTAAAAACGGCGACCAATGGGTGCGGCTGCCGATCGCGTACGATCTTGTTCAGCGCCGTTGGATGCATCTTAACGGGTCCTTCTTCTATCCGGACGGAAGCGATTACAAACAGCATGTCGCCGAATGGAATTCGAATTGCGTTTTTTGTCACAACGTCAAGGCGCAACCACACCTCGATTGGAATGACAGGTCATGGAATACAGAGGTGACCGAGTTAGGGGTCGCATGTGGTGCGTGTCACGGACCCGCAGGTGAGCATGCTCAACACGCCCTTTCTCCAGTGACACGTTATCACTGGCATGTGCAAGATCCGAGGGCCCCGTCGCTTGCCGTGACGAATCCGGCCAAGCTGAATTCCGACCGTTCCGCGATGGTATGCGGGCATTGCCATGGACAACGTCTTCCGGAGCCTCGTGATCGAATCCACGAAATGATGAGTGATGGTGATCCGTACGATGCCGGAAAAAATTTGCTCGAGTTCTACAGACCAGTGCAACGCGAAGACAGGATCGGCTCCTTCAGTTTTGCGTCACGCTTCTGGCAGGACGGCTCACCCCGGCTTACTGCGTACGAATACCAAGGGATGACGCGCTCGAAGTGCTTTCGAGCTGGCAAACCAGGTCAGCGAATCACCTGCATCTCATGCCACGAGATGCACGGCGGCGATCCGCAGGGTCAGCTCACCGAGAAAATGAAAACGAACGCGGCCTGTGTGCAATGTCACCAGCCATTTGCAACACCGGCGCAGTTGGTCGCGCACACCAAACATTCGGCCGAGTCGAGCGGAAGCCTCTGCTACAATTGCCATATGCCGTCGATTGTTTATGGCGTGATGTCAGCGCATCGGACGCATGATATTATCATCCCGCGTCCCGACGAAACCGTTCGCTTCGACAAACCTAATGCGTGCAATCAATGTCACCTTGATTGGTCGGTGAATCGCGCCATCGCTGCGTCGCAGCGTCTATGGCCGAATGCGTTTAGCAATAGCAAAGTTGGAGACAAGCGTTTCGATCAGAAGGAAGAACAACGGGCGCTCTTCGCTGGCGACGCTGTCATGCGAGCGCTTACGGCTGCCGGGATGACAACTGCGAGCGACGCGAATGCGCCCCTGCTGTTGGAGGCAATGCAGGATCGATACCCGATTGTGCGATATTTCGCAGCGAACGCGCTTGCTGCCCAGCATCCTGGCATGCCGAAGCCCGACTATCTAGCTAGCCTAGAGAAGCGCGATGCTACTCTTCGAAGCTGGTACCCGCTATTTACGCCGGAACAATTACGTGCCGCAAGGGAAGCTCGCGAACGTCTCAGCGCGAACCGCGTCGAAGTGGATGTCGAGGTTGGGGAGTAACTAACGACTGCTGATTTCTGATCAGTGATACTTGATAACCGTAGAGAAGAAAATGCGATCGACTCCTGAACCATCCCGGTGCACAGGGATGATTTGGCAGGGCTGGATTTCCCTGGCAGCATGGATTGTCTTTGGTCTTTTAATTGAAGGGCTGATCGGTTTTCGTTCTCCCGCGCTGTTAGATGATTCAGTTCGTCGCGAGATGTTTCGGCTAGCGCACGCGCATGGAACCTTGCTTAACCTCGTACTGATTGCCGCAGCGATCTGCGCGCGGCTTGATTTGATTCGATTGGGACGGCTGACGTCGCTTGGATTACGCGCAGCTGTAGTGCTGTTACCGGTTGGCTTCCTGTTTGCCGGAATATGGCATTTCAAAGCCGACCCGGGTGTTGTTATTGTCCTTGTTCCCCTGGGCGCCGTGCTGCTGCTCGCTAGCGCGTTTCGAATCGGCTACTCGGCCTGTCGGCGATAGCGATTGGAATGGAAACCCCGAAAAAGGTCCAAATATCAAAATTCAGGTCACAGCCCCCAGCGGCGATCGCATGCGGATCCCGCGACATGGGATAATAAACAGCCGGGATCGGCAATCTAACCGACCCCGGCTGCAATCATCATTCACATTTCACTAATGACTTCAGGAGAATGTCGCCGTGGCGAAAATACCCATAGAGTCACGGCGGAGTGGGGCGAGGATGCGGCGTCGGCCGTGGTCTCGGTGTTACTCTCGGTGTCGTGCTCGGAGTTGGGGTAGCTGTCGCGCTCGGTGAGGGCGTCGGACTTCCACCCGGACAAGTGCCGTTGACGTTGAATACAATGTGCATGTTCGGGAAACCAATGTCTGCTGTAGGCGTAGGATCGTCCAAACCGCAGTCTGCAGCGCTCAGATAGCTTGTTCCGGTTTCGGCTGACGTATTCGAACCGACAAAGAACGCATTGCCGGCAGCTGTTCCATCCGGGTTGGTGACTTCCATAACCAGCTCAAGCGTTCCGGCAGGAACGGTGGCGGTTATGGACTCAGGGAAGATAGTCGCCGATTGATCCGGGATGTTGATTGGACCAGAGCTGACAATCAGGTTCGACTGCCAGTCGCCTCCGGGAAATGGATCACCGTGGTTAGCATAAAGATTAACCGTTACCTGCTGTCCCGTGCCGGTTCCCGAGGTTGCTTGTTCAATTCCAAAGGAAACTGACGTCACATCATATTCGAGACCCCCTGTAAAGGTACTCATGTCAAAGGCGCGCCAGTAGTGGTTCTCGGTCGTAGTAACACCATTGTCGCTCGAGCACGCCACCGAGTTACCTGCGGTAATGTCCTGACTGCTAGACTCTGTGATGGTCGGAGGACAGCTTCCGCTGGGTGTTGGCGTTGGCGTTGGCGACACGCCAGCCGGCGACCCCTCGATCGCCACTGTAATGCGCTCATCTGGGATGGCGACACCATTGGGTCTGTCACCATTGGCCCCCTCGTGCAGCAGCACCTGGCCGAATGCAACCGCACCGGTCAGATTCGTGTTTGGCGTCGCGGTAATGGTCAGTTCCTGCGTTTCGTCAAGACCGCCGCTAAAGCTGAAGCTTGATGGCTCAACGTCGATCGTGAACCCAGGCGTAATCGGGCTCCCGGTTGCCGTCCAACTAGTGGGAGACGTCACTGTGTTGCGCACGGTGCGCGTGAAGGTGCAGTTGGGCGTGCACTCCATACTACGCACCGACGGGATGTTTAAGGTCTTTGGATCGCCGCCCGTGCCGGGGTTCGCATCGAGGAAATTTTGCGTGGTTTCATTCATCACAAGTCCGGCGAGGGCCGCCTTGCTGTCGTCAATCCTGCCTGTACCCACGTCGTCTGCATCCCATGGGGTCGTTCCATCCTCCTTGGTGCCGCCATTGAATGAGGTCATCATCAGGGCCGACTTTACCTCTTCGACCGTCCAATCTGCATGCACTGCTCGCACCAGTGCGGCCGACCCGGAGTTATGAGGGGTGGCCATCGATGTGCCGCTGATTGTCCCGTATGCTCCAAGGTCGATGGGGAACGCGGCATAGATGCTTACCCCTGGTCCACTGATATCTGGCTTGGTGATGTCTTGGAAAGGCGCCGGGTCCGGACCGCGCAAGCTGAAATCCGCCAGAACGTCGGGCTGGGAGGAGCCAACTCCGTGGAGAGTGAAATTGATCGTTGCGTCGGTCGGGTTTGCATCCACAAACGCGGCTAAAGCATCCCCTGGTGTTTGATCACAGCTGTAAGCGGGGACGTTAGGCTGCCCGGTAGTGTCCATGTTTACCGTCCCAGGTTGGTTGTTGCGAATTACTACCATCGCGGCCCCGGCGTTGAATGCGTTGGTGATTTTCTCGGTAAAGGAACAGGATCCACGGCGGATCAACGCCACCGAACCGTCGAAGAAACCTGGCGGGAACTGCGGGCTCGCGGCACTGCAGCCCTCCATCGTCGGGTCTTGCTGAGTGAAATGCCGAATTGGGAAATCCGTAAGCGGAGTGCCGTCAGGCGAAGCGCTCCCTTTGTCGAGGCCAATATTTTGGGTGTCCGGTGGAGGACTGCCTGGGCCGCTCGCGGAGAGCCCACCATCATGGAGCACCTGGTCCTTGGTGGACGCGGCTACCGTCAGAACCCAGGGACCGCGGTGATTGACTTGGCCAACGGGATCGGGAATGCCATTACCGGTGTTGCCTGCTGCCGCCGATACCAGCACGTCGTTATCTACAATCTGGAGAAAATCTTGGGCTTCGTCATTATCGTTCCATGGGTCGGTGCCTCCGGAGATAGAAAAACTCAACACCTTAGCATCGCCTTGGATTAGCACGCTGTTCTGGCCAGCTTCAATGTCGGCGTCGGGGCAACTATCGGTCGGGCAAACTTTGTAAGCACGAATACTCGCGCATGGTGCCACGCCAGAGATCTGTACGAAAGGCGGCGGCGTGGCACCAGTTCCAACGGTGTTGCCACCCGCTGTGCTGGACGTATGAGTGCCGTGCTCCACCTGGTCTGTTGGGTCGGGACCATTGCACAATCCGTTCTGATCGGTGCTCGAACAATCCAAAGCGCTGACCAGCTTGGGAGGTTCGGTGGTGCCGTGGCCGCAAGCCGGATCGTTGGCAAAGGAGGGATGAGTTGGATCGATGCCGGTATCGAGCATGGCAATAATGATACCCTCGCCTTTTGTGCCGGAGCTCCCCGGCGGCACAGCGGTTCCATTCCAAATCTGATCGGCGCCAATGAATTCCGGACTCCGAAAAGTGGTCGTGTGATACAAACGTTCGCGCTCTACCGACTTGATGCCCGGCAATCCGCGAACAGTTTGCGCTTCCTCAAGAGTAAGACGCGCGGCGATGCCGCTACGCGTCACCAGGAAATAGTGCGAGACATTCAATTCGTGGCCCAGCGCTCGAGTCATCGCCTGAATATGATTAGCTTGTTCCGTCATCACTTGCGCGCGGAGTCTCTGTGCTTGTGGCGTGGTGGCCTGGACACGCTGGCCTTGGGCGCGCGTCTGCCGCTGGAGCATTCCTTTCTCGCTAAATTGGATCATATAACGGAAACGGCCATCTTGATCAGCGGGTGAATACTGGACGTTCCGCCCGCTCGCAGCATGGGCTAAGGAGTGTGAAGAGGACTTCGGCGCGGCCTGGGATTTTCCGCCCGAACGTTGCGCTTGTTGCTTCGATTGGCGCGCATTCGAGAACGTGCCCAGGCCTGCCAGAGCTAGACAGATGCCGGAGAGAAATACGACGAGACCAATTAAAACGCGAAGATTAAGGAATGCAGATTGCGAAGGAGATTTCTTTTTCATAGATAAGGATTTGGATTGAAAAGCGCGATCATTACAAATCTGTAATGATTAGCCAAGACAATTTTTTGATTATTTTTCAGGCGGCCGACGTCGAGTTTTTGGAACGTCAGCGGGAAATGATCGCGGCGTGCTCGCGGAAGACGTTTTTTGTACTGAAGAACGGAATCGATTTGGGATTCGTTTTGTCTCGAAGAGGTGATTGATCCGTTCGGACTTGGACGCTAGGATTTTTACCGTTCGATACAGGCAGTCGGAGAGTCGGCGCTCGTGGGTCCTTGAATTCGACGATCGTGAATTCGACGCCTCGGAGCATTTCCAAGAAGGCATCGATTGTGAGCCGGCGATAGTCGCGTGCTGTGATAGTGGACAGTTTGCGATAGGCTTCGGCAACGGTGATTTGCCCGCCCGCCGCGCACACGACGCGCGCCAGCGCGAGATCGAACCGGCGAATAGAATCAGCCGTGTGTTGGACCTTATGCCGCATTTCCAGCCAGCAAGGAATGCTCTTGTCGAGGGCCGCGATTAAACGCACATGCGCTTTCATGGATAATTGCAGCCTGCGGAAATCGCTTCGCATCGCTGCCCGTTGCGAAGGGGCTGCAGGCGGACCAATCCAGATCTCGAGCAGTTCGGGAGTTAGTGGACAAATCATCGAGAGACAGCGCCACCTTATTGCTTGCAGAAGACGTGGAATGCGCGGCCCCCAGCTTTTCCTCAAACTTTCTAATGACTTTCCAAACACTTTGTGTACGCGCGCTCGCGTTAATCCATATTGCCGGCCGATTTCTGCGTGACTCAGGCAGAGAAGATCTGCGCCCCGACCGCGGCCGTTGTTCGCGAATCCTCCGATTTTCGCAAGAAGGAATTGCCTGTCACGGAGGGGTAGCTTCGCCAGTCCACGCTCAAGCAAACTCAACAATTCCGCGGCCGCCGTGGCCTGTTCGGTCTGGCCAACATCAAATTCGCCGGCGACGGCGCGTTCGATCAGATGCTGGACCTCGCTAATCGTACGCCAACCGCAGGCTTTGTACTGAAGCAATTCAAAAGCGTTGCGTCCGTTGAGATCACCCAAACTCCGAGCACCGATTGAGTGGAGCACATTTGCCAGGCGTGTTGTTATCGGTAACTCCGGGAAAGGGAGATGGAAGATCGATTCAGGAATGGCAAAACGGGCCGGATCTTCGTGCATGTCTGCGGCGACGGTCTCGTTGGCATTGATGCCGGAGTTGCGCGACCGCGCATGCAAAATGTCGGCGAAAGCGCCCCGATACGTATTAGGAGACGCCTTGCCGTTCTTGAATCGCGCGCCACGTGCGAGCAAATCCAATTCGTACAGTGTTTTTGGTCCACAATTCCGTTCCCAGGCAAAATCAACCACTTTTCGTCCATGCAGGTCGCCGAATACACGGATGCCAAAGCGATCTAGCAGAGCGGACAAACGCGCCGACGTTTGGCAGGCGGCCAACGATTGATTGCGGAGACCGTGTGGAATCTCAATTGACTTCGAGAAAGAATGGAGAGCTAATGCTGGCACAACGGTTTTTAGATTTGGTTCTCCGGTCTGAGACATTCGCAAAACAGGGCCGGTGTGACTTTTTCCCGTGTCGATTTCATTGGTGAACTCTCTGAGCATTACAAAATTGTAATGCAACGCAAGAAAAAAGATTTAAACGTCCGCTTGAAGAAGGAGTAACGAAAAATTACTGTGAAAATGACCAAGACATTTTTGGTCGCAGTGATCAGTGTCGGCTTCGCTTTCGGCGTAGTTGCGCAAGTAAGCGAGCAACCTGGAGAAAAGGTCGAGTTGAAGTCACTCCCTGCGTCCGTCCAGCAGACAATTACCAAACAGGCGGCCGGCGGGGAGATCGTTGGAGTGAAAAGGGAAGACGACAGCAATGGCAAGTGGAACTACGAAGTCGTCGTCAGAACGAATGGCAAAGAGTGGGGCTTCGAGTGCGATCTGAACGGGAAGTTCGTAAAGAAGCACAGCGATCAAAAAACGATGGGAAGGTAGTAAGCTGCGTTGCAGCAACTTTTATGTGTTCAGCCACTGTCGCAAAGTTGCTGATGCTGTGAATTACGCCTTATTCGGAAAACAGAGCGTAACGATTGTGCCGTGGCCAACCTCGCTTGCGATCCTGGCGCTGCCGCCGTGAAGATCGACGATTGATTTTACGAGCGCCAGGCCAAGGCCCGCTCCATCCGATCCGCGCGACGATTCTGCGCGATAAAATCGATCGAACACACGGGGCAAATGTTCGGCAGCTATTCCGGAGCCGTTGTCGCTGACTGCTACTTCGAACTCCGTCCGGCGTTCCTCGAGGGAGATTGCGATTGAGCCACGCTCAGGCGTGAAACGCAGCGCGTTATCGACCAGATTGCCTACGGCCCGTTCGAACAGGGCAGGATCGGCAGAAATCTGACCTTCGCCTTCGCAACTGATTTTCACATGATGGTCCTCTGCGATCGTCTCGTAAAACGTCGCAATTTTTTCCACTGCGGCGCGTGCATCGAATCGCTTTCGCTCGACCGGTTCCCGTGCCGCGTCGGCCCGGGCTACGAACAGCAGGTTGTCCACGATTCCGGAAAGCCGCTCGCATTCTCCGATGGTCGATTCGATGGTTTCGCGGTACTCGCCAGGGCTGCGGTCGCGCGACAGAGCCACCTGGGCTTCGCCGAGCATGTTGGCGATGGGAGTTCGTAATTCATGCGCGAGGTCGGCTGAAAATTGGGAGAGTCGCGTAAAGGAATCATCGAGGCGCTTGAGCATTTCATCGAAAGCGATCGCCAGCGGCTGAAGCTCGCGCGGCCAGTTAGCAGACGCGACGCGCTCGTTCAGATGCGTCGGCCCAATCCGCTCCAGTGAATGCTTCATTTCTTCCAATGGACGGAGCCCGCGTCTAGTGACGGGGATCGCAATCAGAATGGACGCGAGAATGCTGCCCGAAAGAACGACCAGAACCAAAACACCAAATCTTCTCTCCACCTGCTCGTCGCTTGAGCGATCTTGCGCCACCTGAATCGTAAACTGCTGCCCGCCTGCAAGAGCTTGTCTTGTCGTCAGTGCAAACGATTTTCCGTCAACTCGATGTTCAATCGGTAGCGCAGTTTCGCGCGAAGCAGCCGGGGGAAAAATATTTGGCGGCAACAGCGTTTCCATTCCGTTGGTCTGCCCGATGATTGCCCCCGCCGGATCGAGCACGCGCACCAGAAACGGAGCACGCTGCTCCCGGCCGCCTCCCGTATTGATTTCCGCTGCGACCGCAGCCAACCCGCCCTGTTGTTCGAAACTTGTTTGGAGAGCGCCTACCTTATCGGCCAGGACGGCGTTGTCTTCGGCGAACGCGTGCCGGACAACGATCCAGTAAAACACGCCGAGTCCGCAGGCGAGCAGGAGGGCCGCAGCCAGCGTGAAACGCAGGATTAGCTGGGAAGCAATGGAGCGCGGTTCAGTGCGCTTTGAGAACATAACCCATGCCGCGGATGGTATGGACCAATTTGGTCTTAAACGGATCGTCTACCTTTGCGCGCAAGCGGCGCACTACCACGTCGACTACGTTCGTGTCGGTCTTGAAACCTATGTCCCACACATGCTCTGCAATTTCATCCCGCGAGACGACTTCACCAGCCGAATGCGCCAGATGGGTGAGCAGGAGAAACTCTTTGGGCGTCAGGTTCAGCGGAACGCCGCCCCGCTCGGCGCGTTGATGGCGCGTATCGATTTCTAGGTCCTCGATGCGCAGCTTGCCGCGGCGCGCGGGAGTACGGCGCAGAAGTGAACGCACCCGGGCAAGCAATTCGGAAAACGCGAATGGTTTCACCACGTAATCGTCCGCACCGAGCTCGAGCCCCTTCACACGATCGCGCACGCTATCGCGCGCGGTCAAAAAAATGACCGGAGTCTCTACGTTGTCAGCGCGCAGTTCTTCCACGAGCGCCCAGCCATCCTTTTTCGGAAGCATAATATCGACGATGAGAAGATCGAACGTGCTCGCGCGCGCTGCCGCCAGTCCAGCCTCGCCATCCCGGGCGAGATCGGCGGTGAAACCGGCTTCGCGCAGACCCTTTGCGAGAAAAGCTGCAGTCTTCTTTTCGTCTTCGATCACTAGAATTCGCATGAGCTTGATGATCTTCTTTTAAGTCGCTCTTCGTCCAATTCGGCCCCCACACAGGATGAGGCAGAGCGCCCGGATGAGCAAGACAAGAGAGGGACAACTATGCGGCTGATCTGTCTTGTCTGGGCGGCAGAGCAATCACCAGTCCTGCAAGCAGAAACGTGATTGCCGCGGAGAACAGGCAATAGCGGCAGTACGCGTGCAGCAGGAACGCCTGAACGTAAAGGAACCAAAGCGTCGCGAGAAACATCGCGCCAACGGTTGTAATGAGAAACGCGCGCGCGCGCCGGTAACCAAACGCTGCGAACGTAGCGAAGCTAAACACGCAGAAGTATGCCAAGGCGCCGAACAGGGCCACGGGAATTCCCCCGACTCTTGCGTACGCACTGCCAAGGACTCGGGAACAATCTGGTGACCCTCCGCAGGCCAGCGTCTCGCCCGTCAACGCCTGGACGGACAGGTAAGTTGCATCCGCCAGCCCAGCCAGCGACACGACCGCTGCAACGACAAAAATGATCGTGCGAAATCGCGATACTGTCATGCCTGCGATTTCTTCGCCAGGGCCGCATTGATCTCGGCGCGGATGCCCTCTGGATTTTTATCTCTCGGGTCGACTGGTTGATTGTTGATGAACAGGGTCGGGGTCACCTGTATTCCGAGTGAATTTCCGCGCTGGCGGTCGGCGTCTACCCTGGCCCTTGCCTTCTCGCCGTCCATATCTTTTTTGAACTTATCAAGGTCGAGTCCGATTGTTCCTGCATAGGAATCGAAGAGTTCGCGCGCGTTAGGCGCCTTACTCCACGCCTCCTGCTCGCGATAGAGCAGGTCGTGCATCTCCCAGAACCGCCCCTGCAGTCCGGCCGCTTCCGCAGCCAGCGCCGCCTCGCGAGCGTGCTCGTGGATCGTGAGCGGAAAATTCCGAAATACCACCCGCAAACGCGAATCGTATTCTTTCTCAAGCTGTCCAAGAAAAGTCGCGAGCATCCCGCACGGCGGGCATTGGAAATCGCCGTACTCTTCGAGCGTCACGGGAGCCTCCGGATTGCCGCGAACATGCGGTGACTCTGTATCGCCTTTTGCAGAGAGCGCCGTGTCCTGTGGAATGGACTGTACATGCGGTCGGTTTGCCCGGTAGAGGAGTGCGCCGATTCCGATTGTAGCCAGCGCAACCACGGCAACGATGGCGAAAGGAAGATATCGCTTCATAAATTAGGAGCGGAGAGCGGAAAGTTTCGGCGCAACGAATCAGTCGTCAAGTGCGCGAAGCGCGGTGGCGGCACGCGCGCTGTCCGCAAACCCTAATGGTCGCAGCCGATATCCGTCTAACGCGGATCTCTGTAGTTGCCCACGGCGTGTCCGGCTTTCGTGATTCCGGCTGGGTCGGTTACTTGACCGTTACGAATCTGCAAGAGTAAATTTGCTGGTGCGATTGCCAAGATTTTCAACTGGCCTCGCGGCTCTAATCGTGTGCGCCTGTTTTTCGCTGGGCCAAACACCAGCCGGTTCTGCAGCGGGAATCGAAGGAGTAATCACGGTCAATCCTGCCCGGCCCGGTCCCGCGCGAATTGGCGTTCCTAATTCGCAGCCACTTGCCAACACGGCTTTCGTTGTGGAAAACCAAAAGGGCGAAGTCACATCGTTCACCACAAATGACCAGGGTCGATTTCGTGTTCCGCTTGCACCCGGACATTACAAAGTTTCAATCAAAGGACGACACGCGGTTGGGCGCTTCGGACCATTCGAAGCTGATGTCGTCGACGGGCAAATGACAAAGGTCCAGTGGGAATGCGACTCGGGCATGCGATAAAAGCATTTCTGATCTCAAAGCAGGCTCTCGCGAGCAAAGACTCCATGAAGACGGAGCGAATCAAGTGCAGCGTGTGGTTTAGCCGCCTCAGAGCTTGCCCGGCGCGGCGGGTGTCGAGGCAAACGCCCAATATTGGCGGGCATCAACACGGCGATGCTGCGCCGTGACTACAAGTGCGCACTCTAATGCGGAGGTGTCTACCGCGGATGTGGAGTCGGATGAGCTCTCGGTGTCGGCCGCGAGCGGGGCGTGGGCGTAGGTCTCGGCGTTGGAGTTGCCGTTGGCGTCGAGGTCGGAGTTACAGTAGGTGTTGAAGTCGGCGTTGCTGTTGGTGTCGCGGTAGCTGTGGCTGTAGCTGTAGCGGAAGCCGTTGCGGTCGCTGTTGCGGTGGGTGTGGATGTTGCGGTCGCAGTTGTAGTTGCAGTTGCAGTTGCAGTTGCAGTTGCAGTTGCAGTTGCAGTTGCAGTTGCAGTTGCAGTTGCAGTTGCAGTGGCTGTCGTCGTTGCGGTCGAGGTCGCAGTAGCCGTGGGTGTCGATGTCGCCGAAGCAGTAGCTGTTGGTGTGGCACTTGGACTGGCTGTCTGGGTAGGTGTGGGCGTTAAGGTGGCTAACTCCGTGTCGGTGAATGCATCCTGCTGGGATTGGCTGCTAATAGTCACACGGCCGTCGCACCATGAAGAGAGATGCTTGGTGACAATCGCGGAGCCATAGTCGTAGTCTCCAGCGTACGTCGTCTGGATACCCGAGTCAGGCTGCGCAGGCAGAGGGCTTAGGACATCCGAGAACATGTCGTCGGACAGCCAGGTCACGCCGTTATCCGTGGATTTACGTGCCCACATCCTGTAACATGGAACTGCTGGATTACCCCGCGTGCAGGTGGCGCTCTCCCGCGCGTCGTACCATATCGCAAAGACCGTTCCAATCGGACTGACGGAAAGATTAGGCTGCCATTGAGGACGGATAGTCGCATCACTGTTTAACTTGAGCGGTGCGCTAAAGGTCTGACCCTTGTCCGTGGAGCGGATGTAGTACACATCGCCGGGGTCGCTGCCAGTCCCATGCCGGGCGTAGACAAGGTGAACTACACCGTTGTAAGCGGCAGGCTCGCCCCAGCCCTCGTGACGCCAGTAGCCACTGGCATCGGGAAACATGCACGCAAAGTAACCAACAGCAGTTACCCCCGGTCCAGGAAAGCCGGAGCCTGTGAAGGTATTGATCCAAGTATTACCACCGTCGGTTGATCTGAAGATCAGGTTCATGTCGGTGTGAGGAAAGTCTCCGCCACCTTCATTCATACCTGCGACATACACATCGCCTGTAGCAAAGTCACCGGTGATCTGCACGTCGCGAATGAAGGGGCTTCCACTAGTAAGCTGTCGTGCATTGGTCCAGGTAACACCGTTGTCAGTGGAGAAGCGGACGAACAACGCGCCACCGCCCACGTTGAAATCGTTCCAAGAAACGTACATCCGCCCAAAGAAGGGAGAGCTTGGGTTGTTGTCGGCCCAACCAGACTCACGATCGTCCTGGCTGTTAGTGTGAACGCAATAGTGAGCCCAGCTATTG
>Ga0066903_100003300_pt1 | contig 13130 bp, 14 predicted proteins | sample PanSoiMetaGPlot1_FD_67491 | JGI IMG/M metagenome (GOLD analysis project Ga0066903, IMG submission 67491) | Tropical forest soil microbial communities from Panama analyzed to predict greenhouse gas emissions - Panama Soil - Plot 1 (version 2) | ecosystem: Environmental > Terrestrial > Soil >... | reverse complement strand
GTTCGCCCGCTGTCCGAGGAGGGCCTGTTGTCGAACGACCTGGTGTTGGAGCGCGGCCTGGGAGGCGTCGGCCTCCGCGGCGACGGAGGTGTCGTGGAGCGCGATGGCCGATTCGAACTGGAGCCGATCGGAGAAGTCCGAGAACGAGCCCGAGGACAGGAGTGCCTGGACCCCCGCGAACGGACCCTGCATGTAGGCCTCAGCGGCGCGCTGGTCGATCGCGGACTTGATGTCCTCGTACTGCGCCTGGGCCGTGGCGAGCCGGCCTCGCATTCCCATCAGCATGGACTGCACGTCCTGGAAGGCCGCCTGGTCGTGGGAAAGGGAAGAGAGCGCCCGGTGCAGCGCCGACTGCTGCTTCGCCAGCGTCGTCTGCGCGGTCGAGATCTGCTGCTCCAGTTGGGCCAGCCGCCCCGTGGCCTGCCCGAGCTGCGACTGGGTGTCGGCCGACGCGCTGGCGGTTCCGGCCAACAGCGCGCAGGCGAGCACGGCCGGAACGAGCCGGGCATGCTGACGCCGGTTCCACCTGCCGAGCATGGTCTGCTCCTGTGGTCGGCGGGTGGGCCCGGAAACTGAAGCGTCGCTAGGCGGCCGAGGGCTCGGTCCCGGATTCGGAGACGGGATCCAGGGCCCAGTCGAGGACCTGGTCGATCGACTCCGCCACGTGGAACTCGATCTCGTCGCGGACCTGCTGGGGCACGTCGTCGAGGTCGCCCTCGTTGCGGCTGGGGAGCACGACCTCCCTGAGGCCGGCCCGGTGGGCGGCCAGCACCTTCTGCTTCACGCCGCCGATCGGGAGGACCTTGCCCTGCAGGGTCACCTCACCCGTCATGCCGACGGTCGGCTTCACGGTCCGCCCGGTCAGCAGGCTGGCCAACGCGGTCGTCATGGTGACGCCGGCCGACGGGCCGTCCTTCGGGATGGCGCCGGCAGGAACGTGCACGTGGAACCGCCCCGTGAGCGACTCGACCGGGATGCCGAGCTCCGCCGCGTGCGAGCGCACGTAGCTGAGGGCGATCCGGGCCGACTCCTTCATCACGTCGCCGAGCTGGCCGGTGAGGATGAGCTCGTCACCGGTGCCCTCCATCCGCGTCGCCTCGATGAACAGGACGTCGCCGCCCGTGCCGGTCACGGCGAGCCCGGTGGCCACACCGGGAACCGAGGTCCGCTCCGCGGCCTCGAAGAAGAACTTCTGGCGCCCGAGGTACTCGCGGACATCCCCCCCGTCGACCGTGAGCGGGGGTGTGACGTCGCCGCCCGCGATCTTCGTGGCGGCCTTGCGGAGGACCTTCCCGAGCTCACGCTCCAGGTTGCGAACGCCGGCCTCCCGCGTGTAGTCGCCCACCACGACCCGAAGCGCCTGGTCGGTCACGACGACCTCCTCGGGCGTCAGGCCGTTCTTCTCGACCTGACGAGCCAGCAGGTGGTCCCGCGCGATCGCGATCTTCTCGTCCTCGGTGTAGCCGTCGAGCCGGATGACCTCCATCCGGTCGAACAACGGGCCGGGGATGGTCTCGGCGACGTTCCCGGTCGCGATGAACAGCACCTCGGAGAGGTCGAGGTCGACGTCGAGGTAGTGGTCGCGGAACGTGTGGTTCTGGGCCGGGTCGAGCACCTCGAGCAGCGCCGACGACGGGTCGCCCCGCCAGTCCGAGCCGACCTTGTCGATCTCGTCGAGCATCATCACGGGGTTCTTCGTGCCGGCGTCCTTCAGGGCGCGCACGATCCGCCCGGGCAGCGCGCCGACGTAGGTCCGGCGGTGGCCGCGGATCTCGGCCTCGTCGTGGATGCCTCCGAGGGACACCCGGACGAACTTGCGGCCGAGCGCCCGCGCCACGGACTCACCCAGCGAGGTCTTGCCCACGCCGGGCGGCCCGATCAGCGTGAGGATCGCACCGGACCCGCGTCCCGACGTCGACTCGGTCAGGCCCCGGTCCGCGCGAAGCTTCCGCACCGCGAGGTACTCGATGATGCGTGCCTTGACGTCCTCGAGGCCCGTGTGGTCCTCGTCCAGGATCCGCCGAGCCTCCGCGATGTCGAGGTTGTCCTCGGTGCGAACGTCCCACGGAACGTCGAGCAGCCAGTCCAGGTACGTTCGGATCCATCCCACCTCGGGGGACTGGTCGGACATCCGCTCCAGGCGCCCGAGCTCACGCTCCGCCTGCTTTCGTACCTCCTCGGGCATGTTGGCTTCCTCGATCCGCGCTCGATAGTCGGCGACGACGTCTTCCTCGCCGTCCTCGCCGAGCTCCTTGCGGATCGCGTCCATCTGCTGGCGCAGGATGAACTCGCGCTGCCGCTTGTCGATGCCCTCCTGGACCTCGTCCCGGATCTTCTCCTTGACGCTGATCTCGGCCAGGGTGTCCTTGGCCCACTCCAGGACCTTCTCGAGGCGCTGTTCCACGTCGAGGGTCTCCAGGATCTCGACCTTCTGCTCCATGGACAGGTCGGGGGAGTACCCGGCCGTGTCGGCGAGCGCGCCGGGCTCCGTGATGCCGCGAAGCAGCTCCGCGACCTGTGGGACGCCGCGCGCGTCGACGATGTTCTCGATGGTGCCCCGGTAGTCGCGGGCCAGGTCGCGGACGCGGGAGGTGTCCGCGTTGGTCTCCTCGGCCTCGTCCACCTGGACCCAGACGGCGTCACCGGTGCCGGCCACGCCGGTCCCGATGACCGCGCGGTGCAAGCCCCGGATCACCAGGGCCTCCAGCCCGTTCTGCATGCGGCCGCGGTCCTCGATCTTGGACACGGTCCCGACGGCGGCGTAGCGGACCCCGATCTTCGGAACCAGGACGAGCTGCTCGTCCTGGTTCTGAGCGGCCTCGGCGGCCGCCCTGGCGTCGTCGGTCTCCAGCATCAGGGTGACCACCATGCCGGGCAGGACCACGCCCGAAGTCAAGGGGAGCAGGGGGAGAACGCGGGAAGCGAGTTGTTCTGGCACGAACCTCATCTCCGATCGGAAAGCACGTCGACCGGTGCAACCCGCGCCGGCTCTCGGGTATTCCCAACCTTGAGTCCACCACGCTCAAGGGCGGGCGGCAGGGGATTGCGCCAGGATGGACCCATGGCCGAAGAGGAACGGGTCGGGCCCGCCTCGGAACTCCCGCCGCGGAAGGTCGCGGGGACCGGTCGATGGGCGGTTGCCAACGTCGACGGCGAATACCTCGCCGTGACTCGGAGGTGCCGTCACCTGGGCGCGGACCTCGCCGGGGGGACGATCGATCGTCAGGGGTGCCTGGTCTGCCCGTGGCACGGGTCCCGGTACGACATGCAGCCGGATGGTGGAGGGCCCGCAGGGTGTCTTCGCCAAGGTGCCGGGGCTCGGCGCGTCGTTCAAGGCCCTCACCCGCGTGCTCCCGCTGGGCCGGGGAGAGGTCGTGGAACGCGACGGCGTGCTGTACGTGCGGCCGGGCTCCTAGTTCGCTACGAGCCCGAGTGGCTTGCCACGATGATGATCACGATCCCCAACCAGGCCCATCCGAGGATCACCCCGGCCAGGGCCATCCCGCGACCGCCCTGTCGTCCTCCCGACCGCCTGATCTGGCTGAGGGCGATGTAGCCGAACACGAGGGCCAGCAACACGCCCCCGATGATCCCGAACACCAGCGAGGCGATGGCGAACCCGTTCGTCTTCTGCGCCGGCGGGCTGAACGCGCCGTCGGGAGCCTGATAGGTCCCGGGAGCGGGAGGCGGCGGCGCGGGCGGTGTCGGCGCCGGCGGAACGTCGGGACCCGGCTCGTAGCCCATGGGCGTGGTCTCCTTGGATCGAGGACGCCGCCACTGTAGCCGTGCCGGAACCGCCGGGCGCGCCTCAGCCGGTCGCGACGGCGGCGAGCTCGCGTCGGCCGAGGACGTGGTCGATCGCGCCGTACGCCTTGGCCTCCTCCGGCGTGAGGATGAAGTCGCGGTCGGTGTCGCGGGCGATCTTCTCCACCGGCTGTCCCGTGTGGCGCGCCAGGATCCCGTCGACGAGCTTGCGCAGCCGGAGGATCTCCTTCGCGTGGATCTCGAGGTCCGCGGACTGACCTTCGATCCCCCCGTGCGGCTGGTGCATCAGGATCCGCGCGAACGGGAGCGCGAAGCGCTTCCCGGCGGCGCCCGCAGCGAGGATCACCGCTCCCGCGGAGGCTGCTTGGCCGACGCAGTACGTGGCCACGTCCGGGCGAACGAACTGCATGGCGTCGTAGATGGCCAGGAGCGCGGTGCTGGAGCCGCCGGGGGTGTTGATGTACATCGAGATGTCCTTGTCGGCGTCCTCGGCCTCCAGGTGCAGGAGCTGAGCAACCAGGATGTTCGCCAGGTCGTCGTCGACGGGCTGGCCCAGGAACACGATTCGCTCCCGGAGCAGCCGCGAGTAGATGTCGAAGGCTCGCTCACCTCGGTCGGTGGGCTCCACCACCGTAGGAACGAGCGACGAAAGCGAACCGGTCATGGCACCGTCCTCCTTTGCGGTAGGATGCAACCTGTCGGTTGCACATCGTATCGGGGAATCGAACTATGTGCAACCGGGAGGTTGCGGATGGTCAGAAGGGAGATCGTGCTTCCGGCGGAGACCGCCGAGGTCTGGGCCGCGCTCACTCAGTCCGAGGAGCTGTCGGAGTGGTTCGGGGCCGACGTGGCGATCGACGCGCGACCCCGAGGGGCGGTGACGGCCAGGCATCCCGACGGCGCCGTCCGTCGTGGAACCGTCCTCGCCGCGAACGCGCCGTACCGGCTCGTCGTGGTGTGGGACGGAGCAGACGGATCCCGCGTCGAGTTCACCCTCGAGTCGGTTCCGAGCGGCACGCGGCTCACCGTGATCGAGACCCAGTTGGACGCGTCGGCTCCCGAACGGCTCCTGTTGGAGGCGGCTCGATGAGCCCGCGGAAGGACGAGCGAGTGGACGCCGTGTTCCAGGCGCTCGCCGATCCCACCCGACGCGAACTGCTTCGCCGGCTGTCGCAGACGCCGGGGACCGCGACCGAGCTGTCGGCGCGGCTGCCGATCACGCGCCAGGCCGTAGCGAAGCACATGGCAGCGTTGCAGGACGCCGGCCTGGTGGCCTCGGAGCGATCGGGGAGAGAGGTCCGGTACCGGCTGACGCCCGGGCCGATGGCCGACGCCGCGGAGTGGATGGGCGACGTCGGTGCCCAATGGGACCGCCGCCTGGAGAACCTGAGCCGCCGCTTCCGCCCGTAGGACTCGCCGCCCCCGATATCACCCGGCCCCGTGCGATGCGGGTCTCTTCGTTCCTTCTCGAAACTAGGAGGCCGATAAGGAGGAACCGGCGATGGCAACGACCCTCGATGCGACCACGAAGAAGAGCCACGCGTACGACATGTTCATGCTCGTGCTCACGGTCTTCTCGCTCATCGTCATGGTGGCGTTGCTGCTGCCGCTGAGCGCCCCGACCATCCAACTCCTCCAGGTGTACGACACGCTGATGTGTGTCTTCTTCCTGGCCGACTTCGCGCTGAACCTGGTCCGATCCCACCCTCGGCGCGACTACTTCGTCGGGCGGCGCGGCTGGCTCGACCTCCTGGGCTCGGTCCCGAGCTTCGGGTTCTTCCGCTTCACGGCCCTGCTTCGTCTCGCTCGATTGAGTCGTTTCACCCGCATCACGCGGAAGTTCGGCGGGAGGAACGCCCGCCGCGAGCTGGTCCAGGACGTCGTCCGGCACCGGGGCGAGTACGCGGCGTTCATCACGGTGCTGGCCGCGTTCATCGTGCTCACCGTGTCGAGCGTCCTGGTCCTGCAAGCCGAGAGCCACGCCGCCGACGCGAACATCAAGACGGGAGGCGGGGCGTTGTGGTGGGCGGTCGTGACGATCACGACGGTGGGCTACGGGGACAAGTTTCCGGTCACGCCCGTCGGACGGATCACTGCCGTGCTCGTGATGTTCGCCGGCGTCGGCATCATCGGCGCGTTGGCCAGCATCCTCGCGAGCGTCCTCGTCCCGACGCCGAAGGCCGAGGAGGAGGCCGAGTCGGTGTCGGCGGGCTCCCTCCAGGTCGAGCTCACGCAGATCAAGGACGAGCTGGCGGCGCTCCGTCGATCGCTCGTCCCGGCCGGCCCCGATCCGCCGGTGGGGCCTGATCCCGGCACGGGGGTGCCGCACACGCAGCAGGAGTAGCAGGGATCGAGGGGCGCCGTTGCACGGAAGGGGCCGAGGGAACTACGGTCGCCCCATGCTCGAAGCGATCGCGGATCTGCCGGAAGGCGTGATCGGGTTCGAAGGGACCGGGAAGATCGAGGCCGCCGACTACACCGGGGCGCTGATGCCCGCCGTCCGACGGCTGTGGCAGGAGGGCAAGGACGTACGGATCGTCCTGGTGTTCGAGCGGTGGGACGGGATGACGTCCGGCGCCACGTGGGAGGACCTCAAGGTCGGTGTCGAACACCTGCGGCGCTGGAAGCGCATCGCACTCGTCACGGATCTCGACTGGATGATCACCGTCACGTCCCTGTTCGGGTGGATGACGCCGGGGGAGCTGAAGCGATTCCCGGTCGCGCAGCGCGACGAAGCCATCGCCTGGGCCGCCGGGGGCGACTGATCCTCAGGCCGCGCTTCGCGACGGAAGCTCGACCTCGAACCACGCCTCGAGCACGCCGTTCGTCTGGACGATGCTCCAGTGGTCGGCGATACGGTCGACGAGGAAGAGCCCCCACCCGGACACGTCGCCCGGCGACACGAGCGCGCTCGCCTCGAACCCGTTGTGCTCCTCGTAGCGGAGCATCACCTCGACGCGATCGGGCTCGCATCGGATATCGAGGCGCATCCTCTCCCGGTCGTCGAGGCCGGCGTATTTCACGGCGTTCGTGACGAGTTCGGTGACGAGGAGACGGACGTCGTCGGCGACGTCGTCGGGAACCGAGGAACCCAACCCGGAGAGCCACGCTCGCGCCACGCTCGGCGCCCTCGATTCGGGCGGTAGGACGATACGCAGCTTGACGTCCAATCCAGCTCCGTTCGCTGCGGTCTGGCCGCTGATTCTTATTCCCAGCTCCCGTGTTCCGTCAAACGGGCGGCCCTGCCGGTAAGCTGCCGCGGCCTTAAGGGGGGATCGATGATGGATTCCGGCTACCCGCCGGCGCTCACGGGGATGCGGGGCAGCCACCGTGGCTCGTTCGACGTCGGCCACGCGATCCGGGACGGGCGGCGGTACGAAACGGCCGATCTCCCGATCGAGGCGACGTGGGACCTGGCGGTGGTCGGGGCCGGGAACAGCGGACTCGCCGCGGCGTGGTTCTTCCGCGAGCGCAGGCCGGACGCCTCGATCCTGATCCTCGACAACCACGACGACTTCGGCGGCCATGCGAAACGCAACGAGTTCGTGGTGGACGGTCGGCTGCTCCTCGGCTACGGCGGGAGCGAGGCCATGCAGTCACCGGACTCGCTGTACGGACCCGCGGCGAAGACGCTGCTCGCGTCGCTCGGCGTCGACCACCGGCGCTTCGAACGGTACTTCGACCGGGATCTGTACCCATCGCTCGGCCTCTCGCGCGGCGTCTTCTTCACGCGGGAGGCGTTCGGAGAGGACCGGCTCGTGACCGGCGATCCGATGCGGATGGTCGCGGACGACATCCCGCCCGATCGGATGAACGAACGTCCCGTCGCCGAGTTCATCTCGGACTTCCCTATCGGCGAGGCGTCCAGGGGACAACTGGTGGAGCTGTTCACGTCGACGCGCGACGTGCTCGAGGGGCTCACGGAAGAGGAGAAGGTCGGGCTGCTGAGGAAGACGAGCTACCGAGAGTTCGTGATGGGGTACTGGGGGCTGTCGGACGAGGCCGCCGACACCTTCCAGCGGCGGCCGTGCGACTTCTTCGCGCGCGAGGCCGATTCCGTGTCGGCGCTCGAGTTGGTGGAAACGGGATATCCGGGATCCGCGGGAATGGGGCTCCCGGTCGGCGACGAGGCCGCGGCGGAGATGGAGGAGCCGTACATCTACCACTTCCCGGATGGCAACGCGTCGATCGCGCGACTGATGGTTCGATCGCTGATCCCCGGTGTCGCGCCCGGCCGAACCATGGAGGACGTCGTCACGGCCCGGTTCGACTATGCGAAGCTGGATGAGCCCGGCTCACCGGTCCGCGTGCGGCTGTGCAGCACGGTTGTGCACGTCGCCAACGCGGACGCCGGCGTCGACATCGCGTACGTGCGGGACGGTCGGCTCCACCGGATCCGCGCGGAGCAGTGCGTCCTCGCCGGCTACCACATGATGATCCCGAAGATCATGCCGGAGTTGCCGAAGGGACAGCGCGACGCGTTGTCGATGAACGTGAAAGCCCCGATCGCGTACGTAAAGGTGCTGGTCCGCGACTGGCACCCGTGGGTCCGGCTCGGCATCCACGAGATCACGAACCCGATGGGATTCTTCTCGAGGCTCAAGCTCGATTACCCCGTGAGCATGGGGGAGTACCGGTTCCCGAGCTCTCCTGCTGACCCAATGGTGCTGCATCTCGTCTACGTCCCGACGGTTCCTCGAACGGGTCTGGATGCCCGCCGACGGTACCGGGCGGCCCGAGAGGTGCTCTACGCGATGACGCTCGAGGACTTCGAGGCGCAGGTCCGCGACGAGCTCGCGAGGATGTTGGGGCCGGGCGGCTTCGATGCCGGCCGCGACATCCTCGCGATCACCGTGAACCGGTGGGGACACGGCTACTCGTACATGAGTGATTCGCTCACCGCCGAGGATCATCCTGGGTCGGACCCGGTGTATGCGAGGGCACGAAGGCGGATCGGGCGGGTGGCGATCGCGAACGCCGACGCCGCGTGGTCGGCGTTCACGCACGTCGCCATCGAACAGGCCCACCGGGCGGTGGACGAGTTGCTCGGTGACCCCCGCGAAGTGCTGACGTCCGCGCCGAGCTGACCGTGGACGACGAGGTGGTGGATCGGGTCGAGGGGATCATCCGAGCGATCCCGCCCGGCGAGGTGCTCAGCTACGGGGAGGTGGCGGACCGGGCCGGAGTTCGCTCGCCCCGGCTGGTCGGCCGGATCCTCTCCGAGTGCGGCGACGATCTCCCCTGGCACCGGGTGGTCCGCTCCGATGGGTCGCCGACTCCCCACCTCGCGACCCGACAACTGGCGTTGCTTCGCGCCGAGGGCGTTCGGATCGCGGGCGGCCGGGTCGTCAGCTGATGCGCCCGGCGGTCAGACCTGGACCGGCTGCGCCGCGCTGAACCCGACGTCGCTCGACTTGAGCGAGACCTTCGACGCGGTGATCTTCGCGTCCCGGTTCGTGTCGTACGTGCCCTCTCCTCCGAAGCGCGCGAGGAACGGCGCGAGGAAAGCGGTGGCGGCGGCGATCCCGATGGTCTTCGCGTTGCCCGTGGTGCTCCACGTCGCCAGGAACGTCGAGCAACCGCTCAGCACGCCGACCAGGAGCGCTCGCACGAACGCTCCGTAGTAGGGAGTGCTCTTGTCCATCAGGCCCCCCTCTCTGGTTCGAGGCTCCTGCGGGCGATCCGGAGCCGCAGTCGGTTCGGGACTGGTCACGCGCGTCGCGGTCCGATGTCGCTGACCCTCAGCCATGTGCGCCCCCCTTGACGAGATGACGCAACCGAAGCACGGAGCCGGGAGGCGACGCAATGGACCGATCGGGGGACGACACCGAACCGTGGACTATCGGCGTCCCACGCAGAGCCTAGGACGAAGGCGGGAATCCGCGGGTCAAGTCCGCGATCCCCCGGAGCAGGAGCCACCCGCGGGTTTGGTTACGCCACCTTCCATGCGGTGCCGTTCCAGCGCTCGATGAGCGTCCGATCGGCTGTGCCGTTCGAATAATCGGCCACCGCCCACGCGTTCGACGCCGAAGTCGCGACCACCCCACCGAGGTAGTTCTCGTGGGTTCCAACATTTGGACTCGGCTTCACGTTCCACGCCGCGCCGTTCCAGCGCTCGACGAGGGTGCGGCTGGTCGTGCCGTTGTTGTAGTAGCCAACAGCCCAGGCCTTCGATGCCGAGACGGCGTACACGTCGCCCAAGCTGTTGTCGAGCGACCCATTGTTGGGGCTCGAGTGCACCTTCCAGGCCGAGCCGTTCCACCGCTCGATGAGGGTTCGGTAGTTGGTGCCGTTCGAGGAATAGCCCACTGCCCACGCAGGGCCATGGGGGACCACGTCGACTCCGTAAAGGATGTTGTCGTTCGTGGTCGCGTTGGGGCTCGTGCGGACTTTCCAGGCTGTCCCGTTCCAATGCTCCACCAGGGTCCGGTACACGGCACCGTCGAACGAGTACCCAACCGCCCAGATGTTCGAGGCAGACGCTGCCGCGACGGCGTTCAGCTGGTTGTCACCGGTCCCCACGTTGGGGCTCGAGTGCACCTTCCAGGCCGTGCCGTTCCAGTGCTCCACGAGAGTTCGTACCGCGCCTGAGCCCTGTGCCTCGCCCACAGCCCAGGCGTTGGTCGGCGAGACGGCCACGATGCTGAAGAGCTCGTCGTCACTCGTCCCCCCGTTGGGGCTCGTCTGGCGCCTCCACGCCCTGCCGTTCCAGTGCAGGATCAGCGTGCGGAAGCCCGATGCGGTGTCGCGGTCACCCACAGCCCAGGCGTTGTTGGCAGACGTGGCCGCAACACCCTCGAGATGGTTGTTGAGGGTCCCCACGCTGGGGCTCTTCTGGCGCTTCCACGCGATCCCGTTCCAGTGGAGGACCAGCGTGCGGTACGCCCCGAGCGTGGTGTCCTTGTAGGCCCCAACCGCCCAGGCGTTGTGGGCGGAAACGGCCGCCACGTCGTTGAGATCGTTGCTCCCGGTTCCAACATTGGGCGTCCTGGCCGCCTCGAGGCGGTGAATGTTCGTCGCCCCGGCGGGGGTGGCCCCTCCTGCGAATGACGCAACAAACAATGAGACGAGGACAACGGCGGATGCCAGGACCCTACGAGTGTCCATCCTTCTCCCCCTCACCGTGGAGTGGCCAGCATCTGCGGGAAGCTAAGCGCGCGTCAAGGTCTCCTTCCGAGCCTCATCCTTGCCCTTCGGACGGAGCTAGCGCCTCGAGGCCGCTCAAAGCGCGCGTAGTCCCAACGGGATTTGAACCCGTGTCTCCACCTTGAGAGGGTGGTGTCCTGGGCCACTAGACGATGGGACCGGAGTGGCCGACGGCATTCGCCGGTCGGCCTCGGCGAGTCTAGCAGCAGCCCCCGATCAGCAGACCTGGTTCAGGTACGGGTAGGGGTCGACGGCTCCGCTGATGTCGGTGTAGCCGTACGGGCTCCGCCACAGGTGGGCCGGGACGGGGCTGGGGTGCCACTCGAAGTGGTCGTGGGTGGCTCCGCCCGCCGCGTCCCCGGTGTTCCCCACGTAGCCGACGACGGTCCCAGCGGACACGCTGCCCAGGTTTCCGATGTGGTCCAGGTGCGCGTTGTAGACGTATCCCTGGGACCCCGTCACGATCACGCTCGTCCCTCCCAGGCCGCCCGACGCGTCGGTCGCGTACCCGTCGAACGGGGCCACGATCGGGGTGCCCCGCGGCGCGAAGATGTCGTTGCCCGCGTGAGGATGAGGCGGGTTCGTGGTGGTGCGGATCTGGCCGAAGTCGTCGGAGTACGCGTGCGGGCCCTGCACCGGACAGTACGAGAACGGATGGTCGAACGTGACCGGCTGGCCGCCGCCGCCGAGGTGCGACCCCTGTTGTGCGGCGAGGGCGGCGCGAGCGGCGGCGAGCCTGGCTTGCCGCGCGAGCGCCGCGTTCAACGAACTGACGAGGTTCTCCAGATGCGCGCGCCGGCCGGCGAGTTTCGAAAGCAGGGACGCCGCTTCACTCTGACGCGAGCTCAGGTCGCCGAGCAGCTTCTGCTGTTCGCTGAACTTCCCGTTCAACGTCGCTTGACGTGACCGGAGCGCCGAGAGCTGTCGCTGTTCGCGCCGCTGCAGCGTCACCAGCTGCGCCTGCTTCATCTTCAACGCATCGGCAACACGCTGCGTCTGCAACGCGAGGTTCGAGTCCTGTGCGTTGACCGCGCCGACGAACTCCATGCGGTCGGAGAGATCCGACAGCGACGTGGCGCTGAACAGGAACTCCAGGTCGCTGCCCGGGCCCTGCTCGTAGAGGATCCGGGCGCGCTGGTCGATCCTGTTACGGAGCGCCGTGTACTCCGCTTCTGTCTTCGCGAGATCCGATCGGGTCCGCTTGATCTCCGCTCGCGTGTCCTCGTACGCGGCCTCCGCTTTCCCTACGCGAACGGCCAACACGTTCAGACGAGCCTGAAGCGCGCGAATGGCCACCCTGGCCTGGTGCTCCTCGCGTTGCACTTCGTGCAGCCGGATCCGCGTGTCGTGGATGTATCCGGCGATCCGATGCAGAGTGGCCTTGGCGTTGTCGAGTTGCTGCTTCGTCGTCGCGCCGGCGCCGCCCGTGAGCGAGCACAGCACGGCCACGACGAGGAGAACGGCCGTGGCGCGGCCGAGATTGAGCTTCGAGCAACGGCGATCGGCCCGCAATCCGGCGTCGTTGATACCGACCGGGTATCGAAAAGTCAACGCCTTCCTCGTGAACTCAAGCCTGAGCCGTGCCTGGCCGATGACTGTTCCGTGGGGCACCGCGCCCCGGGAACACGCCCATGTTGTGTCCAGACTGTCGACTCACCACGGCCGGAAGGGATCTGATCCTCCGCGCCCTCGAGGACATGCAACGAACGCGTCCGAACGACGACGCGTGGCGTCCCCTCATGTGCGGGCGATGCGGCGAGGTGACCGGCATCGTGGACGACCGCGATCACTGGATGTTCGGCAGGGAGCCCCGCACCGATGGGGTCCCGGTCAGGACGTGACCCCCGGTCCGACGCGATCGGGCGGGAAATATTCCTTGACGTTCCGGACATTCCTCCCCATACCGCACCCGAAATCTGGCCGCAGGAGGAGGAGACCCGGGTCCCATTGGGGAATACATCCATGGTGGTGAACTTCTTCCAGCACGCCAGGACCGTCTTCCGCGCCCATCGCGTCGCGCTCCATGCTGGGTCCGTTGGGGGCCTCCGTTCGATGGAAGCCATCTGCGATCGTCGCACTCCGCGACGCCGTCTCCCCTCGGCCCGGCGGCGTTCGATGGGGCGGCGGCGTAGGGCCGCCAACGCCCCTCGGACGTTCCGGGCGCTCGCCGGACACCGCTCGCACCGCTGACGGTCAGGAACGCTCCGAAGCTCGCGTAA
>Ga0066903_100003299_pt1 | contig 13131 bp, 9 predicted proteins | sample PanSoiMetaGPlot1_FD_67491 | JGI IMG/M metagenome (GOLD analysis project Ga0066903, IMG submission 67491) | Tropical forest soil microbial communities from Panama analyzed to predict greenhouse gas emissions - Panama Soil - Plot 1 (version 2) | ecosystem: Environmental > Terrestrial > Soil >... | reverse complement strand
GGTGACGGAAGCTCGCGCCTGGCAGCGGTGATCCAGGGGGCGATCAGCCGCCAGGCTGGACGGCAGCGGGCGCAGATCGAGTTCGGTTCGCTCGTCGGCGAGCCGACCACGCCAGACCTGCAACCGGACTCGTGGACCGGGATGCCGTGGGCGTGGAGCACGTACTACGTGGTCGAGCCCTTCCTGACTGGCCTGCTCAAGACGTATCCGTCGAGCGTGCCACCATCGGATGTCGGCGATCACGGCGGCCATGCTCACGGGGAACACGAGCATACCCTGGTCGATGCGATCCAACCCCTGCGGGCGGGGGACCGAGTGCTCATCGTCTGGGTCGGTCCCTCGCCGTGTGTCTTGGGGAGGTTGAAGTGAGCGGGTCTGTCGGGTGGGGCCTGGGGAGGCTGGGGAAGATGTTGGTGAGGTTAGTCGAGGGTGGCGGTGTCCCGGTCGGCCGGGCCTGTGCGCGCCTGACTCGGAGGTTATCACACTGATGGCCCTGTTCCCCACTGTCCCCGATCCCGTGGCCCTGCGCCCGGTCGCGCCGGCTCCCCCACCTGGCAGCGACCTCGGACTCGACTGGCGCTTCGACTTTGAAAAGGGCGACTTCACCATTGACGCCGACGGGCAAGTCCCCAAGGTCAGGGGCGGCCTGGTGCCTGCCCAGCAGGTCGTGGCGACGTGCCTTGTTGACAGGGCGTTCCACCGAATGTACAGCAGGAGACATGGCATAAATTACGAGTACGCCCAGGCCAAGCGTCAGCGTCAGCAGACCGAAGCCAGCTTGGAGACGCAGATTCGCGACCGCCTCAAGCGCATTCGGGGGGTGAAGGATGTCATCAACTTCACGTTCAGGAACGGTCCCTTCGAGGTCTTCTACCCGCCTCGCGAGGTGAAGCTCCCGCCGACGACCGAGGGCGGCAAGTACGCCGACGTGGAGGGCGACTTCGGCACCTACCAGCGGATGAAGGGACAGCAGTACGGCACCTTCGAGAAGGTGACGCAGATTCCTGAGCGGGTCGTGATCGCTGGGGGTGGTTTCGTCAAGGTGCCGGCTGACGCGCTCGCGGTGCGCTTCACCGTCGTGCTCGACGTGGGGGCGCGCTACAGCTTCGAGGTCGTGCCGCACGGTGGCAACCCGCCCGCGCCGCCGCTCAAGGGGCGCTACCTCGACATGGAAATCATGGGCAACTACGCGACCATCGCCACCCACAACTACGGCGAGCTTGAACCCCCGCCGGGCAGCCCGCCCTCACGAAGGAAGGCTTAGATGCCCAACCCGCCGCTGCCGCCCGAAATCATCTTCGGCCAGTCGTCCGAGCAACAGCTTGCCCGGATGCTGGCGCACCCGGCCCTCGAAGGCATGAGCGTCGCCGAGGGCTCGATGCCGCACGCCCAACTGTCGCCGGTCGCCAACGAACTCGCCGAGGGCTACTTCAACATGGCCCGTATCGTGGAGCAGCGCTCACTGATCGGCGATCCTGGGCACTGCGCCTACGGCGACTACCTCGATCAGATCGGGCTCGAAGAGATGGGCGTGGCGCGCCAGTCGGCGGTGCCTGCGCGGATCAGCCTGACCTTCACGGGCACGCCTGGCACCGTCATCCCTGGCGGGGCGGCGGGCGACCTGACGGCGTGCGTCGTCCAGGCGACGACCGACGAGGCCCCGACCTTCCGCCTGACGGGCGACGTGCTCATCCGGGCGGCCGGCACGGGCGGCGGCGTGGCCGAGTGCGAAGAGCCAGGCATGGTCGGCAACGTCCCGGCGGGCACCGTGACCGAGTTCGTCGGCACGATCCCAGCGGGCGTGACGGCGGTCAACAACGACTACAGCCAGCCGCTCGTGCCCGGCACCGACATCGAGTCCGACAACGACTACCGCCTGCGGCTGCTCGAATACCGACGCGACCCGCCCAACGGCTGCAACGCGGCGCAGTTTCGCGCCTGGGCCGAGGCCGTGCCTGGCGTGGGCAAGGCGCAAGTCGTGCGACCAACCGAGGCCGTCGGGCCGCAGGGCCAGCAACCCCCGCCGCCGGGGAACGTGTACGTCTACTGCCTGGACGAGAATATGCGGGCCGCGCCGCAGGCGGTCGTGGATGTTGTCCAAGCCGTGATCGCTCCGTCCCGAGAGATTGCTGGTGGGGCCTCGAACTTCACGCCCAATGGCGGCGCGGTTGTCGAGGCCGACGGCACGATCCGCCTACCGCTGGGCGGCGTCGCCTCTGGCGCGACCGGCGCGTTCCCGGCGGCCTCGGCCGAAATCCCTGGCGTGTGGATGTGGCGGCCCTCGCTGCGGGTGAGCAATCAGACGACCGACCCGCTGCCGATCTGCACGGTCGAGGTGTTCAACGTGACGATCAACGGCGTCGCCCCTGGTGCGCCGCCGCCCAACCCGGACGGTCGCCTGGCGACGTTGGACGTGTTCGCGGCCGACCTGCGCGTGGCCTTCCCTGGTGCGCCCGAGGTGGCTCCGAGCATCGACGTGTGGTGGAACAGCGTGGACGTGCTTGAGCTTCGGGTGCGCCGCCTGGCGACGCAGCAGGTCGTGGACGACCTGTGGTTCGAGGGCGGCTGGATCAGGTCGGCGTTCTCAGCGCCCGAGCACGAGGGCCTCGCGCCGGTGGATGATCGCGTCGAGTGCTACGTCCCGACCGAGCGGCCCATCGAGGTCGTGGTGACCGTGCAGGGCCAGGTGGGCTGGAACCCGCCCGACGTGGAGGCCAGTGTCAGGGCAGCCCTGACAGAGTATTTGAAGGAGATTGCCTTCACCACCGGCACCTACATGGACGACGAGGGCCACGTGAAGGACATCCCCGTGAGCAACGACGTGACCTACGGCGCGGTCGCGGCTGCGATCCAACTCGCGCCGGGCGTCGAATACTACGATCCGGGCACGCTCACCATCAACGGCGGCCGAGTCAACATCCCCGTGTGGAAAGGGGACGTTGCAGTCCTGGGGAACCTGACGACGATCACGGTGATCCCGGCCGCCAGGAGCGGCTGGCAGGTCATCGGGCCGCCGGGCACCGAATTGCCGTGATGCCCCCTTCGGGCTGGCAGCGCAGCGACCGACCCCCAGGCTCGCGTGAAGCCGTGGCGACACGGGTGGCGCAGGCGGCGAAGGCGGCGGCTGGCATGTACCCGATCTGCGAGTCGGGGACGCGCATGGTGAGCCCGCGCTCGATGCCCGAGTTCCTGCGCTTCGCCCCGACCATGATCTACATGGAGTGCTCGCCCGGCTGCTCGCTGGACATCTGGCACAACGAACTCTGGGCCACGAGGAACGAGCAATTCGTCCGCTGGGCGACGTGGCGACTCGAATGGTGGGAGGCCGAGATGCGCCTTCCACCTCGGCCGAACTCGTCCTACGACGAGCGGCGCGACCGCATCATCGCCCGGATGCGCGCCTGGGCACTGCCCACGGTGGCGAACATTATGAAGCTCGCCGACGCCTACGGGGCCGTGGTCTACCCGACCATGAACTACGAGCAGCACTTCATTACGTACATCTTCCCTGGCGGCTTCGTCGGCCAGGAAGACCTGATGCTCGAACTCGACCGCATCACCCCGGCGCGGCTCGGGTTGAACATGCAGGTCTTCGTGGTGTGGGGCGACTTCGAGAGTGCCAACAACACGTGGTGTCAGATCGAAGACGCGGGCTGGTCGTGGGACGACATGGAGAACGCCAGCCTGAATCAGCTACCGCCGCTGTCGCTGCTGCCGTGCGTCCCGCCGCCGCCGGCGTATTGGGGCGACTTCGAGGACCGGGGCATCCGCTGGTGCCAACCTGGGGACAACACGATTGTGTGGGGACGCATGGAGACGGCGACGATTGACGACCTGCCGGACCTGGCGAACCTGCCCTGCAACCCACCTGTGCCGTAAGGAGTGACCATGACCAGTCCACCACCAGGGATTCACGAACACCTCCTGCTGAACCAAACGCGGTTCAACCTGACGCTGCCCGAGCGGGCCGACATCGTGGCCGTGGGCGTGCTCAACGACGCCTACATGAAGCTCGGCAACGAAGCGATGCACCTGACGCTCGGCAACACCTACGCGGGTGCCCAGGTGCTCACCGGCACGCTGAACATGACGGGCGACCTGGGCGTCGTGGGCAACACCTACCTTACGGGCCTCGCGACGGTCACCGGCCGCGTGACCGCAGCCCAGGTCACTATGACGGCCCCGCCGCAACCAGCGGTGGCACCCGGCTACGTTGTCGGCGTGCCGCTCGCGGGCGGTGACCTCGGCTACTACGACCCGGCGCTGATTATGACCGCCTCGATGTGGGTGGACGACGGCACCAACCTCGTGCCGGACGCGAGCGCCAGCCAGAACGTTTGGGCACCGGCAGGGCTGAGCATCGGCCCGGCGGGCGAGGGCTGGTTTCGATGGACTGCCCCCGACAAGATCACGGCGAACACGAACATCGCTGTCCGAGGTGGCGCGGTGTTCTTCGGGGCCACCGACCAGTCGTGGATCGTCATCGACATCAACGGGAAATTGACGGCCGTCACGCCAGTCGGCCAGGGCTTTCAGGTGCAAGACTCGGCGGCAGCCCCCGCGCCCCTATGGGCGGCTGGCATCACCGCCTACGGCTGGTTGTCAACCAACATCACCGGCGGTGCCGGTGGGGTGAGCCTCAACGCGGCGACCTCGGCGTCGATTCAGTTCGAGCCGACGGCAAACGAACACCGCTTCTACACGCCTGGCGGCTTTGCCTTCTATCGGTCCAGTGACAGCGCCAAGCTCGCTGGAATCAGCAACGTCGGAGCGTTACAGCTACCTATCTCGGGCAACCTGCTGGCCGGCCTTGAGTTCATCGACGCCAACAGCCGCATCTCGGTGGCCGACACCCGCGTGATGGCGTTCGACACGTACAACTCGTCGTTCCACTGGCGCAACACGGTGGCGATGACAACCCACACGACGCTCGATCAACTAGGCAATCTCAGGCTTGCGGGCGACGGCACGCCTAACACCTCGGGCACCTTGGATGTCCTCGGCGGTATTGTCAGGATCGGCTCAGGGCCGCAGTTTTCAATCGAGTTCAACCCAGCACTTACCAACGTCGCGATGGTCGGCGCGTCGCGCATGGACATCACCGCGCAAACCATCATCCTCGGCAGCGGCGGCGCGGTGGGCCAGGTACAGGGCAGCCAGTTCTCGTGCAACGCGGGCTGGACCTACGCCTTCGAGACGATGAACAGTGCGGCCACCAACGTCGGCCAGGGCTACGCGAACCTGTGGGTGGATGGCAGCGCAGCGGCAGGCAAGAGCAACATCCGAGCCCTTGAGCACGACCCGCTCGCCATCGTCACCGATCCAGCGCTGCACGCCGTGAGCTTCGACGTGCCGCTCTACGCGCCGCCCGATCAGCAGCCGGGGCGCGGCGATGGGGGCAGGCTGCCGCTACTGCCCATCCTGTTCCCGCCGGGGGGCGGGATGCCCATGAGCGGCGAGCAGGCGCTCACCGAGACGGTCACCCAGGTCGGCTTCATCGCCGACGACTGGCTGGCCGTGCTGCCCGAGGTGGTCAGCGTGGTCGAAGGCGAGGTCCGAGGCATGAGCTACGGTCGCGTGGTCGCCATCGTGTTCGAGGCGCTGAAGCAGTACATCGCACAGACCGACGCCCACCTGGCGTCGCTGGACGATCACACAGGACACACGAAGCCATGACCAACCCACTCATCAAGGACTGGCAGATCGACCCCGCCGCGCTCGGCGGCGGTACGGGCGTGTGGGAAGACGATGGCACGGTCCTCGTCCCCATCGCGGGGGTTTCGCAGAACATCCGCGTGCCTGGCGGGAAGGTGAGCCTCGGCGCGGGGGCAACCGACTTCGTCGGGGGTGGTAGCGGCTTCACCGAACTCTTCTCGGCCAGCGGCGCAATCATCAACTCGAACTACGGGGCCGGCGCTCAGGTGGACCCGTCTCGCCCAGCGACGCGCCTGGTGGTGTCTGACTCGTACAACGGCGGCGGCATGACGCTGGATTGGGTCGCCGCCGATGGCACTGTCGCGACGCCCTTCGACGTGGCCCCCAACGGCGACACGACTGTCCTGGGCGTGCTGATGCTCGGGCGCTTCGGCGGCCCGCAAGCGAACATCCGCAACGACGGCGCGGGCAACATGGACTACCGTGCGGATCAGACCGCCGGCGCAGCCCACTACTTCAGGCTGTCGGACGGCGTTACCAGCGCTGGGCTCTATGGCGGGTACATCGACATGGACCCAGGCGCGACGGGCAGCTTCTCGACCGTGCGATCCAGGCTGGTCGTGACCGGACGCGGCGAGTTCGGCACGGCTGGCGTACCCGACACGACCACGGTGCGGCACGACTTCAACGCAGTGGGCAACTCGACGTTCAGTGCCAACGTCGGCATCGCACTCGGACTGACCGTTGACGGCAACACGAGCCTCAAGGGCATCCTGAGCATGGACACGGTCAACGGCGGCATGATCTACATGGGAGCCGCAGGCGGGGCGTACCTCAACTGGCAGGATGCGACCGGGAACTTCTACTTTGCGCCCAACAATCCCGCCGTCACCATCATCAACGCCACGGGCGTTCACGTGCAGACGGCGGGCGGGCATTGTTCGGTCGGTGGCACGCCAGGCGGTCTGTACGGGTTTGAGGCCCCGCTGAGCGCCGACCCCAACGGCCAGGGCTACGCGAACACGTGGATCGACGCCAGTGTGCGCATCCTCAAGCAGAACGAGCGCGCCGTGGACGACGCCCTCAATATTGTCATGGACCCGACGCTTCAGGCTGTGCGCTACGAGGCGCTCACCGAGGTGTCTGGCGACTGGCTGCCCGACAAGGGCGACCCGCCTAAGCTGGACGCGGACGGCGTGCTCATTCCGACGGTGACGCAGATCGGCTTCGTCGCCGACGATTGGTACGTGAAGGTGCCCGAGGTGGTGAGTGCGCCGGGCGGCATCGTGCGCGGCATGACCTACGGCCGCGTCACGGCCATCGTCTTCCAGGCGCTCAAGGAGTACATCACCCAGACCGACGCCACCATCGCGGACCTGACGGCCCGACTCGCAGCCTTGGAGGGCACCCCATGATGCAACCGCCACCTCGAACCAACGGCCACTCGACGCCCCCAGGTGGCGGGAGCCGCATGTACACGGCGACACGCTTCCAGCTTGTGCTGCCCGAGCGGCCCGACCGCGTGCGCGTGACCGACCTGACGACCGCCTTCGAGAAGCTCGGCAACGAGGCCATGCACCTCACGCTGGGCAACGACATGAGCGGCCTTCAGCGACTCACCGGCGTGTACCAGTTTGTGAACGAGGCCGCCGTGCCCGCCAACCCGCCAGCGGGCGAAGTCAAGATGTACTCCCGTGGCGGCATCCTGTACCAGCTCGACTCGACGGGCCTGGAGCAACCGCTACCGGGCGGTGGCAACGTGGCCGGCTCGGTCCACGATCAGATCGGCGTGGCGGCGGGCACGACCACCATCACCCTGCCCGTACCGGCTGGCATGGCGGTGATGGGCGTCTTTGGCGTGTACGTCAACGGCCAGTGCTTCATCGAGACACGCGACTGGACGCGGGCCAACAACGTCATCACCCTGACGGCGGGCCTGCCGACCGCGAGCGACATCCACGTCGAATACTTCGTGGACACGCTGGGCAACGTCATCCCGCCGCCGGTGGTGGACATGCTGTGGACCGACGATGGGACGGTGCTCTCGCCTATCTCGCCTGGACGCAACGTCGCGGCGGGCGGCGAATTGATCGCTGGAACGGGCATCCTCAACCTCGTCAACGGCGTGAACACGGGTCGCATCTGGCTGGACGGCAACACACTCGCCCTCGTCGCTGAGCAGCACCTTCAGGCCCAAGCACAGCTAACGGTGATGGGACAGGCCGGCATCGGAGGCGGCTATATTCCGTGGGCGAGCCTCTGCGTCGTCGGCACTATCCCCACCTCGACAGGGTTTGCCTATGGTGAGTACGTCGGCCCGACGCTGACGGCGCAAGCCAACAATGACCGCCTCGAAGTGATCCGCATTCAGGGCAACTTCAATGACGGTGGTTTTACGGGTGTGGCGCACTTGGGCCTGTTCAGCAACGCGCCTGTGCGGATCGAGACGCTCGACGCGGCGAGCAGCAACGGCGCTCAGACGCTCACCCTGGTCGGCCCGTCAGTCAGCGTGACGGGCGCGGGCATCCTGCGCTTCATCGACACCGACGCGGGCGGCGGCACGTGGGACGTGGGCGAGATGGGTGTGAATGGCATTCTCAGCTTCCGCGCCATGCACGGCACCAACGCCGAGCGCATCCTTGACCTGGGCGATACGGAGGTCCGCTCCAACCGCAACCTGATCGTTGCGCCGTTCGGCCAAGCGGCGATGTGTACGCTGGACACCGGGGGCAACGTCAGCGGTCAGAACCTTTGGGCGTACAACCGCCAAGTTCATCTTGGGAGCCTCGCCACCGACCCGAAGATTCAATCCGACGGCGTGAACGTGTGGCTGTACGCGACGGGCGCGGGCACGATTTACATGTCCCACACCGACACGACGCAAGCCACGGTCGTCGCCCACGGCTTTCAGGGCGCGGGTTCGTCAATGGCGGGCTACGGCATCGAGTTCGCCAACATCGCGCAGTGGGCCTATCAGGGCATGGCGAACGCCTGGAATGTGGGAAGCGCGGCGGCCGGCAAGAGCAACATCCGCGAGCTTGAGCACGACCCGCTTGCCATCGTCAACGACCCAACGCTGCACGCCGTCAGCTACGACCTACCGTCAAGCTGGACGCCCCCGGACCCGGCTCCTGGCAGCGCAGCCATCGAGTACGTCACCCAGGTCGGGTTCATCGCCGACGACTGGCTGCCGGTTCTTCCCGAGGTCGTCAGCGTGGTCGAGGGCCAGGTTAGAGGCATGAGCTACGACCACGTGGTCGCTATCGTGTTCGAGGCGCTCAAGCAGTACATCGCACAGACTGATGCGCGGCTCGCCGCACTGGAAGGAACCCCATGACCAACCGCACCGAAGCCCACGCCGCCGAAGTCAACGGCCACGAGCACACCGCGCCGGCCACCAGCGGCACCTTCAACGACCGCGACCTGCGCAAGCTCTCGCGCCTGTACTACGCGGCGCAGGGCGCGCAGGTCGCCGCCCAAGCCGCTGCTCAGGCGGCCAACGAGCACGCCGCCCGATTCCGCGAAGCGCTCGCCGACGCCTGCGAGGCGATGGATGTCCAGATGCCGCCGCCTGGTGCCCAGGTGGACACGCGCATCGACTGGAAATCAGGAGAGTTCGAGTTCGTCCCGATGCAACAGAGGGGGTAACCCGTGGCCCGATACGCGAGCGTCAACTACACGCCACCGTTTCCCTACGCGGACACGGACCCCGACATCTTCGACTCGCGGGACGTGCAGCAACTCGCTCGCGCCGTCGAGGATCACTACCACGGCCCGAACTATGGCCGCCCCGTCAGCCACGCCGACCTGACCGGCGGGGCTATCGGCGACCCGCACCCGCAGTACCTCACCCAGGCCGAGGGCGACGCGCTGTACATCGACCAGGCCGAGCTTGACGCGGCCGTTGCCGCTGCCTCGCTGTGGAACGACAGCGGCGCAGCGCTGACCCCGAAGACCGCCGGCCGAGGCGTCACCACCACGGGCCTGACAACCACGGGCACGCTGGTGATGAGCGCCGCGCCGACACTGGCCGCCAACCCGCTGCACCTGGCGGCGGTCAGTGCGGCCGGTGGGACGGTGAGCTACTTCCCGTGGACCGCCCTGGTCGCCGCGATGGACGCGCTGTTCCTAACCCCCGTCGAGGGCGACGCCCGGTACATCGACCAGGCTGAGCTTGACGCGGCGATCACGGGCGCGGCGCTGTGGAACGACACCGGCACGGTGCTCAGCCCGGTCACCGCTGGGCGCGGCATCACCACGACCGGGCGCATGACCAGCCGCACGGCCACGATCACCAACCCGCCAGCGCTGGCGGCGGCCCCCCTGAACTTCCTGGCCGTCTCTGCGGCTGGGGGCGAGGCGAGCTACTACCCCTACGCCAGCCTGGTGACGGCGATGGACGCGCTCTTCCTGACGCAAGCCGAAGGCGACGCCCTGTACGCGCCGATCACCCTGCAACCCCTGCCGCCTGGCGGCGCAGCCGGCGACGTGCTGACCAAGAACACCGCGACCGACTTCGACGCGGGCTGGGCGACGCCGTTCAATCAGACGGCGGCCGACCTGCTGTACGTCGAGGTGGCGGGCGACACGATGACCGGGCCGCTGGTCGTCCAGGCGCTCACCACCAGCCAGACGCTCGTGCTGACGGCCGCGCCGACCCTGGCCGCTGCGCCATCGCATCTGATGGCCGTGAGCGCGACGGGCGGCTCAGTGAGCTACTTCGCCTGGACGGACCTGACGGCGGCGCTCGACGCCATGTTCCTGACGCAGGCCGAGGGCGACGCGCTGTACACCGCCATCGCCCACGAGACGGCGCTCGATCCGCACGCGCAGTACATCACTCAGGCGGAAGGCGACGCGCTCTGGATCGACCAAACCGAACTCGACGCGGCGCTCGCTGCGGCGGCGCTGTGGGCCGACTCGGGCACAGCCTTGTCGCCCGTGACGGCCGGCCACGGCATCACCACGACCGGGCTCACGACCACGGGCACGGCGGTCATCACGGCCGCGCCGACCCTGGCGGCGGCCCCGCTCCACTTCATCGCCGTGGCGGCGGCTGGCGGCTCGCTGAGCCACTACGCCTACGCCGACCTCGTGACAGCGATGGACGCGCTCTTCCTCACCCAGGCTGAGGGCGACGCGCTGTACATGAGCATCAACGCCCAGACCCTCCCGCCTGGCGGCAACGCGGGCGACGCCCTGGTCAAGAACACGGCGACCGACTTCGACGTGGTGTGGGGCGAGGTGCTCACCACGGCCGAGGGCAACGCGCTGTACGCCACCATCGCCTCGGGCCTGCCGCCAGGCGGCGCGGTCGGCGACATGCTGGTCAAGCAGACGGCGACCGACTACGACGCGATCTGGCAGGCACCGCCTGCGGGGGCGGTCGAGTATTGGGGCGTCGTGGCGGGCGAGCTTGTGCCGGTCGCTGGCGAGCCCGTGGCCGCTGCGCAGCTTCGAGCTTCGGCCTCGGCGACGCTGGCGGCGGCTCCGCTGCACTTCGTGGCCGTGGACGCGGCCAACGGCGTCTACCAGCAGTACCCCTACGCCAGCCTGGTGACGGCGATGGATGCGCTGTTCCTGACGCCTGCCGAGGCCAACCTGCTGTACGCGCCGATCACTCAGGGCATCCCGCCTGGCGGGGCTGTCGGCGAGGTGTTGCAGAAGCAGACGGCCACCGACTTCGACGCCATCTGGGGGCCGGTCGTCGGGCTGCCGCCTGGCGGCGTGCTCAACGACGTGCTCATCAAGCAGTCAGCGACCGACGGCGACGCGATCTGGACAGCCCAGCCGTGGCTGCCGCTGACCGGCTCGGTGGACGTGCCGACCTCGATGAAGGGGCCGATTTGGTTCACGCCCGATCAGACCCACGACATCGGCCAGAGCACGACTGCCAACCGCCCTCGGGACGGCTTCTTCGGCCGCGACCTCAGCGTCGGCCAGAACGCCGCCGTCGGCAACGACCTCGACGTGATCGGCCTGGTGCAGACGGGCACGCTTCAGATGACGGCCGCGCCGGCGGGCACGGTCAAGCCGCTCTTCATCCTCGGGCTGGACGCGCTCGGCGGCATCGTGCAGACCTACGACGCTTCGCTGCTTGACGCCGACGGCGTCACCTGGGGCGAGCTTGAAGGAGCCGGGCAGACGTGGGGCGACCTTGAGGGGACGCTGCCGTTGGCCGAGGCGCAAGCGCTCGCGGCGCGAGTCGCCGTGCTCGAAGCGCGCCTGGCCGCCATCGGAGCCTGAACGAAGAGTGACGCCAGGTGAACCGGCTGTTCGAGCTTGGACTGGCCGGGCTCACCTGGCTGCTGTACTGGCCGCCCTTCGCGTGGTTCTTCTCCCTGCCCATCTGGGCAGTGACGTTCACCACGGGCATGACGGCTGGCCTCCTGGCGATTGCGTTCCTGAACGTGGCCGGGGCGGTCATCGAGCCGCCCGTCCAACTGCCGCCCGAGCCCCCGCCAGGCGAGCTTGTCGTGCCGCCCACGGAGCCGCCCGTCGTCGTTGTTGAGCCGACGGCCCCGCTGCTCCTGGGCACGCTCGCCACGCCGGTGCTGACGCCGAGCCCGACGCCGACCGACCCGCCCACCTCCACGCCCTCGGCGACAGCCACGCTCACGCTGGTGCCGAGCCTGACGCCGACACTGCGGGCGCAGCAACCGTCACCGGCTGCCGTCTTCTTCGCTTCGGCTACCCCGACCAGGCGGCCCGCACCCTCCGGAGGCCAACCCGCCCCGGTGCCCCCAGCACGCGCCACAGCGCGGCCTACGCCCACCCTCGCTCCGACGGCGACTGCTGAGCCCACCCCGACAGGCACCCCTACAGCGAGCCCCACAGCCACGTCTACGCGCACGCCGTCCCCGACGCCGACCGCCAGCTACACGCCGACCGCGACAGCTACGTTGTCGCCGACGCCGACGAGCACGCCGACTGTGACACCCAGCCCCACCCCGACGGCCACGCCGACCGGCTCGCTCACGCCGACGCCGACCGCCACAGCAACCTCCACGCCAACGCCACGCCGGGGAGGTGGCGGGGGTGGTCCGAGCGCCACGCCAACGCCTACGCTGAGCCCATCGCCGACCCCCAGCCAGACACCAACACCAAGCCCCACGGCCACGCCAGGGGCGTCCGCCACGCCCACGCCGACCGTCGCGGCGGCTACGTCCACGCCCACGACCACTGCTACCCCGAGTGGTACGCCTACAGCTTCCTTGTCGAGCACACCCACCGTTACGGCTACCACCACCTCGACGCCGACCCCGAGCATCACCCCGAGCCCGACGCCGAGCGTTACTCCGACGGTTGGCGCAACCCCGACCCCCAGCCCGACGAGCACGCCGAGCCCGACCGCGACACCGGCTGCGGTCGTTAGCCCGACACCCACGCCGACGCCGTGCCCGCCGGGCATGGTGCTTGTCAACGGGCAATGCCTCACCCGACCTGCCGCCACCCGCACCGCCGAGGCGATACTCA
>Ga0066903_100003298_pt1 | contig 13131 bp, 8 predicted proteins | sample PanSoiMetaGPlot1_FD_67491 | JGI IMG/M metagenome (GOLD analysis project Ga0066903, IMG submission 67491) | Tropical forest soil microbial communities from Panama analyzed to predict greenhouse gas emissions - Panama Soil - Plot 1 (version 2) | ecosystem: Environmental > Terrestrial > Soil >... | reverse complement strand
CTCGGATCGATCGCGGGCGTGCTCATCGCCGACTACTGGGTCGTCCGGCGGCGGAACCTGCAGCTCGAGGATCTCTATCTGCCCGACGGCGAGTACGGCGGCTGGAACATGCGCGCCATCGCAGCGACCGCGCTCGGCTGCGTCTTCGCCTGGGGCGGCCTCGTGGTCCCTGCGCTGAGGCCGCTCTACGATTACGCGTGGTTCGTCGGCTTTTTCGTCGCCGGCGGCGCGCATCTGGCGCTGGCGCCCCGCACGCCCGCAGCCGTCGCGAGTCGAGCCGCGCGCCGCGCCGAGGGTTGACCCGGACTCATTCGGTCGCCGTGCGGACCAACGGCTGAATCGGTCCGAGGTAGCGGTCCAGCCATGCCAGGACCTCTCGAATGAGCTGGCTTCGCGGAAAGTTGCCATGCCCGGCGTCGGCGAGCACGAGGCGCTTGCGATCGGCGGGCGTTCCGAGGCGCTCGAAGAACGGCTTCTGCGCAGTCTCCAGGGGAAAGATGTAGTCGTGCGTGCCGCCGAGCATCAGCACGGGGATCGTCACGTGTGAGATGTAGTTGATGGCATCGGCTTCCGGCGGCAACTCGCGATACGTAAACCCGGCCGGCGCGAGCACCGCGACTTTCAGCCGCTCTTCAAGCGCCACCAGCGGAAGCGCGGTGGACGCGCCGAAGCTGACGCCGTAGTAGGCGATGCGATTCGCGTCGATGTCGGGCCGCCTAGCGAGCACATCGATGGTGCGCGCGAGATCCTGCCGCCACTGTCCCATGCGGGCCCTGAACGTGCGCAGGTACTCGTCACCCTGCAATGCGATCAGCGGATCCCACCGCTCGAACGTGCTCTTGTAGATCGGGTAGACGAGCGCGCGTCCGCTCGTCAGGACGAAGTCGGCCGCGCCCGGCTGGAGTGCGGCGCTCGATCCGCGGCCGACGAACGGCAGAACGCCGGGAAAGAACACGACCAGTTGATAGGGCGGTGCGGCATTCTTCGGCAGGAACAGGTACGCGGTCACGCGGCTGCTTTCGTAGCCGGCGTCGAACGTGATGCGCTCCCGGATCCAGTCCGCCAGTTTCGCGTCGCGCTCCTCGACGCGTTCGTTGAGCGGCGCGCGCAGGTGCGCGTATTGCCGCTTGAATACCTCGAACACTTCGTCCGACACCGCTTTCGCGGCGCGGTGGTCGCGCGCGTAGGTCTCGACGTGTGCGAGCTGCTCGGCCGTCGGCGCGCCGTTCTGTTCGTAGCGCACGCAGCGGACTCCGTTCGCGGAGGATCGATCAGCGGGGGGCAGACTGTTCGGCCCGATGAACATGTAATCGGCGTCGCTCCATGCGCCGCCCAGGATCCATCGGCGCCCGTTGGCTGCCTCGTTCCATCCCCACTCGCGGACGTTCCCGGCCATGTCGTTCGTGCCGTACGGTCCGACGCCGCGATAGGTGCCGACCGCTGCCGGTCCTTTGCCGCCGAAGTTGCTGAGCGGGATGATTGCCGGCGCGAGCGGCGCACCGATCTCGACGGGCGACAGTGCGGCGCGCGCCCAGTGATAGACCGTCGGCACATCCTTGCCGACCGAGCGGCAGTACGCGACCGCCTCGTACCAGCTTACGCCGCTGACTGGATAATCGTCCTGGTTGGCCGGATATCGGCCAAGCTCCCAGGTCGACGGCCCGGGGCGTCCTGTCGAATCGACGAACGCGCTCGCGTCGATCGACAGCTCACGCCAGAGGTCGCGGTTTGCGTAGCCGCCCGTGTCGACGAATTGGCGAAACTCCTTGTTCGTCACTTCATTCCGATCGATCGCGAACGGCTGCAGCGGCACGTTGACGTCGGAGTTGAAGCCGGTCAGGCCGACGGGATACGCGCCGCCGGGAACCGGCACCATGTCCAGCGGCGTGTCCTCCGGCACGAGCGCAATCGTGATGTTGGAACCGCGCAAGCCGGCCTGCAGCAGCGGACCGGGATTGTTTGACGCGAGCAGCCGCGTGGCGTATCCGGCTTTCTCGACCTTGAAGCGGAACGCGCCGCGCGGCAGACGGAGACGCGAGATTGGCGTGCGCCCGATGGGCTGCCACGGCGAGTCCGGCGACGCGTACGGCTGAATCGACACGTCCGCGGCGTCGGGCGTTGTCGTGAGCGATGCCTCGACCGAGAACTGTGGCCACAGCGTCGCGAGCACCGGATCGTCCGGAGCGGATCGCTGGACGTCGTTCGCGACGGCGAACGCGCCGCCGTAATCGTCTCTCGCGATGAGCTGCGTGATCTGCGGAATGCCGACCTCGCGCGCCCACCGCGCGCGGGCGGAGCGACGGTACGCGCCGACCGCGGGCACAGCGGCGACGACCAGCACGGCGGCGGCCGGGAGCATGACGATCGGACGCCGCAGAACGCGCAGCGAGCTCTGTGCTGTCCGAGCGGCGGCGGCGCGCTCGGCTCGCGCGGCCGAGAGGTCGGCCAGCAGCTCGGTTGCCGACGCGTAGCGTCCGGCGAGTGGCTTGGCGAGCGCGCGCGCCACGATCCGCTGCACGTCACCGGGCGTGTCGGGGCGCAGGTCGCCAATCGGCCGCGGCTCCTCGTCGAGGATGCTGCTGATGACGGCGAGATCGTCCTTTCCGTCGAAGGGACGGCGGCCGGTCAGCATCTGGTACAGTACGACGCCGACGGCCCAAACGTCGGCGGGCGGCCCGGCCTCCGCGCCGCGAATCTGTTCCGGCGACATGTACGCCACGGTGCCGACGGTCGTGCCGGTCTTCGTCAGGTCCGAGTGGCCGACGAGCTTGGCGAGCCCGAAGTCCACGATCTTCACCGGCCCGTCTTTCGGCAGCATCAAGTTCGCCGGCTTGATATCTCGATGGACGATGCCGGCCTCGTGGGCGCGCGACAACGCCTGGGCGACCTGCGTCGCGATGTCGATCGCCTCGTCGATCGGCAGCGGCCCGCGCTCGATGCGGTGCTTGAGCGTCTCGCCTTCGTAGTACGCGAGCGTCAGGAACAGCTCGCCGTCGGCGGTCTCGTCGATTTCGTGAATGGTGCAGATGTTCGGGTGGTCGAGCGCCGACGCCGCCTGCGCCTCGTGAACGAACCGCTCCTTCGCGTCGGCGTCGCGCGTCAGAGCGGGGGAGAGGAACTTGAGCGCGACGAACCGGTTCAGGCGGAGATCGGTCGCCTTGTAGACGACGCCCATGCCGCCGCCGCCAAGCTTTTCGACAACGCGGTAGTGGGAAATGGTCTGTCCGACCACGGCCAGCGAAGCTTAGCGCGGCCCCCGGCGGGTTTCAACGGATAAGGAACACGTCAGGCCGAACGAACCGTGTCGAGCGTCGTGTCGTGGAACTCCGGGACGCCGTGCGCGAGCGTCCGCCTGACGCGCGCCAGATCCAGCGCGCCCTCCCAGCGCGCGATCGCCATCGTCGCGACGGCGTTGCCGATCAGGTTCGTGATCGCGCGCGCCTCGGACATGAATCGATCGACCCCGAGGAGCAGCGCGAGACCCGCCATCGGGATATTGGGGAACGCCGACAGCGTCGCTGCCAGCGTGATGAAACCGCTGCCGGTGACCGCCGCCGCGCCCTTCGAGGTGAGCAGCAGAATCGCGAGCAGCGACAGCTGCTGGCCGAACGACAGGTGCACGCCGCTCGCCTGCGCGACGAACACCGCCGCCATCGTCATGTAGATCGAAGTGCCGTCGAGGTTGAACGAATAGCCGGTCGGCACGACCAGACCGACGACCGGCTTCGGACAACCGATGTGCTCCAGCTTCTCCATGATTTTCGGCAGCGCCGACTCGGACGACGACGTGCCGAGGACGATGAGAATCTCCTCGCTGATGTACTTGAGGAACCTCGGCATGCTGAAGCCGATCGCGCGGGCGACGGCGCCGAGAACGACGAACACGAACAGCAGACACGTGATGTACATGCCGGCCATCAGCTGGCCCAGCGAGACGAGCGTGCCGACGCCGTAGCGGCCAACCGTGAACGCCATCGCGCCGAACGCGCCAACCGGCGCGAGGCGCATGATGATGCCGACCATCCCGAACAGCGCCCGCCCCGTCTGGTCGAGCACGGCGACGAGCGGCGCGACGCTCTTCCCGAGCGACAGTGCCGCGAGCCCGAAGAGGACCGAGAAGAGCAGGACCTGCAGGATGTCGCCCCGCGCGAAGGCGTCGACGACCGTCGTCGGAATGATGTTGAGAATGAAATCGACCGTCGTCAGCGACTTCGACGCCGTCGTATAGCTGGCGACCGACTTCATATCCAGCGAGGCCGGATCGATCGTGAGGCCGCGCCCGGGCTGCAGGACGTTGACGACGACCAGGCCGATGACGAGCGCGAACGTCGACATGAGCTCGAAGTAGATCAGCGCCCGCAGGCCGATGCGTCCCACCTCGCGCATGGCCCCCATGTGCGCGATGCCGACGACGACCGTCGAGAAGACGATCGGCGCGATCAGCATCTTCACCAGCTTGATGAAGCCGTCCCCGAGCGGCCGCATGGCCGCCCCCTTTTCCGGGGCGACGAACCCCAGCACGATGCCGGCGGCAATGCCGATCAGCACCTGCACGTAGAGGCTTGTCACGAGGCGGCGTATTCGCATGGCCCGCTGGAACAATATACTGAGCCGTGGACCTTCGCCAGCTCGAGATTCTCCAGGCCATCGCCGAGACCGGATCGTTCACGGCGTGCGGCAGGAAACTGCACGTGTCGCAGTCGGCGATCAGCCGCCAGATTCTGCTGCTCGAAGAGGAGCTCGGCGAGCCGCTGTTTCTGCGGGTGGGCCGGCAGGTGCGGATGACGGCGGCGGCCGAGAGCCTGGTACAGCTCGGCCAGCGCGTCTTCCTGGACGTCCGGGAAACGGTCGGCGCCATCACCGATCGCACGCGCGAGCTTCGTGGCACGCTCCGGTTGTCGGGAGGCATGACCGTCTGCCTCTACGTCTTTCCGCCCCTGCTGAAGCATCTGCGCCGCGTCCACCCGCACCTCGACGTCCGCCTGACCGTGGCGACCGCCGGACAGTCGGTGCAGGAGATCAGAGCCGGACGGGTCGACGCCGGGCTGCTGACGCTGCCGGTCGAGGAATCGGACCTCGTTACGGTGCCCGTCCTGCGTGAGGAGCTGCTGCTCGTGACGCCGCCAACGCATCACCTGGCGAAGCGGCGCAAGGTTGCGGCCAAGGATCTGGCGTTCCTGCCGTTCATCCTCTTCGAGCGGGGATCGGCGACCCGACGCGTGATCGACGGCTTCTTTGCGGGGGAGAACATCGAGCCCACCATCGTGATGGACACCGAGAATGTGGAAATCATAAAGGCGATGGTCAAAACGGGACTCGGCGTGGGCATCGTGCCGTATCAGGCCATCGCCCGCGAGGTCAAGGCGGGCCAGCTTTTCTGCGCCCGGATCGATGGGCACGAGCTGGTTCGTGAGACCGGTTGGGTCTACGCTCGGGCGAACCGGGTTCCGCGCATGATCCACGAGCTCCTGGCGGCGTTCGAAGTGGTGCGAAGCCGATTTCGTCTCGCCCTTTCGCGCGCGCGCGCCAGGAACCCATAACGACATCAGATGGGTTCTATCAGATCATTCTATTTTTTGAGTACCGGCCGGGTACGTATCCTTTAGCCATGAACAACGAGCGCGACCGCGTGATTTCCGTCACCCTGTCCGAAGCCGAGTGGCAGGCGTTCGTCGCGCGTCAGCCCCAGCCCGTCAGCTGGCTGCGCGACAAGATCAGGGAAGAGGTCCGCGTCCCGGTTCAGGAGTCGAAGTCGGCGGCGTAGTTGCCTTCGCCGACAGCACAATCTCGAAGACTGTACGGCCCGGCTGGCTGGCGACCGAGATCGTCCCACCGTGCCGCTCGACAATCGCCTTCACGATAGACAACCCCAGCCCGCTCCCGCCCGACACGCCGGCGCGCGACGCGTCCGCCTTGTAGAACCGGTCGAACACGTGCGGCAGATGCTCGGGCGGGATGCCGGACCCCTGATCCTCGACCGACACGACCACGGTTGCCGGAACTGAGACGGACCGCAGTCCAACCCCGGCCTGACCCCAGCCTGACCGGGCCGCGAGGCGCACGGCACTGCCTCGAGGGGCGTAACGCATCGCGTTGGCCGCGAGGTTCTGGAGCGCCTGCTCGAGGCGATTGCGATCGCCGGCGACTGTCTCGCCGCCCGGCTCGATCACCGCTTCCATGCTGACGCCTGCGCTGCGACAGGTCGGCTCGTGCCGCGCCTGGACGCGGGCGAACAGATCCGCCACGCCGACGTCCTCGATCATCAGCGTGCCGCCGCCGCCTTCGAGCCGCGCGAGATCGAGCAGATCGCCGATCAGCCGTTCGAGCCGCTGCGTTTCGTCGCTGATGATCGCGAGGTAGCGGGCGCGCGTCGCCTCGTCGAGTGCGAGCTCCGGCATGGCCAGCGTCTCGAGGTAGCCCCGCATCGCCGTCATCGGCGTCGTCAGCTCGTGCGACACGTCCGCGAGCAGCTGACGACGCGTCCTGTCCGACGCCGCCAGCGCCTCGGCGCGCGCGGCCAGGTCGTCGGCCATCGCGTTGAACGCGCTCGCGACCGCGGCCACCTCATCGCCGCCGCGGCTCGGAGCGCGTGCCGACAGATCGCCGGCGCCGAAGCGGCGTGCGGCCGACTCGAGCCCCCTCAGCCGCCGCCGCGCGGGACCGAAGATCATGAAGGACGTCACGACTGTCCCGAGCACGAGCACGCCGCCGGCCACCAGCGCGAGCATCGGCGCATAGCGTCCGAGCAAGAATCCGAACGGCGCCTGCGGCGGGACGACGACGAGGCCGGCGACGCGGCCGTCAACCACGATCGGGACGGGGCGCACGAAGGGCGGGCCGCCCGACAGCCGCTCGAACCGTTCGCCGCCGCCGCGGCCGAGGAACCCAGGTCGATCCGGACGCCAGCGCTCGAGTCGATCGCCGCGGTCCGGCCGCTCGTTGCGATCGGGGCGCTCCGTTTTCCTGTCGCCGTCGCGCTCGGGGCTCCTGCGCCACGTGAACCCCTCGCGCTCCTCGGAGCGCCGCGCCAGCTGCTCGCGCGCCATCCGCAGCATCGGCTCAGGAAACGACGTGCTGCCGCTCGTGACCACGCGGCCGTCGGTCATCATGACGAAGAACGGATGGGTGTACTGCGCGTACTGGTCGTGGACGTAGCGCGTCAGGTCGGCCTGCGGATCGCGCTCGAGCAGGTTTGCGAGATCGAGCGCCACGGTTGCGGCCAGACGCATCGGTGACTGTCCCGGCAGGCTGCGTCCCGACTGCGACACGGCCCAGACGAACAGCATCGCCTGCACGACGAGCATCAGGGCCAGGAAGCCGACGACTCCGAGGGCAATGCGCCAATAGAGGCTGCGATACCACTTCATGACAGGGGTTCGGGATTGCGGATTCGGGATTCGCCCACCTCTGAATCGTAAACGGTGTCACGGTCCCGAATCGGGCGTGATGGCCTGTCACACTCTTTTCATGGTCGCCACCTTCGGCGCTTCCGAATAATGAGATATGGCCTTCATGCTTGGTGTTCTTCTGGTCTTGGCCGCGCCTCAAACGCAGGCGCCGCCCGCGCCGCCGGCCGAGAATGTGCTCGTCGGGGCGTGGACGCTGAATACCGACCTCAGCGACGCCCGCCAGGATCGCGGCGATCGAGGCGACGGCGGTCGGGAACGGGGCGACGGCGGCGGGCGCCGGGGCGGCGGATACGGCGGCCGGGGCGGCTTTCGCGGGGGTTACGGCGGTGGCATGCGCGGCGGCGGCTCCGGCCAACCGATGAACCCCGAGGCGACGGCGCGGATGCGCGACGCGATGCGCGACATTACAACGCCGTCCGATCGGCTGACGATCGTCCAGAGCGGCACGCTGGTCATCGTCACGGGCGCCGACGGCCGTACGACGCGGCTGTCACCGGACGGCAAGAAGATCAAGGACGACAACACGGGTATCGAGCGGAAGACCAGGTGGGACGGCGGCAAGCTGGTGAGCGAGATTGGCGGCCTCGGGCCCGGCAAGATCACGCAGACCTTCGCGGTCGATCCCGAGACCCATCGGCTGCGTGTCACCGTGCAGATGGAAGGGCGCGGCGGAGGTTCGAATCAGCCCCGCACGATCACGCACGTGTACGACAAAGAGACCAGTGGGGAGTAAGTCGGAGCAGTCTCAGGCCGCAGCGCAGTCCACAGCCGCCGTCTGACGACTGTACGAGTCCCTACGGGACTACGTTCACGGCGATCTCGGGCGACGGCGGGCTAATGCCGCAGGCGTTCCTTGCCCGGATGCGGACGTAGTACGTCGTCGGATTGACGCCCGTCGCTTCGAACGTCGTCTGCCGTCCGAGCGGCCTGTTCAGCGCGTCGCTCGACCCCGGCGCGAGCCCCGCCTCGACGATGTACGACGTCCGGGCCCCCGCCACTGGCGCCCACGCCAGGACGACGGAACGCGCGGCGTTGGATACGACGTGCAGGTCCGTGGGCGCTGGCAGCGCCGGCGTGCATTCACGCAAGATCGCCGGATCGATCTCGAACTCGGCGACGACATCGTCGCCGTCACGCTCCATCGCTGTCGGCGTCAACCCGTTCGATGCGGCCAGATGCGGATCGAACGCGGCGATCGATGCCGGCGTGCCCCACCAGTGCGTGCGGAAAATCGCCACACGGTCGACGTGCATGCGCTGACCGCACTCGACGATCGCGTCGTAGGTGATCGTGTTGGTCATGTCGAGCGACCACTGCATGTTGCGGCACACGGCGATGGTCGTCCCGCCTTTCGTGACGAGCCAGCCCTGGCGCACGGACTCGTCCGGCCACTCGTCCCCCGCACGCCACCGCCAGTCGTGGTAATGCGCGAAGAAGACGATGAACGAAAACTGATCGAGGAGGACGGCCCTCGGCGATGGCACGAGCGTGCGAAAATGCGTCATCGTCGACTGAAACAGTGCCTCCGGTTGGACCTCGAACGTTGCGGTCCACGAGGCGACGCTGACAGCGACGCCGGCGGCAACCGCCGCTGCCCATGCGCGTCGGCCACGGAGTCGCCGCGGTGCGCCGCGCCGCACCACCTCGATCAGGCTGAACAGAGAAATGACCGCGAACGGCACGATGAAGAACTCGTGCCGTGCCACGCCGCCGTACGGATAGCGCCGCGTGAGCCCGCCGATCGAATTGAGCACCACCATGATCGTGACGACGAGAACTGGGACGGCGGCGAGACGAGGCGCTCTCGCGCGTCCAAGCTGCAGGAGGCCTGCTGCCACCGTTACACCGAGAACGGCGACTGCCGCGGCCTGGACACCGTTGTAGAGGCCGGACACGAACTCGCTGCCGCCCGGCGCCAGGATTGCCGCGAGGTTGATGGTGTTGCGGACCAGGAACCGGCCGGGCCGCTCCGTCGCGGGGTTGAACATGAAATCCGGAACGTGATTGAGTCGGCCACCGCCCCAGAGCGCCACATGGATCACGTAAGCGGCGGCCGCGACCGCGAGAGGCACGGCGAACATCACCACCGTCGCCCACGGGCTCGATGCGATCGTCGCGAGGAGCCGGCGCCGCCATCGACGCGACACGCCCGCGAGCGCGAGGGGCGTTACAAGGACGGCGGCGAGGAAGAAGAAGGTGCTGTAGTGCGTCAACGTAGCGGCGGTCGCCGCGAGTGCGAAACCGACGCAGGCTCGCGTTCTCGGACGATACGGCGGCGTCCGGAGCCAGTCCAGATAGAACAGGAACGCCAGAAGCGTGAACGCCGCGCAGAGCGCGTACGCGCGTATCTCCAGGCCCACCATGATTGAGCCGTACGCAAACCCGAACGCGGCGGCCGACACCACGGCCAGCGCGCGATTTGTTGTCGTTCGCCACACGATCGACGACACGAGCGCCGTCGATGCGACCGTTCCCACGATGGAGATGAAGCGATAGGAGAGCATCGCCGGCCCGAGCACCGCCGACGCCGCGCGCACCCCGAGGTAGAAGAGCGGCGGGTGCGCGTTGTCGCGCACTTCCCGCCAGAAGTTCGACCACCGATCCTGCCGCGCGATGAAGATGTGCCAGTTCGAGTCGTAGCCGATCGGTTGACGTCGTCCGAGGAAGACGAGCACGCCGGCCGTCGCCACCAACACCGCGGCCAGCGACCATCTGAACAGACGTCCGCGCCCGATCATCGCGCGGGCAGGGCGCCCGACGCCGCGAGAGCGCTGGCTCTCTTCGTGCTCTCGTCGATCGAGGTGTCGAGCAGCGCCTCGACCGTTGGAGTCGGCGTGGCGATCATGAAGATCTGATAGGCGAACAGGCCCGGCAGCACCCGGATCAGCAGCTCGTTCGCGCGCAGAACGGCGCGCGCGAGCGCGTGGTCGCCGAGCGCCAGCGGGAACGGCGCGGGAATGCCCTCGACCCGCGTGATGCGGAAACCGGATTGCTCGACGAGACGACGCAGGGTCTTGAACGTGTACAGACGCGTGTGGGTCAAATCGAGGATGCCCCGCTTGCCGTAGTTGAAGCGGCCGAGCAGCGCCTGGAATCGGACGACGCAGAACGCGACGTTGCCGGTCGTGATCACCACGCGGGGCCGATCCGAGAGGCTGCGCGCGGAGCTGCGCAGCGCGTCGAGAAACCGTTCGGGTTGCTTCAAATGCTCGATGATGTCGAGCAACAGCACGACGTCGTATCCGCGAAGGTCGACGACGAGCGGTTCGGGCTCGCGCCAGAGATGAAACGAGCGGAAAACGCGGGAATCGACCGGAGGCCACTGATCCGCTCCGTCGACGACGCATCCCTTCCTGACGAGCTCCGCCGCGACCAGCCCGGGTCCGCAGCCGACGTCGAGCACGCGCTCCCCGCCGGCGACCGCGTCGATAGCGGCCGTATGCGACGAACGGTAGCCGAGCTTCAGCCCGTACTGCCGATTCATGCCGTCACCGACGTCGTACTTGCGGTCGTACAGCAGGCTCATGCCGTGCAGACGGCTGCCGACGGTCGCCGCCATCACGTCGAACGCGTACCGCAGGCCGTTCACGCGGCAGATCTCATCGCCGTAGTAGGTGGGGATCGGCGCTTCCGCGATCCGGAATCCGCCGAGCACGAGCTGAATGATGATCTCGGTGTCGAAGTGAAAGACGTTTGCGTTGTACTGAAACGGCAGCCGCTCGAGCGCCGCGACGCGATACGCCCGAAATCCGGAATGGAATTCCGAGAGGCGCGTTCGAAGCAGCCGGTTCTGAAACCAGGTCAGGACGCGGTTGCCGACGAACTTGTAGAGCGGCATCCCGCCGCGGCGCGCGGCGCCCGGCACGATCATCCGCGAACCGAAGACGGCATCCGCCGACCCGTCCACGAGCGGCTGCAGGAGCGACGGAATGCATTCGGGCGCGTACTGGCCGTCGCCGTGGAGCAGCACGACGAAGTCGAAACCGTTCCGGATGGCGTACGCGTAGCCGAGCTTCTGGTTGCCGCCGTAGCCCTGGTTTCTCGAGTTGTACAGAACCGTGACGCGCTGGTCGGCGGCCACATGCGACCGCAGACCGACCTCGAACGTCCGATCGTTCGACCCGTCGTCGATCACGAGCACTTCGACGTCGAGATCCGTCGCGAGCGGCGGAATGCGCGTGAGCACGCTCGCGAGCGTCGACTCCGCCTGATAGGCGACGACGAAGATCAGAACCTTGTGCGTCATGGCACGATGACGACCGCTTCGTTCGACGGCGGGCCGGTGCCGCACGCATTCCGGCCGCGCACGCGCACGAAATAGGTGCCGCGCGGGACTTGCAGCGCGTCGTAGAACGTCTGCGAGCGCACCTCCGTTGTGGCGACGTCGGCGCCGCCGGTTCGCGTGCCCGCTTCCAGCACGTACGCCGCCGGCTTGCCCGGCGAGGCCGTCCACGTGAGCGAGACCGAGCCACCGGTCGCTCTCGTGGGGCGCAGGTCGGCCGGTGCGGCCGGCGGGTCCGTGCACTTCGCCTCTGCCGCCGGATCGACAATTGTCGAAAACGTCCCGGCGATGTAGCCGCCGCAGGCATCGTAGTACACCGTCAGGACGCGGCTTTCGGAGAGCTGGACCGAGCTCGGATAGCCCTCGTCGGACCAGCACTGGCCTTGATGCAGCAGGCGCGGCTCGCTCGACAACCGCGCGCTCGGAAACTCTCGGAAATGCACCACCTGAAGCACCGTGGGGCGGCTCTCGCCGAAACGGCCCGACACGTCGCCCCAGGTATGCACCAGCAGATCCCGGTTCGGTCCGCCCTGCATCGGCAGCAGATCGGAGGCCTGCGCGACCAGATCGGTGCGCGCCGGCGCAGACCACGTGCGTCCGCCGTCGAGCGAATAGCTTTCGAAGGCGTTGCGTTCGCGCCCCTCGGTGCGGATCATGGCGAGCAGGCGGCCGCCGCCGAGCGACGCCACGGCGGGCTCGACGAAGCTGACGCCCGGCGCGGCGGCAATCGTCGCCTCGCTTTCCGGCGACCAGGTTCGTCCGTCGTCCGAGCTGCGCACGACGACCGCGATGGCGTCCTGGGATCCGCCGCGGCCGCCATAGATTGGGATCAGCAGGTCGCCGTCCTCGAGCTGCACGATCTTCGCGGAGGTCGCCGCTCCCTTCAGCGTCGTCGCCACGAGGGCGGGTAGCGACCACGTCTGTCCGCCGTCGCTCGACCGCATCACGAAGACGCCCTGCGAGGTGGGCGACCGCGAGGCATCCGACTCGAAGAACGAAACGAGCAGCGTGCCGCGTGCGGTCTCGGCGACGTTGGGATCGCGCTCGTCGCGCGGCCCGTCGACGACGACCTTCGGAGCCGACCAGGTCCGGCCCTGGTCCGAGCTGCGGACCATGCTCACGCGTCCTTCCGGCGACACGTGATCCGGGCTGTCGTAATAGACGACCACGATGTCGCCGTTTTTCAACCGCTCGGCGGTCGGAAAGAACGTGTTTCTCTGCGGCGTTCGCCGCGCGACGATGACGTCGGGCGCGGTGCGCCGGCCGATTCGAGCCGGCTCGACCTCCACGCGAACTTCGTTCGACACCGGGCCCGCGCCGCAGGCGTTCGCTCCGCGCACGCGAATGTAGTACACGCCCGGACCGAGCGTCTTGGTGAACGTGGTCGAGGCGCTGCCGGTGTCGACGGTGCCGAGATAGGTGCTGCCGGAGGCGTTGCCG
>Ga0066903_100003297_pt1 | contig 13132 bp, 10 predicted proteins | sample PanSoiMetaGPlot1_FD_67491 | JGI IMG/M metagenome (GOLD analysis project Ga0066903, IMG submission 67491) | Tropical forest soil microbial communities from Panama analyzed to predict greenhouse gas emissions - Panama Soil - Plot 1 (version 2) | ecosystem: Environmental > Terrestrial > Soil >... | reverse complement strand
CGAGACGGCACGCGCCGTTATCTCTTCAAAACGCGCGACCATCTTCCGGTCGAGACGGTTTTCATCCCTGAGGAACGGCGCGACACGATCTGCTTTTCATCGCAGTCAGGCTGTCCGTTGCAATGCACCTTCTGTTTGACGGCCCAGTTGGGTCTGCTCAGAAATCTCACCGCCGGAGAGATTGTTGAGCAGATCATTTTTGCGCTCAACGATGCCTACGGCGCCGCGGTGAAGACGCCGCGCGGCACCAACCTCGTCGGCATGGGCGCGGGCGAGCCGTTCATGAATTTCGCCGAGCTGATGAAAGCGATTCGAATCATGAAAGAGAGGGACGGACTACACATCGTCCCGAATCGGGTCACGGTCTCGACGGCCGGAATCGTGCCGCGCATTCGGGAACTGGTGACGACTCCCGACCGCCCGCACCTGGCCATCTCACTCGCCGCACCCAATGATGGATTACGCGACGAGCTCATGCCCATAAATCGGAAGTGGCCCATTGAGGAATTGATGTCAGCGTGCCGGGAATTCGAGCAGTCCCTGAAACGAAACGAGCGGTTCACGTTTGAATACGTCATGCTCGACGGCGTGAACGATTCCGACGAACTGGCACGGCAACTGGCTAACCTGATCAACCGGCACCAGCTGCATGCGAAGGTAAACCTGATCCCGCACAATCCGGCTGATCCTTTGCCTTATCAGCCGTCACCAGCGCCACGCGTCGAGGCGTTTCGCGCCATCCTGGAAACAAAGGGAGTACCCGCATTTGTTCGCCGGCCCCGAGGGCGGGACATTCTGGCGGCCTGCGGGCAACTGGCGGCGCGGAGCGCGCCGCTGGTTTCAGAAGCCCGAGGGTGAGGGCGGGCACCTCCGTCTTTAGATTTGCCGAGTATCCGGGTAAAATCCTTAAACAGTTTCTTGCATTATTCTCGTCGAACACATGAAAACCAAAATGATCGCCAGGACACTTAAGACGCTGACCTTGATCGGCCTGATTGGCAGCTCAACGGTCTTTCAAGCCGCGCCCACGCCGCAACCCAACATCGACGTGAAGGGCTACTATGCCAACGATAAGGCCCAGCGCGGCCGGGTAGTGCGCGCCGCGATCGTGATGGAGATCCCGTCCGGCTATCATGTCAACGCGAATCGTCCCCTGGGTAAGTATGCGATTCCGACGACCCTGAAAATCGAAGCACCCAAGGGAGTTACCGTCGGCCCAGTCAGCTTTCCCCGCGCCATTGTGCGCAAGCTGAAAGCTACTAACAACGAGTCGCTGGCAGTCTACGAAGGCCGCGCGATCATCCGATTCAACATCACCGTTCCGGCCAACTATGGAGACGGCTGGCTCAACCTGAAAGCGCACCTGCGTTATCAAAGCTGCAATGACGAGGTGTGCTTTCCACCGAAGAATGTCGATCAGGACCTGGGTATTTCGGTCGTCGGCGCCAACGAGCGCGTCAACGGCGCCAACGGCTGGGTCTTTGGCGGCAAATAAACAAAGCAGTCCAAAAAAAGGCTGAACGGTTTAGGAGAAAAACTGATGTTTCAATCCTACGTCACCCCCGTGTACGCAGGTTTCTGGTATCGCGTGCTCGCCTACATCATCGACAGCCTGCTGGCCGCGTGCATTTTCTTTCCGTTGGGAATAGTCCTGGGCGTGATAATTGTCGCGACCGGCGAAGAGCCCAATTCCGGCCCGGTGATTTTTGCCCGCGTGGGAGAACAGGGAATCTCGATGCTGGTCACGTGGTTATATTTCGCCCTCTGCGAGAGCTCGACCTGGCAAGGGACGGTGGGAAAGAAGTTGCTCGGGCTGCGGGTCACTGATCTCGACGGCAATCGCATCAGCTTTGGACAGGCTACGGGCCGCCACTTCGGCAAAATCCTTTCCGGACTAATCCTCTGCATTGGCTTCCTGATGGTGGCTTTCACCGATCAGAAACAGGGGCTTCATGATCAGATCGCCGGAACTCTGGTGCTGCGCGGCCCGGCGATCCCAAACTATCCGGAACCGCCGCCGCCGCCGGATTTCAGCTACCGGGCGTCAGAGTTCAGCTGACTGAAAGTCATAGCTGAACGTCATTCTGGATGAAATAGGGGATCAGGTCGCCCAATTACCGACATCAGTCGCCCGACGCGTCCATGCAGCTGTTTCTCGCGGCGATAGGAAAAGAAGAGCTCGTTGCGATCCATTGTGCAGAGGGGCGCAACGTGAATTCTCTCGGCTGACAAGCCCGCGTCAATCAATAGCCGGCGGTTCGCGGTCTGGAGGTCGATGCGTGCGTGCCCCGCGCCGGTGGCCGTTAGTAATTGATCGGACTCGGAAAATCGTTCGTGAAACACGGTGATCACTTCAGGGCCGACTTCGTAGCAGCAGGCATTAGCGGCCGGGCCGATCGCCGCGCGCATATCTTTGGCCGCGGCGCCGTATTCGCGCTCGAGGTTGGTGATCGCGTGTTTGATGATCGCAGCCGAAGTGCCGCGCCAACCGGCGTGAACGGCGGCAAAGGCGCGCGTCAACGGATCACCGATCAGAATGGGAACGCAGTCGGCGGTCTTGACAGCCAGCAATACGTTCGGGGTATTACTGACAAGGGCGTCACAGTATTCATCGTCGCCGAGCACGCCCGGTTTAGGCATGGCGTCCTGCGGCGTGCGAACCACCCGAATGTCGGCGCCGTGAACTTGCCAGCAACCGGCCAGGATCCATTTGCCTTCGAAGAGCTTGAGAAAGCGACGCCGGTTCTCGTTGATATTTTCGGCGTCGTCTTCATTAAAGCCGGCGAGATTCAAGGCCGCGTCAGGCATCGGGCTGACGCCGCCCATGCGGGTTGAGAAAGCGTTGGTGAAACCGTCTTCTTCGAGCGCCAGACAGATGAGCGCACTTACGCCATCACGTTCGCGCCAGTAGAAGCCCTGCTGTTCCAGAACTGAGTCATTTGTGGTCATATCAATCGGAGTCGACATCATTGAAGTTCGCCGCGTCCACGAAACCATCGAGCGCACGCCGCGCTTTGCCGAACGTGTCTTTACGGCCGCCGAACGATCTTACTGCGAATCGCGCGGCGCCGTGGCCGCCCAACATTATGCAGCGCGCTTTGCGGCAAAAGAAGCGGCGCTGAAGGCTTTGCAGACAGGTTGGAGCGGCGGTATCGGCTGGCAAGATGTGGAAGTGGTTTCGCGTGACTCAGGCGCGCCGGCGATTCTGTTTCATGGGCGCGCCCGCGAACTGTACGAGCAAAGCGGCGCGACGGCCGCTCATCTTTCGCTCGCGCACACGACTGAGCACGCGATTGCGCAGGTGTTGTTGGAAAAAGTGGAAAGGGATTAGGACGTTAAGTGTCCCGTCGGGAACAGAATGTTTACAGCTCACCCGGTCTCCATAGGATCATGGGCTCCTTTACGAGCCCGATGGCACGTTTGCGCTCCTAAAGGAGCTCGAGTTGTTTTTTGCGAGTTAAACCATAAACATCTCGCTCCTGACGGAGCGGGCCCTACTGCGCCGCCCGCATCTCATTGACCAGCACTCTTCGTCCCTGCTTATTGCTATCAACCTGAGTATCGCCCAGCAGCGCGAACTCTGGCGGCGTCGGGTTCTTTCGCTTACCGGGTACGCGCGGAAGTTCAGATTTAGTAATCACCGGGAGTTCCCCGACCGTCGATTGCGCCCCCAGATCAAAATAGATGTTATGGCGGAAGCATTCTGAGGTAGGCGCCTGCGCGGTCAAAAGCGCGACGCTTTCGTGCATCGGGCACTTGCCCGTCGCCAGCCCCTCTGTTTCCGGATCAATTTCGGCGATGGTGATGCCATCGGGCTGAACGAATGAGCGGCCGCCCAGTTCCGGTCGCGCGTCAACTGCATTCCTCATGAATTCAGTCCAGGCCGGCAGCGCACTGTCGGCGCCAGTCAATCCTAACTGCTTGTTATCGTCAAATCCGATCCACACCGCGCAAACCAGATTCGGCGTATAGCCCACGAACCAGCCATCTCGCGAGGTTCCGGTCTTGCCGGCGATGGCCGTGTTCTTGACCGAACCTCTGGCGGCGCGGGCGGTGCCGCGATCAATTACCTCCTGCAACATATCCGTGATCATGAACGCCGTCGTTGACTGGATTGCCTGGTCGAATGCCGCCGGGGCGGGGCCGGAGAACGCGGTGGGCTGAATGCGATTTCCACCGTTGGCAAACGCGGCGTAAGCCGCGGCGATTTGCAAAGGAGTCACCTCAGTCGTGCCCAAAGCCAGCGCCGGATAAGGGTTTGGACGCGGCAAACCAAACCGGAGCGCCGTGTTGGCAACCCGGGCCAGTCCGGTCTGCAGGGCCACATCGACCGTGACCACGTTAAGTGATTTGATCAAGGCTTCCCGCATCGGCACGTCGCGCATCGAGAATCCGCCGCCATAATTCGACGGGCGGTATTTGTTTCGACCGGCGTAGATGAATTCCTGCGGAGCGTCTTTGAATAAGCGTAGCGGGGACATCCCGCTTTCCAGCGCGGCAGCATAAACAAACGGTTTGAAGACCGAGCCGGGCTGTCGCTCAGCGTCAGTGGCCCGATTCAATTGCGACGCGGCGTAATCGCGGCCGCCGATCATCGCCAGCACGTGTCCGGTCTTTGGATCCAGAGCCACGAGCGCCGCCTGTGGCGTCAGGCCGCGCGGCCCGTAAATCTGATCCAGATGTTCAAGCTGGTGCTTGAGGGCCTCGGCCGCCAATTGTTGCAGGTCGAGATCGAGGGTCGTGATGGTGGCTCCGGCATCCTGCGCCGGATCGGCCGGCGAGCCGCCGTTGCCGTTCTCAAGACGATTCACGTAATCGATGAAGTAAGGCGCAACTGACTCGCGGGCCGGATCGAAAGCTGCAACCGTCAGCGGTTCTTTCGCGCTGGTGCCGGCCTGCTCGAGCGTGATGAAACCATCGCGCACCATCGTACCGAGCACGGTATTGCGTCGGGCGCGGGCGGCATCATTATGGCTGAGCGGGGAGTAACGACTCGGACTCTGGATCATGCCGGCGATGGCGGCAGCTTCCGCCAGCGTCAGATCCTTCAACTCCTTGCCGAAGTAGATGCGCGCCGCCTGATCGACTCCGCGCACCGCCACCGCGCCGCGTTGCCCCAGGAAAATTTCGTTACAGTAGAGCGCAAAGATATCTTCTTTCGACAAGCGCCGCTCGATCGTAAACGACAACATGGCTTCGGCGTATTTGCGCCGCAGCGTCCGCTCCGGTGTCAGATAGGTGTTCTTGATGAGTTGCTGCGTGATGGTCGATCCACCCTGACCGATGCGCTCATCACCGGCGTTGCGCAGCATCGCTCGCCCCAGGCCAAACACGTCCAGGCCGGGATGATCAAAGAAGCGGCGATCCTCAATTGAGGTGATCGCATGCACCAGCATCGGAGGAATATGCGCAAACGACAGTTGCGACCGCGCCCCGCCCTTGGTGAACGCATCGTTGGTCAACGATTCAGGCGCGAGCGTAAACGAGTCGAGCGCCAGATCATCGCCGGTCAGATTTGAAATCCGTTCCGCCGCATCAATGCTGACCCGCACTACGGATGGATAGCCCGACGTGTTGTTCGGACGAATCTCGAGCAGATTGCGGTCGCACGAGAAACTGCCGTTCCAAACTTCGCTGGCCGAATCGCTTTCGAGATAGCCGGCCCGGCGCAGCACGTCCGCCAGACGCGCGGCCGAATATTTCTGCCCCACCCGCAGCGTGCGCGGCGCTGCATAAATGCCCGCCCGGCTAATGAGATAGCCATGGGCGAGTCGCGCGTCGACGATCCTGGCATAGGAGCAGTACGAGTGGACGAGAAACACCCCGAGCGATATTGAACACAGGGCGAGAATCGCGATTACTCGATACCCCCACCGTCGCAGTTTCCCGCGCACCCGGCGGGGCGCCCGCTGATTTGAGACACGTGATTTCCTGGGTCGCATTTTCTGGAATCTCGCGAGCCTTGAAATTCAAGCAGCTGCCACCGCGCGCTGCCTGAAATACATCGCTTTCTTCTGGCCAAAAGCCCTGAGCGCCCTGAGCGCCCGGGCTCCCGGAAGTGAGCGATCCTTCAGTTTAATCCGTTGCTCTTAATAAACTCGTAATGAGGGTTAAATTCTTGGGCAAGTCCGAACTAAAACGATTTAAGGGAAACCATTCTACCGGACAATTGAGCCGCCGGCGAGTGCGGGTGGCGCCGAACTTAGCAGGGGCGTTTGGGTTCGCTGACGGATGAGCTCCTGGATATCGTCAATCGCCGCCAGGCCTGCTTCGTAACCCAGTCTCAGCAACTCTTTCGAACGGCGCGTCTCGTCCCAGCGAATGTGGCCGACCTTCGGCGCAATCAGGAGATCAGCCGTATCGCGCTCCTGATTCGAGACTATCCGCTCAACGGCGACAAAGACATAAGTCAGAACTCCGAGCGGAGTTCTCGGCCGGTCAAAAAATCTTGCGCCATCAAAATTGACGTCGACGGCAATGCAGATGTCTGCGCCCAGGTCCCGCGTCTGACTGATTGACAAATTATTAACAATGCCGCCGTCGATTAGAAACCGGCCTTCACGATCACGCACCGGCGTGTAGAGGGCGGGGACGCAACAGCTCGCGCGGATCGCAAAAGGAAGGTCGCCGGTATCACGAAAGACAATCGATTCGCCCTTGCGCAAGTCAGTGACCATGACTGCGAGCGGAAGCTTCAGGTCTTCGAAACGCGTTACCGGAAGACTGCGCCGCAGAAATTTTTCCAGGCCGGCATTTGATTGCAAGCCGAGGCCCGTAAACGACAATCGCGATGTATGTCGCCAGCGAAACGTGCGCGCCATTTCCTCCAGCCGCTGGGGCGTCAGACCGCTCGCATAACAACCGCCAATCAAGGCTCCGGCTGAGGCTCCGGCGATGGCATCGATGGGAATATTGTTTTCTTCGAGCGCGCGGAGGACGCCGGCGTGCGCAATGCCGCGCGCCGCGCCGCCAGACAGCGCCAGACCAACACGTGGCCGTGTGTCGTCAACAGTCATGCAACGATGGTAAACGTGGGCCGGGCGTCCCGCCCTTGATCGCGCGCAAGCGGCGCGGGTGCCACTTTAAAACCGGCATTACGGGGAAACGGGTTATTTCGCTTTGGGATAATAGCCTTCGCGCGACCGGACTCGCAATTCGGGCCGGGCAGGCGTGGTCACGGCGATGCGGCGAAAGGCGCGCCCGGCGGCCTCATTATTTGAATAGTATTGCAGCAGGTATTGTGAGCGAATCTCAGAAGCGATTCGGTTAAAGATAACCGGCAGCCCACTTTCATCACGGGGCACGAAGGCAGCGCCACCGGTGGCATTGGCCAGACGCTCCAAACCCAGTTCAGCGCGACTTGCCCGCGCGTTCAGCTTCAGCGACTCACCGCTGGGATTGATCGAATAAAACGTGATTTCTGAGCGCTGCACTTCATTCTGGGTTTCCAGCAGTCCCTGTTGATTCACCTGCAACTGCGCTTCCATCCCTATCAGGCGTGAGCGTCCGTCCGGCGTGGGCTGTGAGCCGGGGCTTGGTGGGGGCGTGGCGGTCGTTAGCGCCGAAGCATCAACAATGCGGGCGGTGTCATCGCCATCGGAGATAACCACCACGATTCGCCGGCGGCCGGTAGGTGAAGACTCATCCAGGTACTTTGCCGCCATGAGCACAGAATCATAAAAGGCGGTGTAACCTTTCGCCGCGGTGACGTTCATCACGCTCTGCGCGGCCACGGATGCCGGAGCAAATTGCTGAATCATCCGCGGGGTTTGATCGATCGCCAGCACGGTCGCGCGATCTTCCGGTTTCAGGACCTGCTTAAGAAAAGCCGCCGCGGCCTGCTGCTCAAAATCGAAGCGCGCCACCACGCTGGCGGAGACGTCGATCAAAAGCGCGATGTCCAGCGGCACATGTTCAGGATCGCCAATCTGGGTAATCTCCTGCGGCCGCCCATTTTCTTCAATGTGAAAATCCTTCTGCGTCAATCGCAGGACGGCGTTGCCCGAAGCATCGGTAACCGAGACAGGCACCATTACCAGATTGGAAGTAATCCGGACCACCTCGTACTCGGGCTCGGGTGTCGGCGCTGGTGTGGGCGTAGGCTTTGGTTTATAGCGTGGAACGGGCGGCGGCGGGCCCAGCTCTTTTGACTTCTGCGCATCGCTCACCGGGGCCAGCAATGCGGTGAGAAAAAAACTGAACGCCAGCGCTGCGACGAGCAGCGCCGGCGTAAAAACTGTCTTCCTTGCTACCTTCATCAACCAACTCCTCATGCCGCGAGCTCGTTTCTGGCAATCGTCAAGCTTGGACGCGCTCGACGGCATGATCGTTGGCATTGTAGAACAACTCGTCGCTGAATCACATTCGAAGCGCAAGCTAAGCAGCTTGTGCCGTTACTGACCGCTGCCCGGATTCATCGTCGGCGCCGGCTGATTCAAGCCCTTGTTGACGAGCACCTTGACTTCCACGCGACGGTTCTCAGCCCGGCCCTCTCTGGTAGTGTTGTCGGCCACGGGATTGGATTCACCAAAACCGTAAGGCGTGACGATGCGACGCAACGGAATCTGATTGTTCTCGACCAGATAACGAATTACTGCATCCGCGCGACGCTGGCTAAGGAGCCGGTTGCGGGTCGTGTTGCCCGTTGAGTCGGCATAACCGGTAACTTCAAGTACGTATCCCTTTGCGGCCAGTGCTTTCTTGGCGACATCGTCGAGCTTGGCCTTCGCATCCGGGTTTAGAATGGAACTGCCCGTCTTAAAGTTCACCGCGATTGATTCCTGTGGTGTGTAGTCATCCATCGCCGAAATGCGATCGTTGGTGGCATTGACGCCGGCGACTGCGGCATCGGCGGTGGCCTGTGCGGCTTTCGCCCCACCACGCGCGGCGTTTGAAACTGCCGCCAGTTCGTCGATTTGGCCGGACATCTTCTGCGCGTTCTGCTCGACTTCAGTCAACCGGCCTTCGGTAGCCGAGGCGCGTTCTTCGAGCGGAGTTGCCCGTGCTTCCACGGAACGAGACGTGCGCAGATCCGACTCATTGAAGCGAACCTTTTCCGCATTCAATTCGCCGTTCGAGCCGCCGCGGCCTTCCACCTCTAAATTCAATCCGCGAATAATGTTGGTCTGGGCGTAGTTGGTGCCGCCGCGCAGGAAGCCGCCGTTAGTCTTGACCGAAGTTTGAGCGGTTAACCGGACGACAGTGTCCACTCCATTAAGGTCCCGAACGGTAAATGTGTCAGGATCGCGGTGTACGACTACGCCCTTGATCTTCATCTTCTCGCCGCTCGACACAGAGCGGGCTCTTGAGGCATCAGTTTTGGTTTGTGTCGAGTCCTGTCCGAAAGCCAATGGGGTAAGAGCCAGCGCCAACCCGAAAGCCAGCGCAATTGATTTCAGTGTCCTTGATTTCATGATTTGTTCGACTCCTTAATTCGGTTGTTAGCGACGCGCAGCCTGACCGCGCCGGTAAAGTCCTGAGTTCAGACGATGAACTCTTCTGTCACGTTGTCTGCCAGCTGCGCAGACCCTTTCGAAACGTCGGGCCAATGAGCTTCAATTGGCTGGTGCCCATCAACTTAATTTCGAATACTAACTATCGACTTCCGAGTGTCAAGACAGCCAACGCACAAAAACGCGTTTCGCGTCAGTTAGTATGCATTCTTTAGTTTTCTGCTACGGGATTGCAAGAAAAATCGTCTTTTGGGCCAGATCCTGCGGTTGGTACGCACGCCTCCGGCGTGCTGATTTCAATTCCTGACAAGCGTGCGGAGCGGTGTGCTGGAGCACGCCGGAGGCGTGCGTACCGACGCGGTCTCAGATCGCAAACTGCGCCGTCTCCAACAGCTCCTTGATATAGGCGAGAAACTTCTCGGCGTCAGCTCCATCGATTATGCGATGATCGAAACTGAGCGCGAAGTAAGCCATCTGCCGAATCGCGATGTAATCTTCGTCATCGGCAGACGTTAAGACCTTGGCGCGCTTTTCGATCTTACCCACACCGAGGATCGCCACCTGTGGCTGATTGATGATCGGAGTACCAAACAAGCCACCGAACACGCCGGGATTGGTGATCGTAAATGTCCCTCCAGCCACCTCATCCGGCTTCAATTGCCTGGTGCGGGCGCGATCTGCGAGGTCGTTCGCGGCGCGTGCCAGTCCCGAAATAGATAAATCATCGGCCCGCTTAATCACGGGTACGATCAAACCCCAATCAAGCGCCACCGCCATCCCGAGATTGATGTCGCGCTTGTAAACGATCTGATCGCCGCTTACCTGGGAGTTGAAGATCGGGAATTTGCGGATGGCATCCGTCACGGCTTTAAAGATGAACGGCATGAAGGTGAGCTTGGTGCCGGTCCGCTCCTGGAACGCCACGCGATTCTCATCCCGCAACCTGGCGACTTTGGTCATGTCAATTTCATAAACGGTGGTGACATGCGCCGACGTCCGTCGCGAAAGCACCATGTGCTCGGCGATCTTCCGCCGCATGACGCTCATCGCCTCGACACGGTCGCCGTCAGCGGGTTTCGACGCGATCACCTGTGGGGTGACGGCCGCTCCGGGCACAGCCGCCGGCGCGGGTGTCGCCGCCGGTTTAGCCGCGGGGCGGGGCGGGGCCGGGGTGCCGGACTCGATAAAGCTGAGGATGTCGTTCTTGGTGACTCGCCCGCTCATTCCCGTGCCTTCGAGTTGTTTGATATCGATGCCGTGCTCTTCGGCAATCTTACGCACGAGGGGACTGGATTTCGCGCGCCGCAAATCAGCCGCAGTCGCGCCGCCGTTGCCGCCCTGGGTTGCGGGCCTGGCAGAGGTCGCGTCGGTTCGCTTCACGAGTTGCTTTACTTCCGTCTTGTGCGCGACTGGCGGCGGCGGCGACGGTTTAGCGGGCGGCTCCGGTCTAATCACCGGCTGGGGACGCGCGACAGTCTCAGGAACCGGCTCGGGCGTGGCTTCGACTGCCGGGGCTACGGCTTCCGGCGCCGGTTCCGCCACCACAGGTGAAGCCTCGGCTACCTGTGGGGCGGCAGGCTCCGCGGCGGCGGCCGCCTTTGCCGCTTCACCGTCAAGCACCGCCACGACGGTGTTGACCTCGACCGTGTCGCCCTCGTTGAATTTGATTTCGGTAAGCGTGCCCGCGGCCGGCGAAGGAATTTCCGCATCAACCTTATCGGTCGAGATCTCGAACAGAGGCTCGTCGCGATCGACGTGGTCGCCCACCTTCTTCAGCCATTTGGTGATGGTCCCTTCCGCGATGGATTCGCCCATCTGCGGCATTACTACGTCAGTAGCCATGATCTTTTGTCCGTGATTATTAGTCAGTTGTCAGTCGTCAGTTGTTAGTGGTCATCAAAGATCTCGGAGCAACCGACTACGGACCACTGACAACTGCCATTTCATTCAGCTGTCGTCGGGTCGATGACGCTTTTGATCTCTGAAATCCGATTCGCCGGAAATCCTCCCTGTTGCGCATGCGCTCGAATCATATCTTCACTGGGAGCGATGTAGACGCAGTAAACCTTGTCGGCCGTCACGTAGCTTTCGACCCACTGAATCTGCGGCCCCAGGTTTTGCAGCACACTGCAGGACTTTTGCGAGATTCCCTGCAGTTCTTGCGGAGACAGATTTCCCGCGCCAGGAATTTCACGTTCGATTACGTATTTGGGCATACAAGCTTCTCCAAACATCAGTGGAGGTCAGTACTCCTGTCTCAATAAGCCGCCAGCTTGCGCGCGGCCTCAACCACGTCCTTGACCTGCGGCAGGTAGTAGTCTTCCAAAGGCGGCGAATAAGGAACCGGGGTGTCAATTGAAGCCACGCGCACTATCGGGGCGTCCAGCCATTCAAAAGCTTCCTGCGAAATGATCGCGGCGATTTCGCCCCCAATACCTCCGGTCAGGGACGCTTCATGCAGGATCAGCGCGCGACTGGTCTTCTGCACACTCGCCAGGATCGCCGCCTTATCAAGCGGTGCTAACGTGCGCAGGTCGATAACTTCTACGTCCAATCCTTCCTGCTCCAGTTCTGCGGCCGCGTCCAGCGCGGTCAAGACCATCGCCCCGAAGGTGAAGATGGAAACGTCGCGGCCGGGTCGGGCGGTGCGGGCCTTGCCGATCTCTACGATGTAATCGTCCTCCGGCAGTTCCTCGCGCAGGCGCGGCAAGCGATAAAGCTTTTTGTGCTCAAAGTAAAGCACCGGATCAGGATCGCGAATCGCGGCTTTGATTAATCCCTTGGCATCGTACGCCGTCGCCGGCTCGACAATCTTAAGACCGGCAGTATTGAGGAAAAACGACTCCGCGTTCAGCGAATGAAACGGCCCCGCGCGCACACCTGACCCGCAAGGGCCGCGAAAAACTGCCGGGATGTTGGCGCCCCAGCGATAGCGGCACTTGGCCGCGTAGTTCGTCAACAGATCAAACCCGCAGGAAATGAAATCGATGAACTGAAATTCGGCGACCGGCCGCATGCCCATCAGCCCCGCGCCGCACGCCGCGCCGACGATCGCCGCTTCAGAGATCGGCGTATCGATGACGCGCTCGCCCCCGAAGTGATCGATCAGACCTTCAGTAACTTTGAAAGCGCCGCCATAGACACCGACGTCTTCGCCGATGATAAAGACCGTCGGGTCGCGCTCCATCTCTTCCCAGAGCCCCTGACGAATGGCCTCAACCATGGTGGCCATGCCGCCGCGTGGCGGGCGTTCCGGTTTGCGTTCCTTTTTGATCGCCGTAGACATCTTCTTTAATCAGTTCGTGACTTTGACTGGTTCCTTCTCCGGCGGCAAATGCAGCTTGTCGAGATTCGGCAAAACCTTTTTCAGCTCGGTTTGCTCTTTGCCGGTCGCATCGACAAAGGTCCAGTTGGTTCCACCGTCAGTCGAGATCGCGATGAGGCTGCCTTCCAATTGAAAAGTTCCGTCCTTGGCTTTGAATTTCGAGGTCATCGGCACCACCGCAAAAATCCCGGTCCCGTCGTGTAAGAACTGGGTCGGCGACGAAGGGTTTGATGAGATTATCTCTACGCCCTCAGCTTGCATCGACTTCAACTCGCTGGTCATAGCAGCCAGCAGCTTTTCGCGGCCGCCGCCGATTTCAATGACCTTTGGATAGGTGAGGTCAACCACCTTCTCA
>Ga0066903_100003296_pt1 | contig 13133 bp, 13 predicted proteins | sample PanSoiMetaGPlot1_FD_67491 | JGI IMG/M metagenome (GOLD analysis project Ga0066903, IMG submission 67491) | Tropical forest soil microbial communities from Panama analyzed to predict greenhouse gas emissions - Panama Soil - Plot 1 (version 2) | ecosystem: Environmental > Terrestrial > Soil >... | reverse complement strand
CTCTATGCGACGGCGATCATCATCCTCGTTTTTGTGCCGCTGTTCGCGCTCTCCGGCATCGAGGGCCGCCTGTTCGCGCCGCTCGGGCAGGCCTACATCATCTCGATCCTGGCAAGCCTCATCGTGTCCATCACCCTCACACCGGTGATGGCCTACATGATGCTGCCTCGCCTCAAGCGCCTCGGCGAACGCGAAAGTCCGCTCGTGCGCGTGCTCAAGGCCTGGAACGGGGCGCTGCTCGAGCGGGCGTTTCGGCATCCGACCCTGCTCATCGGCGGCATCGCGGTCGCGGTCCTCGTTGCCGCGATTGCGGCGTTGCTGCTGCCGCGCACGTTCCTGCCGCCGTTCAACGAGGGCACCTTCACGATCAACGCGCTGTTCAACCCCGGCATTTCGCTGGCCGAATCGAACCGGGTCGGCGCCATTGCCGAGCGGCTGATCCTGGAGGTGCCCGAGGTCAAGACCGTGGGCCGGCGTACCGGCCGCGCCGAGCTCGACGAGCACGCCGAGGGCGTGCATTACTCCGAGATCGAAGTCGACCTCAAGCCGTCGCGGCGAAGCAAAGCCGAGATCGTAGGCGAGCTCCGCGAGCGGCTCGCGATCCTGCCGGTAGCGATCAATATCGGCCAGCCGATCTCGCACCGGCTCGATCATCTCTTGTCGGGCGTGCGCGCCGAGATGGCCCTGAAGGTCTTTGGCGACAATCTCGATACGCTGCTCAACGTCGCGGAAGACCTGCGCCAGCGACTGGCGAAGATTCCTGGTCTGGTCGACCTGCAGGTCGAGAAGCAGGTCCGCATCCCGCAACTCGAAATCCGCGTCGACTACCGCCGCGCCGCGCTCTACGGCGTGCAGCCATCGGCGGTCGTCGAGCAACTGAGCCGGCTCTCGAACGGCCGCGTAGTGTCGCGCGTCGCCGACGGTTATCGCCGCTTCGACGTGACCCTGCGGCTGCCGCAGAGCATGCGCACCACCGAACGCCTGGGCGATCTCCTCATCGAAACGCCGAGCGGCTGGATCCCCGCGCGCCAGATCGCCGAGATCAAGGAGACCGACGGCCCAAGCCAGATCCTGCGCGAGAACGGCCGCCGGCGCGTCGCGGTCTACGCCAACACCGAGGCCGGCGCCAATCTCACCAAGGTTATCGCCGCCATCCGGCAGGAGATCGCCACCACGGCGCTGCCGGAGGGCTTCTTCGCCAATCTCGAGGGCACGTTCCAGGCGCAGGAGGAGGCGAGCCGCACCATTGCGCTGCTCTCGGCACTCTCGCTCGGAATGATCTTCACCATCCTCTACGGTCGCTACCGCTCGGCCGTGCTGGCGCTCATCGTCATGGGCAGCGTGCCGCTCGCACTCATCGGCTCGGTGGCGGCGCTGTGGCTGGCGGGCCAGCCCTTGTCGGTGGCGAGCATGGTCGGCTTCGTCACGCTGACCGGCATTGCCGCACGCAACGGCATCCTCAAGATTTCGCGTTACATCAATCTTGCGATCCACGAGGGCGTGCCCTTCGGCCGCCAGCTGGTCATCCGCGGCACCCTCGATCGCCTGACCCCGGTACTGATGACCGCGCTCTCGGCCGGCGTGGCGCTCACGCCGCTGCTGATCGATTCGGCAAGCCCCGGGAAGGAAATCCTGCATCCGGTGGCGGTCACGATCTTCGGCGGCCTCATCAGCGCGACCGCGCTCGACGCGATCCTCACGCCGGTCCTGTTCCTCAAGTTCGGACGCAAGCCGCTCGAACGCCTGCAGTCGATGGCCGCCACGCCACGCCCGAGCGCCGGCGTTGCGCCGGCGCCGACCACGTACTAACGCGAAGAAGGGGAAGCGTAATGATCCGCGGAAGTCTCGTCCTCACAACGTTGCTCTTGGCCAGCCTGCCAGCGGCCGCGCACGAGGTTCTCAACGGCCCGCATGGCGGCCGGGTCGTGGAGGCCGGCACACATCACGTCGAATTGGTGGTGAAGGCAAAAATCGTGGACGTGTTCGTCACCGATGCCAACGACAAGGAAGTCCCGATCGCCGGATACAAAGCCCTCGTGATACTCACGGCCGCTGGGAAGGCGCAGCGCATAGAGCTCGCCCCCAGGGATGATCGCCTGTCCGGCACTTCGCCGGTAGACCTGCCGGATTCGCCGAAAGGTGTCGTACAGCTCACCTCACCGGACGGAAAGACCGCGCAGGGTAGATATCACTGAGGCGGCCGAACCTCGCAAGCAGCCGTCTCGATAAGCTTCCTCAGTCGCAGCGTCTCGCTGGCCATGAATGAGGCGAATTCCGCCGCCGTCCCAAGAGCGGCTCGCTACCCTGCCCCGCAACAACTCCTGGAAGGAAGCGGGGCAGTCCAGCCTAGAACTCTAGAAGTGAGGACCGGAAGTGTTCCGGTGAATCTTGCGGCCGAGTAAGTAAGCCCTGCCGCGACGCTTGGCTTTGCGGCATCCGCCAGGCGCTGTGCGAGATATGTGCCTGGCCCGGCCGGATCGCTGGACGGCACTTCCCGTTGCCTCCAAGCCGAACCTTTTGGGTTGCAGCGGCTTTGTTGCGTATGGACATCACCAAGAAACGTAAGGATGGGGCTTGGTCAGACCCGGATGGGCGATGTGCCGGCGTGACCTCAGCTAGATTTTGGCTTCACGCCGTCTTTCAGAGCCCACGCAACGACAACGCAACCGCACGGCGAGAATCCCTGCCGCGCAAAAAAGGAGTGTACATTGAAACTCAAGTTCCATCTTTTGCTTGCCCCCATCGTCGGTATGCTGCTGGCGCCTGCCATGGCATCGGCACAGAGCGGCATCGCATCGGTCTACTCGACCGGGCACGGCATCAGAACCGCCAGCGGCGGGAGGCTGAAAGACGGCGCTTTGACCGCCGCCCACCGGACGCTGCCATTTGGTTCCAAGGTGAAAGTCACCCATCGCAAGACCGGCAAATCAGTGGTCGTTACGATCACCGACCGAGGCCCGTTCGTTCGCGGCCGCGTCATCGACCTGTCGCCGGCGAGCGCACGCGCGCTCGGCTTCTCGGGTCTCGCCCCGGTTTCGGTGGGATCTGCAAAGCTGTGAGCTAAGCAACGTGCGCCTGTGCGATAGGATGCGACGCTGCTGTCGCCGAGAAGGAGCGCCCGCTATGCCCGCGGGATGCTGATAACGCTCTTCGGTTGCTGATGGGATAAAGGAGAAGTCCCTGTCGCATTTTGCGCCGCGAAGCGCAGCTTCATGCAGAAGTGCGAACGAGAAGCGTAGGCGGCTTCCCCGATCATCCGTCGCCCGCCGTCACCGGAGAATGGCTTGCAACAGGGCCGCGACACGGAAGCCGGCCTTGCCCAGTTAGCCTAGCGCCTGTTGGTTTGCCCAGCGCGTATAGTCTCGCTCAAGGTGGCCGACCGGCCACGTGCTGCGGGAGGCTAATTGCCAGACAGCGTGCCTTGGTCGACCTGGGGCAATTTTCCCGCTAGCATAGGGGGCTTTTCTTTTGGGAGGGGCACATGATTAAGGGGTTCGTTGCGGGACTGATAGTAGGGGCACTTGCGATGTGGGTCTTAGCGCCGAAGCTGCCCTTGTATAGTTCGTTGGGCTGGCCACCACACTGGTAGGCAAAAGCGCTGCGGTAGGCAAAAGCACTGCGTGGGGGTCATTCTTCAAAACGGCATTTCGCGCCACCAGACTGGATCATCTTCGCAAGGCAGTGCTCACGAATCCCGCGGACGTGCGGATCAGTCTCCTCGCGACCGAACGCTATCTCTCGATCTTCTCGACAACCCGGTTTGAGTTTCCGGTCGCGCGACCAACCTCGCCGGCCCCCGATCTTCCATCGGCAACGCCCGACCCCGTTGCCGCGGCCAGCTGGCTTGATCTGTGGTACAACGAAACAGCGGTCAAAATGCCTCGAGCAGCCGCAACGGCTTAAGTGCTGGGCGCCATCGGTCGCAAGCATGGGCCAAAACAACGACAAGGGAGGTAGCTGATGATCGATTCGAGCCGACGCACCGTTCTTACAATCGCTGCTGCCGCGGCCGCGACAACCACGGCGCCGCAGGTGTTCGCGCAAGCGCCGCAGGCAGCAGCCCCGCAGGGCTTGCCGGCCGGCCTCAAGGTCGGATTCTACGAGAAGGGCAATGTCCGCATCCGCTACGCCGAGATCGGCTCAGGCTTCCCGCTGCTGGCGACGCCTGGCGGCGGCTTGAGGTCGAGCATGAGCCAGTGGCCGACCGCGGTAATCAACATCGTGGAGGAGTTCAAGAACGACTTTCGCGTGATCACCATGGATCAGCGCAACGCCACCAACGGCGAGTCCACCGGCCCGGTCGCGGTCGACAATCCGTGGGACGCCTTCGCCGACGACCAGCTCGGCGTGATGGACCATCTCGGCATCCGCCAGTTCTTTTTCTTCGGCAACTGCATCGGCGGCCCGTTCGGGATGAAGCTGATGCAGCGCGCGCCGCAACGCGTCGTCGCGGCGATCCTGAGCCAGCCGGTCGGACACCGGCCGGAGAAGGCGGATTATATGTACGAGTCCGGCAAGAACTGGGCCAAGGAGTTCCTCGAGCGCCGGCCTGACGTGTCGATGGCGACCATCGAGCAGTATCTGCACAACCTCTACCGCGTGCAGCCGGACTTCGTGTACAGCGTGTCGCGCGACTTCGCAAAATCCTGCCAGACGCCGATGCTGGTTCTGCCCGACGACATCGTCGCGCATCCGCTTCAGGTCTCCATCGACATCGCCTCGCTGGCGCCAAATGCCGAGATCACAGTGTTCCCCTGGAAGGAGCCGCCGGAGCTGAAGGCCCGCACCATCAACCGCGCGCGCACGTTCCTGAAGCAGCATCAGACGGCGTAGCGAAGTCGAAATCAGCGGGATCGTTGCGCTGTGCATTCGACGTCGGTGATGAGCCGATAAACGGACCTTTCGCAAACGCCTGATTTCGGGCAGTGATTGGCCCTTCATGCGGCTCATTCCAATTTGCCGCGCCACGGAGATGCCCATGCCGGCACTTCCGCGTTCAGTGATGAGCCGCTACGACCCGCGGTTCTCGCTTAAAATATTGCCGATCACTTTGCCGGTGCGACCGTGGCCAGTGTCAATAGTGACGCTAAAGAATCGGACATTGAGCCCCGTGGCCGAGCGCTTCATCGAATGTAGCCGCGAGGTTGCCGGAATGTTTGGAAAAAGACCATGGACCCGCAAGTCTTGAATCATATGAATGCACTTGGTGATCCGCGACCGGCGTGACGTTACGATCCATCCTTCGATGAAGGGCGGCACCGGTTGGCCGAGCCGGCGGCAAGACTCAGAACATGCAGGTCCAGGACCAGGGCTTGTTCCTCCAGTCGCGGCTTCGCAGCGAGGCGCAGGTGGTTGGCTTGGCACGCCTGACCTGCTTCACGGGCGGCCTTGCCGAAGGCGGCGCTGGAGTTACGACCTCTGGCGGCTTGACCTGGGGTGTGCGCGGTAACGACGCAGGCGGCGGCGCAGCGGCCTGCACGAGCGGAGCCGGTAGCGAGGCAGGCGGCGGCGGTGCAGCGGCCTGAACCAGGGGGGCCGCCTCTGGCAGAGCCACATCGACCTTGGTCGGCGGTTCCTCGGAGCCTTTGAGCCCCTGATAGGTCGCAAGCCCGCTAGTGGAGAAGATCAGGATCGCGATGGCGATCTGGAGTCGGTCCATGACCTTGCCCCCTTGGCCGCGCCTTGGCGTTCAGGTCCCGCGTCCGGCTGCGTCTGTTCGGCCGCGAGCGGCCTGACACTCCCGTCTTGCGCTTGAACTCGTCATTGTGCGGAACGCCGTACCCTTCGGTTAGGTCTTGGCGATCCGCGCAAGCGCCGGCGCCTTGTCAATTACGAACGAGCCAGCCGGCTTGTTGTCGTTGTTTTAGCCCACTGCCTTGTGCCAGCACGAGTGTTTGCTCAGCGAGACTCATTATCGTACCTCCTGCGCCTGTGGACAGCGCATTGCGCGTCTCATCATGCGGCGCACGATACTCCCCCGTGATCGGGGGCTGTGCTGCCGGTCGCGAGCGCGGTCGGCTTCGTCACGCTGACCGGCATCGCGGCGCGCAACGGACGGCTAGACCTCGCCGGATAGACATCACTGAGGCGCCGAACCTCGTGCCTTTCGTTTGAGGCCGATCCTCTAATACTATGCGCTTCGGCTCGTTCCGATTTGCCGCGCCACGGAGATGCCCATGCCGGCTCGACCTGCGCTCATTGCCATTGCGCTCTCGGTCGCCGCGGTGGCGCAAGCGCCCGCACCCGGGCGCGCGCAGACGTATCCCGATTTCGAAAGCCAATGGCGCAGCGCAGGCGGCGGCGATGCCTGGGACCCGACCAGGCCTGCCGGCCTCGCGCAGCAGGCGCCGCTTACGCCCGAGTATCAGGCGATCTTCGAAGCAAGTCTGAAGGATCAGGCCGCGGGCGGTCGCGGCAACAATTATCGCGGCGCCTGCGTGCTCGACGGGATGCCGCGGATCATGAGCCTGACCGCGCCGATGGAGATCCTGATCCAGCCGGGCCTCACCTTCCTCATCTTCCAGCAGGCTTTTGCGCGCCGCATCCATACCGACGGCCAGCCCATGCCCGACACCGAGCCGCCGAGCTTCCAGGGCTACTCGACCGGCCGCTGGATCGACGAGGACGGTGATGGGCGCTACGACCTGTTCGAAATCGAGAGCCGCAATTTCAAGGGTCCGCGCGCGATGGATTCGACCGGTCTGCCGCTGCACAAGGACAACGCGACCGCGGTCAGAGAACGGCTTTATCTCGACAAGGACAACAAGGATCGGCTGCACAACGAGATCACCACGTTCGACCACGCCTTCACGCGCCCCTGGACCGTGACCAAGACCTATGTCCGCGAGCGCAATCCGCGCTGGACGGAATACAATTGCCAGATCGCCCCCGGCGCCGTGTTCATTGGCCTCGACGAATATCGGCTCAGTCCCAACGGCAGGCTCAAGCCGCTCCATGAGGGCCAGCCTCCGCCGGACCTCAGCTATTTCAAGCAGCGCTGACACGAGGACCGCGACGCTCAAGCGGAGACCATCATGCACAAGACGACCGGGCTGCTGGTGGCGTCGCTGATCGTCGCGAGTGCGCCGACGCTCGGCGTCGAGATGAAGTACCCCGACTTCGAGGCGCAGTGGCGCAACCCGACCGCCGGCCGCGGCGGCAATCCCTGGGATACGACCAAGCCCATGGGACTGGGACAGGAACCGCCGCTGACCCCCGAATATCAGGCGATCTTCGAAGCGAGCGTGCGCGAACAGAAGAAGGGCGGCCAGGGCAACAGCCGCGGCTCGACCTGCATCCTGCCCGGCATGCCCAAGGTGATGAACTTTTCCGAGCCGATGGAGATCATCATCCGGCCGCACATCACCTACTTCGTGCCGATGCGCTACCCGACCCGCCGCATCTACACAGACGGGCGCGCCTGGCCGAAGGACGAGCCGCCGAGCTTCGGCGGCACCTCGATCGGCAGCTGGATCGACCTCGACGCCGACGGCCGCTACGACGTGCTCGAAGTGGAGACCCGCAACTTCACGGGGCCGCGCGTGTTCGAGTCGAGCGGCCTGCCACTCCATGCCGACAACCAGACGGTGGTCAAGGAACGCATCTATCTCGATAGGAACGACAAGGACGTCCTGCACGACGAGATCACGACCATCGACAACGCCCTGACCCGGCCGTGGACCGTCGACCGCACCTACCTGCGCGAGCCGATCCCGTATTGGATGGAGAAGAACTGCTACGAGGCGAATCAGCACGTTCTCATCGGCGCAGAGGAGTATTTCGTGAGCGCCGACGGCAAGCTCATGCCGGTCCGCAACGGGCAGCCGCCGCCCGACCTGAGCTATTTCAACGCACCGCCGCGGTGACGGGCGCGGCGGCACTCAGGCGACGCGGTGGCCGCGGCCCTGGCGCAACACGCGCCCCGCATCCATTTTCCGGTCTTGCGTGCTAATTCGAATCTGCGAGTGTCCCAATCTCGAAGGACCGCGGACAATGGGAAAAGTCGTGGGGCGGCTACTGTCCATCATCCTCGGGATTGTTGCCATCGGGTTTGGTGTGCGTGCCGCTGCGGTTCTGTGGTTGCTCTGGTCGGGCCCGCAGAACTTCTTACCGGCTGGTCGAAATCCAGATGGCTGCCCAATCTGTCCGCCTCAGATACTCGTTAGCGGAGAGACGGAGCAGACCCTGATCACCCTCGGCAGCTTGGGGCTGATTGGCATTGCTTGGCTCGTCTGGCGCGCCACAACGCGCAGCTAGCGAGGCTGCGCCGAAAGGCCCCGGACACTGGCCGGGGCCTTCCCTCTACGAACCGCGTCAGCGGCCGCCGCGATCGCGCGCCAGCTCATCACGAATGAACGGGTCGGGGTCCGACCCAACATAGTTGCCATGCGTGTCGTACACGTCATAGGCCGGATTGGCCGAATGCGCATGGCGGGCCCACGGCTTCACATAGCCGTAGGAGCCGTTGTTAGAGCCATACTGATACGGAACACGCGTCTGCGCGAGCGCAGGCGACGCGATAGCCGCGGCGAGCGCCGCGACGGCGAGCAAGGTTTTCATTCTTGGCTTCCCTTTGGGTTCTGTCGCCCCGCTGGGTCGGCGCCCCACTTGATGTGTCGCCCTCGTCGCTCCGGCGCGTCACTTATGGCGCGAGCGCCCGATCGCCATGCACAAGCGCGAATTCGAGCATTGCAGAAACGAGGGAGCGGATAAGGCCGCAGACACGTGCGCCCGCGGCCTCAGCCGACGCGGTGGCCGAGCATATATTCGGGCGCTCCGAGCGGCGGCCGCCAGGCGACCACCGTGAACAGCGCCGCCGGATCGTTCTCGGCGACGGCGATGTGGATGTGCTTGACGCGGATCGCGGCGCCGCCGAACCGATAGAGTCCGGTCTTGCGTGGACAGCCGAGTTGGCCCCACGTGATCTGCTCCGCAGTCATGGCTCGTTGTCTTGCCCCCGCTTGCAATCGCTGCCCCCCGGCAACGATCGCGGCGGAAGCTAGGGTGATTCCGCACCCGCGTCCATGGATTGCCGTACTCTGGCGCTGCGGCCGGGGAGTTGTCCGCGTCTTCCACATCGACGGGCGGGTGATCGAGTGTCCGGACCGAGCATCGCGCGCAGCGGCACGCGGTCCGCGTACCGGCCGCGGCATCAGCATCGCGGCCTGTGGCTTGGCGGGGACCGCGATCGGTCTTTGACCTAGCGCGGCCCGAAGAACTGCGACCCGGCCAGCACCACCGCCCACATCAACAGGAGAACCAGAATGGCCAAGACCAGCACCGTGACCCCATCGAGTATCATCGTCTCCTCCCCTGGCCCTCTGTCAGTGGCCGCGTCGGCGCAGCCCACACGCCGACTCTTCCGATGGCGACGCCAGCGCGAGCGAGCATAGCACACCGGTCTCACTTCGGCCGCGCCCGCGACCGGCCTCACCGCCAACAATCGTCCAATGAATGTCGGAGAGGTTGGGAATCGACGATCGGCCCACGCAAAGGCTTCGAAAGAGACGAAGCGAACTGCGGCAAGCGGTAGCCCTGCTGGCATGAGACCTGTTAGTCGGTCTTCGCTTCTACCACGGTCTCTGTGGTTCCGGACACTAACCCGGCATCGCCCGTGTCGGGCGGATCGCGCACCAAGGCCGAACCGTCGGTCGCGGGCGCCGGTCCCGGATCAAACCCAACTTGCGAATTCTCCGAAGCAGGAGGCAACTCGATGCCGCCCTCGACCGGAGACACCTGGAATTGAAACGACTGCGCATAGCTCGTCGCAACCGCTCCGCCGACCGCGATTGCAACAACCAGAGCCACGATTCCGCTCTTCATCGAAAGTCTCCTGCGACTTGAGCACCCCACCGGTGCGAATCTGGCTAGTTCGGCATTACGGCGCAACGTTGTCTGCCTCGGCTCTATAATCATAATCATAATCCCAATCATAGTCCTGCTGCACGTGCCTTCCATCCTCACTGAGCCGTGCATCGGACATCAAACCTGTAGCATCGCAACCAACGGTCGCATGGCAATTTGGATTTCGTACTGCTCGCCTCTTCCTCCTCGAACATTCTTCTGATAGGAATGATAACTAGGTTTAGCATTTTAATTAGCACTTTAAATTGGGGGGGTCGCCTTGCGCAAACTTGCGGTCGCGTTCTTCGGCTTCTTCCTCATCTTCGGTGTCGGCGCGACTCCCGGAACGGCTCAGACGGGAGTCTTTACCTTCAATTTTACGAACAGGACGCACTCCCTCATCTACGCGCGCATGTTCTCGCGATCCCGAAATTTTCATTGGCCGGCAGCGGGCAATGTCTTCCTTGTTCGTCCGGACGGCGTCAGACAGTCCGCCCGGCTCAATTGTGTGCCGGGCGAGCAAATTTGCTTCGGCGCGGCTCTTACGAGAGACGGCACGGGCAAATATTGGGGGGCAGGCTACAACGGCGATAAGGCTTGCACGAACTGTTGCGTCCACTGCGGCCTTGTCCAGCAGAACCTTAACCACTCCTGGATCCTAACGGACACAGGCGACGGCGGCGGGCAGGCACCCCCAGGTTCACTCGGGGCAAAAATTGTCGCGTATGCCGTTTCGCATCTCGGTCAGTGCGTCGCCGATGAGAACGGCACGATTAGACCAGGCATATGCGGCCCTAAGGAGGGCATAGGGCCGGGTGAATGCACACATCTCGCCGCATCGGCCCTGGCCAATGCGGGTGCAAGACCGCCGAATTTCAGCACAACGCCCTATACGTGGGGCAACCTGGTCCAACGGCCTTATCAGCCAGGTGACATCATCCAGTTTACCAACACCTACCTTCAGGGTCCGGGCGGCTACTGGTACACTGACAGCCAGCATACGGCGATCATCGAGGTCGTTCGCGGTGGCACCGTCGTCGGGCTCATCCAGCAACATTCTCCAGAGAGGACTGTCACGCGGGCGGATCTCGATCTCGGATGGACGATCACTCGGGGCTCCATCGCAGTCTTTCGACCCGTGCCGAGGTGATGCCATTCGTGGGAATGGCGCCACCATGACTGCAAGGTTCTTCCCGCCACAAGATAGAACTTGACCGTTCCCACAGGCGGGATGCCATCCCAGATGGGAACGGTCCCTGGCGAATGCCCTCCTCTATATTCAACCCTTCTGCCGCGCCGCCTTCGGCAGCTTCGTTGGCCAGCTCACGATGCGATCCTCGAGATCGTCGTCCTTCACCTCTTCCTCGCTGGCACCGACCTTGCCGCGCACCGAGACGCCGGCGGCGTGCACCGTGTCGGGGTCACCGGAAACGAGCGGGTGCCACCAGTAGAGGTCATGTCCATCGGCCAACAGCCGGTAGGCACAGGTCGGCGGCAGCCAGACGATTCGATTGATGTTGCGAGGCGTCAAGCGCACGCAATCGTGCACCTTCTTGGTCCGGTTCGGATAATCCTTGCAGCGGCAGGTGTGACCGTCGAGGAGCTTACAGCCCACGTCGGTGAAATAGGTGCGGCGCGCGTCGTCGGCATCCTCGAGCTTGACCAGGCAGCAGCGCCCGCAGCCGTCGCAGAGGCTTTCCCACTCGGAATCCGTCATTTCCGACAACGACTTAGATTTCCAAAAGGGAGCCTGGTCGCGAGCCATTTTTGAGTCCAAATCGAGGCGCTTTGCTGGTGCCCGTAGTGCGCGAGCCTGACCCCTACAAGCACTACCAAGAAACCATCCACAAGGTGGGTCCTTTCCTTTTACCTTGTGACTTAAGCGCAATAGTCCGATTCCCCTGGATCAGCTAAGACAAACGGACGGAGGAACCAGAACCCCCGAGCCGCACTTCGATAAGGTGCGAGGCAAATTTGCGCGATTTTTTCCACGACGATGGTAATCCCGAGCACTGGAAGGCGCGGCTGCGCCGGATCCTGCTCGACCTCGATTCGCGCCTCGATTTCGGCCTCTACCTCGCGCGCACCTGGGGCCGCGAGATATACGAGCGCTACACCGTCTTCATGGACCGTTTCCATGTTGCCGGCTGGCGCCGCTGGTGCATGGTCGAGCCGGTATCGGAAGGCCTCACGATCGGGGCCGGCGGCCTGATCATGATGTTGGCGCTGGCGATCCCGGCGTTCCGCGACACTTCGGAAGACGACTGGCTCAAGAAGTCGGAGCTCGCCGTCACCTTCCTCGACCGTTACGGCAATGAAATCGGCTCGCGCGGCATCCGCCACAACGATTCGCTCAAGCTCGACGAGTTCCCCGACCACCTGATCAAGGCCACGCTGGCAACCGAAGACCGGCGCTTCTACGAGCACTTCGGCATCGACTTCCCCGGCACCTTCCGGGCGCTCCTCTCCAATGCGCGCGCCGGCGGCGTGGTGCAGGGCGGCTCCTCGATCACGCAGCAGCTCGCCAAGAACCTGTTCCTGTCGAACGAGCGCACCATCGAGCGTAAGGTCCGCGAAGCGTTCCTGGCTGTGTGGCTCGAGTTCCGCCTGCCGAAGAACGAAATCCTCAAGCTCTATCTCGACCGCGCCTATCTCGGCGGCGGTACGTTCGGGGTCGACGCCGCTGCCCAGTATTACTTCAATAAATCTGCGCGCGACGTGACGCTTTCGGAAGCGGCGATGCTGGCCGGCCTGTTCAAGGCGCCGTCGCGCTTTGCCCCGCACATCAATCTGCCGGCGGCGCGTGCACGCGCCAACGTCGTGCTCGACAATCTGGTCGAGGCCGGATTCATGACCGAAGGCCAGGTGTTCGGCGCCCGCCGCAATCCGGCCATGGCCGTCGACCGCCGCGACGAGCGCTCGCCCAACTACTATCTCGACTGGGCGTTCGACGAGATGAAGAAGCTCGTCGACACGCTGCCAAAATCGGTGCACGAGCGCGTGTTCGTGGCGCGGCTCGCGATCGACGTGAACCTGCAGAACCAGGCCGAAAAGGCGATCGAGAACTCGCTGCGCCAGTATGGGCGCGAATATCACGCCAAGCAGGCAGCCGCGGTGCTGATGGAGACCGACGGCGCGGTGCGCGCGCTGGTCGGCGGGCGCGACTACGGCGAGAGCCAATTCAACCGCGCCACCGACGCGTTGCGCCAGCCCGGCTCCTCGTTCAAGCCTTACGTCTACGCGACGGCGATGGCGAGCGGCGGCTTCAAGCCGACCTCGGTCGTGGTCGA
>Ga0066903_100003295_pt1 | contig 13133 bp, 12 predicted proteins | sample PanSoiMetaGPlot1_FD_67491 | JGI IMG/M metagenome (GOLD analysis project Ga0066903, IMG submission 67491) | Tropical forest soil microbial communities from Panama analyzed to predict greenhouse gas emissions - Panama Soil - Plot 1 (version 2) | ecosystem: Environmental > Terrestrial > Soil >... | reverse complement strand
ACCCGCGCGTACGGCTTCTTCGCCGCGAGCGGCGTCTTCTTCTTCCGTTTCCTTCGCCTCGGCGCGGCGCAGGCGCTCGTCTACGCATTCCTCTTCGGCGCGGTGCATCGATGGCTGTTCGATCGGTTGTACCCGCGTGTGATTCACGAGGTCGCCGTCGAGCGGACCGCCTTCTTCATACGCCTCGCCCTCTACCTCCTCTTCGGCCTGCTCGTCGCCGCATCGGTGACCACCTTCGACTACGCAAAGGTGCGCGCCGTCGTCGAGGATCGGCGCAGCATGCTCGGCGCGATCCGCGCCGCGGTCGGATTCATCCGGCGCAACCTCGCGGCGACGACGGGGCTCTTCTTCGCCAATTTCGCCCTGTTCGTCCTGGTCGTCGCGGTCTACGGACTCGTGGCCCCGGGCGGCGGCGGCGCCGGCCTCTCGATGTGGATAGGCCTCGTGCTCGGTCAGCTGTACGTCGTCGGGCGGCTCTCGGTGAAGCTCGTCTTCTGGGCGTCCGAGACCGCGCTCTTCCAGCAGCGGCTCGCGCACGCGGGTTACGTCGCGCGGCCTCAGCCGATGTGGCCCGACTCGCCGGCCGCCGACGCAATCCACGAATAGACCGTATAATCACGTCCGACAACCCGTCATGAAGGAGGCGCCATGGCGACAGCTTCACGACTCTCGCGCCGGAATTTTCTCGTGACCTCGGGAGCGGGCGCCGCCGCGCTCTGCGTGTCGGGCAACGCCGGCGGCTACACGGGTGCCGAGGTGCGCGCCCTCGCCGCCGCGGACAAGCTGACCGGCGTGTCGAAGTGGGAGCTCGACACGCCCGCGCTGTGCGTCGACCTCGACAAGCTCTCGCAGAACATCGCGACGATGAAGGCAAAGCTCGGCGCGATGAGCGTTGTCAGCCGCCCGCATGCGAAGACCCACAAGTGCCCGACGATCGGGAAGCTGCAGATCGCGGGCGGATCGATCGGGGTCTGCACCGCGAAGCTCAGCGAGGCCGAGGTCATGTTCGCCGGCGGGATCGAGCCGATCCTGATGACCACGTCGAACGTATCGCCGGCCAAGATCCGGCGCGCGATGGCGCTGCGCAAGAAAAACCGCCAGTTCATCCAGGCGGTCGACTATCCGCAGAACGCGCGCGACCTCAACGACGCCGCGAAGGAAGCCGGCATCGTCGCCGACGTCGTCGTCGACGTGGCGATTGGCACGCGCAGCGGCGTGCCGGCCGGCGATCAGGCGCTGGCGATCGGACAACTCGTGGACACGCTGCCGAACCTCAAGCTGCGCGGGATCATCAGCTACGACGGCGGCGCGCAGCACATCAAGGGGTTCAAGAACCGGCTGAAGCAGACGCTGGAGCGGTTCGGCCCGTCGGTCGACACGTTCGAGCGCTTCAAGAAGGCGGGGTTGAACACCGAGATCTTCAGCGGCGGCGGCACCGGCACCTACAACATTCTGCCGAAGGCGCCCGGCGTGACCGACCTCCAGGTCGGCAGCTACATCTTCATGGACTGCCAGTACCTCGAGATCGGCGGCGAATCGAACGACGAGGTGTACACGGACTTCGCGCCGTCGCTGACCGTGGTGACGACGGTGCTGAACACCTATTTCCCGAAATCGATCACGACCGATGCGGGCGCGAAGGCGCTAACGCTGAACAAGCCGGGGCCGTGGGTGATCGGCGAGAAAGACTTCGCCTACAACGCCGGCTCGGACGAGTTCGGCGTGATCAAGTACGAGACGGCGCAGCGATCGTACAAGGTGGGCGACAAGCTGGAGCTGATCGTCCCGCACTGCGATCCGGCGGTGAACGAGTACGACCAGATGTACGCGATTCGGAACGACCGCGTCGAGGCGGTGTGGTCGATCGCCGCGCGCGGGCACTCGGTGTAGGGGCGCACCCGCGTCCGCCCCGGGGCTCGGTGTAGGGGCGGATCCATGTGTCCGCCCGGGGCCCGATAAAAGGGTCGGCCCTGCTACGCGGCGTTCGCGATGACCTGCCTGATCCCGTCGGCGTCGAGCGACTCGACGACGAGCAGCTCTTCGGCCATCGCACGGACCGCCGCGTGGCGCTTCGCCACGATCTGCCGCGCGGTCTCGTAGCCGCGCATCACCAGATCGCGGATCTCCTGGTCGACCTGCTGCGCCGTCGCCTCGCTGAGCCCGGCGCCTTTGTCGGTCTCCCACGGATTGCCCGGCGTGCGATACGCCAGCGGGCCGAGCGCGGCGGACATGCCGAACTCGCACACCATGCGTCGCGCGATGTCGGTCGCTCTCTCGATGTCGTTGCCCGCGCCGGTGGTCATCTGACGCAGGAAGATCTCCTCGGCGACGCGCCCGCCCATGAGAATCGCGATCTGCGCCTCGAGGAACTCGCGCGAGTGCGTATAGCGATCGCCTTCCGGCAGCTGCATCGTGACGCCCAGCGCGCGGCCGCGCGGGACGATCGTCACCTTGTGCAGCGGATCCGCGTTGGGCAGCAGCGCCGCGACGACCGCGTGGCCCGACTCGTGGTACGCGCACGTCACCCGCTCGTGCTCGCTCATCGTCAGCGACTTGCGCTCGGCGCCCATCAGCACCTTGTCGCGCGCCTGGTCGAAGTCGTAGTCGGTGACGATCTGCCGCCCGCCGCGGACGGCGAGGAGCGCCGCCTCGTTGACCAGATTCGCGAGATCCGCGCCCGAGAAGCCTGGCGTGCCGCGCGCGACCCGGCGCAGATCGACCTCGGCGTCGACCGCCACTTTGCGCGCGTGGATCCGCAGAATTTCCTCGCGCCCCTTGACGTCGGGCGCTCCCACCGTCACCTGCCGGTCGAACCGCCCCGGACGCAGGAGCGCGGGATCGAGGATGTCCGGCCGATTGGTCGCGGCGATGAGAACGATGCCCTGGTTCGGCGCGAAGCCGTCCATCTCGACGAGCAGCTGGTTCAGCGTCTGCTCGCGCTCTTCGTGGCTCAGGGAGGTCCCGCCGCGGCTTCTGCCGACGGCGTCGAGCTCGTCGAGGAAGATGATGCACGCCGGATGGCGGCGCGCGTCCTTGAACAACTTCCGAATGCGCGACGCGCCGACGCCCGCGTACATCTCGACGAAGTCGGAGCCGCTCGCGAAGAGAAACGGCACGCGCGCCTCGCCCGCGATCGATCGGGCAAGTAGCGTCTTGCCGGTGCCCGGCGGCCCGACGAGCAGAACGCCCTTCGGGATGCGGCCGCCGATCGCCGAGAACCGCTCGGGCTCGCGCAGAAAGTCGACGATCTCTCTCACCTCTTCCTTCGCCTCGTCGACGCCGGCGACGTCGGCGAACGTCACGGTCGACGTCTCGGGGCCGGCTTCGCGTGTCTTGCTCTCCAGCGCCGGAATGCGTCCCGACGTCACGCGATACATCGTGAAGCCGATCAGACCGACGAAGCCGATGCCGAGGACGAGCGCACCGTAGCTGAATGTCGACTGCTCGCCGATGGTCTGGACGTCGAACCGGACGCCGCGGCGCGCGAGCTCCGGCACGAACGCGGAATTCGAGGTCACGTAGTTGGCAGGCGCGATCGTCTTGTAGGCCTGTCCGCTCTTCAGCTTGAACTCGAGCGTGTCGCCGTTGACGACCACCTCGCGCACCGCGCCGCTTTCGACGTGGCGGAGCAGATCCGAGAACGGCACCTGCGGCGTTACCGCTGCGCTGCGCGCCTTCATGACCAGCAGCGGCCCGCCGGCGGCGAGCGCCAGCACGACGGCGGCTGCGGTGACGATGAACCGTCGCGAGAATTTCCGGGCAAACACAAAAAACTCCGTTTCGCGAGGCCGCCGGGGGCGGACGCCGCACGCACCGGCGTACGCCGTGCCGGCATCAGCCGGACCTCATGCGCTGGTTGTGAAAGGAACCTCCGCGTGGGGGCGCGGAAATGTCTCTAAATCCTAGCATACGTATCGGTTGCTCGGGCTGGACAATACAGAAGTTGACAATCTGATCTTGTCCCGTCGAGCAGCCGGACCACCTCAACCAGCCAGACTCTACAATTGCGCGCATGGCAAGAGTCGAACGGATTGCGGGATGGATGCGGCAGCGGCTCGTCGCCTCGGGCGCGCGTGGTTTTGTCGTCGGCGTGAGCGGTGGCGTCGATTCCGCCGTGGTCGTGCGGCTCGCGCAACTCGCCGCGCCGGGCGCGGTCGCGGGCGTGATGCTGCCCTGCCACAGCGATCCGAACGACGAGCGCGACGCGATGACCGTGGCGAGGCTTTTTTCCGTCCCGACGATCCGGGTGGATCTTGGTGGGACGTACGACACGTTGACCGCGGCCGTTCGGTCCGAGCTGCCCAGGCTGCCGGCGCCGATGCGGGCCGCCGCGCCGGTCGCCGAGCCGCGCAGCCGCGTGCCGCTCGCGAACATGAAGCCGCGGCTGCGGATGACGGCGCTGTATTTCTTCGCCAACACGCTGAACTACCTCGTCGCCGGCACCGGCAACCGCTCCGAGCTGGCGATCGGCTACTTCACGAAGTACGGCGACGGCGGCGTCGACCTCCTGCCGATCGGCCACCTCGTCAAGAGCGAGGTGCGCGCGCTCGCCCGCGAGCTGAACGTTCCGGGCGAGATCGTCGATCGCACGCCCAGCGCCGGCCTGTGGATCGGTCAGACCGACGAGGACGACATCGGCTTCACCTACCCCGACATCGAGCGGTACCTGGAGGACGGTCCGCAGGGCGTCTCGCCCGCGCTCGCGATGCGCATCGAACGCCTCACGCGCTCGAGCGAGCACAAGCGCACGCTGCCTCCGATGCCCGACGAGTAGGCGGACGGCCCTGCGCCACACGTGTGCAAAGCGGACTAGACGTCCGCGAATTTGTAGCCGACACCCCAGACGGTCAGAAGGTATCGAGGGTTCGCAGGATCGGCTTCGATCCGGCGCCGCAGCCGCTTCACGAGCGTGTCGACGCTGCGGACGGTGACGTAGGTGTCGCCGCGCCAGATCTTCGCAAGCAGCGCCTCGCGGCTGAACACGATCCCGGCGTGCGTCGCGAGCAGGTGCAGGAGCCGGAATTCCTGGTCGGTGAGGTCGACGTCGCGGCCGTCGACGCGCACGCGTCGGCGGGCGGGATCGATGTCGATCCCGTGGATGAGAACCGTCGGTTCGTCGAGGCCGGCATCGCCCTCGCCAGTCGTCTTCGCCTGTGCGGCCGCGCGGTGCGGCCGCCGCAGCAGCGCCCGCGCCCGCGCGACGAGCTCCCTCACGCCGAACGGCTTCGTCATGTAGTCGTCGGCGCCGCTCTCGAGGCCCAGCACCTTGTCGGTCTCGTCGCCGCGTGCCGTCAGCATCAGGATCGGCACGTTGCGGTTCGCCCGGCCGTTGCGCACCGCCCGGCAGAGGGCGACGCCGTCGAGGCCGGGAATCATGACGTCGAGCACGAGCAGGTCGAAGCGGTCGCGCTCGGTCCGCTGCAGCGCCTCCTGCCCGTTGCCCAGGCCCTCGCAGGCATAGCCCTCGAGACCGAGGTGCAGGCACACGAGGTCGCGGATGTTCGGCTCGTCCTCGACGACCAGCACGCGCGGAGCGCTCGTCACCGTTTTTTCACCGTTCGGCCATCACGCGTTCACCGCGGCCCCGTCGAACTGTATGTAACGACACGTACGCGGCGTCCGGCTTCAGCCGGACCACTCTGGAGATAACACATGACGGGCACTCTCAAGACCATCACGCTCGGCGCGGCGACCGTTCTGCTCGCTGTCGGAACGGGCGTCGGCCCGCCCCTAAGCGCGCAGGATCAGAATACCAATCAGCCGCCGCCTCCGTTCGCCGGCAGACCGGGCAGGTTCGGCGGACCGGGCGGCTTTGGCGGACCGATGGGCATGCTGCCGATGCTGGGCCGCGCCGTTACGCTGACCGACACGCAGAAGGATCAAATCACGGCGATCGCGGAGTCGCATCGGGACGAGTGGAAGGCCCTCGCCGACCGCGAGCGGGACGCGCGCATGGCGTTGATGGCCGCGGTCACCGCCGACACGCTGGACGAGACGACGATCCGTCAGAAGAGCGCCGAGGTCGCGGCGGTCGAAGCCGACGCCGCCGTCGCGCGGGCGCACGCGCGCGCGGAAGTCCTGCAGATCCTCACGCCCGATCAGCGCGCGCAGCTCAAGAACCTGACGGGTCGACGGGGGCAGAAATAAGGCGCGTCCTCGTCATCATCGCGCTACCGCAGCGCCGACGAGCGACACCACGGCACGGACGATGTGCGATGCGGAGATCCCGAAGCGCTCGAGCAACTCGTCGGGCTTGCCGCTGCGCGGGATCTCGCGCACGGCGAGCCGGTGCACCGTGAACCCGGCATCGGCGATCGCCTCCGCCACGCCGTCGCCGACGCCGCCGCCGGCATAGTGATCCTCGACCGTGATCACGCGGCCCTTCGTCGCCCGCGCCGCCGCCGTCAGTCCCTGCCCGTCGATCGGCGCGAGTGAATACAGATCGATCACGCGGATCATCGTGCCCGACGCCTTCAGCTGGTCGTACGCCTTGAGCGCCTCGAAGACGGTGACGCCCGCGCCGATCACGGTGACGACGTCCTGCGCGCTCTGCCGGAGCACCTTCAGTCCGCCGACCGGAAACGTGTCGTCGTTCGAGTAGATCACCGGCGTCTTCGGCCGGCTGATGCGCACGTAGGCCGGCCCCTTCACGTGCGCGGCTTCCACGATCAACCGCTCGGCGCTCACGGCGTCGCACGGATAGAGCACGGTGAAGTTCGGCTCGGCGCGGCACATGGCCAGATCCTCCAGCGCCATCTGCGACGGCCCGTCCTCGCCGATGGAGATCCCCGCGTGCGTCCCCGCCAGCTTGATGTTGTTGCCGCCGATGGCCGCCATGCGGATGAAGTCGGCCGCGCGGTACAGAAAGCACGCGAAGGTCGACGGGAACGGAATCGCGCCGCGCGCCGCCAGACCCATCGACGCACCGACCATCACCTGCTCGGCGATGAAGTTCTCGTAGAACCGATCGGGCGCAACCTTCTGGAATCGATCGCTGTAGGTGGAGTTCTTGACGTCGGCGTCGAGCGCGACGACGCGCGGATCGGCCGCGGCGAGCTTGGCGAGCGCATCGCCGAACGCTTCGCGTGTCGCGACCTGGTCGCCGATCCTGTAGGACGGCGGCGGAATCGTTTTCGGCATCTGGGCGGGACGCTCCTTCGACTCGGGCTTCCGAATCATCCCGGCCGCGTTCGCGGTGCTCACGCCCGGCACGATCTGCTTCTCGAGCTCGCCGATCGCCCTCTCGAGCTCGTCCTTCTTCATCGCCTTGCCGTGCCAGTTGTCCTTGCCTTCGGTGAACGACACGCCCTTGCCCTTCTCGGTGCGTGCCAGAATCATGGTCGGCTGGCCTTTGGTGTTCCGCGCTTCGTCCAACGCGTTCAGGATTGCATTCATGTCATGGCCGTCGATCACGACGGTGTGCCAGCCGAACGCCTTCCACCGGCGCTCGAACTGCGCCATGTCGTGCTGCCACATGGTCGGCTGGCTCTGGCCGAGGCGGTTGACGTCGGTGATCCCGCAGAGGTTGTCGAGCTTCTGCAACGTCCCGACATTCGCGGCTTCCCACACCGAGCCCTCGGCCGATTCGCCGTCGCCGAGCAGCACGTAGGTGCGGTAGTCGGAGCCGATCCGACGCGCGTTCAGCGCGCAGCCGATCGCGGCACAGACGCCCTGTCCAAGCGATCCGGTCGCGACGTCGACGAACGGCAGCCGCGGTGTCGGATGCCCTTCGAGATCCGATCCGAGCTCGCGCAGCTTCAGCAGCTCGGAGCGATCGAACGCGCCGGCCGCGGCCCACGCGGCGTACAGAATCGGCGCCGCGTGCCCCTTCGACAGGATGAAACGGTCGGCGTCGACGTTCTGCGGGTTCTTCGGATCGAACCGCATCTCGGCAAAGAACAGCGCGGAGGTGATGTCCGCCATCGAGAAGCAGCTCGTCGGATGTCCGCTGCCCGCCGCCGTGGTGGAACGGGCGGAATCGATCCGCAGCTGGGTCGCGATGTTCTGGAGTGCGGGGATCAGGGAGGCTCGATCTGTGGTCATAACGGCGCCGATTCTATCGTAACGACATCAGTTCGCGTAGCGCGATGCCGTACAGCGCCGCGTCGTCCAGCGGGGCGACGAGCGCCTGTGGGCCGCGATCTTCGAGAATTCGCGCTGCGTCGGCGCGATAGTCGGCGCCGGGCGCGACGATGGCGGCGGCGCGATAGTCGGAGCTGTCGTGAAGCGCCGCCAGACGGCAGAGCACGCGCGCCGTCTCGCAGTCGCCCGCCGCCGCTCGCTCGTCGTCGGCGCGACCTTTGGCGAGACGCTTCGCGTCGTGTACAAGCTCTTCTGCCAGCATCGAATACGGCAGACGGCCTGTGATCTCGAACGCGGTCAGGAGCGCCGATGCGGCGGCCACGTGGTCGCTCGCCTCATCCGCCGCTCGCTCGTCATCACCGCGAGCTCGGGCGAGGCTGAGCCCTTTTCCGGGCCGATACGCGACGGCGATGATGCGCTCGAGCTCGTCGATCGCGGGCGGCACAATCTGCGAGGCGTTGAAGAGGCTCGACCCGCGCAGGCACGCGTCGACCGACGCCGTCGCGGCCGCGAGGCCGACGCGCGCCAGATCGCTCGGCCACTCGGCGCGAAGCCCCGCCGCCAGATCGCGGGCGGCGGCGAGGACGCGTTCGTCGTCGGCGACCGGCGCCGCTTCGACGAGCAGCGTCAGCAGCGCGGCGCGCCGGAACGTCCGAGCGTCGGCGCGCCCGGCCGCCGCCAGCGCGTGCGCGAGCGCGAGGCCGAGCGCGTCGCGCAGGTCGTCGCGGCCGGTCGCGACGTACTCGCGCAGCAGGAAGCGAGCCTCGTCGGGCGACGCGCCGCGTCCGCTCGCGACGCCGTCCGCGATGCGCGAGGCGATCCGCTCGAGGAGTGCCGTCCGGACGTCCTGCAAGCCGCAATTATAATGAGGGGATGATCGTCGTTCGGTACGCGACGCTGACGGCGCTGGTCTTCTGGCTGGGGGCCATGACCGCCGCGCGGTACGGCAGCATCGTCCGGCGGATCGATCTCGTCGGCTTTGCGTGCGGCGGCGCGATGCTCCTCGGGCTGCTCGTCATGAAGTTCGTCGGGCCGCCGCCGCGAAGCTTTTTCGTGCGCGCGGGCGCGGCGGTTCTTATGCTCGCCATCGCGGCCGGTTCCACCTTCGCCGGCCGCGGCCACGCCGCGGGGACGCTGCTGACCGTGAACATCGTGCTCGGCCTCGTGCTGCTGATCTGGTACGTCCGCGAATGACGCACACCATCACGCTGATCCCCGGCGACGGCATCGGTCCGGAAGTGACCGACGCGGTCGTCCGCATCCTGGCGGCGTCCGGCGTAGCGATTGAATGGGAGCGGCACGACGCAGGCATCGTCGCGTTCGAGCGAACGGGACAGGCGCTGCCAGCGGATCTCATCGAGTCGATCCGCCGCAACAAGGTCGCGCTCAAGGGGCCGGTGACGACGCCGGTCGCGCACGGGTTCGCGAGCGTGAACGTCGGGCTGCGCAAGTCGCTGGACCTGTACGCGAACCTGCGGCCGGTCTGGAACCTGCCCGGCGTGCCCGCGAGATTTCAGGGCGTCGACATCGTGATCGTCCGGGAGAATACGGAAGATCTCTACGCGGGCCTCGAGCACGAAGTCGTGCCCGGCGTCGTCGAGAGCCTGAAGATCATCACCGAGCGCGCGTCGACGCGAATCGCGGAGTTCGCGTTCCGTCATGCGCGGCGGCACGGCCGCAAGCGGGTGACAGCGATCCACAAGGCCAACATTATGAAGCTCGGCGACGGTCTCTTTCTCGAGAGCGTGCGCCGCGTCGCCCGCGAGTACGCGGACATCGCCTACGACGAGCGCATTGTCGACGCCGCCTGCATGCAGGTGGTGATGGCGCCCGAGACATTCGACGTGATGCTGCTGCCGAATCTGTACGGCGACATCGTCTCGGATCTGTGCGCCGGCCTCGTGGGCGGGCTCGGCGTCGTCGGCGCCGCGAATCTGGGCGCCGACATCGGCGTATTCGAGGCGGTGCACGGCAGCGCGCCAGACATCGCAGGCAAACGAATCGCGAACCCGACGGCGCTGCTGCTGTCGGCGGTCCTCATGCTGCGCCATATCGACGAGGGCGGTGCAGCCGATCGCGTCATGCGCGCGCTCGGCCGCGTGCTGGCCGCGGGGAGTGTCCGAACCCGGGACCTGAGGGGCTCCGCGTCGACTGACGAGTTCGCTCAGGCAGTGGTACAGAGCCTGTAAGTCAGAAGTCTGAAGTCAGAAGTCTGAAGTCTGCGACGTCTGGAGAACCGGGCGCACTTCAGACTTCAGACTTCAGACTTCTGACTTCAGACTTCTGACTGGTGCTATAGTCCTGTGGGCTCAGATGTCCGACGAGATCTCCCAGGCCGTCCTGGCGCGCGAGGACGTGCTCAGATACCCGCGCGAGCAGGTCAGCGCGTATCTCGAGGAGCTGCGCACCACGCAGCGCCACAAGTTCTACCGCGCGCTGCAGCATCCTCTTTATCCGATCCTCCGCAAGATCGAGCGCAAGCACGAGAACCTGCATTTCGTGACATCGGCGGTCCGGTCGCACCGCGTCGTCTACGCGTCGAACCACAAGAGCCACACCGACTACCTGGTCGAGCCGCTCGTGCTCGACGACAACGGCATCCGGCCGCCGCTCATCGCAGCCGGCATCAACCTGTTCGGCGGACCGCTCGGCCTGATCAACAAGCATGTCACCGGCGCGATCCCGATCCGGCGCAACACGAAGGATCCGGCGTACCTGATCACGCTGAAGGCGTACGTCGCCGAGATCGTGAAGAAGCACGACCTCTTTTTTTACCTCGAAGGCGGACGCAGCTACAGCGGCGAGCTGAAGCCGGCGAAGACCGGCCTCTTCAACGCCGTCCTCGACTCGAACCGTCCCGATCTGGTGATCGTTCCGGTCGCCGTCGCGTACGATCTCGTGCTCGAGGATCACATCCTCGCGCACCAGCGGCTGAAGAAACGGCAGCGACCGTTTCCACGCGAGGTCGCCGAGATGGTGCGATACGCTGTCGGGTACCGGTCGCGGGCGTTCGTCACCTTCGGCGCGCCGGTCAGCGTCGGCGACCGCGACGTCCATTCGCGGTCCGACGTGCTGGAGCTGGCGCGGATGGTGCGGCACCGGATCGGAATGCTTTACAAAGTCTTGCCGACGGCCGTGTTCGCCGCGGCGATGCGTCCGAACATCGCCCGGCGCGACCTCGAGGCGCGCATCGATCGCTTCGTCGAGGAGCTGGCCGCCAAGCACGCGAACCTCGGCGTCACCAGCGGGAGGCAGGCGGTCGAAGAGGCGGCGGAGCCGCTCGAGACACGCGGCATCGTCGTCGCGGAGCGCGGGCGATTCCGCGTGCGCGAGCGGACAGTGCTGCGCTATTACGCGCGCACCATCGAGCACCTCCTTGCGACCCCCGGCCGGACCCACTGATGCTCGACGCCGCGTCCAAAGCTTTCTTCCACCTCATCGCCCAAAGCACCATCCTGAAGAAACTGGCCTCGCGCTACGGCATGCGCAAGCCGACCAGCTTCGCCCGCCGCTTCATCGCCGGAGAAACCACCGCGGAGGCCATCGAGGCGGCGCGCGGCGTCGCCGCGCGCGGCATGCACATCACGCTCGATCTGCTCGGCGAGAGCGTAACGAACCTCGACGAAGCCGACGCCGCGACGCGCGCGTACCTCGCGGTGATCGACGCGACCGTCAAGTCAGGGATCGAGCGAAACCTGTCGCTGAAGCTCACGCAGCTGGGGCTCGACGTCGACAAGGCGAGCGCGATCGACAACCTGCGGAAAATCCTGGAGCGTGCGGCCCCCGCCGGGTTCTTCGTGCGGATCGACATGGAGAGCTCCGCGTACACCGACGTGACGCTCGAGATTTTCGAGACCTTGTGGCATCACGGCTCCCACGACATCGGCGTCGTGCTGCAGTCGGCGCTCTACCGCACGGAAGAGCGCGATCTGGCGCGCATGAACGCGCTCGGCGCGCGCGTCCGCCTGGTCAAGGGGGCCTACAAAGAGCGGCGGCAGGTCGCGCATCAGAAAAAGGCAGCCGTCGACGCGGCGTACGCGCGGATCATGACGACGCTCATCACCGACGGCCATTCCCCCGCGATCGCGACGCACGATCCCGAGATGATCGCGATTGCGCGGCGGTGGGCCGCCGACCATCAGGTCGCACCTGATCGGTTCGAGTTCCAGATGCTGTACGGCGTGCGCCGCGATCTGCAGGCGATGCTCGTGAAGGCGGGCTACCGCGTGCGGGTGTACATCCCGTTCGGCCGCGAATGGTTCCCGTACTTCATGCGGCGGCTCGGCGAGCGGCCGGCGAACGTCATGTTCGTAATCCGCAACATTTTCAGGGAAAGTCAGTAACTTATGTCCTCGGATCGGAGAAAAGTGCATCAAACCGTGCCCCCCACCGAGGCCGCTGTCCCCAACGCCAACACGCATTTCTGATAGTCTTTTCCCGACCTCGATCCGCAACTCGTACTTGCAAAGTCACTTAGAGCTACACGCCGCCCCGCGGCATGGCTCTTGAAGTCGGCTGAACCCCGCGAGGACTCTAGGCGTCCATAACAGGTAGGACGCCACAAGCGGGAGGAGCAGGAGCACATGGTCACCAACTACCCTCATTCGATCGCGTCGCACAACAACAGGCTGCAGACGACGGCCGAAGGCGGGAAGATGGTCGGTTTTCGCGGTCGCGCAGCGGACTGGCTGCGCCAGATGATCTGCGGTCTGCACGGGCACGATACCCTGCTGCACTTCGACAAGGACCGGATTTCGCTGCAGTGCGTGTCGTGCGGCCATGAAACGCCGGGGTGGGAACTGAACGAAGTTCCACCGACGGTAAAGCTTAGAGGAGACAAGCGGCGTCACGTGATCGCGCGGCCTCACCTCATCAGTACTCGCAAGATCGCGTAGCGGAATCAAGCAGCTTTCGCGCAAACCGAGCATAACGCGCCGGGTTCGCCGCGCCTTCGCAGTTGGAAGGCCGAGCGACCCGAGCGCGGCCAGCTGGCCAGCCATAATGTCGGCAGGTCACAAGTCGCAGGTCACAGCCGTTCGTCGCTGTGGTCC
>Ga0066903_100003294_pt1 | contig 13138 bp, 6 predicted proteins | sample PanSoiMetaGPlot1_FD_67491 | JGI IMG/M metagenome (GOLD analysis project Ga0066903, IMG submission 67491) | Tropical forest soil microbial communities from Panama analyzed to predict greenhouse gas emissions - Panama Soil - Plot 1 (version 2) | ecosystem: Environmental > Terrestrial > Soil >... | reverse complement strand
AGCTTTGACCGGTGGGATCGGCCTGGCCGCGGGCGCCAACATCGGCGACCGCGCCGCGATGTTCGAGGCGACCCACGGCACCGCCCCGAAATACACCGGCAAGAACATGGCCAACCCCGGAGCGGTGCTCCTTTCGGGCGCGCTACTGCTCGAATACTTGCAATGGTTCGAAGCGGCCGAGTTGGTGAACCGCGGGGTCGAAAAGACATTCGCCGAAAGCGAAGAAACCGCCCGCTCGGGGCCGGGCAAGAAGTTGCACGTAACCTACGACATCGCCCGGCAGTTCCTGGGGTACACGGACAAGGACGGGGCGTCGACGGGTGCCTTCGCGGACCGGATCATCCACCACATTGGATAAGAAAGATTAACAACAGAGACACAGAGCGCACAGAGAAGACGGTATTCTCTGTGTCTCTGTGGTTAATCGCCTTCAAAGTACCGGTGACAGCAACCGGCACGCGTTCTCAGCCATCTTCGCGACAAACGGCCGGTGCGCATAGCTCTCCGGCTCGAGGCGGATCGAGACGGCCAGATCTTCGAGGAAAGCCCGCTCCAGGTCCGCTTGCACCTGTGCGGATTCGATGAAACAAGTCGCCTCGAAGTTCAAGAGCAGGCTGCGATTGTCGAAGTTCGGCGAGCCGACCGACGACCAGACGTCGTCGATCATCAGCAACTTCGCGTGCATGAACCCGGCCGTGTACTGGTAGACACGGCCGCCGGCGCGCATCAGCGTGCCCCAGTTGAATCGACCGGCCAGGTGCGGCAGCCACTTGTCCGGACGGAACGGGCACAAGACGCGGACGTCCCGGCCCATGCGCGCGGCCAGACAGAGAGCGTCGAACAGCCCCGCGTCGGGAACGAAGTACGGCGTTGCCAACCACACACGTCGCCGGGCCCGCATGATCGCCGCGAAGTACACTTCGCGGATCGTCTTGATGTCCTGGTCGGGCCCCGACCACGCGACCTGCACTGTGGCGTTCCCCGCCTCCGGGATTTGCGGATAATAGGCGTCCACGGACAGGTCCTCGTCGGTCGAAAAGTCCCAGTCCTCGACGAACACCCGCTGCAGGCCCGCGACCGCCGGGCCCTCAATTCGGACAAACGTGTCGCGCCACGGGCCGAAGAAGCGGGACCGGCCGAGGTATTCGTCGCCGATGTTCAGCCCGCCGGTGAAGCCGACGCGACCGTCCACGACCAGGTTCTTCCGGTGATTCCGCAGGTTGATCTGAATTCGCCGGCGCAGTGGATTGAGCAGTGTCAAATACGGCAGCGCCTTTCCACCGGCCTTGCGGAGGATTTCGAGCACGCGGGCATCCAGCCGCCACGATCCGACCGCGTCGTAAAGGAAACGCACTTCGACCCCGGCGCGGGCCCGCTCCGCCAGAGCAGTCATGAAGCGCTTGCCCGATTCGTCCCCTCGCGTGATGAAGAACTGGACGTGGATGTGGTGTCGTGCGGAGCGGATCGCGGCTTCCATGGCGTCGTACGCATCCGCCCCGTGGTGGTAGAGGGTGACTGCGTTCCCGCCCACCGACGGCCGCGCGCCGAGCCGTCGCGCCAGGCCCGCGAGCCCTTCATAACCCTCCGCCCCGTCCCCGTTGTCCTCCGCCTCCGGCCGCGTGCGAAATGTCTCCGCGTGCAGTCGCTTCCGCCGCAACGGGACATGAATGCTCTGGTACCCGAACAGGAGGAAGAGGAGGATTCCCAGAAGCGGAACAAACAACACCAGCAGGCACCACGCCAGGGCCGACGTCGGTTCGCGCTTGATGGAGAGGACCCAGAAGATCGTCCCCGCGACGAGGGCAATGTTCAACAGGGCGAGCGAGCCGGTAATGCTCGGCCAATCGATCGCGGCGAACATCGGTTACTCCGGCGCCCATTCGGCCAGCTTGTCCACCAACACGCCCACCGGCATCTCGCCACCGAGCTTGCGGACGTGCTCGCGGACCTGTTCCACGAGCAGCCGGCCGGGCGACACAATGGCACACCCGCGAGTTTCCGCCTCCGCCATGATGCGGGTCGGCTTCCATTCGGCGGTCAGATCGAGGACAGTCATTCCCGGCTTCAGGTAACCGGGATGAAGCGGCGTCTCGTCTTTCCCCGCATGGTCGTCCGACCTGGCGCCGTCGCGGCCAATGACGAGGACGTCGTGGCTCGTGGCGTAGATCGCATCCCACAATAACTGCCGGCCACCGAACGCCTGGCTCATCGACTGAGCCACTTCGCGTTTCTTGCTCGCCCAGATGATCGACGCGCCGTGCGCCTTGAGAGGAATTGCGAGCATTCGCGTCAGCGCCCCGCAGCCGGCGAGCATGACCGCGCGTCCGCGGAGCGATTCGTTTGCGTCGCGGGCCTGGATGGTCACCTCCAGAGCGGCCACGGCCGCCGGGCCGAAAAGATTCGACGCCGACCAGCCCGCGTCCGACGGAGTCAGGCAGTCCGCGGCGAGGACCGGCGGCCGTGCCGTTTCGTCCAGCATTCCGATCTCGTGCAGCCCCTCGTAGTTGTCTTCGTCGAGCAGCACGCCCTGCAACCGAACCGCGTCCGCGATCTTGCGAAACAGTCGGCGGTTCCCCATCTGCAGCGGCAGCGCCTGGTGCGACATTTGGAGGTGCGCGAACGCCGCGTTCAAGAGCCCCGCGGCCAGCCGCGGCCGTTCCCCGGCGCCGGTGACGCCGACGAAGCGCGTCTTCTTGCCGATGTCGCGGTAGCGGTAGATCTCGGCCAGGTCGCTCACCGTGAGCTGGCCCGGATACGCCTCCATGCCTCGCTCGAGTGCCGCCGTCACCCACGGGGCGCCGATCTTGCGGCCGATCAGCGCCAGCATCGGCCCCGCGGGGCCGATGCCAACGACGACCGTCGGCACCGGAGGCTTGTTCAAGAGCTGAATGAGCGGCCAGGCCTCTTCCGGCGTGTCGGCCTTACACGTCACCTTGATGACGTCCGGTTTTTTGGTCTGGAGTTGCTCGTAGATGGCGTCGATGTCGCGCGGGGTCTCGGCCAGGTTCGTGTACGAGACAACGCGCTGGCAGCCCGGGAACGGGCGGACTTGGTCGGCCGCGTCCAGCTCCACTTCGACGTAATCTGCCTTCGCGACGACGGCCGATCGCAGCAGCATGAGCCGCTCGTCCTCCGCCCCCTGCCACTGGCCGCCGTCCTGCGGTCGGCGACACGAGAATAGAACGGGCTTGCGCCGCGCCGCGACCAGCTCATTCAGGTTGGCGTCTTTCTCGAATTTGTCGAGCCGGACTTCGATGAGATCGGCCCCGAGGGTGGCCGCGTTGAGCATGTCGGCCAGGGCCAGCCGGCGGGACTCCTGGACAATGCTGACGCAGATCATTGGCGAGCCCCGGGTGGACGAGTGGACGAGTGGGCGAGTGGACGAGTGGGCGAGTGGGCGGGTGGGCCAGGATGCCAATTGTAACCTCGGTTTGTCCCGGCCCTCAACAACCGGTTCCGGACTGCCAATTTGGCGGGCAGGAGATCAAGGGGATGAGCTCTTTTGTGACACCCTCCCCAGGAGGAAGGTCAACATCGCCAAGATCGCCAACATCGCCAGCTTTTTGGGCTAGGGAACTTGGCGATCTTACCCGTCTCTCCTCAGTCGCGAAACAATGACGCTCATAAACTCTTAATATCATTCGACTGATGTCAGAGTCCAGGTCGGGCTCATTCCTGATTATTTTCGATTTTTCTTCCGCGAAAACTGCTTGTCGTGCGAACCTGGGGTCAACTCGCACCGGAGTCGGCCCATGACCCGCGATCCGGACCGCACGCAGACCCATATCCCCGCGCCCGCAAACCACTCGGCCCTCGACGCCGGCCTGGCCGCGGCTTTCGGGCCCGCCACCGCCGGCTGGTCGCAGCCGCCGCTCCTTCGCGACGACTCGTCCGATGGCCCACTCGTGCAACCGGCCTCGCCCGAGATGCCGCGGTCCGCTTCGGACCGCTATCAGCTCCTCGGGGAGATCGCCCGCGGCGGCATGGGAGTCATCCTCAAGGGCCGCGACCCGCGCCTCGGCCGCGACATGGCCTTCAAGGTCCTCAAGACCGAACACATCGGCAAGCCGGCCGCGGCGCAGCGGTTCGTCGAGGAAGCCCAGGTCGGCGGCCAGCTCCAGCATCCCGGCATCCTGCCCGTCTACGACCTTGGCCGCTTCGAGGACGGCCGGCCGTACTTCGCGATGAAGTTCGTCAAGGGCGACACGCTGGCCGACCAGCTGGCCGAGCGCGCCAGCCCCTCTGCCGATCGCGGCAACTTCCTGCAGATCTTCCTGAAGGTCTGCGAGACGGTCGCCTACGCGCACTCCCGCGGGGTCATCCACCGCGACATCAAGCCGTCGAACATCATGGTGGCGAACTATGGCGAAGTGCTGGTGATGGACTGGGGGCTCGCGAAAGTTCTCCCCCGCGGCGGCGTCGCGGACGAGGTCAAAGCCACGCAGATGACCCGCGAGCCTGAGCCACCGCGCTATGAACCAACCGTGATCCACACGGCCCGCGCCGGCTCGATCGGGTCGGAAACGCTCGCGGGCAGCGTGATGGGCACGCCCGCGTTCATGCCCCCCGAGCAAGCCGGCGGCGAAGTGGACAAGCTCGACGAGCGGGCCGACGTCTTCGGCCTGGGAGCGGTGCTTTGTGTCATCCTGACCGGCAAGCCGCCCTACGTCGCCGCCGACACGGAAGCGGTTCGGCTCATGGCCGTCCGCGGCAAGCTGGACGGGGCCTTCAGCCGCCTGGACGAATGCGGCAGCGATGTGGAACTGGTCGGCCTTTGCAAACGATGCCTGAACGCCGAGCCCGCGGACCGTCCTCGGCACGCGGGCGAGGTCAAGGAAGCAGTGGCGTCGTACCTGGCCGGGGTAGAAGTCCGCGCCCACCGGGCGGAAATCGAGCGGGCGGCGGCCGAGGCCAAGGCGGCCGAGCAACGGAAGCGTCGGCGAGTCCAGGCCGGGCTGGGGACCGCGGTTACGGCCGCGCTCCTGGTCGGCGGGGCCGGCCTCTGGTGGGCGGACCGTCAGTCAACCGATCGGCGTCACGAGCGTGAAGTAGCCCATGCCCGCGACCGGGAAGTGGTAACTGCCGCTCTGGACCAGGCGGAAGCTTCTTTGAAAGCAGACAAGATGCCCGACGTGGATGCCGCGCTCGCCCAGGCGGCAACCCGACTCGAAGAAGCCGACGGGCAGGACCTTCGCAACCGATACGACGACCTCAAGCGAGACCGGGACGTAGTCCTCGAGCTGGACAACATCGCCGAACGCCGGTGGACGGTGCACGGCGAGGGGGGTTACCGGCTGGCCGGCACTAACCCGAAGATTGGCCGGTGGTTCGACGAGGCGTTCCGCAGATACGGACTGGTGGTCGGTGAAAGCGACCCGGCCAAGGTCGTGGAGCGTGTGCGGGCGTCCCGGGTGTCCGCCGCCCTGGTGGCCGGGCTGAATGAGTGGTTCTTCCTCGTCCCCAAGCAGTCGGGTTTGCTGGCGGTGCTCGACAGCGCTGACCCGGAACCGCTACGGGTCGAGGTCCGGGCTGCGGTGGCGGCGGGTCTGGCCGAATGTGTGTGCGAGTTGGCAGCGAAGATGGACGCGGCGGCGCTGACGCCCGGATTCGCCGTTGCCCTCGGGATGCACCCGGCCCTGTCGGACGAGGACGGATACAAACTGATGCGGGCCGCCTGGGACGCCCACCCGGACTCGTTCGGGCTGGCCCTGCGGATCGGCACCCGAGTCAGCTCCATGGCCGGTGCAATACCGCGGGACCGGGAGCGAACTTTGGAAGCGGCAGCGTGGAATCGCACCGCGGTCGCGCTCCGGCCGCAGAGTGCGGTGGCGCACAACAATCTCGGTGTCGTGCTGAATCAGCTTGGCGACCACAATGGGGCCGAGGCGGCCTATCGTCGGGCGGTCCAGTGCGCCCCGGACATGGTGTTGGCGCATACGCATCTAATCGAACTCCGCGCGAAGAAACCGGGCGAGCTGGACGCTGCTCTTGCCGACGCCCGGCGGTTGGTCGAGCGGTTCCCGGATTCCGCCGGGTCCCACGGGACGCTGGGGTACGTGCTCCTCGCGCGGAAAGAGTACCCAGCGGCGGCTGCCGCTTTACGGGAGGCAATCGCCCGGGGCTCAACTGAATCGGCCTATCACGTCAACCTGGGAATGTGCCTGTTCAATATGCATAGCCCGCGCGGGGCGGTCACCGCCTGCAGCAAGGCAATCGACCTCTATCCAGAGAACCAATCAGCCTACGAAACACTCGCCATCGCCCTCGGGAGGCTGAAGGACAATCCCGGGGTGGTCGCCGCCCTTCAGAAGGCCATCGCCATCAGCCCAAACGTCGACCGTGACCATCGCAACCTCGGGTTGGCATTGAGGTTGATGGGGGACCACGCTGGCTCGAAAACGAGCTACTGCCGGGCGATCGAACTCGACCCCAAGAATCCCGCCAACCACACCGGCCTCGGCGCCACCCTGAAGGGAATCAAGAAGTATGCCGATGCGGCCACCGCTTACTGCAAGGCGCTCGAAATCAACCCAGATTACGCCGATGCCCACCATGGCCTCGGCCTCGTGTACCTGGAGCAGAACGACTACCCTGCGGCGGAGGCAAGCCTCCGTCGGGCGATCGAGTTGAACCCGAAGGCCGAAGTCTACTATGTAAACCTGGCGGAAGTCCTCGCCAAGCGTCGCAACCCGGCCGCCGTGGTCGCCGCCTTGCGGGATATGGCCGCGGCCGACCCCAACAATCCGACGCTGCCGGCTGCCCTGGGCAGGTACCTCCGCGACCGGGGGGACTACCGTGGGGCGGCCGACGCTTTCCGGCAAGCGACCAACCAAGACTCGAAGAACGCGGGCAACTGGAATGACTTGGGCGCCGTCCTTTCCAACGAACTGAAAAACTACGTCGATGCGGAAAACGCCTTCAGCAAGGCGATCGAACTCGACCCGGCGAACCGGGTGATTTACGAAAACATGTGCATCAATCTGACCCGCCGGAAAGACTGGCCGCGAGCGATCGCCGCCGGCCGGAAGGCGGTCGAACTGGTTCCGGAGGACCCGGCAGGGTACGTACGACTATTCACTGCACTGAGCGGCGCCCAACTTTACGCCGAGGCGAGGGGCGTCATTGCCGATGCCCGGGCCCGGCTGCCTATCGCGTTCGCCGACCCGCGGACGGGGCTCCGGTACAACTCCGCCTGCGCCGCCGCCCTGGCAGGAGACCGGGCGCCCACCTACGACTGGCTGGCCGCCGACCTCGCCGGCTGGACGAAACTCCTCGCAGACCACCCGACCAGCAACGCCCCGGAGGTGCGTCGACTGATGAGCCATTGGCTGGCCGACGACGACCTCTTTTCGGTCCGCGACCCGAAGCCGCTGGCCGCGCTGCCAGCCGAAGAGCGGGCGAAGTGGGAGAAGCTCTGGGCCGACGTCCGCAAGTTGCTCAATGACGCCCAGCCCCGCGAGCTCGGGCCACCGCCGCGGGAAGTGAAGTGACCCGTCGATCGTTACACTTTGAACAGCGCGAATCTTTGTGAACTCGCCTCGGAGTCGGCCCATGACCCGCGATCCGGACCGCACTCGCACTCATCACCCCGCGCCCGCGAGCGACCCAGCTCTCGACGCCGGCCTGGCCGCGGCATTCGGCCCGGACTCGACGCCCGGCGGCTGGTCGCGGCCGCCGCTTCTGCGCGACGAACCGTCCGACAACGCCCCGCTCGTCCAGCCGTCATCCCCCGAGGCGCTGCGGGCCGCGGCCGATCGCTACCACCTCTTCGGGGAGATCGCCCGCGGCGGCATGGGCGTCATCCTCAAGGGCCGCGATCCGGACCTGGGCCGTGAAGTCGCGGTCAAGGTGCTCAAGGCCGAGCTGGCCGGCAAGGTCGCCGCCGAAGAGCGGTTCGTCGAGGAAGCGCAGGTCGGCGGGCAGTTGCAACACCCCGGCGTTGTCCCCGTCTACGATCTCGGCCGGTTCGCTGACGGCCGGCCGTACTTTGCCATGAAATACGTCAAGGGACGCACACTGGCGGACCTGCTCGCCGAGCGCGCCGGCCCGGCGGCTGATCGAGGTAAGTTTTTGCACATCTTCCTGAAGGTCTGCGAGACGGTCGCGTACGCGCACGCACGCGGGGTCATCCATCGGGACATCAAGCCGTCGAACGTGATGGTCGCGAACTACGGCGAGGTGCTGGTCATGGACTGGGGGCTGGCCAAGGTCCTCACCCGCGGCGGGATTGCCGACGAGGCCAAGGCGACGCAACTGCGCAAGCCCGCAGCTGAACCGCCGTACGAGCCGACGGTCATTCACACCGCCCGGTTCGGGTCGATCGGATCGGATACGTTGGCCGGGAGTGTGATGGGGACGCCCGCGTTCATGCCGCCGGAGCAGGCCGGCGGCGAAATCGAAAAACTGGACGAGCGGACTGACGTCTTCGGCCTGGGGGCCGTCTTGTGCGTCATCCTCACGGGCGATCCGCCGTACGTTGGGGATGACGCCGACGCGATCCGGCTGAAGGCCATCCGCGGGGACCTGGAAGAGACCTTCGCCCGGCTCGAATCTTGCGGAAGCGATCGGGTGCTAATCGAGCTGTGCCGGCGATGTCTAGCCCCGAAGCGAGAAGACCGCCCGCGGCACGCGGGCGAAGTGGAGTCGATGGTGTCCGCCTATCTGGCGGACGTCGAGGCGCGAGCCCACCGGGCCGAGGTCGAGCGGGCGGCCGCGGAGGCGCGAACGATCGAGGAGCGCAAGACCCGCCACGTGGCCGAAGAGAAGGCACTCGAAGAACGCAGGCGACGACGATTGCAGGCCGTCGCGGGATTGGCGTTCACCGCTCTCATCGTGACCGGCGGGTCGCTCACGTGGTGGGTACTTCATCTCCGCACGACGCGCGCCGCGGAACTGGCCCGGGAGCGGGACCAGACCGAGTTCATCGTCAAGGACGCGATCGACGATGCCAACCGGGCCCTCGACGAAGGCCGGTGGATCGATGCTGCGGCATCGATCAAGCGCGGGGAAGACCGGCTGGGCGAGGGAGACTCGTTCCCGGACCTGCGCGCCGTCGTCCGGCAGGCTCGGGCCGACCGCGAGATGGCCCTGGCCCTCGAGCGGGCGCACGGGGCCGCCTACGACATGACCGAAGACCAGCGGCGATCAGCGACCGGATACGTCGACGTCGCTGCGGTGCGGCGGGCGTTCGAGGGCTATGGGTTCCCGGCCTGGGACATGGACGCGGAGGCCGTGCGGGACCGGCTCCAGGCGTCCCGGAATAGTCGCCTGCTCACCGAGGAACTCGTGGCGCTATCCCGCAAGTATCGACCCGATTCAAAGGACCTTATCTTCCCTCAACTGAACGAGACGATGCGGCGGTTGGACGACGACCCGTACCGCCAAAAGCTGGCCGCCGCCCGCGACCGAAGGGACACCGCCGCGGTGCTGGCCCTAGCTGAGGACCCAGCCCTGCGAAGCCAGTCCGCGGTCACCGTCGCCCGCGTCATCGGTTACCTGAGAGAAAAGGACCAGCCGGTTTCGCTGGCAGCGTTCGCCAACCTGCGGCTGGCCCGGCAAGCGCACCCCACCGACGTCCTGTTGCACGCTAATCTCGAATATTTGCTTTTCAGCAAGGGAAGCCCGGAAGATCTCGGCGAAGCGCTTGGGTACGCGCAGATCGCCGTGGCCCTGCGACCGCAGAGTTCGTTGGTGTACGCCGATCTCGGCTTTCTTCTCTCAAGGGCCGGGGACGTCGACGGCGTCATCGCCGCCTTGCGCCGGGCGGTCGAGCTCGACCCAAAATCCGCTAGCGCTCACATCAACCTTGGCTATTGGCTTCTCGACAAGAAGGACCTCGCGGGCGCGGAGGCCGAGTTCCGCGAGGCGATCCGCCTCGACCCGAATTACGCGATAGCGCACAGAAACTTGGGCAAAGTGCTTCTTGACAAGAAGGACCTGGCCGGCGCGGAGACCGAGTACCGCGAGGCGATCCGCCTCGACCCGAATTACGCCGCTTATCACAACTACCTGGGCAAGGCGCTTGACGACAAAAAGGACGTGGCCGGCGCGGAGGCCGAGTTCCGCGAGGCGGTCCACCTCGACCCGAAGTACGCGAGCGCCCACAACAACTTGGGCAAAGTGCTTCTTGACAAGAAGGACTTTGCCGGCGCGGAGGCCGCGTTGCGCGAGGCGATCCGGCTCGACCCGAACCACGCAAGAGCCCACAGCAATCTGGGACGTTTGCTTCTTGTGGCTAAGAACGATCTGGCTGGCGCAGAGGCCGAGTACCGCGAGGCGATCCGACTCCACCCGAAATTCGCCGTTGCTCACAACAACCTGGGACATTTGCTTTCGGCCAAGAAGGACCTGGCCGGCGCGGAGGCCGAGTTTCGCGAAGCGATCCGCCTCGACCCGAATTACGCGAACGCCCACAACAACCTCGGAATGGTGCACCTAGAAAGGAAAGAACTCGACGCCGCGGAGGCCGAATTCCGGGCTGCCATCCGGTCGGACTCGTCGCAGCCAAAATCGCATTTCAATTTGGCGCGAGTCCTGAGCCAAAAGAAGGACTTCGAGGGGGCCGAAGCCGAATACCGAGCGGTGTTGAGCATCGACGCAACTCACTTGCTAGCCCAAATCGGCCTCCAGCGCGCACTGCAGGAGAAGGGAGACGCGGCCTCATTGCGCGAAGCCCTCCGCATGGATCCGAGGAACAAAATCACACTCAGCAAGTTGGCCTGGTTGCTCGCGACCGGACCGGACGGGATACGGAATGGCAAGCAAGCGGTCGAGTTCGCTACCAAGGCGTGCGAACTGGCAGAATGGAAGAACGCGAACCACATCGACGCTCTGGCGGCCGCCCATGCTGAAGATGGCGACTTCGACAAAGCGTTGGAATACCTGAAAAAGGCGCAGGCGATTCCTGGTGCCGAGGAACAGTACGGACCCGAGCTCCGCGAGCGTCTCTCGCTATATGCGCGTAAGCAGCCATACCGCGACCCAAAGTTCACCCCCCGCGAACTCGGCCCCCCGCCGCGGGAGGTGAAGCGGTAGGGGCCGTGATAAGATGTTGGCAGGAGGTGACTCATGACGGTTCACGACTGGACCCGCGTAGAGGCCGGGCTGTTCCACGATTTCCACCAGACGTGGTCCATCGAACTCAAGAACGCACTTAACGGCGGCATTCTGCCCAAGGGTTATTACGCCCTCGTCGAGCAGCGGGTAGGCGGGCCTGAGCCGGACGTGATCGCCGTGGAAACAGGGCGCAAGGGAAAGGCGAAGTCCGATCGCGGAGGGACCACTGCCCTGGCCGAACCGCCACGGACGCGCCTGGTGAAGCCATTCGAATCGGTAGCCGAAGTCTACGCCCGGAAGGCGAACCGGATCACGGTACGACACCCGCTCGGCACCGTCGTTGCGGTGATTGAGATCGTATCCCCTGGCAGCAAGAGGAGCCGCGTCGCAGTCCGGTCGTTCGTCGAGAAGGCGGTCGAGTTTTTGCGGGCACGCATTCACCTGCTGGTGATCGATTTGTTCCCGCCGACGCCGCGCGATCCGGAGCGGCTGCACAATGTGATCGCCGACGAGTTCGGAGAACAGCCGATCGAGCTACCGGCTGCCCAGCCGCTCACCTTCGTTGGATACGACGCCGGTTATCCGCGGATCGCGTATATCGAGACAACGGCAGTCGGCGACTCGCTTCCGTCGATGCCGGTATTTATCGAACCGGGCCTGCACGTACTAGCGCCACTGGAAACGACTTACGCGGCGACCTGGGAAGCGACGCCGGAGCCCATTCGCGAGTTACTCACGCCGGCGACGTCGCGGCGGCGCAAGTAGGACCGCTCGTTGCCTGCTCCTGACGCTACCTGCTGGACGATGATTCGCGACGCCGCCGGCGGCGACCCCGCGGCGCGCGAACGGTTCGCTCGTGTCTACCGGCCGGTCGTCACCGCGTACCTGACCGCCAGGTGGCGGGGGGTTGCCAGACCACCGGAAGTGGACGACGCCGCCCAGGACGTCTTCGTTGAGTGCTTCCGCGCCGGCGGACTGCTCGAGAAAGCCGACCCGGACCGGGTCGGCGGGTTCCGGGCGTTCCTGCTCGGCGCAGCCCGCAACGTCGCCCGGCGGCACGAGGCGCGTCGCCGCTTACCCGGGCCGCTACCCATCGACCTCCCGGCTGAAGACACCGGTCCCGCAGAGGCGTTCGACCGCGCCTGGGCCCGTGCGCTGCTCCGCGAGGCTGGCCGCGTTCAAAAGCAACAAGCCGACACAGCGGGCCCGGCGGCGGTCCGGCGCGTGCGACTCCTGCGGATGAGATTCGGCGACGGGCTGGCGATCCGCGAAATCGCCGTACGGTGGGGCGAGGACGCGGCGCGATTGCATCACGAGTACGCGACTGCCCGTGAGGAATTCCGGACGGCGTTGCGCGAGGTGGTCGCGTTTCACCACCCCGGCGGCACGGACGGCGCGATTGAACGAGCGTGTGAGGAGTTGCTGGGACTACTGGCGTAATCAGTGATCAGTAAACAGTAATCAGTGATGTGTTCAATACGGCTCGCTGATCACTGATCACTGGCCCGAAAAAGAGGCAGCCCCGGAGGTTACTCCGGGGCTGCATCGGTTTAATTCCAATCGATGCCGATCACTCGCCACCGCCCGGAATCAGGTCGAGCCGGACCTTGGTGTCCTTCGGGACCGAGTCGAAGACCGGAGTGGCCTTCACTTCGACCTTGCCGTCCGCGCGGATGGTCGTCTCGGACCGCATGTCGAGACCCACCGGCCGCTCGGCACCGAGCCGTGTGGACCAGGACACTTCGCCGGTTTGCCGACCGCCCAGGGCTGCCTCGGACAGCACCGGCTTGGTTGTCGAGCCAACTCCACCCGACATCTGCGTGCCGCCGCTGATCAGGGCTCGCAACTTGTTCATCACCTGGCCCGCCTGCTCCGGCTTGGCCCGATACTTGGCCATCTCCACCGGGCTCGGCAGGACCGCCAGGGCCTTCCGCCGGCCGTCCTTGAGGCTGATGATCACTTCGGCCTTCGGGTGCTCCTCGCTGATCTCGACGGCGTAATATTCGACCGTCTCGCTCGGCGTCCCCTTGTGCCGGGTCACCTTGAGTTGAGCCTTGCCGCCTTGCGGTTTGCCGTAGATGTG